>Ga0307408_100000323_pt1 | contig 45826 bp, 45 predicted proteins | sample 322Cmetagenome_FD_202116 | JGI IMG/M metagenome (GOLD analysis project Ga0307408, IMG submission 202116) | Maize rhizosphere microbial communities from greenhouse at UC Davis, California, United States - 322HYB-C-3 | ecosystem: Host-associated > Plants > Roots > Rhizosphere > Soil | place... | reverse complement strand
CACGAGATTGGTCACTGGCTTTCTCTATCCCACACTTGGGGTAACAACAATGAGAACAACGTTGCTTGTGGTGATGATGCTGCTCTTGATACTCCGGAAACAAAAGGTTCGCCTACAGGAGTTTGTAACTACAACGCAAACACTTGTAACGACACTGACCAGGGAAGCAGTGGTTACTGGCCTACTGATGTTCAGGATCAGGTTCAGAACTACATGGATTATTCTTACTGTTCTATGATGTTTACTAAAATGCAGGTTGCACAAATGAGAAACACATTGAACGAAGAAACTGCTTACAGAAATAACCTTTGGGTTGATTCTAACCTGGTATTGACTTTGGGATCAACTGATTTCAATGCTGCTCCTGTACAATGTGCTCCAGTTGCTGATTTCCACATCTTAAAGCACATGGTTTGTGTTGGTGACAATGCAACTTACAGAAATGATTCTTACAACGGAACTGTTGATACTTACGCATGGTCTTTCCCTGGTGGAACACCTGCAACTTCATCTTCAGCTAACCCTACTGTAACATACGCACAACCAGGATTCTACAGTGCTACTCTAACAGTTTCAAACGCTGCAGGATCAAGCACAAAAACAATTACAAATGTTGTTTACGCATCAGCTCCTTGGGTTGAGCATAATGGACCATACGTGGAGAACTTTAACAGCGGAAATGATTTCTGGATCTCTCAAAACCCGGAAAACAATCACGCATACTTCCACAGAATTCCTGCGAACGGAGTGGATAACTCTGCTTGTTACATGTTGAATAACTGGAAAGATGTTTCTAACGCTGCTCAATTCTCTGATGATTATTTCTACTATGATCGTCTTGGATACAGCAAAGATTCATTAACAACTGCATCTTACGATTTGTCTAACACTACAGGTGTTACAGTTTCTTTCGACTATGCTTACGGTACTAAAGGAACTTCTTTAGATGTTGTAACTGAGAAATTGGTTGTTTACTCTTCTCGTGACTGTGGTAAAACATGGACGCAACGTAAATTGATCCAGGATGAAGACCTATTGACTGTTGGATATGTTGGTAACAACAACTTTATGCCAAACAACAACAGCCAGTGGAAAACAGCTTCTTTCACTTATACAACAAACGCAACTGATACTAAAACACGTTTCCGTTTCGCGTTTACAGCTTCTGATGTTTCTTCTAACTTGTTCATTGACAACTTCAATGTAAGCGGAACTTTAGGAATTGCTGATGCCAATTTAGGGACAATCAGCGTTTCTCCTAACCCGGTTGCAGCTGGAAGCGACTTGAACGTTGAAGTAACAGGAAACACTGAAAACATGGAATTGATCGTTCTTGACATTAAAGGAGCAATCGTAAATGTGATCAGCGTTCCTAATACAAACGGAACACAAACTATTAATGTTCCTATGAACGTTGCAAAAGGATGTTACTTCATCAATGCAGTTCAAGGTGCAAACAAAACAACTCACAAAGTAGTAGTTTACTAATAGTTGATATAAATATTCAGGGAAACCCTGACATGCGCTTATGGTGCATCGTCAGGGTTTTCTTATTTTAGCAGCATGAAGTTTGAAGAATTGAATTCAAAAATGTTCGACACCTTGTTGGACGATAAAATTGTGCCGTCCGAAAGTGAATTCCAGCTTATTAAAAAAATTAAACAGGGAAAACACCTTCTGCTTTCAGCTTCACGCACTTCGTCTCTTGACCTCGTGCTATGCTGGTCTACCCTATCCAGAGCCTACCAGGCATTCGAAGGCTCACCCCGAGTTTTATGGATTGCAAACAGCGACCAGCGCGTTCTGGATGTTGTAAAACAATTGAGAAACTGGTCAAGAAGAACTGAAATTGCTGTTGAGCCGGCCAACGACAAAGGAAAGATCATTGAGCAGCGTAACTTTATTTTTGAAGGTGCGGATGCCGTTGTGGGAACCCCAAAACGTATTCTCGAGATCTATAATCAAAGCGGAATTCATGTGAATCAGCTCAATTTGATTATTATTGATGAAGTAGATGCAATCTGTAAGAACCCCAATCTGCTGCAACATGTCCGTAGAATTTGTGAAAGCACGGAGAAATGCATGAAATTGGTGGTCAGATACGGTGAGCATGACAGAATAGAACCGTTCATGGACGAGATCTGTTTCGATTATGATGAATTGGCTTACGAACAATAATAATGCTTATGAAACCCCGGGTAATTAAAATCATTTTCAATCTTAGTCTTGCGGTAGCGTTTATATCGGCAGTTTTCCTGATCACCGGAAAAACATACGGCTACAGTTCCATCCTTAGAAATGTCCTGTACATTTTTGGCGGACTTGGATTGATCCTTCACCTGTATTACAGCATTTTTGTAGAAAAGAATAAAGAATTCAACCTGCTTTTTTGGATTGGAACAGTAGTGATCTTCGCTGCCGTTATAATGAAAACATTAAGTATCAGTTATTTCCAGGTTGCACTTTTGATTGGGGCGGGAATTACCGGATTATCCTATTTCATTAATCCCTTCGATAAAAAAGACGACGAGGAAGAACAGAAAGACCAGCTGCTTGATAGTTGATAGTTGACTTCGACTCCGCTACGCCTATTACGCCTGGGGCGGATTCAGCGTAAGCATTCAGCTACCTACCAGTTTCCTGGGTGGATTAATTAGGTTTATATTTAGAACTTTCTTAGTAATTAACATAGAGTCCCTTTTTCTTTCTATAAGCGATGATAGGTTTATAAGGACCGTATTTATGCTGTTTTTCCGTGAAAGGATCATCATACGGACCAAAAGGATAATCGACTGACTTCTTGGTAAAATCCGGATAGTCATACCCTCTTTTGTCCGGCCGCTCATGTTCCTCCCAATTGATGTATGCAGCAACCTGAAGCGCATCAATATCACTAAGAAAAGGGTGATCATAACTCGCTTTGTCATGTGGCATATTTGCCTTTATAAATTGCGCAGCTTTTATGATCTTGAACATGCTCGTTCCTGCCTGATACGAATTCTTTCCCCATAAAGGCGGGTATTCATAAGTTACTCCGCTTGCCAGCATTTTTCCTTCACCATTTGCCCCATGACACCGTGCGCAGGTATTGTTGTAAACCAACTTTCCTTTTTTAGGCGAAAGTGCATAATCCGGGAGTTCTATTTCGATTCCCTTATCTCCGCCAACTCGTTGTTCAACAGGAATATTCGTTCCCAGCCATTTAATATAACATTGCATTGCGTTCAGTTCCTTTGAATCCAGGGGAAGTGGTTTTCCGTTCAATGGCCGTTCAACACAGTTATTGATCCTGTCGGCGCATGTGAGAATCTTATTTTCTCTCCCGCGATACTGCGGATAACGTCCGTGAGTACTTAGTAAATTCAACCCGAAAGGACGCGTTCCTGCATCCAAATGACAATTCGTGCAATTCATTTTATTTCCCAGGTACTTCCCCACTGCGCCGTCGGGACCAAGATAATAAGCCGTATTAACGATCAACTTTCTGCCGTAACGAACCATATCGCCAAACTCATCATGAGGAATATCATTTGTATCCGGTGCATACCAAACCTCAGGTGTATCTTCCATTTCCTCAACCTCATTTTCCGTTTTTGGGGAAGAGGAGCATTTCCAGCAAAGAATAGCAAGTAAAAGGACAAAGAAGAAGTAATTTAAGTTGTTTGATTTCATGCTGGGAAAAAGAACTTATTTTTGGCGAAATTACCAAAATAGCAATGAAATACGTCGCTTTATTCGTTTTCACATTTATTCTAGCGGGTTTCATTAATGCCCAGTTCTACCCTGAACAAAACGCGCATCTCAATTTTTCGTCGGTTTGCTTCGAATTCCCATTCCAAAAGAATGCGGAAAAATATGTTTTTCGCCTCTATGATGAGAAAAGCACTGTAATTAAGAGTGTGGACACGAAAGCAAATAAACTGATTGTTGACAACCTTGATTTCGGGAAAGAATACTTTTGGAAAGTGACAGGAATGCAGGGAAAACAATTGGTTTATGAATCTCCAATAATGCATTTTGAAATTGATTCCATCCTGAACAAAGCCGAATTGCGGTTTGTAAAAACCACCCACCTGAAACAGGAATGCTCCAACGAATTATTTGTATACGATTATGCCGGAATGGTTCTCAACAGGAAAACGGAAACCCAGTGGTTTATACCGAAGAACAATAATGGTGTTCCTATTTCAAAGGGAATGCGTGATTTAAAGTTAACCCGCGACGGAACATTTCTGGCCTTGATCGACAGTATGGCTTATGAATTCGATTTGAGAGGAAATATTCTTTGGCAAGCTCCCAATTCCGGTGAAATCTCAAAACGAAATACGGAAGATTATCATCACGACATTCAAAAGCTGGAAAACGGAAATTATATTGTACTGGGAAATGAAAAAATACGGACAAAATTCAAAGGAGAAAAAGATTCCGTAAGCTATGAATCCGGGTTTATTGTAGAATACAATCGCGAAGGGAAGGTTGTTTGGCTTTGGCGGGCTAAGGATTTCTTTACTCCTGAAATCCTGGCACTTCACAAAAAAGAAGACGGACGAATAAATCCTGCCACACATATGAATTCCTTTCAACTGGTCGACAATTCCATTTTAGTAGGGTTTCGGGATGTATCCTGGATTCTAAAGATCAACCGTTTCACCAAAAAAGTGGAAGAAATCTATGGTGGAATGGACTCTGGTCATCCGAACCACTATGCAAAAGGTCTTTTTCGTTTTCAACACGATTCTGAACTAATGAAAAACGGAACTTCGGTGGCGATCATTAATAATGATTCTATCGCCGATCCCAAAGTAACAAGCAGTATGCTCGTTTTCTCACTTGGAGACCTTCAACATCAAAAAGGGGAACTTATTTATCGTTTCGACTTCAAGTTCGACAATAAAACCAACGGAAAAAGCCAGAAAATGGGAAATATAACCCAGTTGAAGAATGGGAACTTCCTAATCAATATGGGATCATTGAACAGGGTCATCGAGATTACTCCCGGTGGTAAAGTGGTTTGGGATTGTTTTACTGAAAAATTGGATTCTACCGGAACTTATTATCACGCTTTTTCACATTACCGCGTTTCAACCTGTTCATCGTTGTATCCGAACGTTTTCTCCGTAAAACCGGTTTTCTATAGTATAGAGCCTGGAAACATCAAGATTGACTTCACGATCACAAACGTTGGAACCGAAATACAATCCTATGTTATTTTGGCATTGGACAAGAACAAAGAAATCATCAATAGCTTTCAGCAGCAAACCGGATTCTTCGAACCGGGAAACTCAAGAACTATTGAGGTCAAATCGAACGACAAACGCATCAAAAGTTTTATTATCCGGGCAAACGGAAGTTGTGTTTCTGAATTAATCTCCTTAGAGCAATAGATTTCTAGAATTCAGCATTTTCGCGCAGATTGCGGATCTGCACGGATAAAAAATGATTTATAATCGCGTCTGTCTGTGCCTTCGTTAGCCGCGGTTAACATAAGCGTTGCCGAACAGGCAGGTGCAAAAAATCTCTGGTATTTCGTACAAGAATTGTATCTACCTGTCAATTCCAAACTCCGACTTCAAGCTCATATCAAGGCTTTTGTAGCTGTGTGTCAAAGCACCAACCGAGATAAAATCAACCCCCGTTTCAGCATAAGAACGTAAGGTTTCAAGAGTTATTCCACCGGAAGCTTCGGTTTCATATTTCCCGTCAATGAGCTGAAGGGCTTTTTTCAGGTTTTCCGGGGTAAAATTGTCGAGCATAATTCTATCAATACCACCAACGCGCATTGCTTCAGCCAACTCATCAAAGTCACGAACTTCAATCTCTATCTTCAATTCCAGTTTATTCGAAGCAAGGAAATTCTTCGTATTGGTGATTGCCTGCTCCACTCCGCCCGCAAAATCAATATGATTGTCTTTCAACATAATCATATCGTAAAGCGCAAAACGATGATTATGGCCACCGCCAATTCTCACCGCCCATTTCTCAAGGAAACGAATTCCCGGTGTTGTTTTTCGGGTATCGAGTAATTTTGTAGATAGCCCATCGATCTGGTTACAGTACAATTGTGTTAAAGTGGCAATACCAGACATACGCTGCATGCAATTCAGCATTAATCGTTCAGCAGCAAGGATAGAACGCGCAGACCCCGTTACTTCAAAAGCAATATCACCTTTTTTCACTTCAGCCCCATCTTCAATAATACTGTGAAAATGCAACGGAGGATCTATAAGCTGACATACTCTTTTCGCAACGTCAACACCGGCTAAAACACCGTTATCTTTCACCAGCAATTTCGCTTTGCCAAGAGCGTTTTCAGGAATACAAGCCAATCCCGAATAATCACCAGGTCCTATATCTTCTTTTAAAGCGTTGATCAGAATTTCGTCTATCATGCGGCAAAATTACGAATTCCGAAAGCAATCGTCTTCAAATACACAGATTAAAACCTTCATTTTCCCAAGGATGCGCAGATTTTTATGGCGCCTACCTGACACCATTTTTTGCTCGGCTGGTGCCCCTATTCCGCCCCAGGCGGATTCAGCGTAAGCAGGCGAGCTTTATCTGTGCATCCGTGGGGAAATAAAAAAGGTCATCTTGTGGATGACCTCTATATATTAGTTGAATCTCGATTAACTTTTAACAATACTGATATTCTCTATCTCGTATTCGGAGCCGTTCTTATTCCATTTTACCGTAACTCTGTACGATTCGCCCTTGGAAGTATAGGTACCAATGGCGTTCGCACCATCTGTAGTTGCGCCTTTGAAACTGAACTTAAAAGTGGCAGCAGGTTTTTTGGTAAAGAAATCTTTCAGGATCTGCGTAGCCTGCGACTTAGCAAAAACACCTTCTTTTTCCGGAACTTTTAAGTAGATCTTATCAGCACCATAACTTACAATCTTCGCAGCATCGCCAGTAGCGATAGCATTCTCGATAGTTGTGTAAGGAATGTCAGTTGAGACCGTTAACTGAAGCAATAAACCACAAACAAAAGCATAAATAACTCCCATAATTCCGATTTTTCGTGTTTCACTCTTTTTGAGTTACACGCTAACAACAAAGATAATGCCTAAAATATTGTTAATTTTATTTCAGGTAGAATCGGTGTGAAATTAACCGAATCGAAGCAAAACGAAACATGGTCGCCAACAAATTTTTCAATAAAAAAACAATAGTACTTGCAGCGATCGGTATTGCAGTTGCGTTTAGTGTACACCTGTTCGAGCTGCAAACAATGAATCTGGATGGCTACCTGCACTCTACGGCTGACGATCCTTCCTATGTTCGTCCGGCAACCAACTTCCTTGAGCATGGAATATGGAAGGACAATTCCGAAGGTCCGAGCAGTTATGTTCAACGCCCACCGGTTACAGGTTTCTTTCACTTATTGGGAACAGCGATCTCAGGTTCCGACAATCGAATAGGATTCTTCATAATAGCCTTATTGCTTCACGGAATAGGAATCATTGCACTATTCAAAACACTACAACAGTTCGTAAGCGAAAAATGGGGGTTGATTTCAACGGCTGCCTTCATTCTCTTGCCTTGTTTTTATGGCTTCCTCAGCTATTCATTAAGCGAAGCTTTATTGGTTTCTTCACTGCTGATAACCGGATACTTTCACCTGGTTCCACAGCGATCTCAACTGACTAAAATGGGAAGCGCTTTATTTCTTCTTTATTTATTCCGACCGGTATTATTACTTTGTTTTCTCCCCTTATTTATCTACAAACTGAACGAATACCGAAAGAAAAATGAGAAGAAGGGTTCAACATTAGGGTCGAAGCTTGTGCTGTTTTCATTAATTGGCTTCACTCTTTTCTGGGAAGTGCGGAAATTCAATTATACCTCCACATTTTCACCTCATCCTATTTATCACCTTGAAAACAAAAGCATCTTCCGTCCTGCACATGCTTCACTTACAGAATTATTCAAGATCTGGGAATATCAACCTGAACATTTTCATGCTTTAGCCGGAACACCTTTGAAAGATGATTCACTAAGCCGGGCTTTCGTTTTTGATTACTACAACCAAAAGAAACCTCCGATATCAAAAGACCAGTTCTTTAAAATTCTTCTGACCTACAGCCAGGTAAACCTGCAACCGGTTGTTTCCAAAACTGAACAGCTCAAATTTCAACTGAAACTTGACGAGTACACCAAAGTTCTCTATTCAGAGAACAAACAGCGATATTGGATAGAAACCCCTTACCTCAGTGCGAGTGAAAATCTAAAGAAAACACACCTGAACCTGGGAATCTTCCAGGAAAAGTACCGGGGGAATATAATTATCGAACTTATTCGTTATGGGACTTTAGGATTACTGCTACTCGGTTATTTATCAATGATCTTCATTTTATTTACAGGGATCAAAACAGAGATCAAACGACTGGCTTCCGGGGCATGGGTTTATTTCATTTTCCTTATTGAATACCAGCGAATGAACGAAGACCGCTACTTTCTCCCGATGATTGTTCTCGGGTATCTCTGTTTATCGATATTAACATTTCACTTTTCAGAATACTTCAGTCGCAGGAAAGAAGTAAGGCCCTGATTTCCATATCTTCGTTAAATGCAAATAAAATTGATGTGCATTGGTAAATCCGTTAAAGGATTCCTGGAAGATGGCGAGAAACATTACCTCGACAAACTGAAGCACTATATCAATTTTAGGGTCGAAATGTATCCTGACGTTAAGCAAAGCAAGCAAACCTCAGAAGATGAGATCAAAAAGAAGGAAGGTGAACTGTTCCTTTCGAAATTAGCCCCTTCGGATACAGTAATCCTTCTTGATGAAAGAGGAAAACAGTACTCTTCGGTTGATTTTGCGGATTTCCTTCAGGGTTATATGAACCGCGGATTGAAAACACTGGTTTTTGTTGTAGGCGGGCCTTACGGTTTCAGTGACGAGATGTACAAAAGGGCCAACGGACAGCTTTCATTGTCAAAAATGACGTTGACACACCAAATGATTCGCCTTTTCTTCATTGAACAAGTTTACCGGGGAATGACCATTTTGAAGAACGAACCTTATCACCACCAATAGTATGTTCGAAAAGTACTATTCCCTGACCGATCTGGTTCTTACATTCGGATTATTGGTAATCTTCTGTTTTACCGCCCAGGTAATTCGTACAAAAAACAGAGACAAAGAAGAGTTCCGGTATTATATGCCACATTTCTATTGGAAGCTGCTGCTGTGTGTTTCCTTCACGCTAACGTATACTTTGTACTACAACGGAGGTGATACAACTGCTTATCACGATGGAGCAATGACCCTGCGGAACTTGTTTTTTGAATCCCCTCTGGATTATTTCCATGAAATTGTTACCAAGCCCGAACGCGATAATATTCCACATTACTTCAACAGCATAACAGGCCGTCCACCAGAATGGATTTATCCTGAAGCCAACTCTTGGGTGATTTGTAAAATTGCCAGTTTTTTCGAATTCTTCTCTTTCGGAAGTTACCTGGTAATGAACCTCTACTTTGCAATGATTTCAACCTGGATTTCCTGGCGTTTCTACCGGTTCATGCTTACCGTCAGCAACATCAAACCATCCTACCTGGCAATAGCCTGTTTGTTCATTCCTTCGGTAGGCTTCTGGTGTTCGGGCTTAATGAAAGACACCATAGTGATGTGCGCCATCTTGATTTCAGTAATGTCGTTCTTTAAACTCCTGATCAGGCGTTACAAGAATTTTTACTCCGGATTACTGGTTTTCATCATCGCTAATTACTTTTTATTTATCACACGACCCTTCGTTCTTATTTGTGTTTTTGCTCCCTATTTTATTATCATCGTTCTTCGATTAAATAAAGATAAACCGGCACTGATAAGAGGCTTTACACGACTTTCCGGGATTCTTATCGCGGTGGTCACCCTGGCAATTTACCTTCGCAGCTCTTCTTTCGGGGAATATTCTTCAACCCAAATCCTCGAAACTGCAGAGGTGATCAATAAAGATTTCCAGGTAAACGAACGATACACGGGAAAACGTTATAGCATCGGGGTAACTGAGTTTGGTGGTTCAGGATTGGTCAAAGCCATTCCAGGCTCCATCATTGCCTCTCTCTACCGGCCATTTATCTGGGAATTCGAAGGTGCGCTCATGCTAATAATCGGGCTTGAAGGATTGTTCTTTCTTTTCTTTACAGGACGTTACCTCGTACTGAGTTTTTTACAGCGGCGAAGGTTTGGCAGAAAGGGAAGATTGAATTCAGAAATCATCATCTTTGCCATTCTGTTTACCCTGATTCTCGGTTATTTCGTTGGATTTACCTCAGGATTGTTTGGCGTTTTGGTCCGATTAAAAGCCCCGATTCTTCCGTTTTTCACCTTTGTTCTCATTAGTCTCGACAAGAAACCGGAAGAACCAATTGAGGCAATAGAACAGTTGGACTAGATTTATCTTTACATTTATCAAAAATATTTTAGTTGAACTCACATTTCAAAATAGAGCCTCCGGGCAAACTGCACTTGAATCTTCGGGAACTTTGGAACAACAGGGAATTGTTTTATTATTTCACATGGAGAGACGTAAAAGTAAAATACAAACAAACTGTTTTAGGTTTACTGTGGACTATTCTCCAGCCCTTGGCAATGACACTTTTGTTCACCCTTTTCCTGGGTGAAATAATTGCGAACAATACGAAAGTGAATGTTCCCTATCCAGTTTTCGCGCTTAGCGGAATGCTGCTGTGGAACATTTTCAGTTCAGGAGTTAACAACGCTGCAAACAGTATGGTGAGTAATGCCAACATTATTAAAAAGATTTATTTTCCCCGACTCATTATTCCATTCTCATCCATTCTCGTATCACTGATTGATTTTCTTTTCGCGGTGGTGATCTTCGTTGTTGTACTGTTCATTTATAAAGTCCAGGTCACTCCGCTGATTATATTGTACGTACCACTTGCCGCAATTTTTATTTCCATCAGCACCGCAGGATTCGGATTGATCCTGGGAGCTTTGAATGTGAAATACCGCGATGTGCGTTACATCATTCCGTTTTTTGTACAAGGATTAATGTTCGTTTCTCCTGTCATCTACCCAACTTCTATTTCAGGAAATCACTGGGCACAATGGATCCTGAAACTGAATCCGCTTTCCGGCCCTTTCGAATTGTTCCGCGGAGGTTTCGCAGGAAGCCAGATTAACTGGGAAGTAGTACTCATCAGTCTTGCATCTTCTATTTTTCTTTTTCTCGTTGGTTTGATCTATTTCAAAAGAACAGAGAGTTATTTCGCAGATTTAGCATAGTATGAAGCCGATTTTAGAAGTTAGAAATATCAGCAAGAAATTCAACATTAACCAGGAAGTTCAGCCTTACCTGAGTTTGCGGGATTCGATTACGAACATGCTGAAGCCGAAAAACAAAAAACAGGAGTTTTGGGCACTAAAAGACGTTTCTTTTGATGTTATGCCGGGAGATTCGCTTGGAATTGTCGGTAAAAACGGAGCAGGAAAATCTACTTTATTAAAAATACTTTCAAAGATCACTCCACCCACTTCAGGATATATTAACGGAAATGGAAGAGTTGCAAGTTTACTTGAAGTAGGGACAGGTTTTCATCCTGAACTTACCGGAAGAGAGAATGTTTTCATGAACGGCTCTATCCTTGGAATGCGCCGTACAGAGATAATCAAAAATTTCAATGATATCGTTGAGTTCTCCGGGGTAGAGAAATTCATTGATACACCATTGAAGCATTACAGCAGCGGGATGCAGTTACGTTTGGCTTTCGCAGTTGCGGCTTTCCTGGAAAACGAGATCCTTGTCATTGACGAAGTACTTGCAGTTGGTGATGCCGAGTTCCAGAAAAAATGCATGGGGAAGATGAAAGACATCAACTCAGAAGGAAACAGGACCGTACTTTTCGTAAGTCACAATATCTCCGCTGTACAGAGCTTCTGTAATAAAGCCCTGTACCTGAAAGAAGGAACGGTGGAAGCTTACGGTGATGTGAAGGAAATTACATCATTATACATCCAAAGTCAAAAACCAAGTGAGGCTGCAAGCACTCTTGGGCATCTCTTCAAAAACAAACGGGCTAAAATTGAATCCATCGATTTTGTTGGTGAGATGACCAATGAATTGGACCAGTTTTGTTTTTACAGGTCGCAAACCCTGCGTTTTAAGTTCAACATGACTGTTATGGAAAAAGGCCGGTACAATATCAGCATCCATTTCAAAACGGTTCTCAACCAAATGATCTGTAATTCGTACACTCCTGTTTACGACCTGGAACCTGGAAACCACAGTTTCGTTATGGAAATTCCCGGTAATTTCCTGAACGACGAAATGTATAAAATGGACTTGTTCATTGTTGACAACGCAAGCATTCCTATTGAAGTGGTAAACGACATTATCACTTTCGAGATCATTGATGATAGCGAGCGTATCTGGTTTGGTAAATTTGATGGCGTAATTCGACCGGACTGTATTACATTTACAAAAACTACTTTATGATACATGTCACAAAACCATTTCTCCCTGACATGGATAAATTCAGGTCCTATCTGGATGGGATCTGGCAAAGAGAATACTTGACAAACAACGGACCCCTGGTACAGGAATTGGAAGCGCGGCTAAAACCGCATTTCGATTCAAAACACGTTCTTTTCACTTCCAACGGAACCATTTCCATTCAAATTGCTTTAAAAGCGTTGAACCTGGTTGGAGCAGAAGTGATTACAACTCCGTTTTCATTTGTGGCAACAAGCAGCAGTTTACTTTGGGAGAATTGTAAACCTGTTTTTGCTGATATTGACAAGGAAACTTTCAATATTTCGCCGGAAAGGATTAAAGAGGTAGTCACTCCAAAAACGAAAGCTATCCTGGCAACACATGTTTTCGGGAACCCATGTGCAATAGATGAAATTGAAGTCATTGCAAAGGCACACGATCTTATAGTTATTTACGACGCTGCTCACTGTTTCGGAACAACGTACAGAAATAAATCGGTAATGAGCTTCGGCGATGTGAGCTCAATCAGTTTTCATGCTACAAAATTGTTTCATACTACAGAAGGTGGAGCATTGATCTGTCAATCGGACGAACTGGCAAAACAATTCAGTTTGAAACGCAACTTCGGCCATAACGGTTTTGACGTTTTCGATGGCATTGGAATCAATGGAAAAAACTCTGAATTTCATGCAGCCATGGGTCTTTGCAACCTTGATCATATTGAGGAAATCGTGGCCGACAGAAAAGCTATTCATGATTTTTATGACAAACATCTGGACGGCTTACCTTTGAGAAAACAGAAGATACAGGAAAACACAACGGCCTATAATTGTTCTTACTATCCGGTTCTTTTCGAAAACGAAGAGACAATGATGAAGGTGAAATCTTCTTTGGAAAAGGAACAGATCTTTTCAAGAAGGTACTTCTACCCTAGTTTGAACACGTTGAGCTTCACTAACGGCGAATGCTGTCCGAACAGCGAGTATGTAGCCGAGCGGATTTTGTGTTTACCCGTTTATTTTCAGATTGGAGAAGAGACTATTTCAAGAATAGCTAATATCATTAGAACAACATTGAATGGATAACAACCATTATACGATAATCGGAGCCGGCGGATTCGCGAAAGAAGTTTACAATTGTCTGCTTCAGCGCTTGCAATTCGATAAGGTGGCCAACTATAGTATTGATTTCGTGGTTGACGACACCTATTATTCCGAATCAACGATTTTCGGGGCAGTGCTTTATCCATTTTCGAAATACAACTTCAATGGCAAAAAGATCCTGATCGCTATCGCACAACCGGAGATAAGAAAACGGTTTGCAGCTTCTTTAGAGGGACAAACTTTTGCTACATTGATTCATCCTTCAGCTTCTGTAGGATTGAATGTAACACTTGGAGCTGGAACGATCATCACACAAAATGTGGTGCTTACCTGCGATATTGAAATCGGGAAACATGCACAGTTGAACCTGAATACGACAGTTGGGCACGATTGCCGGATAGGAGATTTCTTTACAACTGCACCGGGAGTAAATATCAGCGGAACTTGCACAATCGGGAATGACGTTTACCTTGCAACACAGGTGGCTGTTCGGGAAAAGGTTTCAATTACAAACAACGTCATTGTAGGCATGGGAGGAATTGTCCTTAAAAACATTGATCAACCAGGAACTTACATTGGTTTTCCTGCTAAACTGAAAACAGCATGATAATTATCGGAGCAAGTGGTTTGGCAACACAGGTTACAGATGTTGTACAGCGTATTTTCGCAGAAGAGAAAATAACCTATTTCGATAATGTAAGCGAATTACCCGATTCACCGACCAAATTCGGGTTTCCTATACTCACCTCATTTGAAGAGCTTTTCACCACTCTTGAAAACGACCAGGAAGTTTATTTCGCGATTGCCAGTATACAAGCAAAGGAAATTTTCATGGAAAAACTGAAAGAAAAAAATATAACGTTTAAGCAACTCATAGCACAAACAGCGAAACTTGGACGAAATAATGTTCAGGTTGGTAGCGGGACACTTGTATTGGAAGACGTTTCCATTGAAAGCAATGTAACAATTGGAGAAATGTGTTTGCTCAACACGGCTTCAAAGGTCTTTCATGATTCCGTGATCGGTGATTTCTGCGAGATTGCGCCAATGGCCATGGTTCTTGGAAAATGTAACGTCGGAAACAAAGTATTTATTGGTGCGAATGCGGTGATCCTGCCCGGCATCACTATTGGCAACAATGTTATTATCGGTGCTGGAAGCGTGGTTACAAAAGACATTCCTGACAATACGAATGTAAAAGGAAATCCGGCTAAAGTTTATTAATTGTGGCTAAGATCGTTCATTTTTTTACCGACGAGAAGTTTACCGGCATAATGATAAACTTATTCGATAAGTTCGAAGAACATGAACAACTTTACCTTTCAGTTCCATTGCCCGATACAAAACAGAATTACCAAAATGAAAAGGTAGAATATATCTCACCGGAACAAATCAATGCCTCAGTAGCTGAGTTTCATCCGGACCTGATCATTTTTCATTCCTTGTTCCCTCAAAACCTGTTGGTTCTTGATCGTTTGGAAACCAAGGTTCCGATTTGCTGGTTCAGCTGGGGTGGTGACATTTCACTGGGAAAAACTTCTGTATTCAGGAAATCGCACGAACCTTTAACCTTCAAAGCTTACTTCCCGAATTCTGTGAAAACGCTTTTGAAACATGGAATCTGGAACGGAATCAAAAAACTCTTCCCTAAAGCATACAGCTCCTATTATCATAAACGAACCGGCGAGATCTGGCCGAATGTTCTGATGAACAGGAATTTCCGGAAGATCAATTTTGTAAATACAGTTATACCACAAGAACAGGAAATTTTCAAAAAACACGGCTTCACAGGCAGTTTCATCCATATTCCCATCGGAACAATTGAATACCTGGCTGAGGGAATTGATACAGCCTTTTCCAAAGCAGCTGAAAACACCATTTTTCTTGGACATTCATCATACGCTCAAAACAATCACATTGATGTGCTTTACCGACTTTCCACATCCAAATTTGAAGGTAAGATCATTTGTCCGCTGAGTTACGGTGATGACGATTACAGAACGATTGTTATAGAAACCGGTAAACGATTATTTGGTGAACGTTTTATTGCAATTACGGATTATCAGCTGAAAGAACAGTATTTCAATACGCTCAAAAGTTCCAAACTGTACTTAAACAACTCCATTATTCAGCAGGGAGTTGGAAATATAGTTGTAGCGGCATACCTTGGTGTTCCGGTTGTTCTGAATGCCAAAAGCGCTGTATACGATTATCTTATTTCGATAGGTGTTCGCTGTTTCACTATTGAAAAGGATTTGGATTCACTACTCGTCGGCAACTCGTTGTTAACAGATGAAGAAAACCTTCAAAACCGAAGTGCGATAGAATCGGTTTACGGTGAAAAAGAAGTTAAACGCAGAATTACTACTTTCCTTGATCAGTTTGGAAAACACTAATTCCATATCGGTTTGTATTGCCAGTTATAATGGCGGCGGTAAGTTGCATCAAACCATTGAAGCAATTTTGCAGAACACCGTCTTGCCCAATGAGATTGTTGTCTTCCTTGATGGCTCAACTGACAATTCAGCTGCGGTTTTGAAAGCATTCGACAATCCGATAATCCGGATCATTGAATCTGAAAACCTGGGAAGAGCTTCTGCACGTAACAAAGCCCTGGAACATGCAAAAAGCGAGATTATTCTTTTTCTCGACGATGACATAATCATTCCTGAAAATACAATTGCAGAACATTTGAATCATCACAAAAAGAATGATGATTCTGTTTTGAGTTGTCCCACAATCACGGTCCAAAGCGCTAATGATTTCTCCAATTTCAAGCGCTACCTCGAAACGAAATGGAACACACATATTGATCCCGAAAACGAAACCACATTTTCAGCCGCTTTTTTTTCGATATCAAAACATATTTTCAATACAATTGGCGGTTTTCACAGCGGCCTGAATGATGCTGAGGATTATGAATTCGGGATGCGGATGAAAGAACTCGGAATCAAAACTCACGTGCAGCATAAATTGGTGGGGATTCATAATGATCCTATGAGTTGTAAATACTTCATTGAGCGCAACCGGCAATACCGAAAGGCTAATGAGTTATTGATAGCCTCCGGAATCCTGGAAAACAACAAATATGTGGTTCAAAAGCCAGGTGTAATCAAAAAATTCATCTTCTTTTTCCTGGCATCCAATTTTTGGGTGAAACTGATCGATAAAAACGCTTTCAGGTTTCTGTACAAACCGTTGCGGTATAAATTTTATGACTACGTTAGCGCCGGATTCATTTATTACTTCCCGAACAAACGCTTAAAATGAAGCTCGCATACGTCATTTCTTTAACTGAAAAATCGATCGGTTTCGAACAGCTGTTTGAATACCTGAAAAGCGAGCAATTGGATTTTCACATCATCCTGATCAACGAAAAACCAAGCATTTTATACGACAATCTGAAAGCAAAGGGAATTTCCGTAACCGAACTTTATTATTCCGGTAAGAAATCGATTCCGAAATTGATTTTGAAAACACGCAGAATCCTGAAGCAGCAGAAGGTTAATATCGTACACACCCATTTGCTGGAAGGTGGTTTCATTGGTGGTTTCGCAGCCTGGCTGACACGTATTCCCCGAAGAATTTATACCCGGCATCATGGCGATACACACTTTTACGAAACCAAACGCGGCCGGCTTTACGATAAGTTCATTCATTTTTTTCACGATACGATCGTTTGTTTGTCAACGGGACATTACAACTTCCTTGAAAAACACGAGAAGATCGGTGATAAACTGGTGCTGATCCCGAACTTTGTTGACCCGAAGATCTATGAAATACCGGATGAAACAAGTTCAAAAATCCGTGAGAAGTATAGGTTTTCAAAAGACAGGCTCAATATCGGTATCAATTCCCGGTGGACAGAATTAAAAGGCTTGCAGTATATCCTTCCCGCAATCATCAATAGTTACAAAAAAGCGGAAATCCCTTTCCATTTGTACTTATTTAATGCCAAGGGAAATTATGCTGCTGAAGTAGAAAAGCTGCTGGCCAACTTACCTGATTCGCATTACACAGCAACCGTTTTCGAGTCGGAAATAATGGCTGTCTATCCCGAGTTGGATGTTTTCATTCATTGTCCGATCCGCGAAACGGCAGAATCTTTCGGATTGGTTTATGTTGAGGCATTGGGAAGTGGAACTCCATCCATTTTCACTCTGAGCGGGATTGCTCATGATATTGTTGTTCCGGACAAAAATGCCCTGGTGGTAGATTTCTGTAATATCGAACAGATCGAAGAAGCGATTGAAAAACTTGCAAAAAACTCGGAATTGAGACGTACATTTGCTGCACAATCAGCAGAAACTCGTGAGCTATTCTCTATTAAACGTCATGCGGACGGTCTGCTAAAAATGTATGGAAGAAAACATCGACATTAGTATTTGTGTAATTACTTACAACCACGAAAGTTTTGTTTCCAGAGCCTTCGAATCCATCAATTGCCAGAATTTTAGCGGAACAATTGAAGTAATCATCGGTGTTGATCTTTCCAGCGATAAAACAGCTGAGCTGGTTCAGGAATTAAATGCTATTTCCAGGTTTCCTACACAACTCATCATCAATACCGAACGAAGAGGAATGTTCGGGAACCTGCGTGATGTGTTGTCATTAGCAAAAGGAAAGTACATTGCAATGCTTGAAGGTGATGACTTTTGGTATGATCCGTTGAAATTGGAAAAGCAGTTCAATTACCTGGAAGGACATGCGAATTGTGTGGCCACCGGAGGGGGAATCCTTGCATTAACGGACAAGATAAAGTCGACAAAAAAATGGAACAACAAGCGCGACCAGTATTACTATGCGGATGACCTGATTCACGCAAATCGTCTTTCCTTTTGTACGGTAATGTTCCGTAAAAGCGCCTTCCAAATGAGTAAATATGATCTTCTGCAGGATTCACCTCATCTCGACTGGCCTATTTATCTTAGCCTTTTCGACGACAAAAAAGAGAATTACATCAAAGTGTTTGCTGATGTTTTCAGCGTTTACAGAATTCACCAGGGTGGTGTTTTTAGCGGTGTTGATGCTGAAAAAAGAAAGAACAATGTGCTGAAAACGATGCAATATGTGCTTTTGATGGCCAAAGAACCGATCGCTGAAAGTTATGTGCAGGCCACGGTAAAATACCAAACCAACAGAGCAGCAGCTTGTCCGACACCAAAGCAATTATGCCGCGAATTCGGAATGCCGAAAACCTCGGTTCCTTCCTTCTACCTTTACAACTTCAGGAAAAGACAAATTGTTGGCGCGCTTCTGAAAAATCCTGTTTTCTTATTCCAGTTATTCGGAATGATGAAAAGAAAATTTGCCAGGCGGTACAGAACTCCTCAATAATACATTCCGGATTCTTTTTTCCCGCAAAGACACAAGCTTTCCGTATTTATCGCTTTCGCAAATAGATACTGCTTCCGTTCAGGTAGCGCTTCGGATCAATATTCGAAACAAAAGCTTCTTTATGGTGCTGCTGTAAATAATCTGAGAAGAACAACATCTCATAAGCTGAATTGTTCTGAAGAAAAGCACGTAGAATGTAACTCTCGTTCCAGCTTCTGCCGCTGATGATCCATTTCTCAGGATATTCAAATCCATCAAAAATATCGTGAATATGAATGATTACTCCCGGTTTCAGCACAGGAAACACCTGGAAAATCAGGAAATTCACATCCGATCCGGTTTTCGTAATATGACTGCTGTCAATAAGCAGCATGTCATTCGCTTCCAAAGATTTGAACTGCTCCAGATCAACCGTTTGCACATTCTTTACAATGATCTTTGCTAATGATTTATCGTTAGATTTCAACAGATCGTTCAAACGCTCAGGATTCGGCTCAATAAAAGTGAACTGCATTTTTCCATCGCAAAAGTGATCGTTGACATCCAGCATACAAGCAGATGAAAATCCGGAACCAACTTCAATTACACGTTTTGGATTGAATTTTCGCAAAACAGAGTACAATACAATTCCGTCTGTTTCCGGGTACCAATCGTTCCTTAATTTGTATCGATTTCCGTCGTTTCCGTCCCAGGAAGGCATTTCAGATTGAAAAGAATTAAATGATGTGAGAAGTTCAAGCTGTTCATTCGTTTTGAAGTCAACATCAGAAAGTTCATCTTTTTGTAAACCCGCTGTTTTCGCTTTTCTGTATTCATCTATTCCAACAATAGGTGAATAATAATGGGCTACAGGAAAACTGGCATTCCTTGTATATTTGATGCCTTCTCTAAAAATATTGAACAATCTACTGAAATAATATTGTACCTTCATCTATCAAATAATTCGTGATAAACTTACACATAATCATTTTGCATTGTGCATTTTCGAAGATGCAAAAGGTGAAATACTACAACTTTAAGTAAAAGAATGTCGCTTCATACCAATTGTTTAATCTGTTCTTCTCCTCAAATCCGTCAATTACCCCGTTACTACGAGAAACATTCGTTAGTGAAATGCGGATCGTGTTCATTCGTATTCGCGCAGAAAATCCCAACCGTTGACGAACTCAATGCGCATTATTCCAATTATTCATACGATACTGAAGCTTCACTTTCACCGCTGACCGTTACGAGCTACCAGAAACTCCTGGATGAGTTTGAACCGTACAGGAAGAATGGTCGATTGCTGGATATTGGATGCGGAAGAGGCTGGTTTCTCATAGAAGCACAAAAGCGCGGCTGGGAAGTTTACGGAACAGAATATTCCGATAAAGCGGTTGAATTATGCGAAAAAGCAGGCATTAAGATGTTTCGCGGAGCACTGACTCCGGAAATGTTCGAAGAAGAATATTTTGATATTATCACCTCATTTGAAGTAATTGAACACATCAATAACCCGAACGAATCGCTGGCATTGACCTACCGCTTACTTCGAAGAAATGGATTGTTCTATTGTACAACACCCAATTTCAATTCCGTGATGCGTTATTACTTGAAAGAAAAATACAACGTCATCGAATACCCTGAACATCTTTCCTACTATACAAAACGTAGTTTGGTGAATGTGATCCAACGAAACGGATTCCATAAGATTAAGTTCCTTTCAACAGGAATCAGCATATCACGACTGAAAGCCTCACTTTCTCCTGAAAATGCAACAGCAACCGCTTCGAGCGATGAAAAATTGAGGGAAAACATTGCCGGAAAATGGTATCTTGAACTGGCAAAAAAGATCCTCAACGGCATTTTTACGACTACAAATACCGGTTTGACGTTAAAAGGGTATTTCATCAAAAAATAACGATGTGAGATCAAACCTGGTTTATATTGTTTCTGAAATTGACAAGGCCGTTTTCTTTGAACTTACTGCGCGTGATCTTCAGAAAGAATACAATCTTTCGTTTATCCTGATCAACTGCCAAAACTCCGAACTGGAGAAATTCCTGCTATCACAAAATATTCCGTTCGATCATGTAAATTGTCCCTCCATTTCTAAGTCGTGGAAAGCAATAAAAGAAACCGGGCATATTCTAAAACAACGGAACTGTGAGATCGTTCATTGTCACATGGCATTGGCCAATTGGGTTGGATTGATAGCTGCAAAACGCCTGGGGATCAAACAAAGGATTTACACACGTCATTCCGGAAAACCACTGGTTTACAGCTGGAAAGAAAAGGTAATTGATAAAGTCCAGAACCGGAAAGCTACTGCTATTGTTGCCATTTCCGGGAACATCGAAAAATTACTTCTCGCTCAGAATGTTCCGCAGGCAAAAATCAAATTGATACATCATGGGTTTGATGTAAACCGTTTTGTGAATGCAGATCAAACGGAATCCGATCGTATAAAAACGCAATACAATAAAGAAAAACAATCTCCTGTAATTGGCGTAATTGCCAGATGGATGGAATGGAAAGGTGTTCATCATATTCTTGAAGCGTTCATCACATTCCTGGAAACCGAACCTAACGCAAAAATCTGTTTGTTTGGCGGCGAAGTTGGTGATTACGTGACTGAGATCCACGAACTTCTAAACCGCATTCCTGAAGAAAATAAACTGAGCGTTCCATTTGAGAAGAATGTTTATGAACTGTACGACTTGTTCGATATCTATGTTCACACTCCTGTTAATCCACATTGCGAGGCTTTCGGGCAAACCTATGTGGAAGCGCTTCTTAAAAAGAAACGTTGTATCTTCACAAAATCAGGAGTTGCATCTGAATTCATTGTTCACCTGGAGAATGCCTATGTGGTAGATTTTCAAGCTCCGGAGCAGATCCTTGAAGGAATGAAATACCTGAACCAACCATCTGAAAATCATCGGCTAATGACCGAAAAAGGATTCTCAGATGCTTCGGAATTGTTCTCCGCGGAAGCTTATTTGTCTAAGATCAACCAGTTATACTGTAGCACACTAAATAATTGAACGTTAAAATAGCGTGATATATAAAATATATTGTTTAATATTATCAAACATTGCTACTAAACTAGATGTTATTTCTATCCATAGTTGTACCAACGTACAACCGAGCTCATATTATTGGGAAAACTGTGCTTTCTCTTCTCGACCAGAGTGTTGAGAACTATGAGATCATTGTTGTTGATGATGGAAGCACCGACGATACCGAAAGCGTTATAAAAGCATTGAACTCAGATAAGATCCGTTATGTAAAGACGGAAAACGGTGAACGTGCACGTGCGCGTAACATTGGGACCCGGTTGGCAAAAGGTGATTATGTAAACTGGTTTGATTCAGATGATCTTGCATTGAACAATCATTGCGAAACCATTCTGAATACCATTCGCGACTTCGACAATCCTGAGATCATTCGTTTGGATTATATGATCTACAACGAAACGAAAAACAAGAAGAAAAAGGTTTGCCACAAAAAGAATGTCCGCAATGACATCATCAAGGGAAACAGTTTCGGAACTGCATCTGTTGTGGTTAACCGTCATATTGCATTGATGAACCCTTTCAACGAAGACATTGAACTTTCGGCGAGTGAAGATTACGAATTATGGCTTCGGTTGTTGAGTAAATACAAAGTGACACCGGTTCCGGTTGTTACTTCCTGGCTGGTACAGCACGATGAAAGAAGCGTGGCAATGATGTCCAATTCAGCTATTCTTGAAAAACGGTTCGGACACCTGATTTCCTACAGTTTATCCAATCCTGAAACCGCTCATTTCATCGGTAAGTCAAAGAACTATTTCCTGATGAGGAACTTCCTGGTTCTTTCAGCAGATCTTGCAGTTCATAAGCACAGAAAGAAAGCTTTATTATATTTGGGAAAAGCATTGAAGATTTCGCCATTGGCTATTTTTCAACGCATTTTTTACGCATCGATAAAGCATATTTTTAACTTAAAATTTTCGTGACCAAACGCATTCAGATTCTTCAGCTTAACAGTGGAAACATTGATTCTGTGGCAACTGCATTCCGTAAAATCGGGGTAGAAGTTCAATTGGTTACTCAACGATCAGAACTTTCCAGCTCGGCCTCAATTGTACTTCCGGGCATAGGACATTTTCAACACGCTGTCAATCATCTGAAAAACGTTGGCTTGTTCGATCCGGTTCTGGAATTCGCTTCAAAAGATCACCCTATTTTAGGAATTTGTCTTGGAATGCACCTGCTTGCCTCGCATAGCGAAGAAGGTGATACGGAAGGATTGAATCTTTTTGATGCCAGGGTAAAAGAAATGAAAATGGAAAATACGGTTCGTTTTAAAGTTCCGCATAATGGCTGGAACACTTTGAATATTGAGCAGCAAACACCTTTACTCAAAGGGATTGACAACACTACGGAATTCTTCTTTCTTCACAAATACGCCTGGCAAACTCAAAACTCAACAGAGGTTTTTGCAACCAGCACTTACGAAAGCGACTTTCCGGTGGTTATAGGAAAAAAGAATTGCTGGGGTGTACAGTTTCACCCGGAAAAAAGTCATGCTGCGGGACTCCAGTTACTTGAAAACTTTATCCGGATCTGATGTTTCGTCCACGAATAATACCTGTGCTTTTATTGAGCAATGGAGCCGCTGTAAAAACCAGGCAGTTCGGTTCCCCGGTTTATCTGGGTGACATCATTAATACCGCACGTATTTTCAGCGAATTCAAAGCCGACGAACTTCTTGTTTTGGACATAGATGCCAGTCGCGAGAACAGAAGTATCTCCTGTGAACTTGTTAAAGAAATCAGTAACGAAACAGGAATGCCGCTTACAGTAGGTGGCGGAATCCGAACCCTGGATGAAATTGAGCTACTGCTTCGTTCGGGAGCAGAAAAAGTGGTGCTCGGGTCAGTTGCACAGGAAGATCCTGAGTTCGTCCGTCGGGCCAGTTCGAAATTCGGAAGTTCTACCATTTCCGTTTGCATAGATTATGATTCAGCGCTCCAGATCAGGTATAAGAACGGACAACTTAAATCCTCTTCTTCAATGGAACATACGCTAAAACTGATGGAAGAACTTGGTGCAGGTGAACTCATTATTCAGGCTATAACTAATGACGGAATGCGTTCAGGTTATGATTTCGAAACGATAAAATCAGCTTCTGAGATCACCACAATTCCTGTCGTAGCTTTAGGCGGGGCCAGCAGTTTAAGCGATTTCTCAAAAGCATATTTTGATTTCAACTGCAGTGCATGTGCAGCTTCCTCTCTATTTGTATTTCACAGGTCGGGCGTTTTGATCTCCTACCCGGAAAAATCACAAATAACTAATTTGTTCGCCAGATGAGGTCATACTGTCATTTATCCCTGCATTTTAATCGTTAACACTGTAAACGAAAGTGCTAAGCTAATATTTCGACTATTTTTGTAGTCATGACGACACCCGTTTACCAAATTTGCCAACGCTGTGTAATGGATACAACAGATCCTGACATTGCGTTTGATGGTATCGGGAACTGTAATCACTGTAACAATTATCTTGAAGATTTAGCCCCACAGGCATACCATGGCAAAGAATCCGACGACAAGCTTGCTTCTATCGTAAAAACGATCATTCACAAAGGAAGATCAAAAAAATACGATTGCATTATTGGTATTAGTGGCGGTGTTGACAGTTGTTATACCGCTTATCTTGCAAAGCAATTGGGTTTGCGAGCCTTGCTTGTTCACCTGGACAACGGATGGAACAGCGATATTGCCGTGCGGAATATTCAAAAAATATCCAACGCTTTGGATTTCGATTTTGAAACTGTAGTACTTGATTGGAAGGAATTCAAAGAGATCCAGCTGGCTTTTCTAAGATCCTCTTTAGTTGACCTGGAAATGCCAACCGATTTGGCAATTCCGGCAGCACTGCATCAAACAGCAGCCAAATATGGTGTCAAATACATTTTCTCAGGCGGGAATTACGTAAGCGAAGGAATTTTACCCCTGAGATGGGGTTATCATGTGATGAAGGACATGAAGTTATACAACCACATTGTAAAAACCTTCGGTACCATTAAGAGAGAAAAAACACCGGTTTTCGGAATCCGTCAGGAAACCTACTACAAATTGGTTAAGGGTATTAAAACCGTTTACTTACTGAATTACGTTCCTTACCGCCAGGAAGAAGTTCAGCATTTTCTCGAACAGGAATTCGGCTGCGATTATTCCATTGGAAAGCATCATGAATCGAGATATACACGATTTTGGCAATCGTATATCATGCCGGTCAAATACAATTTCGATTATAGAAAAGCTACGCTTTCAAACCTTATTTGCTCAAATCAGACAACCCGTGAAAAAGCATTGGAAATGCTAAAAGAATCACCATACGCAGGTTTGGATGTAGGCGCTGAGCGACAATACGTTTGCAAAAAACTGGGCATCAGCAATGAAGAATTCGCGGAGATCATGAATAAAAAGCCATTGACTTACAAAGATTTCCCGAACGCAGAAAAATGGATTAACTTTACTTTCAAAGTTTATAAACTCCTTTTTCCGAACAAGCGCCTGTAATGCCAAAACATGTACTTTTTGTTTCTTACGATGGAATGACCGACCCGCTCGGACAAAGCCAGGTTCTCCCTTATCTTTTCGGACTGCACAAAAAAGGATTCCTGATCAGTTTGATCAGTTTCGAAAAGCAGGACCGTTTTCTTTCTGATGGAAAATACATTAAGGAACTGTGCATCAAAGAAGGAATTGAATGGCATCCGCTTTCCTATACCAAACGGCCACCGGTGCTTTCAACCGTTTTCGACATCTGGAAAATGAAACGGAAATTTCGCGAGATCAACTCAAAAAAGAAAATTGACCTGTTGCATTGCAGAAGTTACATCTCCGCGTTTCTTGGAATGAAACATCGCAAAAGCATTCCCTGGATCTTCGATATGCGTGGTTTTTGGGCAGATGAAAGGGTTGAAGGAAATATCTGGAACATTGAAAAACCACTATACAAAAGGATTTATAAGTTCTTCAAGAAAAAAGAACTTCAATTTTTCAATGAAAGTGCTGCGGTTGTAAGCCTCACACATGCGGGAAAGAAGGAAATCCTTTCCTGGAAAGAATTGAACCTTTCAGAAGACAAAATATCAGTTATTCCATGTTGTGTAGACCTGAACTTATTCGATGCCGTATCCATTCCGTCTTCTGAAACCGAAAGCAAAAAATCAGAGCTTGGTCTTTCCGGTCAAAAAATCGTTGGCTACGTTGGCTCCATAGGAACCTGGTATATGCTTAGTGAAATGCTGGTAACCTTCAAACAGTTGAAAAATGAAGAACCTGATTGTGTCTTTCTTTTCATTACCCGCGAGCCTCAGGAAATGATCATTCGCGAAGCGATAAAATTTGGCATACCAGCAGAATCCATAAAAGTGGTTTCTGCTTTACATAAGGAAGTTCCACTTTACATTTCCTTGTTCGGTTGCTCTATTTTTTACATTAAACCCAGCTTTTCCAAAACGGCTTCATCGCCAACCAAACAGGGCGAATTAATGGCAATGGGAATTCCTGTGATCTGTAATTCAGGAGTTGGTGACACTGCCTTCGTGATAGAAAAATACCAGGGCGGATTAGTTGTGGATCTCAACTTGAATGGAGCTGACTCCATTTCTTTTTCTTCGATGAAACAACACTTCAATGAAAGCGCCGCAAAGCAGGGAGCACACGAATTTTATAGTTTAAAAGCCGGAGTCGATAAATACGAAATGGTCTATAACACTTGTCTTTCTGCACAAAAATGACGTAATTCGCTGTCATGCAACACGAACAAACTAAGATACTTATTACGGGAGGGGCCGGCTTTATCCCATCATCACTTGCAGATAAACTATTAGAAGATTCAAACAATTTCGTTGTACTCGTAGACAATTTACTAACCGGTAAAAAAGAAAACATTCCAAATCACCCGAATTGCAAGTTCATCCATTGTGATGTCAATAATTTTGATGACATCTCACCTATTTTCAATCTTTACAATTTCGATTATGTGTTTCACTACGCGGCTGTAGTGGGAGTAAAACGCACATTGGAAAATCCCATTATGGTACTTGAAGACATTTTCGGGATCAAGCATTTATTGGATTTGAGCAAAAGAACAGGCGTAAAACGTGTTTTCTATTCTTCGTCTTCTGAAGTTTACGGTGAGCCGGTTCATTTACCACAACACGAAACCATCACTCCTTTAAACTCTCGCTTGCCATATGCAGTTGTGAAGAATGTGGGTGAATCCTACTTCCGTTCATTTCAGCAGGAATATGGCCTGAACTATACCATCTTCCGTTTCTTCAATACTTATGGGCCTAAACAAAGTACGGATTTTGTAATGTCAAAATTCATCAAATACGCTTTACGAAATGAAGACATTACGGTATATGGTGACGGGCAGCAAACACGTACTTTCTGCTATATTGATGACAATCTTGATGCTTGCCTAAATGCCTTTAAAAATGATCTGTGCGTGAACGATGTTACCAACATTGGAAACGGAAATATTGTAACGATAACGGAACTGGCAGAAACGATCATTCGGTTAACCGGATCATCATCTAAGATTGTTTATTTACCGGCTTTAGAGGATGGTGATATGACACGCCGCCAACCGGATATCGCAAAAATGCAGCAGTTATTAGGTCGACCATTCATGTCTTTGGAAGACGGAATCAAAAAAGTTCTTGAAGTCATCAACTAATGAAGAGAACGTTGCACATTATTGCGCCTTACCCCCAAGGTGAAGCACCGTCGCAGCGTTTCAGGTACGAGCAATATTTGCCGTTTTTCGAGAAAGAAGATTGGGAGATTAAATACCATTCCTTTCATTCACGCGCAAGCTGGAACAGGCTTTATCATCCTGGGAAATTCCCATTGAAAATCCTTGACGTATTCGTTAATATGTTCCGGCGATGGATACTGTTGTTACGTTTGATCGGCGCGAAGCACATTTTCATGCACAGGGAAATGGCACATATCGGTCCGCCCGTTTTCGAGTGGATCCTGGTTAAAATTCTACGCAGAAAATACCATTACGATTTTGATGATGCCATCTGGATCCCGAATTACAGCGCAGCAAACGCAAAGTTTCAGCAATTAAAATGTTACTGGAAAGTTCCAAAGCTTATAAAATGGGCGAATTCCGTAAGTGCAGGAAACGAGTACCTGGTGAATTATGCATTGCAATTCAACAAGAATGTGACTCGCATTCCAACTACCATTGATACTAAAAACCAACACAATGTTTCTGTTGATCATAGTCAATCACCTACAGTAATTGGCTGGACCGGGACACACAGTACGATGCATTACCTGGATCGTCTCATCCCGGTTTTACGAAAACTGGAAAATGAGTTCGAATTTGAGTTCCTGGTTATTTCCAACAAGAAACCGAATTACGAATTGAGGTCACTCCGTTACATGGATTGGAAACTTGAAACCGAAATTGAAGATCTGAGCAAGATCCAGATCGGGTTAATGCCGTTGGTGTACGATATGTGGTCGGAAGGGAAATGTGGCTTCAAAGCCCTGCAATATATGGCATTGGGAATGGCTTGTGTGGTTTCGCCTGTTGGAGTAAATACAACGATCGTGCAGCACAAAGAAAATGGATTTGTTGCCGATACCGAAGAGGAATGGGAAAATTCTTTACGGGAATTGCTTACCGATTCTGAATTGAGAAAAACCCTTGGTGAACAAGCAAAGAGAAGTATTGAAGAAAACTGGAGCGTGAAAGCCTGGAAAGAGCAATACATGCTCTTAATTGAAAATTGACAATTCATCAATTGAAAAGAGGACGTTGTTATTAACAACACCCTCTCTTATCAATTCTCAATTTTATAATTCTCAATTCTTAAGATCCGCAACCAACGCATTCAATGTAGCTGTCCATCGGACGTACACCTTCAATCTGCATTTTCAGGTTGTGAATTTTATCCTTAATGTCCATATCCGCAAACATATCTCCTGTTAATTGCGCTTCCAAAGCCTTCACTTCTTCTTGTAGTGCTACTGTCGTATTTTCCATAATATTTTATGCTAAAAATGAACATCTAATTTAGGGGAAGAATCGTTAGGATCTTCTTAGACTTTTTAGAGGTTATGAACAAGTAATTGTGACTTCGGCTACGCTCAGTCACCAGGCGGCTACGCTCAGTCACCAGGCGGCTACGCTCAGTCACCAGGCGGCTACGCTGCGCCTATCTGTAGCTGCGACGTAAGTATTCAGCCACCAGTCGCCTGTGATGAGAGCATGATGTTCATTCTTCAAAAAAGCGATAATGAGTTGAGTTTTGACATTCCGAGTAGTTTCTAAGATCAACAATGTTAGAGTTAATCAAAGCTTCTTTCTTTTTCCTCGTCCAACCCTGAATTTGTTTTTCTCTCTTAAAAGCAGAATCAATACGGTCAAACTCTTCAAAATAGACCAATTTAACCGGACCATACTTTTTTGTATGATTAGCACCGATTCCGTCTAAATGTTCCTTCAGCCGCTTTGTCAAATTCAACGTACTCCCGGTATAATAACTGTCATCCGAGCACTTTAATATATACATGTAACCTCCAATCATCAGGTGCTTTATCTTACTTAAATTACTAAAAAAAGGAACGTTTTGATCAGAATTGAATGGATAAACGTCCATTGTCCCGCTTCCGGTTTGGTGACTGAGCGTAGTCGAAGTCACCGAATTTCCTTATTTTCGTTTCCATGTGCGGAATAGCCGGATTTATAGATCTCAAGAAAAAAAGCAACGGGGAAATTCTGAAAAGAATGACCGATACAATGGTTCATCGCGGGCCGGATGGAAGTGACTATTTTTTGCACAATGATGAAAACTTTCAATTGGGCTTCGGACACCGGCGACTTTCCATTATTGAACTGACGGAACTAGGGAAACAACCCATGTTTTATAAAGACCTTGTGATCGTTTTCAATGGCGAAATCTATAATTTCAAAGAAATTAAGTCGGAACTTTCTGCACTTGGGCATCATTTCGTTGCCGAATCGGACACGGAAATGATCCTTCACGCATACGATGAATGGGGAGCAAAGTGTTTGGAGAAATTTATCGGCATGTTTGCAATCGTGCTGTTTGACACAAAGAAGAATGAGATCTTCATTGCACGCGACAGAGCGGGAATTAAGCCGCTTTTCCTATATCAAAAAGACGGTGTGTTTATGTTCGCCTCCGAACTTAAAGCATTTCATGAGCATCCCGATTTCCAAAAGAAACTAAATACAGAGGCGGCATACGCTTTTCTGCAATACGGAAGCGTTCCTACTCCGCATTGTATTTTCGAATATTGCACAAAAGTAAAACCCGGACATTTTATTCAAACTAAGATCGATGTTTCGACAAGTTCAGTAATTAAACTTGAAGAAAAGCAATATTGGAACGTGTACGATGCTTATAACAAACCGAAATTAGACCTCGGAATCGATGAAGCGAAATCGGCAACGGAAAAATTATTGAAATCTGCATGCGATTATAGAATGGTGGCGGATGTTCCGGTAGGTGTTTTTCTTAGCGGCGGATACGATAGTACAGCAGTAACGGCTCTAATCCAAAAGGATAGAATTGAAAAACTAAAAACTTATACGATTTCTGTTCCAGATATTGGTTTGAACGAGGCTCCTTTTGCGAAGCGAACTGCTGAAATCCTGTGCACAGATCATACAGAAACAGAATGTTCGGCAAAAGAAGCAATTGAACTGATTGCCGATCTTCCTTTTCATTATGACGAACCGTTTGCAGATTCGAGTGCCATTCCAACAACTTTGGTTTCAAAAATTGCACGACAGGATGTAACCGTTGCCTTAAGCGCTGACGCAGGCGATGAGGTATTCGCAGGTTACAACAGGTATGAAATGATCCTTCGTTACGGCGAAAAAATGAACAAGATTCCCGGATTTGCACGAAAAAGCATTGCCGGAATGATGAGCGCAGTTCCTGCAAACAGTATTCCCGTTCTCAAGAACAAATACAATTTCGCACAGCGTTACGAAAAAACGAAATCTATCCTTCGTGACAACAGCTCTAAAAATATTATGCTGAGTTTGAGCCAATTGTTTACCAACGACCAAATGCAGCAATTGGCTTCGCAGAAATTCCGGCAAATTGAAACTTATTTCGACAGTACGGAATTGAAAAATCCCACTCCATTGAGCTTTGCCATGGCAATGGATTATCAGACCTATTTACTGGATGATATTCTGCAAAAAGTAGATCGTGCCTCAATGGCTGTAAGCCTGGAAAGTCGCGAACCTTTCCTGGACCACAGGATCATTGATTTCGTAGCGCAATTGCCCGACGATTACAAATACCGGAACGGTGAAAAGAAATGGCTGCTAAAAGAAATCGTACATCAATACATTCCGAAGGAAGAAATGGACAGGCCCAAAATGGGATTCGCCATTCCAATTGAATCCTGGCTGAAAAATGAATTACGTGACCGCGTTGATCATTATCTTTCAAAAGACAAGATTGTTGAAACAGGTTTGTTCGATTCAGAAATAATTGAGAAATTGAAGTTCTCTTTTTACAACGGAAGAAAAGAATACGGAGTTAAGATCTGGTACCTGCTCAGCTTTATGATGTGGTACGAGAGATGGATGCTTCGAGAGCCCCAGCATCCATTTTGAAAATCTCAGCGCCATGAGAATCAAAGCACTAATGAAGAAATCCACAGGCAACTGAGGCTCCCGGAAGTGCCAGTTAATAAAAAATAGTTATGGTTACTACTACATTAAAAATAAAAGCAACTCCAAAGGAGGTTTGGGAAGCATTGACAGACAAAACGAAACAGAAAGTCTGGTACTTCGATATTCCTGATTTTACAACTGAAGTTGGAAAAACATTTGAGTTTTACGAGTCTGAAGCAAGGGAGTTTTTACACCGATGCGAAGTGTTGGATTGTGTGGAAGAGAAATTGTTCCAGCATACGTGGACACATCCGAATGAATCGAAAGGAACTTCAACGGTTACCTGGACAATCGACCAGGATGGAGAAGAGTGTATCGTAAAATTGTCGCACAGCGGATTGGAATCATTTGCAGACGGAGGCGATAAATTTTTGCCGGAGAATTACCAAATGGGCTGGGATGCAATTCTGATGACAAACCTGCGTAATTTCATTGTTGGAATTGACCGTCTGAAATTCAATATTGAAATAGACGCTGATCCTGCAACGATCTGGAAAAACATGTGGGATAAGGAAGCTTATAAAGTTTGGACAACTCCCTTCTGTGAAGGCTCATACTATACAGGAGAACTTGTAAAAGGCGGGCGTATCCATTTTCTTGCTCCGGATGGTAGCGGAATGTACAGCAATGTTGTCTTCATCCAGGAAAACAAAAACGTTGTCTTTCAACATATCGGTGAAGTGAAAAACCTCTAGGAACAGCCTATTGATGAAGCAACTAAACAATGGACTGGCTGCATTGAAATGTACCATATTCAAGAATTGGAAAATGGCAAATGCAAACTGAGGGCAGAAGTAGATTGTACAAAAGAGCATATCACATATATGAGTGAGAAATTCCCTCTGGGAATGGAGAAGATCAAAGAAACAAGTGAAAACTAAATTCAATAAATAAGATGGCATCAGTAAACGTTTACTTAAACTTTAACGGGAATTGCGAAGAGGCATTCCTATTCTACAAATCGGTTTTCGGAGGTGAGTTCCCTTACCTTGGAAGATTCAATGAAATGCCTGCAAAAGAAGGTGAAACCATGCCGGAAGAAATGGGAAATAAAATCATGCATGTTTCTCTACCTATTAGTAAAGAAACCTGTTTGATGGGAAGTGATACCGGTGGTGAATGGGCTTCAAGCTACAAACCGGGAAACAATTTCTCTATCTCGATCAATGCGGATTCTAAGGATGAGGCTGACCGTTTGTTTAACGGACTTTCTGCCGGTGGAACGGTAACAATGCCTTTGGCTGATACTTTCTGGGGCGATTACTTCGGAATGTTCGTCGATAAATTCGGAATCAACTGGATGATGAGCTGGAACGAAGGTGGAAAAATGTGATGAGGATTGAATCTCCCTCGTTGAGGAGGGAGGATTTTTAAACCCCTGACCAAAACAATTTGAGCTTCTGACCAAAATGATTACTTTAGAAATACTTCAACTTTGCATTTGTCTTCCAATAAAGGAAGAGGATAAATTGAAATCATGAAAAAAGTAATCTTAATAACAGGAGCATCATCAGGAATGGGAAAAGTATTTGCCCGTGATCTTGCGAAAGAAGGACATATCGTTTACGGTGCTGCACGCCGAGTTGACATGCTCAACGAGCTGAACAAGGTTGGAGTTAAAACCATTTCTCTGGATGTGACCGACGATCAATCTATGCAGAACTGCGTAACTGAAATTCTTCAGAAAGAAGGAAGAATAGATGTTTTGGTAAATAATGCCGGCTATGGTTCTTACGGAACACTGGAAGAAGTTTCCATGGAAGAAGCAAAACGCCAATTTGAAGTAAATGTTTTCGGTTTGGCGCGTATGACGCAGCTCGTCCTTCCGGGTATGCGCAAACAAAAAAGCGGTAAGATCATCAACATTGCTTCGATCGGAGGAAAAATTGCGACACCTTTTGGCGGCTGGTACCATGCAACAAAATTTGCCGTAGAAGGTATGAGCGATAGCCTAAGGTTAGAAGTTGCTCCCTTCGGAATTGACGTCGTGGTTATTGAACCCGGAGGAGTGAAATCGGAATGGGGCGAAATTGCCTACCAGAATTTGTTGAAGACAACTGCAAATACTGCATACGGGGACATGGCTGGTAAATTCAAACTTGCTTTTGAGAATACCATGCCTAAAAACGCCGAACCTGAAGTTATCTCACGTCTTGTTTCCAAAGCCATCAATTCGAGTAGACCAAAAACACGATATGTCGGCGGATACATGGCCAAACCCGCATTATTTTTCAGACGTTGGGTCGGAGACAGAACTATGGACAAGATAATGTTATCCCAACTTCCAAAGTAATGGCCGATATACTGCAACAAAACATATTGCTCTCGTGTGTATACGATTTTCATTATGGAACGGAACAATTGGTAAATCATCATGCACTGGGTATGGTGATTTCCGGCACAATGGAAATCTTTACCCCGGAGGGTACTATCTTTCTTGAAGCCGGAAGAATCGGAATTATGCGCAAAAACACTTTGCTGAAAACGAAAAAGCATCCTTCAGCCGACGGAAAACCATTTAAGTCGTTCTCCATTTTTCTTACCGACGAAGAATTGAAAACGTATGCATTAAAAAATGCCATCCTCGCCCAGGAACGATTTACTGGTGATTCGATGGTCGAAATTAAAAATGATGGTTTCTTCAAAGGTTTTTTCCAATCCGTTACCCCCTACTTTGACCAGCCGGACTTCTTTAGTTCCAAAATGGCTGCAATAAAAACAGAAGAAGCTATAGAGTTACTTCTTCAACTCGATAATACCTTCTTTCGCCCTTATTTATTCGATTTCAGCGAACCGTTCAAGATCGACCTGGAAGGATTCATGAATAAGAATTTTTTGTTCAATATCCCGATTAAGGAATTTGCCCGACTGACAGGAAGAAGTTTGTCCACCTTCAAACGTGATTTCACGAAAGTATTTGAAGATTCACCGGAAAAATGGCTCCGAAAACGCAGATTGTCGGAAGCTTATTCTTTGATTAAACATCAGAAAACCAAACCATCGGACGTATATCTGCAGGTTGGTTTTGAGAATTTCTCGCATTTTTCAACAGCTTTTAAAACGGAATTCGGCTCCAGCCCTTCGAGTTTGATGAAATAAGAAATATCTTTAGGCTATGAAAAAATCTTCATGGATCTATCGTAACCTGAACCTTGTCCTGTCATTGGTACTTTTACTTTCTCTCGTGTGCTGCACACTCGCAGACAGCAATTGCTATAATGAGCTGACTTCTGGGAAAAAGATCATTCTGAATGTCCAGAAAATAAAAGGCTATGATTGTTTTACAGGAAAATTCACACCCCCCAAAGTACTTCCGGCGAACTATGGCCCCGGTCCCGACCAGGAGCTCGGCATTTTTAACTTCGAACGTTTTCGCGCCCTTTACCTAAGCCTGATCGGATTAGTTTCTCTGAATGCAGTTTTCCTTTTGTTCCGGAAAAGAATCCTGGCAGCTATATTTCTCTCGATTGGTTTTCTTGCTGCAATTGTATCCCTTATCTATTTTGACGGCTATCATAACTATTACTTTAATTCTGCCGATGAACGCTTTGGAGGCGAAGGAAGTCTCATCGTTGACATCAATTTCGGCTGGCTAAGTAGCATCTATTTCTGGCTTTTGTTCGTTGTTATACTTTTCCTTAATTGGGTAACATCGTTTGCTCCTAAGAAAAAGAAATGGAACCCGAATCTTTTGGATAATTGATCACTACTTTTGCATAATGAAAATCCTCTTCGCGTCATCCAACGAAAACAAAATCAAAGAAATCAAAGCCCTTCTTCCTTCAGGAATTGAACTGGTGACTTTAGCCGATATCGACTTTCACGAAGAAATTCCGGAAACATCCCCGACGATTGAAGAAAATGCAGTTCAGAAAGCCACTTTTTTAGCAGATAAACTTTCTATTCCTTGCTTCGCAGATGATACAGGATTGGTTATTCCAAAATTAAAGGGCGAACCGGGAGTTTATTCGGCACGTTATGCAGGGGAACAGCGCAATGCAGACGACAACATGAATCTCGTTTTGGAGAAACTGAACAACAAAACAGCTCGGTCGGCACATTTTCTGACCGTAATTGCCCTGCATATTTTCAACAAAACAGTGATCTTTGAAGGAAAAGTAGACGGAACCATTATTGACGAAAAACGCGGAACAAATGGTTTTGGTTATGATCCGATCTTTGTTCCTGAAGGAGAAACACTGACCTTCGCTGAAATGTCGGCCGAACAGAAAAATGGAATGAGCCACCGTGGACGTGCGTTGTCTAAGATGATAGACTTTCTAGCTCAACTATCAGAAACCAAAGACTAAAAACATAACCACATAGGGACATAGAACACATAGCGTGCATTGATTTTTTGAGCTAGTACATAACCTAAATTCTATGTCTTTTTCCTTTCTTATAAAACTATGTGGCCTATGTTTCAATGTGGTTGAAAACTTACTTCCTGAAAGGTTGATAAAACACTTATGTTCTGTTAAATTTGCGCGCATTCGATATTGAAGTTTCTCTTCGATCAATCATAAAACAAATTGAAATAATGGCAAATTCAACAATTCTATACACGCTGACTGATGAAGCTCCGGCGTTGGCAACTTATTCTTTTTTACCTATCGTAAAAGCATTTGCTTCAACGGCTGGAATCAATGTTGAATCCAGGGATATTTCATTGGCGGGACGTATTCTTTCTGCATTTCCTGAAGTATTGAAAGAAGATCAAAAAGTAAATGATGCCTTGTCTGAATTAGGAAAATTGGCAACCGCTCCTGAAGCAAACATTATCAAATTGCCGAACATTTCAGCCTCTATTCCACAGTTGAAAGAGGCAATTGCCGAGCTACAGGCAAAAGGATTTGCTGTTCCGAATTATACAGACACTCCTGCAACTGAAGAAGAAAAAGCTGCAAAAGTAAAATACGATAAAATTAAAGGAAGCGCCGTAAATCCGGTTCTTCGTGAAGGAAACTCTGATCGTAGAGCACCGAAAGCAGTGAAGAACTATGCGAAGAAACACCCACATTCCATGGGAGCTTGGTCAGCAGAATCCAAAACACACGTGGCAAGTATGCCGAATGGTGATTTCTACGGAAGTGAAGTTTCTGTGGTCGTTCCTTCTGCGACAGATGTTCGTATTGAATTGGTGAACACTGCTGGAAATGTTACTGTTCTAAAAGAGAAAACAAGCCTTAAAGACGGTGAAATCATCGATGGTTCGGTAATGAGCCAGAAAGCGCTTCGTTCTTACCTTGAAACGGAAATTGCTGATGCAAAAGCGAAAGGATTGCTTCTTTCCGTTCACCTGAAAGCAACAATGATGAAAGTTTCCGATCCTATTATCTTCGGAAATGTGGTTTCGGTTTTCTTCAAGGATGTTTTCACAAAACACGCAGACACTTTTGCTGAATTGGGAATTAACCCGAACAATGGTTTGGGAGATCTATATGCACGTATTGAAAATTCACCAAAGAAAGCGGAGATCATTGCAGACATTGAAGCGGCGTATGCTAACAATCCTGCAATCGCAATGGTGAATTCTGAAAAAGGAATTACCAATCTTCACGTTCCTTCTGATGTGATTATCGATGCATCTGTACCTGCAGCAATCCGTACTTCAGGGAAAATGTGGAACAAAGACGGACAATTACAGGATACAAAAATGATCATTCCGGATCGTTCTTACGCCGGAGTTTACCAGTCAACAATTGACTTCTGTAAGAAAAACGGCGCACTTGATCCAACAACTATGGGTTCTGTTCCTAACGTTGGTTTGATGGCACAAGCTGCTGAAGAATATGGTTCACACGATAAAACGTTCCAGGTTGCTGAAAACGGAACTGTTCGCGTTGTAGACAGTAATGGAAATACATTAATGTCTCATACGGTTGAGGCCGGAGATATCTGTAGAATGTGCCAAACGAAAGACGCTCCGGTTCGCGACTGGGTGAAATTGGCGGTAAACAGAGCTCGTCTGAGCAATACTCCTGCTGTTTTCTGGTTGGATAAAAACAGAGCTCACGATGCGGAATTGATCAAGAAAGTGGAATTGTACCTAAAAGACCATGACCTTTCAGGATTGGATATTCGCATCATGACACCAAGCGAGGCAACAGTTTTCTCATTTGAAAGAATTGTAAAAGGATTGGATACGATTTCTGTTACAGGAAACGTATTAAGAGATTACAATACCGATTTGTTCCCTATCCTTGAGGTGGGAACTTCTGCCAAAATGCTTTCTATCGTTCCATTGATGAACGGAGGTGGATTGTTCGAAACAGGTGCCGGGGGATCTGCTCCGAAACACGTAGAACAATTCCTTGAAGAAGGTTATTTACGTTGGGATTCACTTGGAGAATTCCTTGCCCTGGCCGTTTCTTTTGAACACATGTTCAATACTACCGGCAACAAAAAAGCAAAAGTGCTGGCAGAAACATTGGATGCAGCAACTGAAAAATTCCTTGAAAACGATAAGAGCCCGGCACGTAAAGTGGGTGAAATCGATAACCGTGGAAGTCACTTTTACCTTACGCTTTACTGGGCGCAGGCTTTGGCAGCTCAAAACAACGATGCGGAATTGAAAGCACATTTCACTCCGATCGCTGAAGCATTAACCGCTGGAGAAAGCAAGATCAACGAAGAATTGATCAACGCACAAGGAAAAGTTGTTGATGTAAAAGGATACTATCGTCCGGATGCAGCTTTGGTAAGCACAGCTATGCGACCAAGCGCAACTTTCAATAGCATTATCGACAAAGTATAAATCTCTATTATAGAATAGAAAGCGTTGTTTCTTTTTGAAGCAGCGCTTTTTTCTTTCCAGTGTTTCAAAAAAAACGCTGCTATCCGCCAGAGGCGAACAACAGCGTTTACCCTATTTTAAACTTACTATTGAATTTCACATTCGCGTGTCCAATTTCCCATTACATCAGAGCCGGTAGTTTCCTGATCATTACATTTTGATTCTGCCCTTGATCTTGAATCATTGAAAGTATAAGTTCCATCCGGATTTGTAATGGTTCCTCCCTCGTCATTGGTGTACATCTTTCTACACGAACACGTGTAGTCCTTCTTGCAGGATGTCAACGCAACAGTCGACAAAACTGCTAATGTTAAAAGCGCTCTTTTCATATCCTTATTTTTTTATGGCTGTGAGACCTTATACTACACTCCCAAAAATGAACTTTTGAGAACAATTCTAGTTATAAGTTAATTCAAAAAAATTATATTCTCCGCATATCCACTGTTAAAATGAGAGGATGAATGATTACGTACCTTCCACCAAAGACGAACAACAGCGTTTACCTTATTTTAAAATCACTATTGAATATCGCATTCACGAGTCCAGTCGCCTCCTAAATCTGAACCGCTATCTTCCTGTTCATTACATTTTGATTCTGCACGTGCTCTTGAATCCCTGAATGTATAAGATCCGTCTGAACTTGAAACTGTACTTCCGTCGTCGTCAGTATAAATCTTTCTGCATTCGCAGTTGTAATCTTTCTTGCAGGATGTCAGCGCAACTGCCGACAAAACTGCTAATGTTAAAAACGCTCTTTTCATAACCCTGTTTTTGTGGTTGTTTAAACCAAGATTTCTCAAAAACAAAATTGAACGATTAGAGAAGATTTCCGTTATATCCTTTCTGCGGGAACTTACAATATTCGCAGGTTTGGTGTTAAAATGATGTAAAGGTTTTGAATTAGCCCCTTATCAACTTATTTCTTAGTTCCTGGAGGGATATCCCTAACTTCCCGAAATCCCGTATTTCAGGAAATTGGGGAAATTCAAAAATGGATTTTGAATGGTCAGAAAGTCTACTTTTCAAAAGCCGCGGCCACTTCATCCAGTGCACCTGCACCAAAATCATCATTATGCCATTTTACTTTTTTACTGCCGTTAACCAACACAAATGTCGGGAAGGTCATTTCAGCAATTTCAGCCAATTCTTTTCCATCCTTTGCTGTACGTACTTCCAATTGGTTATTCGAAAGTTTTTGATACACTTTCAGCGCTTCTTCGGCCAATGAATCGTTTACACAAACCCTATATTCTATTTGAACATCGGGATGGCGCTTTTTGAAATCCAGCATTCTGCCAACAGATCCATAACAAAAGGGACAATTGGGAATGGAAATCACCACGAGCTTTGGCGGCTGCACATTGTCTAATTCGCTCTTACCCGAAATCATCACGGAATTATTGGAAAAATCCCCTTCATAAATGGGATAAACCGCAAAGTATATCGCAAAAGGCAATACTACCGCCAGGATCAAAGAACCTGCTCTTGCCCAGTTTGTTCTGAATCGTTTTTGAACCACCAACCACACAATAATTCCAAGAACAGGAAAGATCAAATAACCAAGCAGCTTACTGCCCGAATACCCGATTCCCAGATCAAGGAACAAACCTTCTACCCAGTTCATACGCCATGATTTTTTTAATAATGATACGAACAATTGAAGGGGAATCATAACCCGCTCCGGCTATTTAATATAATTTAGCAACCATGTTTCGCGATTTCAATATAAGGTATTGTTTCCTTTTTCTTTCGATCTTAAGCGTTGCTTCTTGTCGCACCATTGATCCGGTTGCACCTACTCCAAAGATGGATGAACCTGAGAAACTGGCAACTCACCCTGAATCTACCGTTTCCATTCCAATTGAAATGTCGTTGAAAGAATATTACGGTTTAGCAGAAAACCAGGTGCCTACTGAATTCAAGGGTGGTGATCATCCGTGCGAAGGTGTTTCCTTTGATTATTATTTCAAGCGAAATCCGTTCGAATTAAGTGCAAAAAACAACAAAATTGCCATTGACGTAAGCGGAAAATACTGGATTAAAATGAGCTACTGCGTAAGTTGCACCGACCTGGTTACTGAGAAACCGGTTTGCATATTGCCCCGAGTTCCATTCAGTTGCGGAGTATCAGAACCTATGCGCCGTATGTCATTACAGTATACAACGAGTTTTGGAATTACACCGAATTACTCGCTGCAAACAAAAACCGTTCTTACTGATCTGAAAGCACTTGATCCGTGCGAAGTAACCGTTTTCAAATACGATGCGACAGAAGAATTACTGAAAGAAGTTCGAAAATCACTAAAAGACGTAGCAAAAGACATTGATGAAGAACTTGCGGGGATCAGTTTTCAAAAGGAAGCCCAAGGTGCATGGAACATGCTGAACAAACCAGTCAAGGTCAAAGATTTCGGTATACTTCATATGAATCCCTCACAAGTATTTCTTTCTGAACCCCAGGTCAATAACGATAGTTTGTTTACTACATTAACACTTAAGGTATCGCCCGTTTTCGATTATAATTCGGTTGAAACAACAGCGAAACTTCCTGATCTGAATATCATTGAAAAACCAAAATCGGACTCCTTCGACCTGAATATTCTTTTCAAGCTGAACTACGATTCATTATCCACAACGCTGCAACATTATGCCGGTGGAAAACAACTTACTGTTAAGAATAAACTACTCATTTTTGATAGCTTGTCAATTACCGGGGCCGACAATAGCGAGTTGATCATTAAAGTAAAATTTTCAGGAAGCAAAAGCGGTATTCTTTATTTACGCGGAACACCGAAGTATGATCCCATTGCAGAAAGTGTTGAATTGGTAAATATCAGTTATGACCTCGCTACGAAAAGCATTCTGCTGAAAACTGCCGATTGGTTGTTCGACGACCGGATCATAGAAGAAATTGAAAAGGCAAGTAAGCAGGATCTGAAACCTGAGTTTGAAAAACTGAGGAAATCGATCAATGAATCGTTTCGTTACAGCATGAAAGAATATAATGTGGTTGGCCGGGTGAATAGCATAAAAGTGATTGATCTTGTTACCCGCCAGGATGAAATTCGTTTACTGGTTACAGCAACGGGGAGCGTTAAACTGAATAATTTCGGATTACGGCCTTAGCTGTTAACCATATGAGAAGCCAGTTTCGGGAAAACTGCAAACAATTCTTCTTTCAAACGATCAGTGATATCAAGCTGTTCAACCGCCAGTTTCATGCAACGCAGCCATTCATTCTTTGCTGCTTCCGTAATCTCATGGGGCAAATGACGCATACGCATTCTCGGATGCCCGAATTCCTGTGAATACAATTGCGGGCCACCCAGGAACTGGGTCAGAAAAAGCCCCTGTTTTCTTTTAATTTCCTCTTTATCCGTCTTAAATAGTGGTGCGATTATTGGTGAAACAAAAACATGCTCATAAAACCCATTGACTAACAACTTTATGTTTTCCTCTCCTATTTTTTCATACAAGCTTTCCATTTTGAAGAAAGTTTTAAGTTTAATTTTCAGTAACTTGAAATTGAATGGGATAGTATTTATATTTTTGCAGCGAATGAAATTTCTTTTTGCATTACTATTGATATTCTCCTCATGTCATGCCTTTTCACAGGATATGGCAACGTCGGATAAAATTGCCGACTGTACCGGGGCTACAAATATACTGCAACCAGGAGCTTTTACCTCACAATTTACCGGAAAAGGTGGAATTGCCCAGGATCTTACTGCCTATCCTTCACTTGCAAATAACAAGGAACTGAACTCATTGTGGTTCGCCTTTAAAGCAGGTTATGAGGGCAGGTTCACACTAGATGCCAGCGTTACAGAGGGAACCCTTCAAATGGTCATTTTCGAAGCCCAAACCAAAGACGCTTGTGAAGATATCCATTTGGGAAAAGCGGACATTCGTCGTTTGATCACCTCTAAAGAGCAACATGTCGGTTTAAACCTGGTAACCAATAACAACACGCTTTACCCGATTGATCTTGTGACTGGAAAATATATCATGATTTGCTTTTTGACTGAAGCTAAATTGAAGTCGAAATTGGATCTTGATGTGAACTTTGAGCCAACAGCCGGCCAATTGCAGGAAACGGAAGAGGGTGGTAAATTAATGGACCTGCGCAAGAACAAAAGTGTTGATGCGCTGAAGATTATGGTTCGCGATGCTGAAACAGGATCTCCTGTAGTTGCCAATGTTACTATTGGCGGGATCAAAGAAATCACCGGAACTTATATGGCTTCAGATTTCAATTTAACTGTGGAGAAATCAGGAAAAATTCAGATCAAAGTGGATGCCGAAGGTTATTTCTTTGTTGATAAGGATGAACCTGTTTCGGCAGGCTCAGACAATGAGGTTGTGATTTGGATGGAACCTTTGGGCGAAGGGAAAAGTATGCAGATCGATGAGATTGAGTTTTATCCCGGTTCATCGGAATTCCTGCCCACTGCAGAGCCAAAACTTCGTCGTATAAAAGATTTCCTGGCATTGAATGCGACAGTTAATGTTGAAATACAGGGACACGTACACGCCACTGGTGAAAACACCTTTGCAGGACAAAAGCTGTCCGAAGCGAGAGCAAAACGCGTAATGTTGTGGTTGGCTGAAAATGGTATAGACAAAGACAGAATGACCGCAGTTGGATACGGGAACACAAAACCGATCTATCCTGATGCGAAAATGTCGTACGAAGAACAGGCGAATCGACGCGTAGAGATCAAGGTCTTATAAATTGAAAATGTGAAATTTATAATTGAAGAAAAGGTGACCATTCATGATCACCTTCTCCATTGTACATTTTCAATTCTCAATTATTTAGAGTCCTATCTTATCAAACAGGTTATCGTCTACCAATTCAGGTAATGTGACTTTCAATTTCGGTTCCAGTTCCATAGCACGTTTAATGGCGAAGGTTGCTCCTTCATTCCTTGCCCAGTTTCTTCTGGCAATTCCATTATTAACATCCCAGTGCAGCATCATTGTCAAACGTCGCTGAGCATCTGCCGAACCATCCAGGAGCATTCCGAAACCGCCGTTGATCACTTCGCCCCAGCCTACTCCACCGCCGTTATGGATAGAAACCCAGGTAGCACCGCGGAAAGAATCCCCGATCACATTATGGATTGCCATATCGGCTGTAAAACGTGAACCGTCATAAATATTAGAAGTTTCCCTGTAAGGAGAATCCGTTCCTGAAACATCGTGATGATCGCGCCCTAGGACCACCGCACCAATTTTTCCTTCAGCAATGGCTTTATTGAACGCTGAAGCAATCTTCATCCTTCCTTCCGCATCAGCATACAGAATTCGCGCCTGGGAGCCTACAACAAGCTTATTTTCCTGTGCACCTTTGATCCATTGGATATTATCCGCCATTTGCTGCTGGATTTCCTTCGGGCTATTCTTCATGATCTCTTCAAGAACATCACAAGCCAGGTTGTCGGTCAATTTTAGATCTTCCGGTTTTCCTGAAGTACAAACCCAACGAAAAGGCCCAAATCCATAATCAAAGCACATTGGCCCCATAATATCCTGAACATAAGACGGATATTTGAAATCGATTCCATTTTCAGCCATTACATCGGCTCCGGCTCTTGAAGCTTCAAGTAAGAATGCATTTCCATAATCAAAGAAATAGGTTCCTTTAGCTGTATGACGATTAACCGCAGCGGCGTGACGAACCAATCCTTCCTGGACTTTAATCTTGAAAAGATCAGGATTTGAGGCCATCAATTCATTAGCTTCTTCAAAACCTAAACCAACCGGATAGTATCCACCTGCCCAGGGATTGTGTAAGCTTGTCTGATCCGAACCAAGATCAATATGCAAATTTTCATCTGCAAAACGTTCCCAAACATCAACAACATTTCCAAGGTAAGCCAGTGAAACAACTTCTTTCGCTTCTTGAGCTTTTCTTACACGTTGAACGAGCGTATTAATGTCTTCAATGATTTCATGTATCCATCCTTGCTCATGACGAATTCTCGTGATCTTAGGATTCACTTCAGCACAAATGGTAATACATCCGGCAATTGTTCCGGCCTTCGGCTGCGCTCCGCTCATTCCACCCAAACCGGAAGTCACAAAGAGATTCCCTTTTGGTTCCTTACCTATTTTTCTGAATCCGTTCAGTACGGTAATCGTTGTTCCATGAACAATTCCCTGCGGACCAATATACATATATGATCCGGCCGTCATTTGTCCGTATTGTGTAACACCAAGTGCATTGAATTTCTCCCAATCGTCCGGTTTCGAATAATTCGGGATCATCATTCCATTTGTTACCACAACTCTTGGCGCATCCTTATGGGAAGGGAACAATCCAAGCGGATGCCCGGAGTACATAACCAAAGTTTGCTCATCAGTCATTTCAGACAAGTACTTCATGCACAATCTATACTGCGCCCAGTTTTGGAAAACGGCTCCGTTACCTCCATAAGTGATCAATTCCTGTGGATGTTGGGCAACAGCAATGTCCAGGTTATTCTGGATCATCAGCATAATTGCCTTAGCCTGGTCGCATAACCCCGGGTATTCAGATATTGGCCGGGCATACATGGTATGTTTAGGTTTCAAACGATACATGTAAATACGACCGTAGGTTTCCAGTTCTTCATAAAATTCAGCAATCAGCTCAGTATGCTGTACCTTCGGAAAATATCGCAAGGCATTTTGAATCGCCAGTTTCTTTTCCGAAGGAGTAAGGATTTGCTTACGCTTCGGAGCGTGATTCAGTGTTGCATCAATAACTGCTTTTACAGGAAGAACAGCTGGAATTCCTTCTTGAATCTCTTGTCTGAATTCAGATAATGTCATTGTGAAAATTTTACACAAAATTAATTCTTCTCACGAGGTATCAAGAATATAAAGACACAAAAAAGGCGTTAGTAAAAAACTAACGCCTTTTGAAAATGAATTCTTTATTTAGTAGATGATGCTCACACCACCGTTCCATTCATATTTTTTATCCGTTAAGATATCTTTTGCACGTACCGTCCAGATATAGCTTCCCTGAGGAACAACTCTTCCGTGGTAAGTTCCGTCCCATTTTGCATTAACATCATGGGATTCGAAAATGATTTCACCCCAACGGTTCATTACCAGCAATTCAAAGTTAGCTTCGTCAATTCCTTCGATAACAATACCCCAGGTTTGGTTAAACTCATCGTTATCCGGAGTAAAGGTATTCGGAACATAGATAATCACTTCAGGATAAACTGTTACGATAATTTCAACGGTGTCAACACATCCAAGATATGACGTTGCAACAAGTGTTACCAGGTAATCTCCTGTTTGTCCGTCAGGGAAAGTTGTCATCATGTTTTCCTGCGTAGAATGAGAAGGAGTTCCTCCATTCACAAACCATTCATAGGTATCAGCACCAGTACT
>Ga0307408_100000322_pt1 | contig 45908 bp, 33 predicted proteins | sample 322Cmetagenome_FD_202116 | JGI IMG/M metagenome (GOLD analysis project Ga0307408, IMG submission 202116) | Maize rhizosphere microbial communities from greenhouse at UC Davis, California, United States - 322HYB-C-3 | ecosystem: Host-associated > Plants > Roots > Rhizosphere > Soil | place... | reverse complement strand
TGATCTTCCCCCGATAAAATAGACACACTTAGTTACACGCTAAACGCTCTTCATATTCAATGGGACTTTGGTAATCAATGCCCGAGTGCAACCGGACTGTATTGTAAAAATGGTTTATATACTGTCCGATACTCGAACGCAATTCCTTCAGGCTTCCAAACAAACTTCCACGAAGTAATTCTGTTTTTAAAGTATGGTAAAACGATTCCATATGCGCGTTGTCAGTACAGCAGCCGGCACGATTTACACTATGTTCCAGTCCATACCTCTTAAGCACAGCCTGGAATTCCTGCCCAACAAATTCCACACCTCTATCTGAGTGAACAATAACGCGCGAAGGATAACCTCGGGCTCGCAATGCGTATTTTAATGCGTTCACGGTAAGACTCATGTTCCGCCTTGCTGCTAACGACCAACCAATAATCCGGCGAGAACATCTATCCATCACCGTCGCCAGATATTGCCAATGCCCTTTATAACGGATAAACGTTACATCGGTGACCCATACTGTATTCAATGCGTCAACGTGTTTAACATCAAGTAGCTTATTCTCACCTTTTGTGTAGAAGCGCGTAGCTCCCACATGACGACGCGTCACCTTGCACACCCTTGCTACAAGTCCAGCCTCACGCATAAGCCGTTCTACACGTTTTTTGCCCACACTATATCCCTGCTTTTCCAGTGCTTTCTGAACACGTGGACTGCCATAGCGCCCATTACTCTCCGTGTATATTTTTTGAATCAACTTCCTCAATTCTTGATCCTCTATGAATCTCGCAGAGGCGGCTCGGTCACTCCAGGCATAATAACCACTGCGTGAAACGCACAACCATTCACAAAGGGCACTTACTCCGAAGGTGTCTTTGTATCTGTGGATGAACCCAAATCGTTCTGATGTACTTCCGCCAGATACTGTTGCCACTTTTTTAGAAGATCGTTCTCCTGTTCAAGGCGAGCGACCTTCTTCTTTAGTGCTGCGAGTTCGGTCATTTTACGAGGGGGAGATTTTTTCTTTTTAGTCATACCTATTCTCAACTTTCCGTCGCCGTGCAAAATACCATCCTGATATTCCTTTCTCCAGCGAGACAACATGAACGGATGTATTCCGAGCCCATCAGCCACATCACTAATTTTGTAATCAGGATCGCTACTGAGTTTGACTGCTCGGATTTTGAATTCTGTTGAGTAAGCCCACGTCTTACGTGGATTTTTATACCTTGGCATAGTGACACCTTCTTGTTAGGAAAAGTGTCCATTAAATCGGGGGAGGTTCACCATCCGTTTGATTGTATTGTTAGGCACCAAAATTAAGGTCGCTCAAACAGCCAGCGAGACCTTGTTATTTCATAAAGCTTTCCATCAGAAAATTTTAGATAAATTGAATTAATATAACTTGACGGAACCTCTATTTTCCACTCGGTCGTTCTGACAAATGGAGACACCATATAGGTTAATTCAGTAATTTCAGTTGCGAATTCTGAAAATCTTTCATTGTTTCTTCCTGCATTAAAACTCGCAGTTTCAAACTGAACCAGCTCATTAGAAAATGATTCAGATTTGCCCCATGAGGTTTTTAGGATGTAACCTTTTTTACTATAATGAGTTTTTATGGCTTCAAATGTCTCTTCTTTAGTTGCCCCAACGGTAAAGTTGGCAATTTTTCCTTCTGTAATAGTTTTGTCTCCTTCAATTAACGGAACTTTTCCATAAAAAATAACAACTAGAAAGAATAGAAAGAGAAAAACAATTGAATACTTAAATGAAGCGATCACATATCTCATTCTGCTTTTGCCTAACGAAACCGTAGAAAAACGTTTTCACAAAAACGTCATCCGCCAGTTAAAATTTGATTTATATTGCGATCACTATTCAACCATAACCGCTTAACATAATCACCTATTATCCGAAGTTAATCAGCGCAAATGTGGGTAACCCTGTGGATTACGCTATCGCACCGTAATTCATTAGCTTTTCAATGTTATGCACTAAACAAAAGAGTTGCCATTGCCCCTGAACCTTGCGTTTTCCACGCAAAGAGAATCGATTTAACCCTTTGTTGACACTAATGTTGGCAAACACCGGCTCCACCGTAGACATACGATGACCGTAAACCACTTTGCCGTAACGACTATCAACCCGTTTTTTCATCCAATCAGTTGCTGTTTGTCCATTCGTGTAAGTGATTGAAACTTGTCGCCCATGCCCTTCGCGATAATTAGCTGAATCAGGATTTTGCATGCAGTCATTTTTAATTGGACATTGGCGGCAATCGGTTAGCTTCCCTTCAAAAAACAAACGATGTTTTCCGTTTGTTTCGACAATCTCATTTTTAAGCCACATCTCATTACCTTGTGGACAAAAGCAGAGCTTATTTTTCTTGTCAAAATAAAACTCAGTTGACGGGATTACAGGTTTGACCCCCTTAACATTATGTTGTCCACGCTTGCCGTACTTCTCTTTTTGACCAGCGAAGGTTTTGTCCCTTGAGCGAAATTGATTATCGGGTATGTAAGCATCAATTTTTTCATCGCGCAGATATTGGTAATTGTCTTCATTGGCAAACCCGGTATCGGCAGTAACAATTGCTCCTTCTTTATATATGTCATCACTAATACCCATACGCTCAAAGCGCTCCTTGATGCTAACTAACACAGGCTTTAGCGTGTGGTGCTCCTGGCTCTCGCCGAACGTCTGGGCATCCACGATGATTTGATGCTTTTTATCTACCGCAGCAATACCGTTGTAGCCCTGAAGGGTGCCTTTGCTGGAGGTCGTAATTTTGGCTGACTGATTATCAGTAATATTGCTCTTCACTTCCTTTGGTTTTTTACCTTGCCCCATCCTTGGGGTTGCTGTCTTTAGGAATTTATCAATTCGCTCAAATTCTTTTTGCAGGGTTTTTGTTGCTTTGTTCAGTTGTTCTTTGCGATCACGCTCTTTGGGTTTACGGCCGTCCAGTTTCTTGTGTTCAGCCATGCATGCGCGAATTTTGCGATTGATTTTTTCGCGCTTCTGCGAAAGCTCATCCAAGGTGCCTGAATGTTCTTTCGCAGCGTTGGATGAAATTTTGCAACCATCAATCGCAAACAGCTCCTTACCCAACAATCCTTGCTGATCACAAACCAAAAGCACTTGTTCAAAAACGGACAAAATGGCATCCGGGTAACTGCTGATAAAGCTGGCTATGCTGGTGAAATGCGGAACAGCATCGCAGGATAAGGCTTTGAAAATGATATTGTGTTCGCACTGCCACTGAATTTCTCGGCTAGAGGTAATGCCCTTGGCGTAAGCGTACAAAATTATCTTGAGCAGAATGGCTGGATCATATGCCGAGCGTCCGCCAGAATCATTAGTGTATTTTTCGTAAAAAGCAGATAGGTCGATATGATTATCGATAAGCTTGTGAAGCGTAAATTCAAAGGTTCCTGACTGAAGCTGTTCTTCAAAATTGATAACAACCATCGCGCTTTGATCGTAGCTATATTTTTTGAAATTTGGCATAGCATCGTTCCTTTGTGGGATGCCAAATCCTATCAAAATATGCTTTATTTTTCGAGTTTTTCTACAATTTCAACGTTGTTATAAGTGGTGGTTGGTAAGTTGCCGTTTTAGGCAATAATGGCGAAGCCATGCCTAAAGCGGCAACTTACCAACCATCCACTTGATGACCTTGTTACATTGCATTTAATGCTACATTAATTTGTTCTTTTCTCAATGCTTCATACTTAGCTAAAACAGAATAAAATTGTTGCTTATGCACAAAAGGAAATTGGAGGTAATAGTGCCTAGAAAAACTATTAATGTGATACTTTTCCTTACCATAAATAGCTTGCTCTTCACTCCAGACCCCACTTTCTCCACGTATAGTAGCTTTATACACGCTTATAGTTTGGTCTATTAAATTAAGAATATACACATGGAATTCGCCGCGGATAAGAATGTATTTCCTACAGCTGGAGTGTTGAATGCAATTCGAATAATCATCGGTACCGACTAGAATGGGAGTTTTTGCAAATTGCTCAAAATTTCCAAAATTGGTGTTTATTATTAACCCGTAGGCATCGCACCCCATTCGTATTTCACCTAAAGGAACAACGATAACAGATTCCAAAATTGGTTCAGTTTTCATTTATACATACCAAAATGTAACGCCAAGCTCAGCCGCAGATTGTAAGTTGGTTTTTTGTGGAATGCTTTTGCGCAGCAAAACCACAAAAAAGCGACTTACAAGCTGTCGAGCACACGAAGTGTGCGGTGCTGCAGCGCCTTGTTATGGCAGCGACGGTTTGAACTATTAGAAACTACGTTTCTACAAAACCAACCGAAGCTACCGGTTAATATTACTGAAGCGAATGTTCGCAACAATTTCTCTTAGTGGCAAGCCACAATGCGAAGTACGTTTTGTACTGACTTTCTACTGGCACCGGAACGACACTGCGAACTTTGAAAATTACGATAAGGCCAAAAAGTATGTGCTTGCGATTATATTTCTACGAGGCACGTTTCAAAACAGTTCGCACGCTATAACGTTAAGTTCAGCGGCAGCTTTTAAGTTGCGGCTTTGTGGAATACTTTTGCGCAGCAAAACCACAAAGACGCGACTTAAAAGCTGTCCAGTGGAGCGAAGCGGAACGATGCTGCAACGCCTTGTATGATTGATTTCACCAGTTTTCTTATCATTCTTAACGCGATAAGGTGGAGCCCATACCTGCAGCATCAGGTATTCAGCAAGGTAGCCCGATGGAACGCCGGAACCGAATCATCGAGTCCGTTAACAAGCCTGGGCGCCTTGCTGATTCTACTTTTAACTCGAACAGTCGAATGGGCTCCGAGCCCGAATGTAGCAAGGGTGAGTTATGAATACAACTACCGCCGCACACATTGATCGCAATGAAAGAAACGTAGGAATCGATATCGGAAAAAGCACACTGGATGTTTACATTTACGAGCTCGATGTATATTTACAGTATCCCAATACAACGGAAGGGATTCGTGAATTAATTAAAAAATTATCGCGTTATAACCTGACCAGAATTTTGGTAGAAGCCACGGGTGGTTATGAGCGCAGTCTGGTAGAGGCCAGCGCCGAAAAAGAACTACCTATCATTATTATGCAGCCCGCACAGGCACGTCAGTTTGCGAAAGCGCAATGCATAAATGCTAAAACGGACAAGATAGATTCACGAGTCATTGCCCAGTTTGCAGCAGTGCTGAAGCCCGAAGTCAGGCCACTAAGCAGCAAAAAAGTAAGGTATATCAGGGATTTACTGTCGCGCAAGCGCCAGTTGAACGAGATGCGAACTCAAGAATTAAATCGTCAGCACAAAGCGCCCGCGATTCTTGCAGCCACACATAAGCGCTTATTGAAAGTGCTCGATAAAGAAATTGAAAGCATTAACAAGTTGCTCGCAAAAGCGGTGGGCGAAGTCACTGAATGGCAGCGCACCTACGAGATTCTAAGTTCAGTGCCTGGTGTGGGTGATGGAGTTACGTTTACGTTGTTGGGAGAGCTGCCAGAACTAGGTCAACTATCATCACGTAAAATTACAGCGCTTTGCGGTTTGGCGCCATTCAATCGCGATAGCGGCATCATGAAAGGCCGACGCAGGATCAAAGGTGGTAGAGCGCCGATTAGGACGGTGTTGTACATGGCGATGCTAAGTGCGATTCAGTGCAATCCAGTAATGAAGAAATTTTACAAAAAGCTCGTCGAGCAGGGTAAGCACAAGAAGGTTGCGCTTACCGCCTGCATGCGAAAAATGATGACGATTTTAAATGCCATGGTGCGGGATAATTGCGAGTGGCAAGCTAACTAAATTTGCGCCGCAGGTATTGATTTTTTACCACAGTCGCTTGTTATGTGAAACTTTACTTGCGACAATTTTGAATTGTGCCAGAGCGCTTTTCTAGCAGAGCCCCAACCCAAGTTTCCGAAGCAAAGTAAACTAAAAAATAAAAATACTACAACCCGTTAGAAAACCGAACCGGCTTAGCAACGTGCCGAAAAAACCAGACTTCAAAACGATAAGAATACCGAACTGCCGAAGCGTAAAACCAAAAAAAAACATAACCACGAACATTCAGGTTTTTGCTTTTACCTACCCTTGTTTTGTTTGGCTTTTCCATACACAACTAGTGCAAAGCCAATTAAAAAAGTTATTACAAGATAATATTCTGCGTTTTCTGTCGGTACTATTTTGTAGAAAACGGCTGATTTTTCTTCAATAAATAGACCAGTAACGTATTGCCACCAATTCACAGGCAAAAAACCCGAAAAGCCTATAACTGAAAATAGGATAAGAATGATGCCAAGTATTATTGAGATTTTTTTCATTGATTACTTCTAGGCTCCGTTCAGGCGCAAACATAACAGTTTATTAGACGGCTGCAGCCGTATATCTTCTAGCCGCATATCATTTCTACTGCGAGTTTGCGGCGACCTATAATTGCATAAACATCAAGTAGTTAAAATTAGTTTGTTGTTTTTAATAAAGTTGGTATTCCAGCAGCTGCTTCATATCACTGGCCACTTATCACTTTTGTCAGGCTTTACCAAGTTGACGTAGTCAATTGTTTCTATTGGCATTTATTAGAATCTACACTCTCAATAAAGTGGATATGCGGCGTGAGCCGCTTATTAGGCTCAAGTTTTTGCTATGTGTACGTCGCTGATCTTCGATCTGTTGTAGTGCGCAGGTGCAGTCTGCGCCCCCGCCGCAACCTAGGTTACGAGTCTCTCCAGCGGCTTGTTTCGCGAAACCGCACTACCCATTTGCGGGATGCAGCGTGATTGATCTGCCTGTGAATAAAGCTGCTGGTATAGAGTAGGAAGCTAATGGCATCATGCATTTATTTTTTACACGCAACACATTGGTATGCCCATGACGAACCAACCCTACGCGAAAACCTGTCACCACCCTATTGCCACGCAAACCAATCCGCTCGCGGAAAAAAATACATTGCGCGCGTTGATACTCACTGCAGCGATGATGGTGATCGAAATCATCGGTGGTTGGTATTACAACTCTATGGCCTTGCTCGCCGATGGCTGGCATATGAGTTCCCACGTAGTCGCTTTAGGTTTAGCGCTGTTTGCCTATGTGATTGCACGCAAGCTTGCGCAAGATGGACGCTTTAGTTTTGGTGTGTGGAAAATCGAAGTGCTCGGTGGTTACACCAGCGCGATTTTATTACTGCTGGTGGCGGTGACGATGTTTTATCAATCCGCCGCGCGCTTGATTACACCGGTAGCTATCCATTACAACGAGGCAATCACTTTGGCGATTGTCGGTTTGCTGGTGAATTTAATTTGCGCCTGGTGGTTGAAGGATGGCCATCACCATGGGCATGAGCATCACCACCACGGACATGGCCATCACCATGCGGATGGCCATGCACATCACCACGAACATTCGCACGCGCATGCAGATTTAAATTTACGCGCAGCTTATATGCACGTAGTAGCGGATGCAGCGACGTCGGTATTGGCGATCATCGCCCTGTTCGGTGGAAAATTATTCGGTGCCGATTGGCTTGATCCGGTGATGGGTATTGTCGGTGGTGTTTTGGTTGCGGTTTGGGCGCTGGGTCTATTGCGTACCAGTGGCCGGGCGTTGCTTGATGCCGAGATGGATGCCCCGGTCGTTGAAGAGATTCGCGAAGTAATTGCAGCGGGGGCGGTGCCTGCCGAAATTCGCGATCTGCATGTATGGCGGGTGGGGCGCAATCAATATGCCTGTGTATTGTCTTTAACAACGCCGGCAGATGTTGATGCTGAATTTTTTAAACAACAAGTACAAGTGCACGAAGAGCTGGTTCATATCACTATTGAAATTGTTAAGAATTAAGCTCAATAAATAATCTTTTTTTGATGTGGTGTAATAGGCTGTAATAAAATTTGTCGCCAAAATCATCTTGTTTGTTTTGTGAACTGGTCTGTATTAAAAAAAGAACAAGACGTCAAAAAATTTTGTGCTAACATCCTTAAAACCATAATTTACACAATATCTGTCAGGGGTGTGGGTTGATCCAGGCTGCCATGAACCATTTAGCGACCCAGCTAAATGCCTACCTCAAGCGCACCAACAATCTCACCGAAGATATTGTCGTGGTATCAAGTTTGGTAGAGAGCGATGGCAGCGCTGCACCGCACACCAACAATAAATTAATTTTACTGTTGACCAATATTGAAAAAGATACTGTGCCGCAATCCGGTGCAGCGCGCGCAACCGGTTTTGATGGCCGCGCATTGGTTGGCAGTCGCTCTGTGTATTTAAATTTGTATGTGATGTTGGCGGCAAATTTCAGTGGCAGCAACTATGCTGAAGCACTGAAATTTATTTCCAAAGCCATCGCCTTTTTTCAGATGCAGCCGGTATTTGATAAACATTCAACACCGGACCTGGACTCTCGCATCGATAAACTCGTATTGGATATCGAGAATCTGAACATTCAGGATTTAAGTAATCTGTGGGGTTTATTGGGCGGGAAGTACCTTCCCTCTGTGTATTACCGTGTGCGCATGGTAACCATCAATCCTGATAACCTGGTGGCACAATTACCCTTGGTTTCCAAGCCGCAAGGTGATCTGCGCGGTTAATAGGGGTCAACTTCCATGGCACATTTCAAACCGATATTGACCCTGGCGGTTGAGCACCTTTTTTTTGCCGACGGCCGCTGCACCAATTTGGTATTTACCACTACGCCTGCTACCCGCCGCGTATTGCAGCAATATCAATTGGCAGTGAAAGCAGAAGACACAGGCATTAGTATTTTTGCCGATCAGGAATTTTCCGTTGCGTTTGACAGTGAAGCGGTGTTGCGTTTTGAGGTATTTGCGCAAGATCCCTATTTTGGTTTTTATACCTTGGAAACCCAAAATAAAAAATTACCGCTGTATTACCACAGTAAAAATATTACAGCAGATAACACCAGCCTTGTGCTGCAGGATGAACAACCCTCAGAATCCCAAGACGTGCGACCTGTGCGTGCAAAACCTGGCGATAGAACGCCGGTGCTCATTGTGGATATAGATTTAAGCGGGGCTGAATTTGCTGCCGTGCGCCAGGCTGAAGCAGCCCCGGTCGCGCGAACAATCAAATTCAACACGCGCGATATTTACTGGAAATACTATTTTTTCGGTGAACTTGCGAAATTGGAATTGGACATCCATGATTTAAATTCGCAAATGGCGGTGGCATTTGATCCCAGTGATGAAGCTGTCGCCAAAAATGGCAAGGCGTTTATTTCGCAACACCCTATTGCAATGAACAGTGAGCCAAAACAGCGTTTTCAGTTAAAAGATAAAAACAACTCAGGCAAGATCCTGATCAAGCGTTTACCCAACGCAGGAGTTAACTTGATCAGCAAGAGTAGGGATCTCAGGGGGCAGCAAATCCTTGTTGCAGAAATTTATGTAAATCAATAGCACTTAAAGGAACGAATATGGCTGGCGCGTATAAAACTCCCGGCGTCTACATTCTCGAAAAAGACGCTTTTCCCAACTCCGTTGTTGAAGTAGCTACCGCCGTCCCGGCGTTTGTTGGCTACACAGATTTTGCCGATAACAAAGGCAAAAGCCTGCTCAACAAACCCTGGCGTATTTCTTCAATGGCTGAATTTATCAGCTACTTCGGAGGCCCGCCGCCAGCCACGTTTAAAATTGCGCGCAAGGGCAGCGCTGCACCGACACCGGCAGTATTTGCCGCTGCACCCGGTGCTTCGGACGATGAAAAGAAAATCGCTACCGAAATCAACGCCGCGCGCACTGCCGTTGCCGCTATCGCCGGTTTGGATAAAAACCCCGATCCATTCAGCGGCGCCGACGAAGATTTTTCGCTCGGCAAAGACGACAAATTTTTCCTCTCGCTGGAAGGTTCCTACTACTTGTTGTACCGCAGCATGATGCTGTTTTTCCAAAACGGCGGCGGTGCCTGTTATGTAGTGTCTGTTGGCGATTACAGCAAGGGTATTGAAGAGGCCGATCTTTCCCAAGGCATTGAATTGCTGAAGAAAGAGCAAGAGCCAACCATGTTGGTGATTCCCGATGCGGTTTCATTAGCCCAGGCAGATTGCTACAAATTGCAACAGACCATGGTTGCGCACTGCGGTTATGAAATGAAAAACCGTTTTGCCATCCTCGATATTTACGGCGGCTTCCAGGATAACCGCGACAACGAATGTATCGATAATTTCCGCAATAAAATGGCCACCAACTTCCCGGCGTTCAGCGCGGTTTATTATCCCTGGGTAAACAGCTCGATTGTGCCAGTGAGTGAATTGTCGTTCCGCAATATCCACGAAGACAGCCTCGCGGATGTGGTGAGCCTGCTGACGCAAGAAGTGCGCGAGACGATTGCTTCCCTGAAAAAACAGGAAAGCATTATCACCGAGATCAAAAAACTTCCTGCTACGCCCACCATGAGCAGTGCAGAAAATAATGAACTGCACAAAACACTCAGCGCAGTTTGCCCGCTGTACAACAAAATCCTTGCTGGCCTGCAGTACAAGCTGAATTTGTTGCCACCGAGTGCAGCTATGGCCGGTATCTACACCATGGTGGATAACACCCGCGGTGTGTGGAAAGCGCCAGCCAACGTCAGCCTGAGTGCAGTGTCTTCGCCCACCGTGAATATCAATCACGAAGAGCAGGAAGACCTCAACGTGAACACCGCAGGCAAGTCCGTGAATGCGATCCGCACCTTTATTGGCGAAGGTACTTTGGTGTGGGGTGCGCGCACCCTCGACGGCAATAGCCTCGACTGGCGTTATGTAAACGTGCGCCGCACCATGATCATGTTGGAGGAGTCGGTAAAACTCGCGAGCAAGGCTTATGTGTTTGAGCCAAACGTTGCCAATACCTGGGTCACCATCAAAAGTATGATTGGCAATTTCCTCACTGGTGTGTGGAAGCGCGGTGGTTTGGCCGGTGCAAGCCCGGAAGATGCATTCAGCGTGCATGTTGGCCTGGGTGAGACCATGACCGCGGAAGATATTCTCGAAGGCATTTTGCGTGTAACCGTATTGGTTGCCCTGAGCCGTCCAGCAGAATTTATCGAGATTACATTCCAACAGCAAATGCAAAAATCCTGATCGATTTTTACGATATAACTCACGTGAGGTTGTTATTGCTCCCCTCAAGTAATAAAAACCACGCAATAATTGTTAACCATTGATTAATTAAGGCAGAGATAATCATGGCAGAAGATGGCTCAACACAATCAGCCAATATTTGGCCCCTCCCGAAATTCCACTTTGAAGTGAAATGGGATTCCAATGTGATGTCCTTCCAGGAAGTGAGCGGTTTGGATATCCAATCGGAAGAAATTAAATATCGCGCGGGCGACAGCAAACAATTTTCTGTGATCAAAATGCCGGGCATGAAAAAATTCGGCAACGTCACCATGAAAAAAGGCGTGTTCAAAGGCGATAACAAATTCTGGGATTGGCTCAACCAAATTAAATTGAACACCATCAAACGTGTTCCCATCACCATCAGCTTGCTCGATGAAAGTAGCGCACCCACCATGGTGTGGACTTTGGCAAATGCCTGGCCGACGAAAATTTCGTCTACTGATTTAAAAGCAGAAGGCAATGAAGTCGCGATCGAGAGCATTGAAATTGTCCACGAAGGTTTAACCATTGCAAATGGTTAATGGTGTGCAAACGTAAATGTCGGCAGCATCTCCCGTAAATAGCACAGAAGGCGGTTTATACCCGCCTTCTGCGTTTTATTTCAAAGTAGTTATTGGCACCACTGCCAGTGATACCGACTCCTCGTTTCAGGAGGTGTCAGGCATTTCCAGTGAAATGTCGACTGTGGATGTACCCGAAGGTGGTGAAAACCGTTTTGTCCATAAATTACCCACGGGGATAAAACAGAGCAACCTTGAATTAAAACGCGGTATTGCACCTGCCTCTTCACCGCTGGTGAGTTGGTGTCAAGAGGTGATGGAAGGCGACTTTATCAGCGCGATTGTGCCCAAATCCATCAGTGTGTATTTGCTCAATGAAAATGCTGAGCCTATTCGCGCCTGGACTTTTGCCAATGCCTTCCCCATCAAATGGGAAGTGGAAGCGTTTAATTCGACTAAAAACGAAGTGGCGATTGAAAAAATCGTGTTGAGCTACACCTACGCAAACCGAATTTTGTAATTTGACAACCACTGGTAGTTAACAACTGTTGCGATAAATCCATCATGGCCATAGAAATTAAACAACTGCTGATTAAATCCAATGTGGTGGATGAAGAGGATGACGTGCGTGTGGAAGACAGGGATGCGGCGAACGCCCATATCAAACACGAAGTCCTGAGCGAATGTCGTCGCTTGATTGTGGAAATGCTCAGCGATAAAGGGCAGCGTTAATCATGACACTGGCTAACGGCACTAAAATAAAATTAAAAATTTCGCCCTGCGATGTCAATGACGGTGTTGCAACGGTTAATGGTGATACGCCTTTTGAAGCGCTGATCAATCCGGCGGGGTACACCCATAGCTCGTCCATTATTTACGCTGAAAACCAGGCGCTAGGGCCCGGCAGCGAAAAAAAATACAGCAAATCCAAACCGGACAAGATCGAATTCAAAGAATTAACCCTGGATGGCACAGGTGCAGTGGAAGGCACAACCAGCAGCGTACGTGCGCAAATTGCGCTGCTGCGTAAAGTGGCCTATGACTACAATGGTTCGGAACACGAGCCGCCAGTAGTAGAAGTGTCCTGGGGGCCGCTGCTATTTAAAGCGCGGATGGAAGCCCTGAAAGTCAATTACACCCTGTTTAAACCCAGCGGTGAACCACTGCGCGCCAAAATGGATTTGGTATTTACGGCGTACAAAAGTACTGAAGAAGTTTTTCGCGGTGCGAGCCTTGAATCTCCGGACTTAACTCATTTGGTCGAAGTGAAAGCGGGCGATACATTGCCCATGCTCTGCTATCAAATTTATAAAGACAGCTCCTATTATCTCGCCGTTGCGCGCCTCAACCAGCTGCATAATTTCCGCCAGTTGCAGCCCGGGCAGCTATTACGTTTTCCTCCGCTGGTGTAATGCAATGGCCAATTCCCCCCTTGCCGATAGCGATGGCGTTGTCAGTATCACAATACTGTGCGATGGCACCGCGCTTGCGACAACCACCGAAATTGTATCGATTGATATCCAATTTAATATCAATCGCATCAGCACTGCTACGCTGGTGTTGAATGATGGCGATATGCCCAATGCCACCTTTCCGCTGAGTGAAACCGAAACATTTAAACCGGGCGCAGCAGTTGTTATCCAATTGGGATACGACCAGCAAGTCACCACTGTTTTTTCCGGCGTGATAATAAAACACTCCATAAAAATCAGTGGCGACAATAACGCACGTTTGATTATTGAGTGCAAAGACAAAGCGATTGCGATGACCGCTGGCCGCAAAAATGCCAATTACATCGATAAAAAAGACAGCGACATTATCACGGCATTAATCGGTACCTATGCAGGACTGACTGCCGATGTTACGGCCACCACCACAACGCATAAAGAGCTGGTGCAATTTTATTGCAGCGATTGGGACTTTATGGTCGCGCGCGCTGAAGCCAATGGCATGTTGGTCAATCTCGATGCAGGTACGGTCAGTGTAAAAGCACCCGCGGTTAGCGGTAGCCCGGTGCTCTCACTCACCTATGGCATCGATATTATCGACTTTAGTGCGGACCTGGATGCGCGCCATCAATTCCAAAAAGTCAGCGGCAATGCCTGGGATCTCGCCACGCTGGCACTGCAGCAGAGCGAGGCGGCAAGTACCACCTTGAATGAGCAGGGCAATATCACCTCGGCGACATTGGCGAGTGTAATTGGGTTAAGTGAATTTCGTTTGCAAAGTACCGTGCCTTTGGAATCAGAATTTTTAACCAGTTGGGCCAAAGCGCAACAAATAAAGTCCGGCCTTGCGCGCATTCGCGGCCATGTCAGTTTCCAGGGGAGTGCCTTGGCAAAACCGGGTACCCTGATTGAACTGGCCGGTGTGGGTGCGCGTTTTAATGGCAATATTTTTGTCAGTGGTGTCAATCATTCGGTCATCGACGGCAATTGGACTACACGTGTGGAATTTGGTATGTCCCCAAGTTGGTTTACCGAATCAACCGAGGTGATCGCACCACCTGCATCAGGTATCACCGCAGGCATCAGTGGTTTGCATATTGGTGTAGTAAAAAAATTGGATGCAGATCCGGAGAGCCAGCACCGCGTGCAAGTATCAATTCCGGAGATGAGCGCAACCACCGATGGTTTTTGGGCGCGCCTCGCCAATTTTTACAGCTCCAATAGTTTTGGTGCGTTTTTTATTCCGGAAATTGGCGATGAAGTGGTGTTGGGCTTTTTTAACGACGACCCATCGCACCCGGTCATCCTCGGCAGCCTCTACAGCAGCAAAAATGTGCCGCCCTACACCATCGCTGCAGAGAACAATACCAAAGCGATTGTCACCCGCACCAAAATGAAAATGGAATTTGATGAAGAGAAAAAAATCATCACCATCATTACCCCGGGCGCCAACAAAATTGTGATTAGCGACGATGGCAAATCGATTTTGTTGCAAGACCAAAACAGCAACAAGGTTACGCTCGATTCCGCCGGTATTACACTCGATAGCCCCAAAGATATTACGCTCAAAGCGCAAGGAAAAATTGTGATGACGGCTACGCAAAATATTGAGGCCACCGCGCAAATGGATATCAAACAAACCGGATTAAATATTACCAGCACCGCCAACGTCGGTTTTACCGCAAAAGGCAGTGCAACCGCTGAAGTTTCTGCAGCGGGTACCACCACCATCAAAGGTGCAATGGTGATGATCAACTAATTTTTTAAACAATTACTGTTAACAACCGAATGGTTTTAAACCGAACGTTTTAACAAATAAAAAGGACATTAAACAATGCCACCCGCAGCACGAATTACCGATATGCACGCTTGCCCTATGTTTACCGGCCCGGTCCCCCATGTGGGCGGGCCGATTAGCGGCCCCTGTGTGCCCACCGTATTGATTGGCAAATTGCCCGCCGCTGTGCTGGGCGATATGTGCGTCTGTGTTGGCCCGCCTGACTCAATTGTGAAAGGTTCCGCCACAGTGATGATTGGCGGCAAGCCAGCAGCACGTATGGGTGATACCACCGCGCACGGCGGCAATATCGTGTTGGGTTTGCCGACGGTGATGATCGGCGGTTAATGGATTAGGTGCAGATATTCGCTATGAGCAATAAATCATTTTTAGGAACCGGCTGGAGTTTTCCGCCGCAATTCACCAGCAAAGGATTGGCCACGGTCAGTGCCGAACAGGACATCCATGAAAGCCTGCTGATCCTGTTATCCACTACTCCAGGTGAGCGGGTAATGCAGCCCATTTACGGCTGCGGTTTAAAAGCCCACGTGTTTGATACGCTCAATGAAAGCAGTTTCGCGGTAATGCGCGATACCGTTGAAAAAGCCATTTTGTTTTTTGAGCCGCGCGTGATTGTTGAACGCATCGATGTGAGCGAAGACGACTATCGCGAAGGCAAAGTGCAAATTCATGTTCACTACCGGGTGCGGGCGACCAACAATCGCTACAACTTGGTGTATCCGTTTTATTTTAATGAAGGCAGCAATGTCTCGCTTTAATTACGCTTTTCATTCGCGACCGGTTTGGTGCCAACAGCGAGTTCGCCTATGAGCGACGCGCCCTTTGCACCGACAGGTACGCCCCTGCAGCTGCATGTCCGCGATGGCATGAGTCGGCAGCGCCGCTATTTGCCCGCGCTGGAAGAAAATTATTTTAATGTCGATGAAATGTCGTTTGAGCAACTGTTAACACAGTTGCAGGATTATGCGCGGCTGGTGAAATTACCCGGCGTAGAATTTTCGTCCGAGGATATTGAACAACTGCTGTTTGCGCGCGATGAAATTGTGGTGATGGCGCAAATACTCGCGCTCAATGTCGATGAACTTGAGCGGCGTTTTAAAGCGCGTTTGCAGCAGGAAATTGACAGTGAAGAATGGGCGTTAAGCGAAGCGCAAAACCCGGCCTCGGTCTTGGGGTTGGCGCGCCTGCTCGACCGCTGGTTGAGTTTGCTGAAACATCCGCAGAGCAGCGCCGGTGAAAGCCTTTATGGCTTGATTGAAAGTGTGATCCTCGGCCTGGCCAAAGAATTGTATCGCGTGCACGGCTTTATGCCGGAGCGGGTTAAACAATCAAACTACTTTTCCGCGCACTTTATGAGTTTGATTACCGCTGGCGACCAGCAGGACGAACTACGTGATCACAGCAATCCCAATCCGCAGGTTGAATTAAATATCCGTTCACTCTATTCCTCGCTGCTGAAAGCAGCGGATATGGTCCAAGCCAGCGCACGGCAATTGCTGCCGGATTCCATGCAGAGTAAAAACCATGATCCGGCACTGGCGTTGCGCATCGCGTTTGTCACGCTTTATCAAAAATTACAAAAGCGTTTGAATCGTTTTACGCTGGATTTTATCGATTTTTATTTTACCCAAGTCTTGCAAGCCAAACCGCGCCCGGTACAACCCGACAGTGCCTATTTGGTATTCCAGCCCGGCGCCAAAGAGCGCGATATACGCTTGCCCAAAGGCACCGAATTTTTTGCCGGGATCGATAGCGCCAGCCGCGATATTGTCTACGCATCGGACGATGAAGTGATTATCAATGATGCCCAGGTGGAACAGCTTTACAGTTTATTTTTTCCGCGCGTTAATCTGGATTTACGCTCCGGCCTTGCAGCGGATAAAACCACGAATGCCCGCGCGCGCGCCAGCGTTTCACTTGCGGATGGCTGTTGGTTAAATGCCATCAACGCTCAGCCCAAAGCCGACAAAAAAACGCGCGATAAATTTATTGCGCAACCGTTTTTTGGTGCAGCGCGCAACCTCACCAATAGCGATGGCCGCGCCAGCGATTCGGCACAGAGTGCGCGCCTCGGTTTTGCGGTAGCCAGTAACGTGCTGCTGTTGCGCGAAGGCCAGCGGCAAATTACCGTGGATCTGGCGTTTGAAAATTTACAGCGCCAGCCCTGGAGCAAACTCAATAATATCCTGCGCCATTTACCCAATATCAAAGACAGCATTGCCGATGACAAGGCGAAATTTTTTGCCTACTTCAGTAAATTATTCCAACTCAGCCTGACAACGGCCGAGGGTTGGTTGGATATCGCCGAATATAAACCGGCGTACAGCGCGACTGATGCAAGCATCAAACCCAACAGTATACGGTTGAGTTTTGTGCTGCCGGAAAATAGCCCGGCGATCACTTGTTACAAAACAGCAGTACATGGTGATCCTTTAACAACGGCGCTGCCGGTATTGCGCTTTAATTTGAAAGAAAATTATCTGCAATACCCCTACGATATTCTCAAGCAACTGGTGTTGAAAGAAGTGCGTATCCAGGTGGATGTAAAAGGCTGCCACGATTTATTGCTGCACAATAATATTGGCCAGCTGTCTGCGCTTTCACCCTTTGCACCCTTCGGCCCAATGCCGGATGTCGGCTCCTATTTTATTGTCGGCCACGAAGAGACACGCAGTAAACAACTCACCGCGTTGGATGTGGATATTGAATGGAGTGGCCTGCCCGCGAATGCCGGTGGTTTTAACCGCTGGTATCACGGTTATCCGCTGCCAAAAGATAACCAGCAATTTGTCGCCAGTGTCAGTGTGTTGGCCGATGGTCGTTGGCAACCTGCAGCAGCGGATAACAGTAGCTATCAGCCACTGTTTAATTTCCCGTTAAAAAATGGCACCGCCCATTTGGTTGCACCCAAAACCTTATCGGCCAACCATGCGATCCCGTTTTATAAAGCGCAAGACCGGCACCAGGCCCAGCGCCCTTTTAATTATTCGCCGCTGACCCGTTCCGGTTTATTTAAATTTACCTTGCAAGGCCCCCTCGGTGCTTTTGGTCACCGCGAGTATCCCAATTTGCTCGCGGAAGTATTGACGCACAATACACGCGTAAAACATCCACGCTTTGCGCAGCCAATTCCCAATCCACCCTACACGCCGGAAATCAGTGCGATACGGTTAAATTATTCGGCCGTGTCGATTTTGACCCTCGCCGATACCGGGCGCGAAGATGATCCTTGCTACCAGGATCAATTTTTCCATTTGCATCCTTTGGGCTGGGAAGCCATATCGCCGCTGCGCCATCCGCGTTTATATTTGCTGCCGCAATATCCGGACGATGGCTCGCTTTTTATCGGTGTGGCGGCGAGTGATATCCAGCAGCTGAGTTTATATTTCCATTTGCAAAATAATTCCCTGCCGCTGGGCGATGCATTGCTTGCACAGGCGCGCGCTGAAGGACGTATAGGTGCACTCACTCCCGCAGCCTTAGTGAGTTGGTCTTATTTGAGCGATAACCATTGGCGGCCGTTGAATCCGCGTTACATTTTGAGCGATTCCACCGAAGGTTTTATGACCTCGGGTATTGTCACCCTCACCATGCCGGAAAAAATAACCACCGCCAATACCATTATGCCCGGCGGTTTATATTGGTTAAAAATCAGCGCTAATAAAGCGCTCAATCATTTCAGCGATTTATTTTCAGTCTACGCGCAGGCGGTAAAAGTCACCTGGCGGTCAGGCGAGCATCCACCGGCAGAGCATCCCATGCAATTGCCGCCCGACACCATTAAACGCCCGCGTCAAACGATTGCGGGGATCACCGGCATCAGCCAAATCACCAGTTCCTTTGGCGGCGTGGCGGCAGAAAACCTCGCACATTTGCGCACCCGTATCAGCGAGCGTTTGCGCCACAAAAATCGCGCACTCACGCCACTCGATTACGAAATGTTAATCCTGGAAAAATTCCCGCAAATATACAAAGTGAAATGTTTTGCCAATTTGCGCAGCGATCCCGCATCACCTATCTGCCCGGGGCGGCTATTGATTATTCCCATCCCGCATCGCCACATCAATGACGACAAGGGATTCAAACCCTATTTTGATGGCCACTTGATGTTATCCATCAAAGAATTTATTGAACCGCTCACACCGGAATTGGTGCAGGTCGCAGTAGAGAATCCGGTGTACGAAGAGATCCAGGTGCGCTGCGCGGTGCAATTTAAAAAAGGGTTGCACGTGGGCCGCCACCAGAATTTATTAAACCAGGCGCTGTGCGATTATTTGTCGCCCTGGTGCGAGCAAGGCAATAGTGTGCATTTTGGTTGGAGTGTGAGTGAACAGGAAGTGAAATCCTTTATTCACAATCTGGAATACATTGAGCACGTGACAGATTTTTCACTGCTGCGCATTGCACCCCAAGGCGACGGCTTATTTATTCTCGATGATACCGGCAGTGTGGAGGGCGATGAAAAATATCGCCAGACTTTAAAGCCCACCTATGCCTGGAGCACGGCGGTGCCCTTGCAACACCATTACCTGGATACACTCGATCAACATCGCCAGATCCATGCCCAGCGCACGGGTGTGGACGAGCTGGAAGTTGGTAGTACGTTCATCATTCCTTAACAGGCAAGCACGAATAGGCAAGCACGATGGAAAAACTAGACAGAAACGCCCTGAAGAATAAATTCAAAAAAGGAAAGATGCCGTCCGAGCAGGACTTTTCCAATTTGATCGATTCGATGGTCAATATCCTTGAAGAAGGTTTTGATAAAACCAGCCGCGACGGATTAAAAATTTCCCAATTGATGGGCTCGGGCAGGCTGTTCAGTTTTTATAAAAACATTGCCGTGGAAAGCCCGCAGTGGTTTTTGGAATTGAGCACCAGCGAAAATAAATTGCACTTTGGTACACCCAATTGCCCGCGCGTGTTGAGCCTTTATAGCCATAGCGATGACAGCCAGGGCAACTTGCGTGTGGCAGTGGGCATCAACAAAGAAAATCCGCAAGCGACTTTGGATGTGGAAGGCACTATCGCCTCCACCGGGCGCATGGGTAAAGCGGGTGAGATGGCCGTGCCTGCCGATGGCGACTGGTATGACATCACCAGCGCATTGACCGGTTGTGAAGCCTTTGAAATTGTCGCCGGTGTAGGTGGGCAAGATGCCGATGGAAAATACGCACTGCTGCATGCGTTTGCGTTAAATACGTTTAATGGCAAAAGCAGTATCAACACCCAGGACGCGCATTTTGGCCACAAATGTAACCGCATTGAATTGCGCTGGCAGCCCGTGCCCGAGCAGGGCCAATTCCATTTTAAATTGCAAATGCGTGTGCAGTGCTCTTACGGCAAAAGTATCTGGATTAAATATCACCTGACTCGCCTCTGGTTTGATCCGCTGATGTTGGAGAGCAACCAGGCGCCGGATAATTAAATTTTTATTCGTAGATTAAAAAGAAATATTCAATAGACGATTAGATGAGCAAATAAGATGACTGGATCAGCCGCGCGCGAATTACATTTTTATCTCACGCTGGAACAGAGCAGCCTGCTATTGGAAGCATTGGTTGAACAGCCGTTTAAAGTGGTATTTGAAATCATCGGCCAATTGAATCATCAGGCGCAGCAATTTTATCAAGCGGATGCAGACCGCACTGCCCCTGCGCTTTTTGTGGTGAGTGCAGCGGACTTCAGTATTTGTGTAAAAGCCCTGGGTGAATTGCCCTACAACCGTGTCTGTACGCTGGTGAATTATTTGCACCAGCAATTACAAACCCAACAGGCAGGCGATGCTATCAAGCGCAGTGCTGCCACCGTGGCTAGAGGGGAAGCTGACCAATGAGTTCGTCCGAGGTAATCCCGCGCCTGCAACAAGACGCCGACGGTCTCGACTTTGCGAGTTTGCGCAAAGACGGTATTGCGCGCGTGCAGGAGCTCGCCGGAAATATCTGGACCGATTACAACCTGCATGATCCGGGCGTGACGATTCTGGAGCAGCTGTGTTTTGGTTTAACTGAGTTGGCCTATCAAGCCAATGTCCCGGTAGCGGATTATCTGGCAAACGAGCGCGGCTTGATTGATTTTAATCACTACGCACTTTACAAGCCGCAGGATATTTTCCCTACGCGGCCAGTAACCGCCGAAGATTATTGCAAACGCTTGCTGGATGAAGTGCCCGAGATAGATGCTATTGCAGTCGCCACTGCAGATGCGCCCGGAAGTTACGGTGCCTGTCTCTATCAAATTTCCATAAAATTATTGGAGCCGCTCACTGGCCCTGCCTACAGTGAGGAACAAAAAGCGCAGATTGTGCAAAAAGTGCGGAGCGTCTTTGTTAAAAACCGCAATCTCGGCGAGGACCTCGACAGCGTCAGGATTGAACAGAGCGAAGCCTGTTTTTTACGGGGTGTTATCGAAACCAACGGCAAGCGCAATCCCGCAGCAATTTATGCCGATGTATTTTTTCAAGCTGCGCGCAAAATCTCCTCCAACATCCGCATGGAGCGCTATGAAACCCTGGCGCAACAAATGGATCTGGCGGATATTTTCACCGGCCCGCTCACCCAGCACGGTTATATTTATAGCGACGCATTAAATGCGCACAGCAGCACCAAACCGCTGGAAGAACTGAACGGTTTGGTGGCACAAATTGACGGTGTGAAAAAAGTGTATCGCCTGGAATTGGTGGACAGCAATGGCAAAGCCTTGGACACCCAGACGATTGACCAGAAATCATTTTTCCTTAAATTTCCGGAAGATGTGGCGCAGCAACAGTGGCTCAAAATCGATTTTAATCCCGGCAAAACCACTGACCCTGCCGGGGTGGTAAAAGCGCGCGGTGAAACGATTGAAAAACTCATGGAAGAGACGCGCCGCTATTTGCAAAAATTGGAATTCGAATACCGCGCCTTTCGCACCAATAAAACCAACGCCGCCAATTTTTATCCCCTGCCGCAGGGGCGGCCGCACACCTATTCAGCTTACTATTCGGTGCAGCACCATTTTCCCAACGTCTATGGTATTAATTCGGCGGGCGTGCCGGGCAGTGAATCGGCCGCGCGCAAACAGCAAGCGCAACAACTTAAATCCTATCTCTATCCCTTTGAGCAGCTGCTGGCCAATATGCTCGCGCATATCCAGAACTTGCAACAGCTGTTCAGTTTAAATGAACAGCCCAACCACAGTTATTTTTCCCAGTATCTCGACAATCACCATATCCCCAATTTTGTTGAACTCTACACAGATAGCAAAACGGGTCTGGCGGAAGTGCAAGCTATACAAGCGCGGCACGATCCCGCGAGCGACCGCAAAAGCCGGGCACTGGATACGCTGCTGGCGATGTACGGCGAGGAATTTTCACAAGAGGCGTTGCTGCATTTTAATTATTACCATCAGGAACAGCCGGACTATTGGGCGATTGATAATAAAATTCGCTACCTTTTGCATCTGGTTGAAATCAGCAATAACCGCTCCGGCGCTTTTGATACCAGCGAACCGCACTGGCAATCCAGTAACCTCAGCAGCCTGCATAAAAAAATGAATATCCTGCTCGGCATCCAACAGCTGGATAGCCTGGTGCCCCTCACGCAAAGTTTTTCGGCCAACCACATTAATTTGGTGGATGACGAATCCATCGGCCAACAGTTGGGCAAGGCTGAGATCAGTAACCTTGAACAGCAGCCAGTGCCCGCGCTGAAAACCAAACAGCAGCAAAAATTATTGCAGTGGAATTACACACCCAGCAAGACGCTGACACTGAGCCCGGCCATGATCTGTGAAGGCACCAGTATTGATGCCTATCGCCTGCGCCCGCAGGGCGAAGGTGATCAGGTTGATGTGTATTTTTACTCGCAGGCACAACATCGCTGGACACCCTTAAAAAAATCCGTAGAGCGCGAGCAAGCCATCGCCTACGTGCATAAATTCAAAAAAATAATTACCGACGTCAATGCCGGTTCGGAAGGATTTTATTTACTCGAACATATTTTGCTGCGCGCGCGTGGTGAAATAGCAGGCACTAAGGATGCCGCTCCCCAGGAGCCATTTGCCGATGACTTTTATAACTGTCGGCTGAGCTTTATTTTTCCTAAATGGACTGCGCGTTTTGCTAACCCCGCATTTCGCCACTTTGCGGAAAAAACCATTGCCAATCACCTACCCGCGCATTTGTTTCCGCAAATCCTGTGGTTGGACCTTGATGCAATGGCCGATTTTGAAAATTGCTATAAACCCTGGCTGGATGCCTTGCAAGTGTATGAGCAGCAAAAATTGGTTGCTGAAGTAGACACAAACACTGCAAAAAAATTGGATCAAGCCGCACAGAAATTGCGTGCATGGCTTGAACAGCAAACGCCCTCTGCGGCCTATTGGATTTAAGCATGCAACCTGAGCATCGCATTGATGAGCTGATTGTCGATCTGTCGTTTACCACGACCAGACTCGCTCGCCATGAAAAAGCGCTGCTCAGTGATTGGCTGACTGAAGATCTGCTACCGGCGCTCGACCAATTATTCTCGCATTATTCTCCTGGCCAACAGGTGTTGCGCTTTGAAGCCCTGGAATTTGATTTTGGCAATTTAACCAACCGCAATTACCAACACCGTATCCGCGAACAATTGCTGCAAAAATTTGCACAGCTGCTGCAAACACAATTACTGGCGGTAGTGCCAGCGCATCTGCGTTTACCCGATCATGCAACTAGCGGCGATCATTCGACTGCACGCTTGGCGCTGACGCAACTATTTAATTATTTGGCCAGCGGGCAATTATCTGCACATCAACCCGTTGTTAAACAGACCGCGCTGCATGAGCAATTGTTGGATGCGGTTATTGCGCAGCACGATATTGCTGAACTCCTGCGCGAGCTGCCGCAGCGCGATGTACTTATCCAGCGTTTGCTGACTCAATTTTCAGTACCCCAGCGCTTGGAATTATTGCGCCAATTAGCGCCGCAACATATACAAGATACGAGTGCCCTGCTCGACCTGCTGCAACTTTTTGAAAGCGATCCGCTAAGTGCTGATGCATACCGCGTGGATTCCAATGTGGTATGGCAAGCACTGTTGCAATTGGGGCTTGAATATCCACAGGCGAATGTGGAGTTTTGGTTGCGCCATATTTTCCGCGCCGTGTCTGCACATGCGGCAATTGATTCGCGCTTGTTGCAGCACTATTTAACGGCGATTAAGCTTCCGTTTAGTTCCGCCGCAACACTATTGATAAATCTACAAACACAGATTGCGCAATTGTCGGCGGGCGAAAATGTATCAACGAGCGAGCCATATTTCGCCGTGAGCAATGCAGGCGTACTTGATGGACAAGCTGCTACGCAACGCGCAAATTTGGAACAGTTTAATTCGCCAGCGTTCAACCCAGCGCAACCTGATACAAAACAGCTTAATCCCGAGCAAAGTAATTCCGAGCATCTTAATTCAGAACAACGTAATGCGGAGCAATTTAATACCGGGCAGTTACGCCAGCTAATTGCCGCCGCATTTATCCGCGCCGACGCCAGCCAGTTGCAAAAACTCTGGCCGCAACTTATTGCCAATGAGCAGCAATTGTTAGTAGCTGCCCTTACCCACTATTTGCCTCAGGCGGAAATCCGCCAGCAATTAATGTTGCGCTTACCGCTAGATTTGCAAGCCGATATTATTGCGCTGCTGGTGCCAGCGCTTAAAGAAGTGTTTTTACAGTTGCAAACAAAAGCTGGACAGTTAATTGAATTGCTACAGCTGCAAACAACTATTGCACCGGAAATAAAAAATACAGGTGTAACCGACAAAACTGAGGCTTTAACCGGGCAAACACCAGAATGGTTATTGCGCCAGCTGTGGGAAATTACGCTCGGGCTGATATTCAACAATCAATCTGAAGTAGTGAATACAGATAATGTTGGGGATCGCAATTTTTTTGTAATGGCCTTAGCTGCGCGCTATGCAGATCTGCATAATCTTGATGCCAACATTGTGCAACAAGCTGTTGCTACGTTAATCAATCAACCTCAGATGATTCAACCTCTGATGATTGAATCACAGATCAATCAATCACAAATCAGTCAACCACAAGTCATTCAATCTCAGGTCAATCAACTACAGATAACTCAACCATCGATAACTCAACCACAGGCAACTCAACCACAGGCAACTCAACACACCCGCATCAATCCTGTAGACGTGTATGAGCCTGGCATCGAGTTGCATGGCAATGTCACGGCTTCGAATGAACAACAGCCTATAAATTTAGAAACGGAATTTTTATTAAATACCACAACTGCCGCTGATACGGCATTAGAAAATGCTCATCAAAAAAATCTCGGTTTGGAAAAAATTAACCAAACGAGTAATAGCTTTGAGGCTAATAACTACCGCACCAACAGCCATGGCTCCCATAGTGATGAAAATTATAGTTATGACCAGGGTAGTTATGAACAAGGTAGTTATGACCAAGGTAGTTATAAAAAGAGTAGTTATGAACAGGGTAGCTCTGAAACAAGTCATTATGGAGACGGTCGCCACGAAGCTCTTTACCCCCAAGCTATCCCATATGAAACAAAGGCTCATAGAGCCAATAGTTCAGATGCTAATAGTTTAAGCAGTATTAGCGACCATCAATTATTTGACCTTTGTTTACGTTTAAAAAGTGGCGCGCTGGCTTGGCAGTCGCTTGCGAATGATATCCCTTTGTTGCAGAGGTTGATCAGTAGTTACATCCGCCTGGGCCATAGCGCAACTGCGGAAAACTGCGCCGATTTTGTCGCCGCCATAAATGGGCAAGCCGAATCCAGTGGCGCGCCCTCTGCATTTTATCTCGCCGTGCTGCAAGCGTTGATCGCTGATAAATTGATTGATCTTGACGCTATTACATTGGATGTTAAGTCTGGTATCCAATCTTCTTTGTCAGTATCAAAACCAAAAATCGATGCAAGAGAAGAAATAAATACACTAGAAAATCAATCAATAATAAAAGATCACGCGCAACAGTTATCGGCTGTTTATGATGTTGAATCGCGTGCTGCGGGCACAAGCCCAATAGCAATTGCTGCCAGGCCGCTACAACTTGATATGCTTGCAGTGGACTTACAGCAAAGAAAAATTACGCCTGAATCGCTCAATTTGGCTGCCGATCAGTTCGCCCAATTGGTCGATATTTTTATCGCCAAAGAAAAAACGATTGCACCCGATATTCGGGCCGATCTCATTGCGGCCATTCACCAGCAAGCGCTGCAAGCGATCCACAAAACGGATTATTACCGGCGCCTATTAAGTATATTGGTGCACAAAGAAACTCTGGATTTAGTGCAGGTATGCGAGCAGGTTAATCAACAAAATACTCCATTGCCTACTACTCCAGGTGCAACGGCATTAAACAATATCGAAACAATTGATAAGCAAATTCTTGCGGCGAGAGTGAATCTGAAACCTGATGCATCTGTGAATCAGCACAACAGTGTTCAGCGAAATGACGAGGTGATTGGCGGCCTGCCATTGCCCGAATCGCTGGGCTTTGAAGAATATCAAGCAGAAAGGATTGAAGAGAAAGCGATAACGACAGAAGCATATTCACATCAATCAATTGACCAAGAGAGAGTTCCGCAATTTCCTTCACAGCAAGTAGTAACAGCGGACACGATTAGCTCCATCGTCCAGGCGTTATTAACAGAATCAGCGCCAGAGCAGCGGTTGCAAGCATTACAACTCGACTTTGCACATTGGCAAGGTTTGCTCGCTGAATTAATTCAGCAAACCCGGTCTATCGATAAAGATGCAAGTACTGAACTACTTGCGGCGGTTCAACGTCAAGCGCGTCGGGTAATTAACTTTGCACATTATTATCGATTGGTCGTGGACGCTGTAATTGCGCATAAGCCGATTGATCTGGAAGCCTTTACTCGCGCGGCGAATTCTGCAAACGAACCAATAGCAGATCAGTTAGTGGTTAATTCGCCCAATCCGTCGCAGCCAATTAGCTCATCAATAACCAGCGCTACGGATGTCAAATCAATTGCACAAACGCTGTTAACCGAACCCCAAGTATGGGAGCGTGTTCAAACGCTGCAGTTTGGCAACAAGCAATGGGAAACATTGGCGACAGAATTAATCCAACAGGCAACATTTTCTGACCATCATGCAGCCACTGATTTGCTTGGGGCAGTTCAAACGCAGGCGCGCTTGGCGATTGCACCAGCAGTTTTTTACCGGCTGGTAATCCAGGCAGTATTGCATCAACAACCTATTGACCTGGAAGCATTTGCGGCAACAGCAACTGATATAAAACAAATCTTGCCTATCCATGGTGAATACAATAATGTCACTACGAACACAGATAGTACGATTACTGTTGACAATTTTGTTGATCAAACTATTCATCAACCGGATGCCGGGCAAGGTGTTGCTAAAGAATTAAACGCGCAGCAATTCAATACTGCTCAATTGAATGCTAACCAACTTGATACTTTTAAAAGTGATACTTCACAAAGTGATACATCTCAAAGTAAAACTTCTGAACTCACTAGTTCCCAAATTAATGTCACCCAATTTTCATCAGGTGATGTTAGTCAGAATCATCTTCATCCCAATGATGTTCATCCAAACCACGTTAATCCAGACCAGGCGATGGATTATCCGCTGTTAACAGGGAGTGATAATTCCTTGCGCAAACCTGCACTATCGCTGGCGCAGCTGCTGGCTGCCGAGCTGCCGTTAAATCAGGAACAATTATTGGCATTACAGCAACATATTAATGCGCTACTCAACCGTTCAAACGCAGCCATGATGAGTGAGTGGTGTGAGCTACTCGCGAATGCGCAACATGCGCAAGTACTTATCTATTCAGTGCCTGCGCATTTGCTGCATCAAATAGCCATGCGTTTACATGCTGGCCGCTATCCATGGCTGGATGCAATAATAAAATTGGTGATGGAAGCTTTGGCATTATTGGTTACTGATATCAATAACTTGCCGATCAAACAAGCTAAATGGAAATTTATTTTTAATTATCTATTTGCTCCGGATAACACTACTAGCAGCGGCACCGAAACCAGCGCGCGCGCGTTGGAATTGTCGATTGCACTGTGTGAGCAATTAGCCAGTGCCGCTGGTATTGATGATGTGCAGCGGTTGGTGAATCTAACCCAGCGCCGCATCGCACTGTTAAAACCACCAGCGCAACAAAAGCCAGCTATGCGCTTGCAAGATATCACCAGCAACCCTGCCACACACAGCGATGCAACAACGCCGCAATGGGAAGCCGGTCTGCATATCAATAATGCCGGCCAAGTATTAGCTGCTGCATTTTTACCGCGGTTATTTTCCATGCTGAATTTGCTGCAGGACGGAAAATTTGTTCACTTGGGTGCGGCGGATCGCGCTGTGCATTTGGTGCAATTTATGGTGACCGGCCAAAGCGCGACACCGGAATACGAATTGATTTTGAATAAAATTTTATGCGGTATAAGCACCAGCATTCCCGTCAGTGCCGGTATTGAAATTAGTGAACAGGAACAGACACTGATTGAGCAAATGCTCACCAGCATGATCCAGCATTGGAAAGTGTTGGGTTCAACATCGATCACCGGTTTGCGCGAAACCTTTTTCCAGCGGCAAGGTTGGTTGGTGTTGGAAGAAGATTGCTGGCGCTTGAAAGTAAAAGAGCAGACCTTTGATTTGCTGCTCGACCGTTTGCCCTGGAGTATCAGCCTGATTAAACACGGATGGATGGATAAACCCCTGCGCGTTTCCTGGCGCAATCACTCCTGATTATTTGATTGAGATAAGTGTGCAATGAATATTAGCCAAGCCAATGCCAAAACCCTCGAACAGGAGCTTGCCTGGTTTGATGCTGTGTTGAATTTGCGCTTTACCCATTATTTCGGCGCACCTGAAACGCAAAAAGCCACCGCCGATGTGCGCAGTTTGGTACCGCCGGATGTGGGCGATGACCCATCGCCCTACGCGCAAATTGTGCGTGATTACGCGATGGGATTTGATGAGCGGCTGGTATTTATTTTGTGTTTGATCCCGCACTTGCGGCCGCAAGCGCTGGATATTTTTTTCACCCAGAGCCAGGTGACTGGTCGTGCTTACACTGAATTCGGTGGCTGGCGCGGCAAAGCCCACAGCGGCTTTTTACCCACCGCTGAAACGGCGGTGTTTATGTTGGCCGGACAGGAATTAAATCGCCGGTTTGCGGCTTTGCAATTATTTGATGAACAGCATTATTTTCTCAAACAACGCTTGATCAAGCTTGAACACCAGGCGAGCGGCGAGCCATTTTTAAATGCGACTATTTCAGTCACCGCGGAATTTCTGCATCGCTGCACCCATGGCCATGTGCACAAACCGGATTACAGTATTGAATTTCCGGCGAAATTAATTACCAGCAAACTCACTTGGGATGATTTGGTATTGTCGCTGGATGTGATGGATGAAATTGATCATCTGCATACATGGTTGCGCCAGGGCAAAGAACTGGTCAATCGCTGGGGTTTGGAAAAATCGATCAAAGCCGGTTACCGCAGTTTATTTTTCGGGCCGCCGGGTACCGGTAAAACCCTGACTGCTACCCTGCTGGGTGCCAGCGTTGGTGTGGATGTGTACCGCATTGATTTATCCATGGTGGTGTCCAAATATATCGGTGAGACAGAAAAAAATCTCGCCGGCGTTTTTGACCAGGCGGAAAATAAAAACTGGATTTTATTTTTCGACGAAGCCGACGCCTTGTTTGGTAAGCGCACCCAGACCAGCAGTTCCAATGATCGCCACGCGAATCAGGAAATTTCCTATCTATTACAGCGGGTGGAAGATTTCCCCGGCGTGGTGATCCTCGCCAGTAATATCAAAGCTAATATCGATGAAGCTTTTGCGCGTCGCTTCCAATCGATTATTTATTTTCCCCTGCCCGATGAAACCGAGCGGTTGCGTTTATGGAACAACCTATTGCCCGATAAATCCCTATTGGCGAATGATGTTGACCTGCAGGCGCTTGCGGAAAAATATGAACTCTCGGGCGGTTCGCTGACCAACGTGGTGCGCTATGCAGCAATCCGGGCAACACGCATGCAGCGCACAACGCTTGAACAAGCCGATCTGATACAAGGCATTAACAAAGAACTTCTCAAGGAGGGGCGTACGCTCTAACTGACCATGAAAGCTTCTGTACGGTTTTTTTATTTCATCGCGCTACTTTGCTCGCTGCTGTTGCCGCTACTTTCGCCGTTGTTATCGGCGGCCGAAACACTGCCCGAAGGCGCGCGCGTCAATAAAGACAAATGTCTCGGTTATGACCTGGATTATAAAAAATATCCAAAACCGGTCATCGCCAAAATACAGGCTGATATGTATCAGCTTTATCATTTGGAAACGGATTGGCAAAAAGATTCTGCCCGTACTGGCAAACCCCTTAATGACGGTATTCTGGGGCCCATTACCTGGTCGTGGATGCAACGGTTTTGCAAAAGTTTTGCATTAGATACCACTGAAAATGCCGTTATTACCTTTCCTCCGCGCGCCTCGGCAATCGCCAGCTTTTCAGAAAAATTTAGCGATGACGCAGCGACCTTGATTAGTATCCCGTTTGCACAATGGGCGGCGACCCATATCACTGCCTGTGAATTGGATACGGCGAGCACACTTGCGGCGGGTAGCGATGCTGACCTGCAAGCGCTGGTGCGCTGCTACCATCAGCCCGCGCCGGTAAAAGAAGAGCAACCCCAACCCGTTGTTAACAACGTCCTGCCCTACAGTTTGTATGTGTTGCGCGCCGATGACTTTGAAGCTATGACCGCGAAAGTCAGTGCGGCCTCAGCTGCTGATAAAGCGATTGGCCAGGTTACCGGGATTGAATTTGCCGACAAGGCAAGTGCAATGGCAGAGATAAATAGTTTGCTCGCCAGTTTGCCGCCGCCGGAGAGCAGCGTCATCAGCGCAAAAATCAGTGCGAAGCTCGCGCAAAAACGGCGCTATGAAATTACCGACAAGGTATTAAATAGTTTGAGCCAACAGGGAATCAGCGATTCACTCTTTGCCAATTTACAAAATCTGCCGGAGAAATTGTTTACCGATAAAGCTACATTTGAAAAAGCGGTAGCTACCGCGATCAACAATTCGTTAATTGATACCAGCGCTGTTGTTCAGGTAAACAACATTGCCGCAGAAACTGATAGCGCAACAACTGATAGCACAACAATGGCACAGAACAGTAGCCAGCAGGCGAGCTCAGCCAGTGCGCCTGCCACACCTGCACCCAATGCAGACAAGTTACTGTTGCAAATCCAACTGGCGAGCCAGCAGGATTATGTAGTGTTGGAGAAAGCCGATGCGCAATTGCTCACTGGCAACAAAAAACAATTTACCGCCGTCGCCATTAAATTACTGCAGACCCTGCAAGATGTGGAATATCCCAGCGCCGATTTAATCCAGCGTGCGATCAAAAGCAAAGTGCTCAAGGCATCGGGTATCTGCAAGCTGGATAAATCCAATACGGTCGATAACCAACTGGGCAATTTAAGTAGCGATGAAGCCGCTATATTATCGACAGAAATAAAACGCTACCTGTCGGCGAATAATCAGGACACGGTTAAATACTGCAATGAAGAACACGATAAGGCATTGGATGATTATTACAGCAATGAACTTCACCAGACGATGGAGCAGCTGTACACCGAGCCCATGCCTGCTTATTCGGGCAAACCTATCTTATGGGATGGCAAAGGTGAAAATTGCGGTTGCGTGCCAAAAGAAATACAAACCATGGCCTACGGGATTTATCCTTACTGGAAAATAAAAGACTCGCCGCAGGTATTTGATTTCAGCACTTTTTCCCGCGTTGCCTATTTTGGTTTGAGCGCAACCGATAGCGGCAAACTGATGCAAATTAATGCTGGCGCAGGGACCAACACCTTACTGAATGATAATTCCGATGCTGCTAAAGCCTTTATCCGCGAAGCGCGCCGCTACGGCAGCAGGGTTGATTGGTTGATCGAAAAAGAATTTTCCCTATCGCCAACATTGAATGATGAAGCGGTGCTCAGTGAATTTTTTGCCAATTTGCACAGCCAGATTGTGGGCTTCCTGACGCTGCCATTAGACGATGTTGAATCGCGCTTGCGCAGCTTATCGAGTTTGGGTCTCGCCGGAATACCCACCAATGGCGATGGCGTTACGCTGTATTTTAAAAATTATCCGGACACGCCCGGCGCCCGCGATAGCTTCGCCAAATTTTTTAAAGAATTAAAAATGGAATTAGACAAAAGGGATAAAGCAGCGAATCGTTTTCATGCGGTAAAACACCATACCTACGTCAACATTATGGTGACCCAAAGCGACTTCCTGAAATCTGGCTCGGTATTTGGCAACAGCCATCTCGACCTGATGACCGGTGTGAGCGAATTTTCTGATGACAATCTCTCTCTTCCTGAAATCCAGGAGCGGGTAAAAACCCTCGTGGTGTTGCTATTGGAAGATCCCTATTACAACGCGCTCGACGAAATATACGCCGTCACCAACAGTACCGACCGTTCAATTATTGCACCCCTGATGTTTACGGATTATGCCGGCATGAGTGCAGCCAATAATAATACCGGTGCGCATCAAATTGACGAACGCCAAAAACGTCTCTCTTATATCCATGAAAGTTTTGGTGGCGGTGCATTTTGGCCAATGCTGGAATATAAAAATGCAAGCGATGGTAAAGATTACACAACGGTCAATGCCTATATCGCCAAACACTTCTCGCCTGGCTATACCGTGTCCCTGTGGAACGAAACCCTGTGCGGCTATCGCTGGGCGCTCATCGCCATCATGAACATTTGGTTGCTGTTGGCGCTTGCTTATTTGGTGATTATTTTTTATGTGTATCCCAACCGCTGCAAAAAGCTGCCGGTGTATATCCGCTGGATACAACATCCCCTCACGGTGGTTATTGTGCTCTTGCCGCCCATTGTGTTGTGGGTCTACCTGATTGTGGTTGATCCGGTATTTAACTTTATAAACCTCACCAGCTTGATTGGCTTGATTGTATTGGCGCTCGCACTGTGGGCGGGTATTGATGCAATTAAAGATTTAAAAGAATTAAAACCCAACCGCAATTTGTTGCAGCATCAGCAGGTATCCGCTTTACCACAGCGCCAAACACCGATGACAACGGATGATCAGGCTATTGACGATAATACGGATTTTACGGGTGATAAAAATAATGACCGCGTTTGATACTAAAAAACAACACAAGCTGCGCGGCCGCCACGCGAATTATTGTGGCGTTGTGATAGCCCTCATTGTCACTCTCTGCGCATGTAACAGCGGCGCTGAAGCTGTGTGCTCCGGGCAATTCCCGGTTGCCAGCAAAACTATTAAATTGGGCATGAGCACGGCCTTGAGCGGCCCTGTTCAATATCTGGGGATTTCGATGTCGCAAGGTGTGCAACAGCGAATTGCAGAAGCAAACTGCGATATTTTTTGGCGACGCCAAGGCATTCAATTTGAACTCATCGTCCTGGATGATAGCTACAACCCGGAGGCAGCGGCACAAAATACCCGTGAGCTGATTGATGTACATAAAGTCATAGCCATTGTCGGCAATGTCGGCACACCAACAGCAGATAAAACCTGGAAAATTGCCAACGAAAAACAAGTGGTATTTTACGGCGCCTATACTGGCGCAAATATTCTGCGGCTTAGCCCTCCCGCTGCTTACGTATTTAATTATCGCCCCAGCTATGATCAGGAAATGGAAGCAATTGTCGCGGATATTGTTAAACAGGGCATTTCTATTAAATCCATAGGCCTGTTTCTTCAAAATGATTCTTTTGGCAATGCTGGTTTAGCTTCTTTGCGTAAAGCCCTGGCGAAACTATGTGATACCTGTGAGGAAAATGTGTTGCAAATGCGCTATGAGCGTAACAGTTTAAAAACGAATGCTGCATTGCAGGAATTTATAAACGCTGATGTCAAACCGAAAGTGGTTATTTTGGTGGGTGCGGTTGAGCCAACAGCGGAATTTATTCGCTTCTCGCAGCGGTTATCTCCTGCTACCCGCTTTTACAGTTTGTCGTTCACGAGCGCGACAGAATTAAAAGAAAAGTTAGCGACGGACGATGTTAATTTAACCCTGTCGCAAGTGGTGCCTAATCCCAATAGTGAGACTGCAAATATTTATGAATATGGATCACGGGTTAATGAGGTGTACCACGAAGGTTATTTGGAAACAGAAATGCTATTGGGCGCAATTCACAATATAAAAGATGAGGTTAATAGCGAGACATTACGCGCAAGCCTGGTGCAGATGGAGCGTCAACTGCCTGGTGACCCCGGGGATCACCAAATGATGAACAATGTATGGTTGACACAGTTAAACAATCCTAATTCAGCCCTTGTGCAAGGTGATGCCGTCAATGTTAAACAATAAACCGCGTATTTTTTTTATGGGTTTGTGCTTAATAACAGCGGCGCTCATTGTGTTTGCTGCGATACAGGCAGCTTATGTATTTAATAAATATCAACAAAACCAACGCAACTCAAAGCTGTGGGCCGAGCAACAAACGCGATTTTTGGCAGAAAACCTATCAAACAACATACAAGAAATTTCCATTGTAGCCGATGAGCTTGCTGATCTGCTGAGTTCTGCTGAATGCAGCCCCTGCAAGATAGAAGAAAATCTTCGTTCTACCTATTTACAGCACACAGAATTTGCGGCGCTGGGAGTGGCCTTTGATGCCGATGCCTCTGCTACCACCTTTCGGCTTTATGCCCCTTTTATTCGCCAGAATGCAAAAGAAGCCAAAATAGAAAGGTTGGATAGTTATTACGATTATTTTGCCGGTAGTAATGATCAGCCGCAGGATGTGCTGAAAAATCCCGAGGCTTGGTATCAAATTGCTAAAACTCACGAACGCCAGTGGCTGGCGCCTTTTTATGAGGCGGCATTGGCCCAGCATGTCATTCGTTATACCGCACCCATTTATAGTGCGCAGAAACAAAAAATTGGATTGGTTTTTGTAGACATTAATTTTGAGTGGTTACATGAGCAAATAGAAAAGTATGACATCCAGGATAATAATTATTTAAGTCTGCTAACTGCGCAACATCATGAGCTGTACCACAGCTTGAGAGGCATTGCACAAACGACTGAACAACTTGCTCAGCCCGTCTCTGTTAACACCGCAACAGACAGCACCATCAATACATTAACGGGAGAGGATGCATGGCAGCACAGCGCCACTATCGCTGCAACTCAATGGCAACTCCGAAGTGTTATTTCCAAAACAACCATAGCGACAATGTTCGATGCCTCTGCGGCCACAAATGCCAAGGGGGATAGTGATTTTTTGCATAAACTCACAAAAAATGATCGCGTGGATTGGGTGAGTTTATTAGTACTTATCAGTATTTTATTGTACAGCTGTGTGCGCTTGCGGCGTAAAAGAACCAGTAGACAGCAATTATGGATTGATACTGGAGTCTATACGCTAATGTTTTTTGTCGGTGTGATTGGCATTTGGATAATGGAGTATGGCGCCATTAATCCACCAAAAAACCAATCAATCATATTGGCCAATCAAGCCATTATTGAAAAATTTGAACGTGAAAATGCATTGCGGACGCTCAATGCTCATGATGAGGCTCCAATCTATATTTCTGTTGGATTATTTATTCAATCCATCGAATTTCTCAGTGCCAGTAATGTCAACATCACTGGCTACATTTGGCACCGCTATCAGGAAGGACAAGATTCCAATTATAAAATCGGTACTGTGTTTCCAGAGGCAATTGAAACCAATATCAGCTTGGCTTATGAACAGCAAAAGAATGGTGAGACTTTAAAAGGCTGGTATTTTGAAACAACCTTACGCGAAAATTTCAGTCCGGATCTTTTTCCATTAGATCGACAGTCGGTGTGGATCAGGCTTTGGCACGAAAAAATCGGCGATAACATAGTGCTGGTGCCAGATATAGATTCCTATGACAGCCTCAATACCCGCTCATTACCGGGTGTTGAAAAAGATTTTGTACTGTCCGGTTGGTCGTTGTTTCGCTCTTATTTTGAAATACGTGAAAATAATTACAATACCCGCCTCGGCATTGCGAGCAAAACGCCTGGTGGCGTAGTGCCTGAACTGTATTTCAATATTGAAATTATGCGCAATTTTATCAATCCCTTTCTTGCACATTTATTCCCACTATTTGTTGTAGTGTTGATGCTCTATGCCATTGTCATCACCATGTCTACCGATGACGAGAAAAAAGATTTTCTGGGTTTTAACGCAGCAGGCGTAGTGGCATCTTGCTCCGCATTGTTTTTTGTTGCACTTATATCCCACGTACAAATGCGCAATGAGTTAGCGGCCAATTCGGTCGTCTATTTAGAATATTTTTATTTAATAACCTACGTGATTATTCTACTTATTACAGCAAATGCCGTTTTATTATCATTGAAGGTACAGGTGGCATTTATCCAGTTCCATGACAATTTATTGCCTAAACTACTGTATTGGCCAGCTATATCTGGCGCACTGTTTATTTGCACTGTCTGGGCTTTTCGCCACTAGCCAGTGGAAGGAATCTGCGGTACCAAACGAATGTTGATGCTTTTATCATTGATCTATTACCAGGGAAACCCCGGGAGAACACCATGGCCTTCACTACTCGCCAAGCTGCCAGCGAAGAAAGATCTGCTCAAGAAGCCGCCAAACCCAGCGTGCAATTATTTAACGACCAGCGCGCTTCCACCGCTGCACAACTAAAGCAACAGCAACTGATGACCTCCTCCCAAAGCGCACCTCTGCAACGCGCGGAAGATGAAGAATTATTACAAGGGAAATTCGAGACCGCACAATTAATGGAGGAGGAAGAGCCGCTGCAAGGTAAGTTTGTGGCGCAACGGGTCGAAGAAGAGGAGCCACTGCAAGGCAAGTTTGCCACAGCACAATTAATGGAAGAGGAAGAACCCTTGCAGGGAAAGTTTGAACCTCTTCAGCGCGCTGCTGAGGAGGAAGAGCCGCTGCAAGGAAAATTTTCTTCCGACACAACCGCGCAATTAGAACAAAAGCCCAATAACACTGGCATGCCGGACAATTTAAAATCCGGCATCGAAAATTTATCCGGCTATTCCATGGACGATGTAAAAGTCCACTACAACTCGGATAAACCTGCGCAACTAAATGCCCACGCCTATGCACAGGGAACTGATATCCATGTCGCTCCCGGTCAGGAGCAGCATCTGCCACACGAGGCTTGGCATGTTGTGCAACAAAAGCAGGGGCGCGTACAACCCACCATGCAAATGAAAGCTGGTGTGCCGGTGAATGATGATGCGGGTTTGGAGAGTGAAGCGGATGTGATGGGGGCTAAGGCAATCGCAGTAGCTCAGACAGTGCAAATGCATGATGCGCTGTCCACACGCCCTAAAAATAAAGATATTTCAGTGCAATTAAAGTCTGGTTGGAAGGGTACGGGAGCAACATACAATCGTGTCGCCAATAAGGATGTTGTGCGCGTGGTTCCAGAATTAGTTAAACCAGCAAACTCTGCCAAGATTACAGGAACACCAGATTCTAAAGGTGAAGTATGGTATCCCACGGTTGAGGACTCAGTGGTAGATACCACGAATATTGACATTGTATTGGGACATGATAGCGATCCAGGTGCAAAGATTACGCCTTATCTAAAAGATGGCTATTCTAATAACCCAGCGAAGCCAGCCTTTGCCCAGGAAATGCATTATCACAAAGGCACATTAAAAGCGAAGCGTGTTAAAGCGATAGCAGCCAACGCCGACGGCGCAAAAGACTTTACCGATAAGCCGGTAAATTACACCGATAATATCCACGATTACGTGGATGCAAATGCGGGAGCAGCGACAACCTTTGAAAAGTTTTAGCAAGCTAAAGACTTTATTTCTGAATAAGTAGAAAGTCAATAAGGAAAAAATTGTGGCTTATACAAGTAAAAAACCTGCACTTGATTCTGATCGGAAAACAGATAATAAAATCATTGCACCATCATTTTATGATCGGCGTGCATCTACTGCAGTGCAGTTAAAGCAGCAGCAATTAATGAATAGTTTTGCAGAAAATGCCTTTGTTATCCAAAGAAAAACGGAAGTTAAAAATACCGGACAATCCTATAACTACGAAGAGGGCAGTGTCACTGTTGGGAAAAAAATGGAAGCATGGCTTGATCCAAACGATAACCAACAAGGCCAAAGCGCTAATTTGAATACGTCACAGGATGACATGATGGATGCGATTCGTGGCCGTTGGGATATTACCGGCGGGGATGTAGTTAAGGGGCATTTGCTAAATGATAACTTGGGCGGAAAAGCCCTGAATAATAACCTTTATCCCATCACACGTGGAGCGAATAAAGACCATCTTGGTTATGCTGAAAATGCAGTCAAAGCAAGGGTCTGGAAAGATAATTTAGGAATGTATTATGAGGTGAATGTTCAAGGGACTCCTCATATAGATGAAAATGTTGCTTATTTCGATTGCGTGTTTAAAGAATGGGACACCACTCAGCCAGGCAACACGTCGGGTACTACCGTACTTGGTCCCATTACTGTTTTTTCAAATCTGGAATCTGTGCGTGATACAGGAATGGTGTGGAATACCGATGATAGCAGTATGGATGTGGAACGAACTAAGCCGCCTAAGAAGCCTAAAAATATAAAACCTAAAACCAAAGTAAGCGAACTAAACAAAACAGAACGTAATGACCGAATGATGGACATGTAAATCGGCTGCTTAATACCGAAGAAATACTTAGGTAATAAATTATGAGTTACATCAGCAAGCAGCCCGAAAAATATTCAGAATCAGTACGATCATTTGCTTCTTCCCCCCAAATATTGGATGGTGCAGAGGAAACAACTACCCAACAAAAAACACTGCAAACCATGATGAATTCCAGTCCGCACAATCAGAAAACGCTTGCACTGCAAGCCAAAATGCATGCGGCTACCCAGCTAAAGACAAAAATTATTCATACTGCAGCGGATTTTACTTACGACGAAGACAAAAAAGACAAAGTGGGAACACTAATGGAAGCTTGGTTAGATCCACGTAACCCGGTGATAGGATCTGAAACGGGTTCCCCACAAAAGGGTCTATATGACGCTGTAGCTGCTAAAGCGGGCACAGGTAATAAGAGTACAGTTAAAGGGCATTTGCTGAATCATGATTTGGGAGGGTACGGCGTGGCAGAAAATTTATATCCAATCACCAAATCAGCAAACACTCAACATAAAGATTACGTGGAAAATCCGGTGCAACAAGAATTGGATATCGCCGCTAAAGGAACTACTCAGGAACAATATGATAAGAATGAAGGTAAGGGTATTTATTATCGTGTTGAGGTTGGCAATGCCCAATTTAATGTCGCCGATTTGATATCCAATACGGCTTCGTTTATTTGTACGGCAAAAAAATTGTCGCATGTCGGCGCAGGTACTAATGGCAAACAGGAAGATGTGTTGTTTAGCACTACAATAACATCCAATACTGAAGGTAAAACCGCTGAAGCAAGAGGCAGTGCACATAAAACAGGAAGTAAAAATGATCCTGAACGGAAGCTCACGGATAAAATCATTACACCAGGATGGTCGCATGGAAAAAGAAAGGGAACGGAAGATTTTCAAGATAAAATTAAAGACGGAAGTATTGTTACACTCAACGCAACAGAAATTAAAAAAATGACCGGATTGATTGTGGGATTGCAAGATCAATTAAAAAATTTACCGCTGGATCGCTATTCATCTGCCTATGAGCCTGCCATAAAAAAAGCAAAAGATGCGATGGATAGCTTGAGAAGTGAGTGGAGTGGGACAGAGCCTAATACTAAAAAAGAAGTAGCATCTGATATTTTGCAATTGCTCGATAACTATTTAATGAAAGTGCACGGGCGTCGTCCGTCCCAAGCTGTAATGGTGCAAGAAATGGGATTTACTATCTAATCTCTATTTATCAGTAAGGGTAAACGATATTAAGGAGCGGATGATGAACTACACTGGCAAACAATCCAAACAAAATATAGAGCCAACGCAAAAGGTTGCACAGGCTCCAACTGTTTCTGTATTTGCAGACCAGCGTGCGTCCACTGCTATGCAATTAAAGCAGCAACAAATAATGCACGCCGCACATTCCCCGAATGTGATTCAACAAATGACCGCAGAGGAAGAGCCCATACAAGGCGAGTTTGAAAACGAAGCGCCAACACAACTGCAAGAAGCTCCTGCTGCACAACCCAACAACACCGGCCTGCCCGACAATTTAAAATCCGGCATTGAAAATTTATCCGGCTATTCCATGGATGATGTAAAAGTCCATTTCAATTCCGATAAACCCGCACAATTAAATGCCCACGCCTACGCACAGGGAACTGACATTCACGTCGCCCCCGGTCAGGAACAACATCTGCCCCACGAAGCCTGGCATGTGGTGCAGCAAAAGCAGGGGCGCGTACAACCCACCAAGCAAATGAAAGCTGGTGTGCCGGTGAATGATGATGCGGGGTTAGAAAATGAAGCGGATGTGATGGGCATTAAAGCTATGCAGTTTCAATCTGCTGAGACTATCGCTGACTCTGTTCAAATGTACAAATTTAATAATCCCTACACTATCAAATCCACACCCAGCCAAACCATGCAGTTATTAACTGATGAAAAATTAGTTAATACCAAAAATTTTGGCAAAGCTTACTATCAATTTGATTATGACAGTAGTGGAAACATTGATGATTTTAGTAATAACCGGGCAACCCAAACTCCCGTAGGAGCTGATCCTGTGGATGCAGGCAGTCATGTAAATCTTGATGAAGGTACGGGATCTGGACAAGGTGAGATGCGCAGTGGAAAAGACGTAGATATTGCAAGTGGTACACGGTCACAACATTTTTCTATCGCAGATAGGTTAGTTGATGGTACCCCTGATGACCGTAAAGGGACTTATACGTGGCATCATCTTACACCGGAGTATGAAATGGTTCTTGTTGATATGGGTGTGCATGCGGCATTTGGGCACAAGGGTGGAAAATCTTTTTGGAAGTAATTCGCGTGAGTCAGGTGATGAGTTACAACAGCAAAACCAAATTCCTTGGATCAGTTATTACTACACTGAGTGCAGAAATTTAATTATGGCTGGATAAATGCATTAATTGACGTAGCACAAACATCCAAATCCACGTCACCCGTAACCCCATCAACATTTCCACCTTCTGAATACTGCCAAAAATTCCAGCCAGTCCAACCAAATGGAATTTTTGGTGTAGTCACACCATATTCCGCAACCCAGAGTGGGTACTTGGAAAAATCGGCATTAATAGTTTGATTCCAGAATGAAGGGCCGGTGTAAATCATGGGCGTGCGACCCAGCGCTTTTTCCACCGTATCTAACCAGATTTGTAAATTCGCAGCGACGCTGTTGCTACCGCAGTTGCCTTTAAAAATTTCTATATCTACCACCGGCGCTAGATCATTTGCGGAGAGTGAACCAACTGCACTAATAAAATTATTGGCTTGGGTAATAGGGTCATCATTGGTTTCGTAAAAATGGTAGGCACCGCGCAAAATACCAGCGGCTTGCATACCCTGCCAGTTGGTGTGGAACTGTGGGTCAGTGTAAGTATTGCCATCGGTAGCTTTTGCGTAAGCAAAGGCAATTCCCGCTGCCTTAACCTTTTTCCAATCCACTGTGCCTTGGTAATGTGAAACGTCTATGCCTTGCAGTTGGTTGTTGTTTGTCATGAGATAATCCTTTGGATTAATCGTTAATTTACTTTTTGGGCTACCCAGCGACATCAAAGGCAAATTTGTTTACCAGTTATTGTATACACCCCGTTGCTATTTGTGCGAGGAACATGAACGCTGCAAAATATGAAAAAATGTCCATCGGGATGCTATTGCGTTCCACATTTAATTTTGTTTTAACGCCATACCACCATAAAGATGAAATGACGGAACACCATTTTCAATTAAAAAGGTAACAGCAGTACCGGTGTTAGCGTGAATAAAGGCCAGGTTAGCGCCCACGATCGGCGTCAGATTGTACTCTGTGCCGCCAGGAAAACGGAGCGAAATAAAATGGCTTTTCTCATCAAAGCGCACAGTGAATTCATCTTGATTATTCCATTTGTATTTGCCTTGTAGTTTCTTTAATACCGCTTTGTCTACAGGTTTTCTTTCCACGTCTGTTTGCTTAAATGTTTTCCATTGATATATATGGGACGCAGACAAAAACAAATCCCGCCCCAGTTCCCAACCATTATCCGAGTTGATCAGATAAACCAAACCATTTCCACTGGTAAGACTGATTGTCATGCCGGTGTTATAACCCGTGTTGCCGCCATAGTGGGTGATAACAACATCATCGTCAGTGCGGTTTAGGAGAAATCCGTAAGCATGGCCATCGCGCGTGTGACTGATTAATGAGCGAATATCCGATTGGGAAAATAGCGCGCTTTTGCCATGATAACCTTTATAAATTTCTGTGAGAAAGGTTGCCATATCGATTGATGTGCTCCACAGACCTGCCGCTGCTTGCTCAGGGTAATTCCGCCAGCCGCCAGCTACAACGTCGCCTGCGGATGTGTATCCTTGTGCAGCCCGATTAAATCTGGCTACGGGAAGTGGTTGCGTAAATTCGGAGTGCTTCATACCCGCAGGATCGAGAATCCATGTCTTCATGAGCATTGCAAAATCGGTGTTGTGTATATCTTGCAGAGCTAATTCCGCGAGCGTGTAAGCACCACCGGAATAAGCCAGTGTTTGGTTCGGCGGTGTGATAACGGCGATAGCGGAGGAATTAACGCCGATGCTTCCTTTTAGAATACTGATATCAGAGGGCAATGCGAGGTCTTTGGCGTAGCCTTGGTATCCGCCTGGTGTGATTCCTGAGGTATGGGAAAAGATATTGCGCAACGTAACTGGATTTTTTGCCGTTTGTTTTCCCGCCGGGAGCACAAAACTTTTCAAATAATCTTGGATATTTTTATCCAGATCGATTTTGCCGGCGGCCTGCATGCGTACCGCTGCCATGAAGGTTACCGGTTTGGATAGCGATGCGGCTTGGAACAGGCTCGTACAATCCAACGGATGCCGCAGGGGGAAATGGGCATTCTGATAAATATCTGCCCATTCAATCTCACCGTGTTTGATGACCGCAAGTGACAGCGCGGGAATTTTGTACGTATTTATCTTGTGGGCGATTGACGAGAGAACTTCCCCTTCATACAAAAATTTTACTTGGCCGCGAATTCCATTTTCTAGTTGTGTTTTTTCTTCAATCGATCCAGCGCGAGTAACGCAGCCGGTTTTATGCAGCTCGACGCTCTGTGCAAATTCACTCGACAATAAGGCGATAGCCATAACCAAGGCGGCGAAATTTGATTGTGTTTTAGTGGGGGGATACATAAGCGCTCCGAATAAGTTGTTGGTGTAACCGCCACCAGATTAGGAAATACTTGGGAATGCCACATGATATTGCGGTGATTTTTTGTGATTATTGATGACCATGCCGGTATTACATGCTAGCTTTGCCCTAAACTTTAGGGGGTAATAGTCTGGATGCGTTGGAAAATAGGACAGTTTGTTTTTTGTGAAAAAAGCCAAACCTTAAACGACAAAGGCGCAACCATAATTCTTGAGCCGCTATCAGTTGAGGTGCTTGCCTATTTTTGCCGTAATCCCAATGTGATGATTAGCCGCGATCTGTTAATTGCAGAAGTGTGGAATGGGCGAACTGTTACTGATAATGCGGTAACGCGCGTGATTACCAGGTTGCGCAAAGCGCTGGCAGATAACCTTGAGTCGCCACAGTTTATTGCGACCTTTCCCAAGAAGGGCTACAAATTTGTTGCCGATGTCGCTCCTGTGGATGAGCCCAGTGAAACCCAATCTCTCATTCCGCCAAGCAATCCTTCACTCGACCTTGAACACCCCAAAAAATGGATTGCACATTTTTTTGTAGTCATTTTTGCCGCTGTTGGCTTATTCGTTTGGCTGTGGTTTTCAGCAACTCCACAGCCTGTTTCTCTCAACGCCAGTTATCGTATTGAAGCATTAACGCGCGGTGTGGATCGCGAGTTTCATCCTGCCGTATCACCTAATGGCCGATATCTGGCCTATAGCACCTTCAATACAGATCGCATGCGTTTATTTTTAAAGGATGTTGAAACGGAAGAGACGCTAGAGATCGGCGATCAAAATGGATGGAGTGGCCCTGCGGCATGGTCGAGTGATGGAAAGCAGCTCGTCTATTTAACTACCACCCAAGATGCCTGCCAGTATTATCTGTTAACGCTTGCTGATTTGGTTGTCACCGAGCGAAAGCTTATCCATAACTGTCCTAAAGGAAGCCACGGAAAAATTATCTTCGGCCGCGAGCCGCACACATTCATTTACGCAGAAGCGGCGGGTGCAGAATCGCCCTTTTCAATTTTTGAAATTAATATCAGTACGGGCAATGTGCGCCGCTTACCGCAACCGGAATTGGTTCTGGGTGGCAACAGCCAATTTGATCTTCACCCTACGGAAAACAAATTACTGATTTCATCACCCAATCGTCAACAATGGTTAGAAGTGTACAGCCTTGATCTAACAACCAACGAGTTACAGCATTTATTTGAACTGCGCGAATACACCTGCTGCGCCATTTGGGATCACACCGGAACGCGGGCGGTGATTCAAGGCGAGCATCCCGCTAAAGAATTAATTAGCTTTAATTTGGATGGCACGGACAGAACCGTTTTATTTCAGGTTCCGCACAGCGTTTCGTCCCCTTCACGTATTCCCAACAGCGCACACTATGCTTATGTAGGCGGTGAAATAAATCGCGATATTTATCTTCACTCATTTGCTGACCAAACTGCAAAAGTCATCATTGACTCCGCCGTGGATGACTGGCTGCCGGTTATCTCACAGGATGAAAAACATCTGGCCTTTATGTCTGACAGATCAGGCAGTGAAGAAATCTGGATTCGTGCAGAAGGGCAAACCTTTGAACGGAAATTAACAAGCTATAACGATGGCAGGCACTACTTTGATGTGCAGTGGTCGCCGGATGGAAAATTCATAGCAGGTATGACAATTAATGAAATTCACCTGACCGATGCCGTCAATGGCAACTGGCGAAAGTTAAAAATTCCCCATGAGGAGCTGGCAGGAATTTCATGGAAAGACAACCAAACACTATCCTTTAGTATTAAAAAAAGCGGGCAGTGGATTCTCCACAATTACGATATAGAAAATGAGCAGCTAACCGCGGCATCAGGCGCTTGGCAATTCGCTCGCTACGCTACCAACAACATAGATTCGTTGTGGGTTGACCAAAACGATCGTGTTTTTTACGGGGAAAACCGAATGCCTCTTGAATTGGCAGAACTAAGCATTTTGCAAAATAAGCGCCTTAACTTGGTGAAAAAAGGCAATTCTGTTTTTTACACTGCACTTGATTCCAGCGGTTCCCTATTAATGCAATTCGACGTGAAAGCGAAAAATTCGGTCCCGCTTTTTAAAATTGACAGCCCCAGTGGATTATCAATTAACGAATCAGGAATTTACTATTCCCTGCGGGCAAATGGAGATACGAATATTTATCGGGCAGAGGGGGAATAAGCAGCCGCTGTGAGATGAACAACAGGCAAATTTTCCCCCTTTGTATTTACCGTATTTCGTCCCTTTGAATTTTTAATGGGTTAATCCGACTGTTTTATTAAGGGGTTTAATGTCGTTGAAAAATTTCGCGGTGTTTCGTCTTTCGGCCAATAGTTAACACTGGCACTTACTGTAGGTTGCTGGTGGGGAACGAACCGCAACAGGCATTATTTCCGAATGCGATTTAAATTCCTCATGTGATTGATCGATAAAAACATTAACACTTAAATTAACAATGCAGTCCGTAAAGCTCTGGCCGAACTTCGCATTTCGGCTGTAGATTCAGTCGGTCAGCGCAACACTATAATCTTTTAACACAAAAGAGAGGTGTTGCAGCATGGCCTACCGAAACAGATTAATTTACACCGATGAATTTAAAGCGGCTATCTGGAGTAA
>Ga0307408_100000321_pt1 | contig 45938 bp, 37 predicted proteins | sample 322Cmetagenome_FD_202116 | JGI IMG/M metagenome (GOLD analysis project Ga0307408, IMG submission 202116) | Maize rhizosphere microbial communities from greenhouse at UC Davis, California, United States - 322HYB-C-3 | ecosystem: Host-associated > Plants > Roots > Rhizosphere > Soil | place... | reverse complement strand
ATACATTCACCAGTTCATGCGGAAGTAGCTCAGTTGGTAGAGCGATAGCCTTCCAAGCTATAGGTCGCGAGTTCGAACCTCGTCTTCCGCTCATGAGCTAATAAAAGTTAACCGCTAGGAGATTTCTTAGTGGTTAACTTTTTAGTATTAACGCCGAAGTAGCTCAGCGGTAGAGCACTTCCTTGGTAAGGAAGAGGTCGTGGGTTCAAGTCCCATCTTTGGCTCAGCGAAAATTTATTCGTTTTTGGAATTTAAAATTAACCTACTAATTAGTATAAAAACATGGCAAAAGAAAAATTTGACCGCAGTAAACCGCACTTAAATATCGGTACTATCGGTCACGTTGACCACGGAAAAACTACTTTGACTGCAGCTATCACTAAAGTATTGGCTGACGCTGGTTTGTCAGAAGCTCGTTCATTTGATTCAATCGACTCTGCTCCTGAAGAAAAAGAAAGAGGTATTACAATCAATACAGCGCACGTAGAATATTCTACAGCTAACCGTCACTACGCTCACGTTGACTGTCCAGGTCACGCGGATTATGTGAAAAACATGGTTACAGGTGCTGCTCAGATGGACGGTGCAATCCTTGTAGTTGCTTCTACAGATGGTCCTATGCCACAAACTCGTGAGCACATTCTTTTAGCTCGTCAGGTAGGTGTACCAGCTCTTGTTGTTTTCATGAACAAAGTGGATATGGTTGATGATCCTGAGTTATTAGAGCTTGTTGAGATGGAAGTTCGTGAGTTATTATCATTCTACGATTTCCCTGGTGATGATATTCCAGTAATCAAAGGTTCTGCTCTTGGTGGTTTGAACGGAGATGCTAGCTGGGTTAGTAAAATCATGGAATTAATGGATGCTGTAGATAGCTACATTCCAATTCCTCCACGTTTAACTGATCTTCCATTCTTGATGCCAGTAGAAGACGTATTCTCGATCACTGGTCGTGGTACAGTAGCAACTGGTCGTATTGAGCGTGGTATTATCAACTCTGGTGATCAGGTTGACATCCTTGGTATGGGTGCTGAGAACTTGAAATCAACTGTTACAGGTGTGGAAATGTTCCGCAAGATCCTTGACAGAGGTGAAGCCGGTGATAACGTAGGTTTATTGTTACGTGGTATAGAAAAAGAAGCTATCCGTCGTGGTATGGTTATTTGCAAACCAGGTTCAGTAACTCCTCACACAGATTTCAAAGCTGAAGTTTACGTATTGTCAAAAGCAGAAGGTGGTCGTCACACTCCATTCTTCAACAAATACCGTCCTCAGTTCTATTTCCGTACTACAGACGTAACTGGTGAGATTTCACTAGCTGAAGGTGTAGAGATGGTTATGCCTGGTGATAACGTTACAATCACTGTTAAATTGATCAACGCTATTGCAATGGAAAAAGGTCTACGTTTCGCTATCCGTGAAGGTGGTAGAACAGTAGGTGCTGGTCAGGTAACTGAAATCTTAGCATAAGATTATTAAATAATATAATTAGTCCGTTCTTCGGGCGGACTAATTCATAAACACGGGAATAGTTCAACGGTAGAATAGAGGTCTCCAAAACCTTTGATCAGGGTTCGAATCCTTGTTCCCGTGCAAAAGCTTTAAGATGGCTAACGTAATTCAGTTTATAAAAGAATCATACGATGAGATGACTCAGAAGGTGTCATGGCCAACTTGGTCTGAACTTCAGAACTCTGCAGTCATTGTACTTATTGCTTCGTTGATCATTGCTCTATTAGTTTTGGCTATGGATCAATTGTCTGGAGGCAGTTTGAAAATGTTCTATCAATCAGTTGCATAATTAATACGAAAAATGAGTGATCAACTGAAGTGGTACGTTGTACGGGCAGTTAGCGGAAAAGAAAAAAAAGTAAAACAATATTTGGAAGCCGAGGTTAACCGCCTTGGTATTTCTCATTTAATTCCACAGGTTTTGATTCCTATGGAAAAATATTATCAAATGCGTGAAGGGAAAAAGATTGCGAAAGAACGCAATTACTATCCTGGTTATGTTTTGATAGAAGCTGCATTAGATGGCGAGCTTGAGCACATTATTAAAAATGTGAATAGCGTAATCGGTTTCCTTGGCGATAAAGGAGGAAATGCGGTTCCAATGCGTCAGGCAGAAATTAATCGCATCCTTGGTAAAGTGGATGAAATGTCTTCACAAGGAGAAACAATGAATGTTCCTTATTACGTTGGCGAGAACGTTAAGGTTATGGATGGTCCATTCAACGGCTTCAGCGGTGTAATTGAAGAGGTGAACGAAGAGAAGAAGAAATTAAAAGTAATGGTTAAGATCTTCGGTCGTAGAACTCCTCTTGAGCTGAACTACATGCAGGTAGAAAAAGAATAAATTTTAGGCGTGAGATATGAGACGAGAGATTTGAGATAGAATTGAGCTCAGATCTTTTGTTTTATATCTCATGTCTTTGTATATAAAGATCTTAAATGTTACATGCTTCCACTACTAACATTAAGTACTAATTAAATTAATAAAATGGCAAAAGAAGTCGGTGCGTTAGTAAAATTACAAATCAAGGGCGGCGCTGCTAATCCATCTCCTCCGGTAGGACCTGCACTAGGTGCTAAAGGTGTGAATATCATGGAGTTTTGCAAGCAATTCAACGCACGTACCCAAGATAAACCAGGTAAAGTATTGCCTGTTGTAATCACTGTGTATGTAGACAAGTCATTCGAATTTATCATTAAAACTCCTCCTGTTGCAATCCAGTTATTGGAAGTTACAGGATTAAAAAGTGGGTCAGCAGAGCCTAACCGTAAAAAGGTAGCTCAGGTTTCTTGGGAACAAGTTGAAACCATTGCGAAAGATAAAATGGTTGATTTAAATGCATTTACTTTGGAGTCAGCTATGAAAATGGTTGCCGGTACAGCACGCAGCATGGGAATTACCGTTTCTGGTACTGCTCCCTGGAACAATTAATTAACACAAATTCAGTTAAGAAAGTGGCTAGATTAACAAAAAATCAAAAACAGGCACTATCCAAAATTGAGGCAGGTAAGGCTTATTCTTTACAAGATGCATCTGCATTAGTTAAAGAAATTACCACTACCAAATTTGATGCTTCTGTGGATATCGACGTTCGTTTAGGCGTTGACCCACGTAAAGCAAACCAAATGGTGCGCGGTATTGCTACACTTCCTCATGGTACGGGGAAAGCTGTTCGTGTTTTGGCTTTAGTAACTCCTGATAAGGAAGAAGAAGCGAAGGCAGCCGGAGCAGATTTCGTTGGACTAGATGAGTATATTGCTAAAATAGAGGGTGGATGGACAGATGTTGATATCATTATCACTATGCCTAGTGTTATGGCTAAAGTTGGTCGTTTAGGACGTATTTTAGGTCCTCGTAACTTAATGCCTAACCCTAAATCAGGAACTGTAACCACTGATGTTGGTAAAGCAGTTACTGAAGTAAAGGCTGGTAAAATCGATTTCAAAGTTGATAAAACTGGCATCATCCATACTTCAATCGGTAAAGTATCTTTCACTGCAGATAAAATTTATGAAAATGCTCTTGAAGTTCTTCAGACATTATCAAAATTGAAACCATCTGCAGCTAAAGGAACATATTTCAAGAGTATCCATATCTCTTCTACTATGTCTCCTGGAATTGAAATCGAAACTAAATCAGTAGCGGGGATCTAAGCATGAACAGAGAAGAAAAACACGAAATTGTTCAGGCTCTTTCTGAGCAGATCAAAGAGTACGGTAATTTCTATATTACTGATACTGCAGACCTTACTGTTGCGAAAATTAACACTATTCGTCGTAAATTTTTCGATAACGGAATTTCAATCCAGGTTGCAAAAAATTCTCTAATTCGTAAGGCTATGATAGCTGCAGGAGTTGATGCTCCTGAGCTTGAAGGTGTACTAAAAGGATCATCAACAATCTTATTTTCTACAGTAGCAAACGCTCCTGCTAAGTTAATTAAAGAACTTAGAAAAACTGGTGATAAGCCGGTATTAAAAGGTGCTTATATCGATACTGCGGTATTCGTTGGTGATAAACAATTAGATGCATTGGCGAGCCTTAAATCGAAAGAAGAGCTTGTTGGAGACATTATTGGATTGTTACAATCTCCTGCTAAAAACGTACTTTCTGCTCTTCAATCAGGCGGAACTACGATTGCGGGTTTAGTAAAAACATTACAAGAAAGAGGTTAAGACAATCACCTGTAAGTATTGTCAATTAAACAAAGTATTGAATTTTAAAATTTAAATATAATGGCAGATTTAAAAGCGTTTGCTGAACAATTAGTAAACTTAACAGTTAAAGAAGTTAACGAATTAGCTCAGATCCTTAAAGATGAGTATGGTATTGAGCCTGCTGCTGCAGCTGTAGCTGTTGCTGCTGCTCCTGCTGGTGATGCACCTGCTGCTGCAGAAGAGAAAACTGCGTTTGACGTAATCTTGAAAGAAGCTGGTGGTCAGAAATTAGCAGTTGTTAAATTGGTTAAAGATTTAACTGGTTTAGGTCTTAAAGAAGCTAAAGATTTAGTTGATGGCGCACCTAAAGAATTAAAAGCTGGTGTTTCTAAAGATGAAGCTGAAGCTTTGAAAAAACAATTAGAAGAAGCAGGAGCTGTAGTTGAGATTAAATAATAATCTAACTCAATAAATTAAATGGACTAGACTCCGGTTTTCACCGGGGTCTATTGCCATTTCTATCATACCCATTTCTTGTTTGACTTGCAAGAATGGCATTATAAAGCCCGATAAGTCGCAGTTTATTATAAACTAAAATCTTAATCCATTGGCAAACAGAAATCAAAGCGAAAGAGTAAATTTTGCAACCAGCAAACACGTGATTGATTATCCGGATTTTCTGGATGTGCAACTGCAATCTTTCAGAGAATTTTTCCAGCTGGAAACAACTTCAGACGACCGTCATCAGGAAGGTTTGTTTAAAGTGTTTGCTGAAAATTTCCCTATCTCTGATTCAAGAAACATATTCGTATTAGAGTTTCTTGATTACTTTATCGATCCTCCTCGTTATGACATTCAGGAATGTATTGAGCGTGGATTAACATATAGTGTTCCATTAAAAGCGAAATTACGTTTATCTTGTAACGACGAAGAGCACGAAGATTTTGAAACAATTGTTCAGGACGTGTACCTAGGAACTATCCCGTACATGACTCCAAAAGGAACATTTGTAATCAATGGAGCTGAACGTGTAATTGTATCTCAGTTGCACAGATCACCAGGTGTGTTCTTTGGACAGAGCCGCCACACAAACGGTACAAAGCTTTACTCTGCCCGTGTTATTCCTTTCAAAGGTTCATGGATTGAGTTTGCAACTGACGTGAATAACGTGATGTATGCTTACATCGACCGTAAGAAAAAATTCCCTGTTACTACTCTTTTACGTGCTATTGGCTACGACTCAGACAAGGACATCCTTGAGCTGTTCGAGTTAGCTGACGAAGTAAAGGTTAGCAAGTCTGGTCTGAAAAAATTTGTAGGACGTAAACTTGCCGCAAGGGTTCTTAAAAAGTGGGTAGAAGATTTTGTGGATGAGGATACTGGTGAAGTAGTTTCTATCGACCGTAATGAGATAATCCTTGAAAGGGAAACCGTTCTTGATGATGATCACATTGATATGATCATTGATGCTGGTGTTAAAACTGTAATCCTTTCTAAGGATGATGGAGCCAGTAACGCTGATTACTCAATTATATATAATACTTTACAAAAGGATACTTCTAACTCTGAGAAGGAAGCGGTAGAGCACATCTATCGTCAGTTACGTAACGCTGAACCACCAGATGAGGAAACTGCTCGTGGTATTATCGAACGTTTGTTCTTCTCTGATAAAAGATATGACTTGGGCGATGTTGGTCGTTACCGTATCAACCGTAAGCTTAAGTTAGATACGCCTGATGAGACTAAGGTTTTAACAAAGGCCGACATTATTGCTATTGTTAAGTATCTGATAAAATTGATCAATTCTAAAGCTGAGGTGGATGATATTGACCACTTATCGAATCGTCGTGTGCGTACGGTGGGTGAGCAATTATATGCTCAGTTTGGCGTTGGTTTAGCTCGTATGGCTCGTACCATTCGTGAGCGTATGAACATCCGTGACAACGAGGTGTTTACACCAACAGATTTGATCAATGCACGTACGCTTTCTTCTGTGATCAACTCGTTCTTCGGAACAAACCAGTTATCGCAGTTCATGGACCAAACCAACCCTCTTGCCGAGATTACGCATAAACGTCGTCTATCAGCTTTAGGTCCTGGTGGTCTTTCCCGTGAGCGTGCAGGTTTCGAGGTTCGTGACGTTCACTATACGCATTACGGTCGTTTGTGTACTATCGAAACTCCAGAGGGACCAAACATTGGTTTGATTTCATCACTTTGTGTTCATGCGAAGATCAACAACTTAGGTTTCATCGAAACGCCTTATCGTAAGGTTCAGGATGGACGGGTTGTTGTTGAAGAACCAGTAATTTACCTTTCTGCGGAAGATGAAGAGGGTAAAACAATCGGACAAGCAAATGCAAAATATAGCGATGAAGGGCATTTTGAAACTCCGAATGTTAAGGCACGTTTCGAGGGTGACTTCCCGGTAATTGAGCCTGCAAGGCTTGATTTAATGGACGTTGCTCCAAACCAGATCACTTCTATTGCAGCGTCGCTGATTCCGTTCCTTGAACATGATGATGCTAACCGTGCGTTAATGGGATCCAACATGCAACGTCAGGCGGTGCCATTGTTACGTCCGGAAGCACCTGTAGTTGGTACAGGTTTGGAAGGTCGTGTTGCCCGTGACTCGCGCACACTGATTAATGCTGAAGGTACTGGTGTTGTTGAGTATGTTGATGCAAACGAAATCCGTATCAGCTACGATAGAAACGATGATGATAGATTGGTTTCTTTTGAAGGTGAAACAAAATCATACCGTTTAACTAAGTTCAAGAAAACCAACCAGAGCACATGTATCAACCTTAAGCCGATCGTTAAGAAAGGCCAGAGAGTTACAAAAGGACAAGTACTTTGTGAAGGATATGCTACTCAAGATGGTGAACTTGCTCTTGGACGTAACCTAAAGGTGGCGTTCATGCCTTGGCAAGGTTTCAACTTTGAGGATGCGATTGTTATTTCTGAGCGTGTTGTATCTCAGGATATCTTTACTTCTCTTCACATTGAAGAATTTGAATTGGAAGTTCGTGATACAAAACGTGGTGAAGAGGAATTGACACCAGATATTCCTAACGTTTCTGAAGAAGCAACTAAAGACCTTGACGAAAATGGTATCATCCGTGTAGGTGCTGAGGTTAAGGAAGGTGATATCCTTATTGGTAAAATCACTCCGAAAGGAGAGTCTGATCCTTCACCGGAAGAAAAACTTCTTCGTGCAATCTTTGGAGATAAAGCAGGTGATGTTAAAGATGCATCTTTAAAAACTCCTCCGTCAATCAGCGGTGTAGTAATTGATACGAAGCTGTTCTCTCGTGCTAAGAAAACGTCTAAAGCTGAAGAGAAATCGCAACTTGATAAGCTAGATGCAGGTCATGACAGAGCTTTAAAGCATCTTAAAGAATCATTAATTGATAAATTGTTCACTATTGTAAATGGTAAAACTTCTCAGGGAGTATTTAATGTTTACAAAGAGTTGCTTATCCCTAAGGGTGCTAAGTTTACTCAAAAGATGTTAGTTGAACTTGAATACGCTAACATCAATCCAACTAAGTGGACAACTGATGATGATAAGAATGAACTGATTAAACAGTTACTTCACAACTATAACATTAAGCTTAACGAAGAGCTTGGTGCTTACAAACGTGAGAAATTTGCGATCAGCGTAGGTGATGAGCTTCCATCAGGAATTGTTCAGATGGCTAAAGTTTATATCGCTAAGAAGCGTAAGCTTAAAGTAGGGGATAAGATGGCTGGTCGTCACGGTAATAAGGGTATTGTTGCCCGTATTGTTCGTGACGAGGACATGCCATTCCTTGAGGACGGAACTCCTGTAGACATCGTTCTTAACCCACTTGGGGTACCTTCACGGATGAACCTTGGACAGATTTACGAAACTGTTCTTGGATGGGCTGCAAAAGAATTAGGTGTTAAATTCGCAACTCCGATCTTCGACGGTGCTACACACGAAGAAGTAGAAGAGTGGGTAGCTAAAGCCGGAGTACCTGCTTCAGGTAGAACTTATCTGCATAATGGTTTAACAGGTGAGCGTTTTGACCAGCCAACTACAGTAGGTATTATCTACATGCTGAAATTGGGTCACATGGTTGATGATAAGATGCACGCTCGTTCAATCGGTCCATACTCATTGATTACACAACAGCCTCTGGGTGGTAAAGCTCAGTTCGGTGGTCAGCGTTTCGGTGAGATGGAGGTGTGGGCGCTTGAAGCATTTGGTGCTGCGAACATCCTTCAGGAAATTTTAACAGTAAAATCTGATGATGTTGTTGGTCGTGCGAAAACATACGAGGCGATTGTAAAAGGCGAGAATCTTCCAACACCTTCTGTTCCTGAATCATTCAACGTATTGGTTCATGAGTTAAGAGGATTAGGATTAGATATCACATTAGACTAATAAAGAGCAGAGAGCTTAGAGCTGAAAGCATAGAGCGTAAAACGTTTGTGCTTTTAGCTTTCAGCTTTTGGCTTTAACCTTAAAAAGAGATATGTCTTATAAAAAGGATAATAAAATCAAAAGTAACTTCACGTCGATTACGATCAGCTTAGCGTCTCCGGAGTCAATTCTGGAACGTTCAAGTGGTGAGGTTTTAAAACCAGAAACTATCAACTACCGTACTTACAAGCCTGAGCGTGATGGTTTGTTCTGCGAGCGTATTTTTGGTCCGGTTAAGGATTACGAATGTCATTGCGGAAAGTACAAACGTATCCGTTACAAAGGCATTGTGTGTGACCGCTGTGGTGTTGAGGTTACTGAAAAGAAAGTACGTCGTGAGCGTATGGGACACATCAATCTGGTTGTTCCTGTTGCGCACATCTGGTACTTCCGTTCATTACCTAATAAGATCGGTTATTTGTTGGGTCTTCCTACCAAAAAGCTTGACCTTATTATTTATTATGAGCGTTATGTTGTAATTCAGGCAGGTATTAAAGAAACAGATGGAATTGCCAAAATGGACTTCCTTACTGAAGAAGAATACCTTGATATTTTAGATACTCTTCCAAAAGAGAACCAGTACCTAGACGATAAAGATCCTCAGAAATTTATTGCTAAGATGGGTGCTGATGCTCTTGAGGAGTTGTTGAAGCGTATCGACTTAGATCAGCTTTCTTACGATTTACGTCACCAGGCAGCTAACGAAACTTCTCAACAACGTAAAAACGAAGCTTTAAAACGCCTTCAGGTGGTTGAAGCGTTCCGTGGAGCGCGTGCGAATATTGAGAATCAGCCTGAATGGATGATCGTTAAGATCGTTCCTGTTATTCCACCGGAATTGCGTCCGTTAGTTCCATTGGAAGGTGGTCGTTTTGCTACGTCTGACTTAAATGACTTATATCGTCGTGTAATCATTCGTAACAACCGTTTGAAAAGACTAATTGAGATCAAAGCTCCGGAAGTAATCTTACGTAACGAAAAACGTATGTTGCAGGAAGCGGTTGACTCATTATTCGATAACTCACGTAAAGTTAATGCGGTTAAGACTGAAGGTAACCGGGCTTTGAAATCTCTTTCAGACATCCTGAAAGGTAAACAAGGTCGTTTCCGTCAGAACTTATTAGGTAAACGTGTTGACTACTCTGCCCGTTCAGTAATTGTCGTTGGACCAAACCTGAAATTGCATGAGTGTGGTTTGCCAAAGGATATGGCTGCTGAGCTGTTTAAACCATTCATCATTCGTAAGATGATCGAAAGAGGTGTGGTTAAAACGGTTAAATCTGCTAAAAAGATTGTTGATCGTAAGGATCCACTAGTTTGGGATATTTTGGAGAATGTTCTTAAAGGACACCCGGTATTACTAAACCGTGCTCCTACGCTACACAGATTGGGTATCCAGTCTTTCCAACCGAAATTGGTTGAAGGTAAGGCGATCCAATTACACCCGTTGGTTTGTACCGCGTTCAACGCCGACTTTGACGGTGACCAGATGGCGGTACACGTTCCACTTGGTAATGCGGCAATTCTTGAGGCGCAAATTCTGATGCTTGCTTCACACAACATTCTGAACCCTGCAAATGGTACTCCAATCACCGTTCCTTCTCAGGACATGGTACTTGGTCTGTACTATATTACCAAGGGTCGTAGGACTGATGATAAGCGTGTGATGAAAGGGGAAGGACAAACTTTCTACTCTGCGGAAGAGGTTATCATCGCTTACAATGAAAAGAAACTTGACCTGCATGCTTTCATAAAGGTTAAAGGAAACGTTAAAGAAAAAGACGGTTCAATTGTTGCTAAATTAATTGACACTACTGTTGGACGTGTATTGTTTAATCAGCATGTTCCTGAAGAAGTAGGATATATCAATGAACTATTAACCAAGAAATCACTTCGTGACATCATTGGTGAGGTAGTGAAAATCACGGGTATGGCTCGTGCTGCTCAGTTCCTTGATGATATTAAGGAATTAGGGTTCCAGATGGCATTCCGTGGAGGTCTATCGTTTAACCTACAGGATCTCAACATTCCTGAAGCTAAAGTTACATTGATTGCGCAGGCGTCTCAGGAAGTTGAAGAGGTAATGAATAACTACAACATGGGTTTCATTACCAACAACGAGCGTTACAACCAGATCATTGACATCTGGACACGTATCAATAATCGTTTGACTGCAAACGTTATGGATATTCTGTCTAACGATAATCAAGGTTTCAACTCTGTGTACATGATGCTTGATTCAGGAGCCCGTGGTTCTAAGGAGCAGATTCGTCAGCTTTGCGGAATGAGGGGACTGATGGCAAAACCGCAGAAGTCTGGTTCAGGAGGTGAAATTATCGAGAACCCGATCTTATCTAACTTTAAAGAAGGATTATCGGTACTTGAGTACTTTATCTCTACCCACGGTGCTCGTAAAGGTCTTGCGGATACGGCGTTAAAGACAGCAGATGCTGGTTACTTAACCCGTCGTTTACATGATGTTGCTCAGGATATGATTGTTGGAGAAACAGATTGTGGTACTTTAAGAGGTATTTTCACAACTGCTTTAAAGGACAACGAAGATATTGTTGAGCCATTATACGATCGTATTTTAGGTAGAACTTCTCTGCATGATGTTTATGATCCTATAACTAATGAGTTGCTTGTTTCCGCAGGTCAGGACATTACTGAAGAAATTGGTCATAATATTGAGAATTCTGCGCTTGACGGAATCGAAATACGTTCAGTATTAACCTGCGAAAGTAAGCGTGGTGTGTGTGCTCTTTGTTACGGACGTAACCTTGCAACAGGTAAACGCGTTCAGGCTGGTGAAGCTGTCGGTGTAATTGCTGCGCAGTCAATCGGTGAGCCGGGTACACAGTTAACACTTCGTACATTCCACGTGGGTGGTACGGCATCTAACATCGCTGCTGAATCTCAGATCAATGCGAAGTTTGATGGTGTTATTGAATTCGAAAATATAAGAACTGTTCCTTATACAACAGAAGAAGGTCCGGTTGAGGTAGTTTTAGGTCGTTCAGGTGAATTCCGTATCGTTGATCCAAACAACGGAAGAGTAATCGTGACTAACAACATTCCTTATGGTTCTTACCTGTATGTTAAAGAAGGTGATAAATTAACTAAAGGCGACAGGATTTGTAGCTGGGATCCATACAACGCGGTTATTATCTCCGAGTTTAGTGGTAAAATCGAGTTTGAAGCCGTTATCGAAGGTGTTACTTTCCGTGAAGAATCTGACGAACAGACTGGTCACAGAGAGAAGGTTATCATTGATACACGTGATAAAACAAAGAACCCTGTTATTAAGATCGCTGACAGCACAGGTGCTGCAGTAAAAGGATACAACATCCCGGTAGGTGCTCACATTGCGGTTGATGAAGGTGTTAAAATTAAGATGGGTGAGATTATCGCTAAGATACCTCGTTCAACTGGTAAAACACGTGATATCACCGGTGGTCTTCCTCGTGTAACTGAGTTATTTGAGGCTCGTAATCCATCTAACCCTGCGGTAGTAACTGAGATTGACGGTGTTGTGACTTTAGGTGGTGTTAAACGTGGTAATCGTGAGATCTCAATCGAATCCAGAGATGGTCAGGTTAAGAAATATCTTGTTCCTCTTTCTAAGCACATCCTTGTACAGGATAATGACTTCGTGAAAGCTGGTATGCCTCTTTCTGATGGTTCGATCTCTCCTGCAGATATCCTTGCAATTAAAGGTCCTGCAGCGGTACAAGAGTATCTTGTAAATGGTATCCAGGAAGTTTACCGTCTGCAAGGTGTGAAGATCAACGATAAACATTTTGAGGTTATCGTTCACCAGATGATGCAGAAAGTTAGAATCGAAGATCCAGGAGATACCCGTTTCTTAGAGAATGACGCTGTTGACCGTTGGGATTTCATGTTGGAAAATGACGACATCTTCGATAAGAAAGTTGTTACTGACCCAGGAGATTCAAACTCGCTTAAGCCAGGACAAATTATTTCTGTACGTAAGTTAAGAGATGAGAATTCTGCCCTTAAACGTAAGGATATGAAACTTGTAGAGGCGCGTGATGCTATAGCTGCAACTTCAAGTCCTTTATTACAGGGTATCACCCGTGCGTCATTAGGTACTAAGTCGTTCATTTCTGCAGCTTCCTTCCAGGAAACTACAAAAGTGCTTAACGAGGCAGCGATCAGCGGTAAACGCGATAACTTGTTAGGATTGAAAGAAAACGTAATTGTTGGACACTTAATCCCATCTGGTACTGGTTTACGTAGTTACGATCGTATCATCGTTGGTTCTCAGGAAGAATACGATAAGTTAATGGCTTCTAAATATGAAGAAGTAGAAGCATAATTTAGAATAACAGGTCAGAGCTGAAAAGTAAAAGGTTCGGCTTTGCTAAAAATAGGAAAGTCCCTTCGGTAAAATGAAGGGACTTTTTTTATTTTTACACAATGGAAGAGAATCAAAACGAAAATCAGCTTAATATAGAGTTATCAGAAGAAGTTGCTGAAGGGACTTATTCAAATCTAGCTATTATTACTCATTCCAGTTCGGAATTTGTACTTGATTTTATCAGGGTGATGCCAGGAGTACCTAAGGCAAAAGTAAAGTCAAGAATAGTTCTTACACCGGAGCATGCTAAGCGTCTTTTGCATGCTTTAGAGGATAATATCTCTAAATTTGAGGCGGTTAATGGACGAGTTAGAGTACAAGATGAAGGGTTACCTTTGAACTTTGGCGGTCCAACTGCACAAGCATAGGACAAGTTAAAATTTAAAGTAAAAATTAGAAGGTAAGCAGTTCAAGAGATTGGGCTGCTTTTGTTATTAGTCAGTGTTTGTTTTCAGAATAAAAGCCAGCTATTTTATTCTACAATCGAAGCTTTATCGATATGTTGTATAATTTCCTGAAATTGTGTCGGTTCGAACCAGTTAATACCTTCTTCTCTTCTAAACCAGGTAAGTTGTCTTTTAGCAAATCGGCGGGTGTTTTGTTTGATGGCATCAATGGCTTGTTGCAGAGATATCTTACCATCAAAATACTCGAATAGTTCGGAGTAGCCTACAGTGTTTAAAGCATTGAAATTTCTGTAGGGAATTAAGGCTTTAACTTCTTCAATCAACCCCGCCTTCACCATCAGGTCGACCCTTAAATTAATTCGTTCATATAATTTTTCTCTCTCGGTATTGAGAGCAATCTTAATTATATTAAAGTCTCTTTGCTGCGTCTCTTTTGTTCTGAAAGACGAAAATGGCAATCCGGTACTTATGCAAACTTCAAGTGCGCGGATAAGTCGCTGTGGGTTACTTAAATCGACTTCTTCGGAATATTGAGGATCAAGTTCTTTAAGTTTTTGCTGGAGTGTTTCTATCCCTTTTTGGGCGAAAAGCTGATTTAGTTCCTCCCGAAGTTCTGGTGGGGCTTTCGGTAGTTTATCAAAACCATCAGTAATTGCTTTTATAAATAGTCCGGAACCTCCTGCCACAACTACTTTATCGTGTTTTTCGAATAGTTCGTTTATTAATGCAAGGGCTTGTTCTTCAAAATCGCCAACGGTGAATGGCTCTGTAATGGAATGTGAATCGATAAAATGATGCCTGACAGCGGCAAGTTCTTCTGTTGAAGGTTTAGCGGTGCCGATGTGCATTTCTTTGTAAAATTGCCTGGAGTCGGCAGAAATGATTTCGGAGTGGTAGTGTTGAGCTATCTTTATGGCAAGGTCTGTTTTGCCAATGGCTGTGGGTCCTGCTATTACGATGAGAGTCTTAGAAAGCGGCATAGCGGAGTTGCAACAGGTGATAGTTAACGTTTCATGATAAAAATTCTCATGAGCCATTAACTATCAGCCATTAACCTATATTAATTAATAATCGTCGCTGTTATTATTACTTCCGAACTCGTCGGAATCGAAACTATCATTATCGGAAAATTCATCCATAAATTCATCCTTTTCCTCATCATCATGCTCTTCTTCTTTATGGCTCATTCCAACTCCAAGTTCGTCTGCATCAACGCCTAAGTCATCCACATCCTCATGTTCGTGATCTTCATCAAGATCGTTAAGGAAGTCTAAATCGTCGGGTTCTTCACCAGTTCCCGGAGGCGCAATAGTTGGAACAATTGCTCTAGGCGCTTCGCCAACGCTCTTTGCCAGATACGGATATTCTTTTGATGGCTCAAGATCTAAGATTTTGACAAGCTCCACATGAAAATCGAAAGGCCGGTCAAAGTTGTAGGTGTAGTAAAATTTTTGATGTGGATCATCGATAAATTTGTTCAGCTTTGTTCCATCCATTAGAGCTATACCCCGATCTTGTTTTCTTTGTGATGGTAAGTATGCAATTTCTTCGCCTTTTATCCACTGATCGTTACTTACGTAGAAAGACGATGATAGCTCAGGATTATATCCGGTACTCTTGTGGATGGCATGATGTAAATCTTCAAAAGTTTGAGTTGACTTAATATCAATGTCTCTTATTACATCATCGTAATCTTCAAAAGAAACCCTGAATCTGTAAATTGCCATATTTAGTATTATTTGATGCGAAATAATAAAATTGGAGTATCATTTAACGCCTCTTCTATTATAATAGTTTTAAAAATGTTAATTATGATTTCGTAAGAGGGGTCAATCCTAATACTTTAGCTTTTTCTAGCATAAAAGTAAAGGCTTCTTCTCTTGTGTTTGTTATTTCTCCTTCGAGAATTGCTTCTCTGATTTGGTTCTTGATTATTCCAACTTCTCTGCCTGCCGGGATACCGAATGTTTCCATGATATCGTTTCCGGTTACGGGAGGCTGCCAGTTTCTGATCTGATCCCGTTCTTCAACATCTTTCAGCTTTTGCTTAACCAGTTCGAAGTTTTGACGGTACTTTTTCTTCTTAAACTCGTTCTTGGTAGTAACATCTGCATGACAAAGAATCATTAAACTATCAATGTCTTCTCCTGCGTCAAACAATAAGCGACGAACTGCAGAATCGGTAACTACATCTTGCGCAAGTACAATTGGACGCAAATGGAGCTGAACGAGTTTCTGAACAAATTTCATCTTCTCATTAAGTGGCAGTTTCAGTTGAGTGAAGATTTTAGGAACCATTCGGGCTCCTTTATCTTCATGGCCGTGAAACGTCCATCCGTGATTTTCCTCAAAACGCTTGGTAGCTGGCTTGGCAATATCGTGAAGAATAGCTGCCCATCTTAACCAAAGATCACTACTAAGACTGGCTGTATTATCCAACACTTCCAACGTATGATAGAAGTTGTCTTTATGTCCTTTTCCGTCTTTGTAATCGACGCCATGTAAAGCTACCATTTGCGGAAACACCAGGTGAAGCAAGCCCGTATCAAACAGTAATTTAAAGCCAACAGATGGTTTTTCTGAGAGAATGATTTTGTTAATCTCGTCGATTATCCGTTCTGTGGATACGATTTTTATCCGTTCTTTATTTAGCTTTATTGCATTGATGGCTTGTTCATCGATAGTAAAGTTAAGCTGGGTTGCAAACCGGATAGCTCTCATCATGCGCAGAGGATCGTCTGAAAAAGTCTCAGCCGGATCCAAAGGCGTTTTAATCAGGCGTGCGGCCAGATCGGTGATGCCTCCAAACGGGTCAAGCAAGGCTCCATACGTTTCCTTGTTAAGGGAAATGGCCATTGCATTGATGTTGAAATCGCGGCGTTTCTGATCGTCTTCAAGTGAACCGTCTTCAACAACTGGTTTGCGGGAGTTGGATCTGTAGGACTCTTTCCGGGCGCCTACAAATTCAATTTCCAGTTCATTATATCTTAGCATCGCCGTGCCGAAATTTTTAAATACGTTAACCTGCACTTTTAATGATGCAGCAACTTTTTCGGCAAAATCAATCCCATTGTTAATAACCAGGATATCGATGTCTTTAGACGGGCGTTTAAGGAATATATCTCTAACAAAACCTCCGATTACATAGATTTCCGTTCCTGTCGTTTCGGCAAGAGCGCTAAGTTTTTTAAATATCGGAAGTTTGAGATGTTGTTCCATAACCATACAATCATCTCCCCGCCCTGATTGGCATCGACATGATTTTTGCAAAAATAAAGTAATTTGTTTGTATTAGCGACGAATAAAGGCAAATCGTCCGTCGGGTTCGAGCTTCATTATGGTTGAAGGCTTTTTGTCTGAAAGGTCGTCCTGTTCAAATTCTACCACGTAATCTGCTCCGTTAATGATTTCTTCTGAAATTTCAGTGAAATTTTTAGGGCCAGGCTGACCACTGATGTTTGCAGATGTGGATACGATGGGCTTGCGGAAGCGCTGCATTAGTTGTTGACAGAATTGATGTTTGACAACCCTGATACCAATACTACCATCTTCGTGAATAACATTTTTTGCAATATTTTTAGCCCCCGAGTAAATGATTGTTAGAGGATTTTCTGCGTATTCAATTAAGTCATAGGCTATAGCCGGAACATCACTAACATAACTTTCCAGTTTGTTTTCGGTATCTAATAACACGATCAGGCTCTTACCGGCATCTCTTCCCTTAAGTTTAAAGATGCGCTCTACAGCGGCTTCGTTAGTAGCATCGCAACCTAGTCCCCAAATTGTGTCTGTTGGGTAAAGGATGATTCCACCGGCGTTTAAAACTTCAAGGGCTTTGTTGATATCGTCTTTAAGCATTACTGAGTGCTTTTTGGTAAGTTTCTATTAAATTTTTAGCTAGTTTTTCTTCGGTAAATTTTTGCACATACAAATGCCCTTCTGCAACCATCTGCTTTTTCTTTACAGAATTATTGAGCAGGGTGTTTATATGCCAGCCGAGCTGAACTTCATCTTGGGGATGAACATAGCAGGTTAAAGGGCCACCCGCTTCTTCAAGGCAGGAGCCTGTTGCTGCAATTACCGGAACACCTGAATACAATGCTTCGATAACCGGAATGCCGAAACCCTCAAATCTGGAAGGATAAACGAAAATTTCAGCACATCGGTAAATGAGGGGCAAATCTGCAAGCGGAACATTCTTGAGAAAGATTACTCGCTCGTAGAGGTGATTGGCTGCAATATATTCCTTTACTTCTTTTGTATATTCTGTTTCGCGACCTATTACAACAAGTTTTACATCTTTGGGAACGGTTGTTAATGCCTTTACTATCAGAAGCAGATTTTTACGCTCTTCAATTGTACCAACATTCAGGAGGAACTTCTCAGGTAAATTGTATTCCTGTTTAATTTTTGCAAGGGCCTCTGAACTAGCTGCGTGCTGAAAAAGCTGATTGCAGCCTTGATAAACCACATCAATCTTACTTTCCCGAATACGGAAAAAGCTCATGATGTCTTGTTTAGTTTGCTTACTTACCGCTATTATGCGCGATGCATTTTTACAGGCATATTCAAACTTGTATTTGTAAATTTTACGATCCAAGTAAGGATAGTAATCCGGGAAACGTAAAAATATTAAGTCATGAATTGTAACAACTGAAGGTATGCCCGATTGTGAGATGCCATACGGAAGTTCGTTGCTGAGGCCGTGAAATAGTTCAATCTTGTCTTTCTTTAAGTCGGAAACTACAAACTTACTTCGCCAAAGTGGTCGGTTTAGAAAGCCTGAAGGGCAGTGGTACTGAACAGGATCGGGAATACCCGGATTGATTTTTGCTTTTTTGGGAGTATAAAGATGGTATTCGTTCTCGGGATAATGTTGCGCAAGTAAGCTCAGAACAAATCGGCTATAATTACCGAGTCCTGTAAAGTTTTGCACAGCTCTTTTTCCGTCGAATCCAATCTTCATTTTGTTGAGGTTAAAGGGAAGAGGTTAAAGGGGAAAGGTGCCGGCGATTTTATCAACCTTTTACCTTCCTCCTTTTTACCTTTAAACCTGATATTAAACTGCTACATTGTGCTCACGCAGAGCGTCGTTTAATGATGTTTTCTTATCTGTAGATTCTTTACGCTTTCCAATAATAAGAGCGCAAGGAACCTGATATTCTCCTGAAGGGAATTTTTTAGTATATGAACCTGGAATTACAACTGAACGAGGAGGAACCTCTCCTTTATATTCAATTGGCTCGGGACCAGTTACATCGATGATCTTGGTTGACGCGGTTAAGCATACGTTTGCTCCAAGAACAGCTTCTGTTCCTACGCGAACACCTTCTACAACGATTGCTCTTGATCCGATGAAGCAGTTATCCTCAATTATAACAGGAGAAGCCTGAACTGGTTCTAATACGCCTCCAATACCTACACCACCGCTTAAATGTACGTTTTTGCCGATTTGAGCACATGAACCTACAGTTGCCCAGGTATCAACCATGGAACCTTCGTCTACATAAGCACCTATGTTTACATAAGATGGCATCATGATGACTCCTTTTGCAAGATATGCACCGTAACGGGCGCTAGCCATTGGCACTACACGAACTCCGAGTTCCTGGTAGTTCTTTTTTAGTTTCATTTTATCATGATACACGAAAGGACCTACTTCCTCAACTCTCATTTGGCGGATAGGGAAATAAAGGATTACTGCTTTCTTTACCCAATCATTAACATGCCAAACACCAGCAACAGGTTCTGCTGTACGAAGCTCGCCTTTATCAAGCATTGCAATAACGGTTTCAATGGCATTAGCGTATTCAGGGAAGGTAATCAGATTACGACTTTCCCAAACTTCTTCAATCAGTTTTTTTAGTTCTGGTATCATTATTATGTTAGAAATTTTTGGCAAAGTAACGGAATTTTAGGGAGTTTTGCGAGGGCGGCTCGCGGTTAATGGTCAGTGGTGCATGGATCGTAAACTGATGCGCAAAATATAAACTTAGATAGTTGGGAGCAGGTATTCAAATTTGTGCTATTTAGCCTTTCCCATACGCGATGAACTTTTAATAATGGCAGAAAAGGAAAAACTTAGAATAGATAAATACTTATGGTCAATCCGGGTTTTTAAAACTCGTACGCTGGCTACCGAGGCTTGTAAGGCTGGCAGGGTTAAGTTAGGTGGTCAAAATGTGAAAGCCTCTCATGAGGTTAAAGTGGGCGAGATTTATCATGTTTCGAAGGGGATTGAACGGAAGCAGCTGAAGGTAACTGGCTTGCTGTATAATCGTGTAGACGCTAAAACGGCTGTTAATTTTTACGAGGACTTAACTCCGCACGAGGAAACGGTTAAATATAAATCGATGTTCCATGCGCTGAATTTACAACGAGACAGAGGGGCCGGCCGACCAACTAAGAAGGACAGAAGGGAAATTGATGATTTGCTGGATGGAAATGAGACGGATGAGGAGGTGAAGGGTTTTTGGGAAAATGAGGGGGATGAGTAGTTTAATTTGGTAGGACTTGTTGGAGGGGATTTGAGAACACGAATTTAAAGAACACGAATTACACGAATTTTGCTCTAATCTGAGTGTGACTGGGTAGCGGGACAACGTGGGAGATAATATGTGGGTTAAGTTAAGCGTATGGTTTTGTGTGAAATTTAATCACCTTGTTAAAAACACGAACTGCACGAATTTCGCTCTAATCTGGGCGTGATTGGGTAGCGGGACGGCGTGGGGGAAATAAATATATGTTAGTGTTAAGTTGTCGTATGATTGTGTGAAATTCAATCACTGCGTTTTAGGGACTTAGTATTCTATCTTAAACTCTGAAATTTCCCATTGTTTGAAGGCTTCCTGGGCTTCGTTTCTTAGGAGCTGAATGATTGGGAGGCGTCTCTCTTCCTTTGGTACTTTTAGCTCATCGTAAATGAATTTGTCATTAAAGCCTACTTCTGCAGCATCCTGCTTGGTGTTTCCATAATAAATCTTGCTGATTTTGGCCCAATATATTGCGCCTAAACACATGGGGCAGGGTTCGCAGCTGGTGTAGATGACGCAGCCGGAAAGATCGAATGTTTTAAGTTTTTTAGCTGCAAGCCGGATGGCTGAGACTTCGGCATGGGCTGTTGGATCTGTGTTGGTGGTAACTTTATTGGCGCTTTTTGCTATCACTTTACCATCTTTCACTACAACAGCGCCAAACGGTCCGCCCAATGCTTTCTCTACATTCTCTTCGGCTAAGCGGATAGCCATTCTCATAAAATCTTCGTGCTGTGCTTTGTGTTCCATTCTAAATGATCTTACAAAAAAAAATCCCCAACCTAAAGTTGAGGATCAAATTACTAAATAAAAATAGCTTGTAGGAGTTTTAAATTATTTCTTCTCCTTTTTATATGAGTCGTTCAGTTTCGTAACAACCTCTTTTGTAACGTCTAATTTTTCGTCAGCATAAAGGATTGAAGGATTGGTTTTTGAGTATGTTAACACAAATTTGTATCCTTTATCTTTAGCATAACCTTTAAGGAAGTCGGCTACTTTATCATAAAGTTTAGCATTTTCGGCAGCCGATTCATTGGCCAGCGCAGAACTTGCATTCTGATTAAAAGCTTCTAATTCCTGCTGTTTGCGAGCCAGGCGCTGCTCTGTAACCGCACGCTGGTCTGCGCTCATGGTTTGTGCATTCTGGCGGTAATCAGCTACCTCACGTTGAAAAGCATTGCCTTTAGATGTTAAGTCAGTTTGAGCTTTTTTAGATTTAGCTTCTAATTGCGCTCTTATTTCTTTATAAAAATCAGCGTTGGCAACCAAAGAATCTGAATTAACATATACAATTTCTACTGCTTTTTCTGTAGCAGAAGCAGATGCAGAAGGCCCTTTGCTTTCTGTTTTAGCTTGATCTTTGTTATTGCAGGCAACAACAGTAGCTGCTACGATTAATGATGTTCCTATTTTGGAGAGGGTTGACCAGGTCGTTTTCATTCTTTAAATAATTTAATCGCAAAGATAGCTTTTAGGCTGAAGTATCAAAGAGTTGTAAATAGAACCAGAAACTAGTGGTAAGTCAAAATCAAAACGGCAGAAAAAAAGCGTAGAAGCTATAGTCAGCGATCGTCCAGGCTATGAGTCAAGAATTGAGAAGGGAGATTGACTTTGATTGATGCGCTATGTTTGGGATGGATGGTTGCTTTGCATTTAATCTTGTTTTAAGACTTCTGAAACGTGTCATTTTTACCCTAAAAATTCTCCACAATTGCCGGAATGCCAGTTTAAAGCACTAAATTTGAAGCTATTGTTTAACTCAAAATAATGGTTGAAGAAAAGGAACAGAAATCTAATTATTCGGCAGATAACATACAGGTATTAGAAGGTTTGGAGGCGGTTCGTAAGCGTCCGGCCATGTACATCGGAGATGTTGGTATTAAAGGTTTACATCACCTTGTTTATGAGGTGGTTGATAACTCGATAGACGAAGCTTTAGCCGGATATTGTACGGATATTACAGTTACAATTCACACAGATAATTCAATTTCAGTTGAAGATAACGGTCGCGGTATCCCAACCGCAATGCACACCAAAGAGCAAAGATCGGCTTTGGAAGTAGTAATGACCGTTTTACACGCAGGTGGTAAATTCGATAAAGATACATACAAGGTTTCAGGAGGATTGCACGGGGTAGGGGTGTCGTGTGTTAACGCACTTTCTACTTTGCTGATTGTTACCGTTCATCGTGAAGGAAAGGTTTTCCGTCAGGAGTACGAGCGTGGAAAACCATTGTATGATGTAAAAGTAATAGGCGAAAGCGACAGGACAGGAACGATTGTGAAGTTTCATCCGGATGCTGAAATCTTTACTCAAACTACCGAATACAAATATGATACTTTAGCTGCTCGTTTACGTGAACTTGCTTATCTGAATAAAGGCATCCGATTAAATCTGATCGATGAGCGTGATGAGCAGGAAGACGGAAGTAAGCTGCAAGAACAGTTCTTTTCTGAAGGCGGACTAAGGGAGTTTGTTAAATACCTGGATGGCACACGTGCACCTTTAATTCCTGATCCGATTTATGTGGAAGGAATTAAGCAAGGCATTCCTGTCGAGCTTGCTCTTCAGTACAACGATACTTACACTGAGAACGTTCACTCATACGTAAACAACATTAACACGATTGAGGGCGGAACTCACGTTGCTGGTTTCAGAAGAGGCTTAACACGTACCCTGAAAGCTTACGCGGAGAAGAACGGGTTATTGAAAAATCTAAAAGTTGAAATTTCCGGAGATGACTTCCGTGAAGGATTAACTGCAGTAGTATCGGTAAAAGTCGCGGAGCCTCAGTTTGAAGGTCAGACTAAAACCAAATTAGGAAATAATGAAGTTACCGGAGCAGTAGATGTTGCCGTTGGTGAGATTCTTGGCAATTACCTTGAAGAAAATCCCAAAGAGGCTAAGCTAATTGTAAGTAAAGTTGTTTTGGCGGCAACTGCCCGTGCGGCAGCCCGTAAGGCAAGAGAAATGGTGCAGCGTAAGAGTGTTATGGGTGGTTCTGGCTTGCCAGGTAAACTTGCCGATTGTGCTGATAAAGATCCTGCTCGTTGCGAATTGTACCTGGTAGAGGGTGACTCGGCAGGTGGTACAGCTAAACAAGGCCGTGACCGTAATTTTCAGGCGATTCTTCCATTAAAGGGTAAAATCCTCAATGTGGAGAAGGCAATGGAACATAAGATCTACGAGAACGATGAGATCAAGAATATCTTTACTGCGCTTGGTGTAAGTATTGGAACGCAGGAAGACGCCAAAGCTCTTAATCTTGATAAGCTACGTTATCACCGTATTATTATCATGACGGATGCTGACGTGGATGGTTCGCACATTACTACGCTTATCCTTACTTTTTTCTTCCGTTACATGAAAGAGCTTATTGAGTATGGATACGTTTATATCGCAGCTCCTCCATTATACCAGGTTAAGAAAGGTAAAGAGTTTGAGTACGCATGGAATGATGAGCAGCGGGATACAGCTATTCAACGATTGAAAGGTGCTGGTAAAGAAGATAGCGTGCACGTACAGCGTTACAAAGGTTTGGGAGAGATGAACGCCGAGCAGTTGTGGGAAACTACGCTTAATCCGGCTTCACGTACACTTCGTCAGGTAACGATTGAAAATGCAGCTGAGTGCGACCATATTTTCTCGATGTTAATGGGGGATGAGGTTGCTCCTCGTCGTGAGTTTATTGAGAAGAATGCGAAGTACGCCAGAATCGACGTTTAGTTAAACTTTTTTAAATATTAGAGGAAGCCCTGCCATTTGGTGGGGCTTTTGCGTTTTGTTGGCTTCGATTGTTGAATCTGGCAAAAAAGATGCAAAGATCTAAGGAACCTTAGTTGTTTCTTTAATATTAGGATTGCGGAAGATTTTCTATAATTGTGCCTGCAAAAAAATAAAACTTAATCACATCGGATATTTATTTTCATGAAAAGACTTATTCTACTCCTTCTCGCAATTGTTTCATTGTACTCTTGCGCCCCTAAAGTACAAACTTCATTAATTGCTAAACATCCAGCTCTTGCAACAACAGATGAGATTGTTGTTCTTGACGTAAATGACTCAATCCCGGCTGGAGCAACTGAACTCGGAGAGGTTAAAATTACTGATGCGGGTATGACGGTTAATTGTAATTTTACTATTGTGGTTGAACGGGCTAAAGTTGAAGCCAGAAAGGCGGGAGGAAACCTTCTAAAGATTACTAAGCATACGGCGCCAGATTTGATGAGTTCTTGTCATAGGATAACCGCCAAAATTTTGAGATTTGAGAACGCAAATAGCATATCTAAGGCACAGCCTTTGGTTGTTGCCTCGCAAAAGAATCCTGCTCCAGTTGTAAAGACTTCCAAGCTTATTTTAGGTGTACACGGTGGCTTTAGTACCAGGGTGAATAAGGTAAGCTCAAGTGTTCCTGCCGACTTGAGAAATTACATTAAAGAGCTAAAGACGGGTTATCATTACACTGCCGATTTGGCTTATTTCTGGCGGGAGACGATCGGTGCCGGATTTAAGTATTCTGCTTTCCGGAGTCAGAATTCAATGAATAATGTTTATGCGGAAGATCCGCAAACTCATCAAAGGGTCTATGGTTCAATCTCGGATAATATTTTTATAGATTATTTTGCTCCAACTTTTTATATGAAGCATAACCTTAAAGATGAAAAACTAAAGCTTATCGGGAGCATTTCGATGGGCTATCTGGGGTATTTGGATAGAAGCAGTGCTTTAAACAAAAAGTACAAAATATCAGGAGGGACATTTGGACTTGGCTACGATTTGGGAGCTGAGATTAAAATGAGTAAGAAATTGAGCTTTGGTATAACACTTTCTGCCATTGCCGGAACATTGACTTCTGTTAAAGTAAAAGATGGAAGTGTAACAACAACTAAAAAGTTAGGGGAAGAAGAGAGGGAAGGATTGGCTCGTATTGATTTTTCAGGAGGTTTTCGTTACTCACTAAAAAAATGAGCATGTTCTCCCAAGTCGGTTTTAACTCTATAATTGGCTGTTAAGAAAGAATACCTAATTACATTCTATTTTATAACCGCCGGACTATTTATCAGAGCTGCGTCCTTTACCGACTCATAGGATTGGTAAATATATTCTGGCGGAATAACATAGTTAAGGTAAATGGCAGCGGAGTTCTGTTTGTCGGAAAGTATGCTAACTTTTTGGCGCTTATAGCCATCGCTGACTATCAGCGTGCAGGTGTTGGGTGGAATACGGCCGAGGTTTTTAGCGTAAACTATAATTTCGTTTAAGCCTGAGAGAACATCTAATTTTACCTTTTTGGTATAAGGTTTATGGGATATAAGGTGATCTTTAATGATTTCTTGCCGGTTCAGATATACACTTACAGTATCAAAATCTTCCTGCAAATAATCTTTTAGGGAGATCTCGAGCGTAACCTGACGGACATCCAGTATTGTCGGCTTTGAGAGTACTGTTCCCTGGAAGGTAATGTTGGGTTGGGTATCTTCAAGTATTTTGGAGTAAACCGCCTCGGGTATTTTTACAGTATTAGATTTGTTGGGTATCACCCGTTTCAGGTAAACATCTCCGGGCGGACAGTTTCCTTTCGTGTTTCCCCATGCGCCCCTTAAATATTCAGAGGTGTCTTTACTATACACCAAGCTTTCAAACTTTATGCAAAGCTCAAACAAATCACTGGGCAGCGACTTGTTGAGTATTTTAAGCTCGGTGATTTTTAGGTCTTTAAACGCTCCAAATCTGCCAATAAAATCAAACTCTCCCTGAAATATAAATAGTTTGGTACTAAACAGGTAGGCCTTACCCGAAATAACACCGTTGTTCTGACTCTTTATATTTAAGGTGTATTCTGAACGGTTTAGAAGCCCTTTAGCCGTAATATAGCCTTGCCATATTCCTCTCAGATCCTGCGAAAAGCAGAACGAATGAATCAATACATAAATTAGAATCAAGGCTGTTGTCTTCATGCGATGTTAGGTTCACGGACTGTACTTCAAATAAACGGCAGCTGTTTTCTGCTTGTCCGATTCTATGATAATCCTGTGGGTTTGTTTCCCGTCGATGATAACCAGCTGAGAAGTGTTGGGTGGTATAGTGCCCAGATTATCAGCGAAAAGCAGAATTTCGTTGGATGGTAATAATGGATCAATGTTAATGTTAAACTTTAAAGGTTTTTTGGAAATTCGATTTTTATTTACAATTAAATTTCTGTTTAGATAGATAGAAATGGTATCGTTGTCTTCATCCAGATAATCATTTATGCGAAGTTCAACATGTCTTTGTTTGATAGGTACTTCAATAACTTTCCTTACAGCAGTTTTCAAGAAATCGGAGGTAAAATCGGGCGGAGGTGGCAGATTGGAGGCAAACTGTCGTTCGATGGGAACGCTAAACCCTCCGTTCTCGAAAAAATCCTGAAGTTGTTTTTTGCTGCGACTCAAAATGATGAGTCCCGGTAGGCAGGGCGTTTTATCTTCAATGCTTTTGCCACTCCAGCGGCCCTGAAGAAATTCTGCCGAACCAATTTTGTGGTACTTTAATCGCAGGTTTTTGAAGCATGAAACCCAGTCGATAGGAACGAGCTCTTCCTGAAGCCCAAACCTGCTTTCTGAAAGTATGATTGAGTCGCCAGATTGTTTTCCCGATAAGGTAATTCTAACTTTTACCAGATCGGGTATATAAGCGTGCGATTCGCCTATGATGTTTTTGCTATAACGCAGATATAAATCAAAGTCATAAAGTTCGCTAAAGCCACCTGGAACTTGCGTTATTTTTCCGTACCACTTTCCTGTTAAATTTTGGGCAGCGCTAGTAAGCCCACACAAGCACAGGATGATGCCTGCTACTAGGTTTTTCATGTTTTCTGTAGGTAAGTTTGTTATCTACAGAATATAATATTGTAGTTTTTATTTTGTTTGTGGTGGAATCTTGATTGTAACCCCCGTTGTGAAGCTGCTTATTTTGAATAACATAAGGTCGGCAATGGACGTAGCTTTTTGTTTTGCAGCATTGGCGGTATCGCCTTCAAAATGTTCGTCAACTGTTGCGAAAAAAAGACTTTTCCAGCGCTCGAAGTGCTGAGGTTGTAAAGGGAATTGCTGGTTAAGTGTGAAGTGGGTTTCCATGGGATTGCCTTTGAACCCTTTTTGTCCTAAAATAATGGTTTCGAAAAATTCATACATTTTGGGCAGGTGATGCTCCCAGTCAACTTTGGCGATATCGTTAAAAATAGGTCCGATTACATCGTCGTTTTGTACCTTAGAATAAAAGGAATTGACGAGTTGTTCGATGTCGCTGCGAGTGGCTATGTCTGATTTCATGATGAGATAATGATTTGCGACAAAACAGTTTGTCGCTATCGTCTGTAAAAATTAAAGCTGGGTTACGCTATACGCATAAGTTAAAGTTCAACGCTTTCTTAGGATAATCAATAACCGCTCCATAATTCATCAATATATCACCTCCAACAACTCCAATAATTGGTTCATCGTACACCTGTCCATAAGCTTCGTTTATAGAAGACAGATCGAGTACTGCAGTTTGGAAATGAGGAATACTTAAATCGCCAATAATAAAATGCGGAATGGTAAGGGTGTAACTTGCCATTGTATTGGTGCCCAATCCGGTTGACAGCTTATCGCTTAAAAGCAGCGTTTCTTTGTCGATATATTCTTCAACCGTAGTTTTATCCAGTACTGTACGTGATGCTCCGGTATCTACAACCGCTTTAAACGTCTTATTAAAAACAACAACTTCCACCAAAAGATGGAAGCCGTCGTCGTGCAGATTTAAAATCTCTAAAGGAATATTTATCATTAAGCTTTTGTTCACTTATAAAACTCCGGTTTCTTTCAGCACATTGTTCATTGTTCTTACAGCATCGGCGCTTTTTGAGAACTCGGCACGTTCCTCTTCATCTAAACGTAATTCAAGGATTTTTTCGATTCCGTTTTTACCCAATACAGCCGGAACAACCAATGAAATATCAGATTGTCCATACTGGCCGTTCAAGGCAGCTCCACAGGAAATCAATTTTTTCTGATCGCGAACTATACTTTCAACCATTGATGCGGTTGCCGCTCCCGGAGCATACCATGCCGATGTGCCGATCAGTTTGGTAAGTGTTGCGCCGCCGGTCATGGTGTCTTTAATTACTTTTTCCTGTTGTTCGGCACTTAAAAACTGAGTTACCGGAATGCTGTTCCATGTAGCATGCTTTATCAGTGGGATCATGGTGGTATCGCCGTGGCCACCAATTACTACTGCATTCAAGTCGGCAGGAGAACAGCCTAATTCCTTACTTAAATAATACTTAAAGCGGGCCGAGTCTAAAGATCCACCCATACCAATTACCTGGTTTTGCGGTAAGCCCGAAGTTCTTAACGTAAGATAATTCATGGTATCCATTGGGTTAGAAACCACAATGATGATGGTGTTGGGAGAGTACTTCAGAATGTTTTCTGTAACGCCTTTAACAATAGATGCATTTGTACCTATCAATTCCTCGCGGGTCATACCCGGCTTTCGCGGAATACCAGAGGTGATAACAACCACCCTGGAGTCTGCTGTGGCAGCATAATCATTAGTAACACCTTTAATTTTCGAATCAAAACCGAGTAAGGCAGCAGTCTGCATCATGTCTATCGACTTTCCTTCTGCAAGGCCTTCTTTAATATCCAAAAGGATTAACTCTTCAGCTAATGCTTTTCTGGCAATGTCGTCTGCACATGTTGCTCCAACAGCGCCCGCTCCAACTACAGTTATTTTCATAAGGGCTTATTTAGGGTTCTTAATTCAGGCAATTTAAAGTATATTTTCAAGATAAAAAGTGATTCTAGTCAAAATGTTTTTAGATGTTGTAGCGTTTTATTTGTAAATTTCGTTACGGAATTAAACGATAAAAATTATTTGCCAAAGATGTCCTTAACGCTTGATATTTCAGGTTTTGAAGCACTGTTCGCAGTGAACTATCAGGCGTTATGCGCTGCTTCCTATCGCATTGTACAGGATAAGGATATAGCCGAGGATATTGTACAGGACGTCTTTAATAAACTTTGGGAGAAAAGGGGAGTTACCGCACTTAACACTCCCCTTAAATCTTACCTTTTCCAAACTGTGATAGAGCAATCGTTGGAATACTTAAAGCGTTACCGTCTCTCATTTAATATCGAAGCCGAGTTTGCGGAAGATACCCTGGTAAACGGTAATCTGAATGAACAGGCGATGGCGCTGAAAGGGGTAAGCCGTAGAGTTAATGAGGCGGTACGTTCGCTGCCGGAGGTTTGCCGGATGATTTTTATTCTGAGCAGGTTTCATAAAATGAGCTATGCGGAAATCGCAGCCAAACTGGAGATTCCACAGAAAATGGTGGAAGGTCAGTTGAGGAACGCTATCAGGCGGCTCAGTCGTTTTCTGCTTTATTAATTCAGTTTCATAGCAACAATTTACCTGATTATATGAAAGACGAGGATGTTCATCTGAATTTGCTTAGCCGTTATGTGTCTAATGAGATTTCGCTCGAAGAGATTGAGGAATTGCTGCAATGGATTAATGAAGATCCGGAGCGGGAAGAAATATTAAGGGATTTTCAGGAAACCTGGGAGATTGCTAAAAACTATCCGGAGAATTTTAAGGTGGATGCCACAGCTGCCTGGGTGAGACTAAGAAACACAATGACGGAACCCGAACCTCCTAAAAAAATTAATACCCGCTTAATTAAGAAGTGGATCGCAGCAATGGCCATTTTCGCTATGTTTATGATTGGATTGATCTGGGGATTTAAACATTTGTATATATGATGTGCCGGCTAAAGAGATTTAAACGCAAAGCACGCTAAGGTTGCGCGAAGAACGCAGACTTTCTCTTTCTTTAACTTTGCGAAACCTCTCTGTTCTTTGCGTTTAATAAAATGATGCAGGGGCGAAACCTCTGCACCCTTTGCGTTTAAATAGAATAACCTGCCTTCCTCTCTATTAAAACGGATAACCTATCGCCAAATTAAACACCAGGTTATCTCTTCTCCATTGCCTGCTAAAATCTATATCATTAAATACCCAGCGTTCGCCTTTTGGCAGCCAGGGTTTGCGTAGTGGAAATGCCAGATCGGTACGTAAAACAAAGAACGAAAGGTCGAAGCGTAAACCTACTCCTGTTCCAACTGCCAATTCGTTAAGAAAATCTTTACTGAATTTAGCTCCCGGAATTACCTGATTCGGGTTGGGATCATCATGTAAGAGCCAGATATTTCCGGCATCAATAAACACAGCTCCTCTTAAAACATTGTTGAATTTAGGGCGATACTCGGTGTTAAGTTCCAGTTTGATGTCGCCGGTTCTATCAGGGGCGGTAATGTCCCTGTTTTCGCTAAATTCACCGGGATCGCTGCTGCCCGGACCTATAGAACGTGGTCTGAATGCACGCAAACTATTCGAACCCCCGATGAAAAATTGTTTGATGTAGGGAAGTGAATAAGAATTTCCATAGGCTAATCCATAGCCCAGGATCAGCCTGCTTGCAATTTGATTTCCATAGCCAAGATTGAAATAATGCCTGAAGTCGTTTTCTAAGCGGATGTACTGTGAAAAAGCTGCGTTTGCAATATGCTTCACATTACCTTCCTTGTAATTCGCTCCTGTTACCAGGCCGAGAATGTTTCCAGAAAGATCAACATTGAAGTTTTGATAAAAGGTGTTTTTTTTGTTTTGCTGAACGGTGTTAGTGTACAGGAAGTTATAGTTTGGGCCAATTATCAGTTGCGTATCAATTGCTCTTTTTAATACGGCGCCGTTAGGGGCAAGTGCTCTGGCCAGATAGCCCGGGTCTACTTTGTAGGGGAAAACATACGTAGCCGCAATAATATTCAGCTGATGTTCCCGCTTTACATCCTCTTTCCATACATACCCAAATGAGGTGCGGAAAGAGTTAAGTGCATAACTATCCTTCCTGTCCAGGTAATCGAAGCCCAGCATTATCTTGGTTCTGGGAATAAATGCGCTTGATGCATTAAAGTGGAATGGCGAGATAAGTCTTGGGATATTCAGATTGGCTTCGGCTCCATAGCGCATTAAACTGTTGCCTTTGTTAACGCCAGATATCTGGATGTCTGTTCCTGCATAAACGTTTAAGGTTAGTAATTCGGCACCTCTGAAAGTATTACGATTTCTCCAGCTTACATTTATTTCAGAACCACTAAAGTTGGCCGATGTGGTACGGTTAAGTAGCTCAAGCCTGATCGATTTTTTCGGAAAAGGAGAGAGATAGTAATAAGTGTCCAGTTGATTTGGAGTGCCGTCCAGCGTGGCTGTGAACTTATTTTGCACAAACTTAAATGTACCCAGACTCACCAGCCGGTTTAAAGACATATTATGGTCGGTGCGATTATAAACGTCGCCTTTCTGGAAGAACATGGTCCGTTCAAATATTTTCGGTTTAAACAGATGGGCGGTGTCCACCACGATAAAATCTTTATGTTTTTCGCCAGCACGTACATCTAATGAGTCTTTGGACAGGTTGTAATTCGGATAAATAAAGATGTGGTTGATGGTGTATTTTTCACGGGCCTCCTCGGGCATGTTGCTTTTAACATTCACAACCAGGTCTACTTTGTGCTGATTGTTCGTGCTGTCTACTTGTATCAGTACATGTTCCGGACTGAAATAATAGAAACCTCTTTCTTTCAATCGGGCATCAATTCTTTCTCGCTCTGATTTGATAACATCCAGATCATAAGGTTCGTCCATTTTTAGGAAGCTTCGGCGTGCAGTGCGGGTTAAGGCTTTTCCCAGAGCGCTACTGTCTGATGCAAAGCGAACTGTGCTTATGCGGTATTGCGGACCTGGAAATGCATGGTAGGTTAAACTCGCTTTTTTACCGCGAGTAGTACTGTCGGCTGTTCCCGACGCTCTGAAATAGCCACGGTTTTCGAGCCTGTTTTGAATCAGGGTGCGATTGTAATCTACTTTTACAGAACTGAACAGCACAGGTGCTTGTCCGAATCTGGTACGAATCTTATTGCCCAATCCTTTTTCTTTTTTGGGATTACCAAACGAATTATAGATCCATAATTTAAATGGCATACCTAAGAAACGGGTATTAGGACGAGGGCGTAAAACACCTTCCAACTCTTCGGAAAGCGCTTTTGCTTCGCGGCGTTTCACACTCGCATCATCAATTTTAACACTAGCTCCGGTATATAAAAAGTCGCCTTCCGGAACATATTTCGTTGTGCTGCACGAACTTGCAATAAGTATTAAAAAAGATATTATAGGATAGATCGATCTTTTATTCATCTGATGCTAGTTTCCTTTCTGCCTTCTCTTGTTCGCGGCGTTTTTTTTCTTCGTCGGATTTTTTTGCTAATATTTCTCTGAACTTGTTGTAGTCCATGTTCAATATAAAGCCCAGGCCGGTTTCTATCACCTGGCCTTCAACGGCTACCTGGTACTGGTTACGGCGGTATGCTCTCAGTTTGTACCGTCCGTCACGGGATAGCTGGTAATCCACGGCAATGTCTCCCGCAAGGTTGTTACTTTGCCTTCTGGGTTGTTGTGGTCCCTCTAGCTCAAAATTGCTTCCTATCGAAACATTAATCCTGTCGTTTAATAATTGTTTGGATGCGGTAACATTTAAGTCTGTGCGGTTCTTTAGCTCTCCGGTAGTATAATCATCAGTAGATTCCAGGTTGAAACTTAAGTTAACGCCACCCACCAAATCGCCGGCAAGGTTATTCAATTGTTCGTTTAATAATTTACTTACGCTTTGTCTGGCCAGTGATGATGGTGTTGTGCCGCCAGCACTGCTGCTAAATGGATTGTCAGACACAAAACGATTCAACAGTACCAGGGCAAAGGCCTGTTTGTTCAATTCTGAGGGCTCTGTTTTTAATTTATCTAAACGTTCGTTTACAGTTGTGATGACAGTGCTGGCCACATTGTAATTCCTTTCGGGCAAGTCAATATCGAAGGTAATTACAGGCTTCATCAGTTCGCCTTTTAAGCTCAGCAACAGTTCGAAAGGTAAACGTTGCTTGTACATGTTTACTTCGGAGGCTGGTGCAGAGCCCAGTTGGTTTGAAACAAGATCAAGTGGGGCAGTTTCGGCCACATAAACAGCAGTAACATCAATATCGGCGGTAGTTGGATCGCCGTTCCAGGTAATAGTGCTGCCCCGGCGAATGTCGAATCGCCTTTTTATGAAATTAAAAGATAACTCGTAGGCGCCTTGGTCCAGCACATAGTTTCCGGTAAGGTTTATTTTTCCGCTAGGATCTATACCTGCATTCAGTTGCGCCTGTCCCCGAATACGCAGGAAATCACCGGTTCCCTGATCCACAATAATGCTGAATTCAGCTTCTTTATCCACCTCGATATTGGTAGAGATGTTCATTCCGGTAATGGCTGAGGTTGTTGCCGTATCCAGGTTGGAAGTAAGTGCATGGGTGTTTTCAGGATTTTCAAGATCCACAAACTCAACAACTCCTTCCCGATCTTCAAGTCCGGGATCAGTTTGAGGCAAAACCATGGTAAGTTTAGTGTGCTTCAGAACCTTCAAGTTGCCGTCCACTTCGGGCGAATTCATATCTCCGCGAATACGTAATCGGGTATCGATATAAAGTTGTCCATAATACAGCTCGTTGTCTTTAGCGGTTGAACTCAGGGCCTGAAAATTGTCGCTGTTTACATCCAGATTAAATCGATAATCGATGTAATTGGAAGTATAAAGCATGCCATCCACATCAAGAGAATTTCCTGAGGAATCTTTTATTGCAAAATTATTAAAGCGTATACCTTCTTCATTAAAGCTGATCCGCTCGTTATTTATTCGATAGATTGCGTTGAGCATACCCACCCGGAAAGCAGTGTTGTTGAAGTTTACATCGCCTATTACATTTGGGTCAGACGTTGTGCCGGTTATGCTCAGGCGTCCGTTTACACTGCCGCTGGCATCTTTCAAGCTTCCCATAGTAAAGCCCTGAATACTGCGCAGGTTTAAAGTGGCGATGTTCAGGGTCATGTCGAAACTACTGTTGTTGGTATAATAGTAGCCGTTGAGACGTACATCGTTCCCTTGTCCGGTAATATTCATATTGGCTGCAAGGGTATTCGCGTTTTCGTTGTTTACTTGCAGCGCTACATTTCCCAAAGTATCTCCCCGGAAATTAAGATTACCAATAGTTAAATCGGAAGTGAAAACCGGGCTGGACTGGAAATTTTTTACCAGCGCATTGCCGTTAATTGTACCGCCAATAAGTAGCGAGTCTTTTCTTGCAATTTCGGTGAGGGTTTCGATTTTGAAATTGCTGAACGTGATAGCCAGCGGATTGTTTAATCCAGGAGGACTAGTATTGAGCGACAATTGCTGGCCGGCATTCGATATTACAAAGTTTTGAGCCATTACTCCCTGGCTGCCAAAGCGGATAAAGTTGCCGTTGCTAACTGTCCATGGTTGATAATTGAGGATCAAGCCATCCGGTTTAAGGCTAAACTCGTAGTTAGAACCTTCAGCTTTTAATGCGCCCGCAATCAGGTAATTCTGTCGGTTTTTGGCATCGCGAACTTCCATTCGGGTACTAATGACATTATTCCGGATATCCCCGCTAAGGGATGTATTTAATAATTGAAATGACGAGCCATTAAGCCGGTTTAATGCCACAGAATAGGTAATGGCATTGTTCGCGGTGTTTACATCAAAATTCAAATTACTTAGATCATAACCGGCATACACAATTCTTGGCGCAGTGCCCTTAGCTGTTAACTGGCCGATTCTGCCATCGAAAGCGCCGGTTAGGTTTATCGTAGCCAGTTCCTTTATGTTCGGATTTAGTTGTTGAAGCAATGGGCCATTCATTACTGCGGCAGAAAAACGTAAATGCTGCCCGGAAACGGAAGGACTCGTAACAGCGCCCGTGTTGTAATATTTGTTTACTACAGACTGTATTGCAGGTGCAATCTGGGTAAGCTTGTATTGCCCGGAAACATTGGCTGTTAATACTTCTGATTGTATTTTTAAAGAGTTACTATCGGCCGAAGCGGTAGAAGTTACGTCTACCGTATCCAGTTGTATACGCTGGCCGGCCCGAACCATGATGGCGTCGGTAAGTTGGATATTGCCGTTAAGGTAATCCACATCGGCGGTTGGTAAATCTGCAACAATCTTACCTCTGAACCTGAAATCATCCGGATAGAAATTCAACTTCTGTAAGTTAAGGCTATCCATATTTAAGGTCATTTTAACGGCGGGGTACGTTTTGTTTAGATTAGCTTTTGCATTAAGATCGAAACTGATATTCGGGTCTTTCATGTTGGCTACTGCGGCAATTACCCCATTCCTTGCATTTCCTTTTATGTTCAGGTTGCGATAATTGTAACGATTGTATTGAGCTTGGATCACCTTGCCGCCGAACGTTCCCGTAAGTTTTTTTGGATCGGTTCCGCTGGCATTAACTTTGGCTGCAAGGGTAACACGTCCTATAGTTTTTTCCTGCCGGATGATGCGTCCCACGTTCAGGTTGTAGGTACGAACATCGGCATTGTAGCTGATCGTTTTGCCGTTTTTAACATAGGCAATTGCCTTGGCGCTACCATCGCTCGATGTTAAATTCAGGTTGGTATTAAAGCTGGTCATGCTTCCCTTAAATGTCCCTTTAAGATTAAGGGCATCCGGAACGCGGATATTGGCCGGGATTGTTCCACGTGGGACCAGTGCATAAATATCCCGGCTGCGGGTATTAAAGTTTTTTATGTTAAGATCGAAATAGGCTTTGTTCATATCGGGCAAACCAGTGATTTTGGCTGAAGCATTCAATGTGGTATTGCCGAAGCCCGAAAGTTGCAGAGATGGGATGGACAGATTTTTCAGTTGTCCGTTTACCTGGCCGTTGATATTCAATACTTCATGCGAATGACTTTTGAATGGTTCTGTACCTGCCATTGTTGGCATAAATACAAGGATGTCGCGTAAGCCAACTTTGCTGTTTTTTAGATTGGCATCGATGCGGAGATCCCCGGGATTACTGCTTAAACTTTCAATGGATGGATAAGCAAGGCGAATTTCATCGCGGATAAGCGTTTGCGAGGTTTGGACATACAAATCTTCCAGGGTAGTTTTATTTTTTCCATAGAAGAAGTTGGCGCTAAGTCGCTTAAGATCAAAACCGCTCTTTTCTTTCATACTGCCCGAGGTAATGCGACCAGAGATGGTATCAATGCCATACACAAAATCGGAAGCTGCCAGGTTAAGGTTGCGGATGTTCAGATGCCCATAATCCATTCCAGTTCTTTGAACGGGCATGTTCTGATCGTTAAAGCGGATGTTATTATTACTGAAATTGATGTCATTGGAAGTGAATTTCCACGCTTTTGCGGTTGCCTCAGCCTCTTCTTTTGCTTCCTTCTTTACTACTTTGGCTTGTTGCTTTTTGCCAAGGGTGACAATGAAAGATGAATTGTCGAGATTAATGCCATCAAGGGCAATTACCTGGTTTTTCATGTCCAGCTTATCCGATTTTACGTTCAGGCGCCCAAGGTTTACATCAGCATTCAAAGCAGATACATCATTACGGTAAACCACTTTAATGCGATCAAGATCAGCTTCGCCAAGTGTTAAACCCAGGTTCATTGGCTGCTGACTTTCTGCGATATCTTTTGCTTTTGAATCAGGTTGCACAGCTGGCTTGCCCTGAATAACAACCGCATTTACATTTGATAATTTGAATTTGGGGATGTTATAGATACTTTTTTCCAGATCAAATTCTTTGATATCGGTATCGAAATGGCCGAGATAGATCTTCACATTGTTCACGGTCGGTGCATCCTGGTATTTAACCCTGATGCGGTCGAGATTAATTTTTTCGATCGAGAATTTCATCGGAGCTGTGGCGGTGTCGGCCGGGACAGGCTTCTGCTGTTCGCTGATGAAGGCTTTCATGATGTAATCGAAATTGAATACACTGTCGGGTGTTCGGGAGATGCTGGCTGTTATGCCCCGGAGATCAATTTCGTTGATTTCCACAGTGTTCTTGAGCAGCTTCATCATGCTGATATCAACCTTTAAAGTATCGCCAGCAAGTAATGTGTCGCCTTTTTGATCCTCGAAGTATACGTCTTCGAGCACAACGAGTTTGGGTAAATCAAAGCTTAAATGATTAATTTCCACTTTAGTGCCAATCTTCTTTTGCAGGAAGTTGACAGCTTTAATTCGTGCAAAGTTTTGTACGGCAGGTACTTCTATCAGCACAAAAAACAGCATCACAAGGAAAAGAATTGTTCCCACTATCCAGAGAAGAATCTTTATTGAGAGTATACCGTAATTTTTCAAAGCGCAGAGTATTTATGCTTATTAAATTACCGTTTCACAAAAAATGTTTGTAAATCTGGAGAAAATGCGTATATGTGCGTTTGGCTCTTTGATGACGTTTAACTTTTATTAGTTTTACCAGCCAATTGCATAACCCGAAATGAAAACATTAAAATTTTTATCCTTAAATCTGGCTTTGATTGCCGGATTAAGTTTGCAGCTGCCGGCACAGGTACTACAGTCGGCTGCGCCGGTATCAGTAAATGTTAGTGCTGAAAGATTACAGCGTGTAGATGCGGTAATCCAACAGAGCATTGATAAAAAACAGATTGCCGGAGCCATAGGTCTTATTGCCCGCAACGGTAAAATTGGGTACAACAAAGCCTTTGGGTATTCGGACATCGCTGCTAAAACGCCACTCCGTACCGATAATATTTTCAGGATAGCATCGCAAACTAAAGCCATTACGAGCGTGGCTGTGATGTTGCTTTTTGAGGAAGGAAAGCTGTTGCTGGACGATCCGGTATCTAAATATATCCCTTCATTTGCAAAGCCTGTTGTGCTGGATCAGTTTAATGCTGCAGATTCCAGTTATACTACCGTTCCTGCGAAGAGAGAAATTACGCTACGCGATTTATTGACACATACTTCCGGCATCGATTATGCTATAATTGGTTCTACTAATTTTAAAGCAATTTATGCCAAAGCAGGTATCCCGGTAGGTTTTGAAGGTGGCAATCTGCAGTTGAAAGATGTAATGGAAAAACTGGGTAAACTGCCGCTTGCACATCAACCAGGCGAAAAATTTACTTATGGCATTAACACGGATGTTTTAGGTTATGTGGTGGAGGTTGTTTCTGGTAAACCACTTGATCAGTTCTTCAGAGAGCGAATATTTGAACCTTTGGGTATGAAGGATACTTATTTCTTTTTACCCAAAGAGAAACAAAGCCGATTGGTGCCCATCTACACATTTGATAAGGATAATCTTGTAAAATACGAACGTTACGGTGCAATTACTGCCGATTATCCCACACGGCACAGTACATATTTTTCTGGTGGTGCTGGCTTAAGTTCTACTATTACCGATTATGCGGCATTTTTGCAGATGCTGCTGAACGGTGGAGTTTATAACGGCAAGCGTTTACTAGCCAGAAGAACAGTGGAGTTAATGACCTCTAACCAGATCGGCGAATTAAATGTGCGTACAGATAAGTTTGGCTTAGGCTTCCAGATCACTAGTGAGCAGGGACAGGCAAAGCTGGGAGTTACAAAGGGCTCTTTTGCCTGGGGTGGATATTTTGGAACTACATACTGGGCAGATCCGAAAGAGAAAATTGTAGGGCTGATCTTTATTCAGCAGTCGCCTTTAAAATCAGATATTCATGATAAATTTAAAGCTTCGGTTTACCAGGCTTTGAATGATTAAGATTGTTGAGGTTTTAAGTTTAAACGCAGAGATTTAAGAGGTATCGCAAAGTTTCGCAGAGAAATTAATCTTTGTGGTCTTTGCGATAGCTTGAGTTCTTTGCGTTTTAAGTTTAACGCAGAGATTTAAGAGGTACCGCAATGTGCGCAGAGAAATTAATCTTTTGCGCCCTTTGCGATAGCTTTGAGTTCTTTGCGTTTTAAGTTTAACGCAGAGATTTAAGAGGTACCGCAAAGTGCGCAGAGAAACCAATCTTTTCGCCCTTGCGACACCTTAGTGTTCTTTGCGTTTAAACTAAACTTCTCTTACTCAACTCCTCAGAAATTTTAAACCTCAGCGTTTACTTCTTACACGTAGCTTTCCAATATTTTAAAGCCACCTTCAGTTTCCAGGCTCAGTTTATCAACAGTAGCAGGAATCAAAATACTTTCTCCGGCTTTCACATTTAGTTCGCCTCCTTCATATTTCAGCATGTAAGCGCCCTCTACACAAACATGGATTACAAATGAATCGATTGCTGAATAATCACGTTCTGTTGATTCTGTAAAATCCAGAACATTAGTGGTAAAATACTGGCAGGTAACTGCTTGTACTGCTTCGTTTTTCTTTTTATCGTAAACAGATTTATATTCAGGATAAACATTATAGTCGATGGCAGCTAAAGCTTCTTCGGTATGTAGTTCACGTTTGTTGCCTTTATCATCTACACGGTCAAAATCGTAAATTCTGTAGGTGATGTCTGACGTTTGCTGAATCTCGGCAATCAATAAACCTTTGCCAATGGTATGTACCCGACCAGCCGGAAGAAAGAAAATATCACCCGCACTTACTTCTTCTTTATTCAGGATTTCGTTGATCTTGCCCGAATTTAGTTTCTCTACATAAATTTCTTCACTAACTTTTTGATTAAAGCCAGAGATTAAAGTTGCACCCTGATCGGCCTGAATAACGTACCACATCTCGGTTTTACCGAAAGAATTATGGCGCTCTTTTGCCAGCTTATCGTCGGGGTGAACCTGAATAGAAAGGTCGTCATTGGCATCGATAAATTTTACCAGTAAGGGAAATTCATTGCCAAAACGGTCATAAACGTTCTTTCCAACAAGGTCGCCTTTAAATTCTTCAACTAATGAAGCAAGACTTTTGCCCGCAAGCTTGCCATTTTCTACCACAGAAACGTCGCTTTTAACGCCCGAGATTTCCCAGGTTTCGCCACAATTCAGCAGAGGTGAAAAATCTTTACCTAGATAGGTGTTTATTTTCTGACCACCCCAGATTTTATCTTTATAGATGGTTTTAAATTTTAATGGATAAAGAGACATAATAAGTATAACGGAAATTTTACGCAAGTATAGTAATTATAACGCTATTGAATTGCTAAGTGTTAAAAGTACGCTAAGCTGCTTCGTGCAGTAATAACTATATACTGATGGAAATGTTGTAGGGAATGTGGAATGGTTTGTAAATGAGTTGTTTAGTTTTGTGCGTCCGTATGCACGTTGAAAATGTTTTTTTGAAGGGAATAAGAACTCACTTAAATTTTACCTTTTCTGTCCATCTCAGAGTGATAGTAGGTTGGCCCTCAAATTGGAGTTTTATATGGTCGAGTTTAATTAGAGGGAAGTATTTTTCCAAAGAGAGGAGTGGGTAGGGTGTGTATGTGAATTTTATTTTTCCCATAGTGGGAAATTTTTTTCTTTTCGTAAAAGGTTGGGATAGAAAAAGAATACCTTTATAGCTCTTAAATGATGTTTTTAGAATCGGATCACATTTTGTATTGCACCAGTGCAACTTAAAACTTTATATGAAATTTAAATTTTTACCTGTCCTTGCAATTTTTATGCTTACGTCTTTCTTCGCTTGTAAGAAAGCAGAAGACGGGGCGAGTCTTGTATCTGAAAAATTAACTGATGTTCGTGTGCCCGATAACTTTACCTGGGAATCATCAGTTGATGTTAAATTTAAAGTAAGCATTTCAGATACGGAATATCCTGGCGCAACTTACGTAATTGCTATTTATACCCCTGATGGGAAATTGTTGAGCAAAGGTGCTGCAACACTTGCGCAGGCTTTCGAAAGCAAGATATATCTTCCTGTTACAGTAAAGGAAGTATATGTGTTAAGAAACAACCCTGATAATTCGGTTGATTCTAAGAAAGTAACACTTGGTAGTACTGATATAAGTGTTGACTTTGGGGCTACATTAGCAAAAGTTTCGTCTAAAAAGTCTTCAGCTAACACACTTGCAACAAGTCCAGATTGCAATTCGGGATGCAGTCGTTCCGTGGAAATTACTCAGAATGATCAGCTAATAGAGTTAGTTGGTAACGAAACCGTTTGTATTAGTGGTTCCAATAAATCGTTTAAAGTAAAATCTACGGATAGGCATCCTACTATTAAAATATGTGGAACCAACCTTACACTTAAGCAATTTACTATCGCTTCGCCACTACCAAGTGCTCCCAATATAGTAATTACGTCTGCAGGCTCAATTACATTGGATAGGGTTGATGGTAATATATCACAGGATTATTTCTTAATTGTTAAGAACTATGGCACTCTAAATGTTAAATCGAGTTTAATCAGGTGGTTTGAAAACTACGGTACTGCTACGATTGATGGTAGCTTCAGGTCGCAAATAGCAAAGAATGAAGGTAATATGACGGTGACCGGACAATTACAAACAGGATATGAAAGGAGTTCATCCTTTGAAAATAATGGTGTCTTAACTGTAAATGGTAATTTAAAACACGATGGTGGAACTCAATTTTACAATTCGTTTGTAAACAATTGTAAAATAATAGTAAACGGTGATTTTATAATGGGTTTTAGTAACCTATGTTCTCTTGAGAATTTTGGCTATATAAAGGTTTCTGGATTAACACAGATAATCAATCTATTTACGCTTAAGATGAATGCGGGGACAATGCTTACAACGAAGGATCTGCAACTTGGATCAAGTAATGTAAGGAGTATTGGAGGATATTCTCTAATTAAGGTATCTGGCCATACAAAGCTTGCCAACCAGTTTGGCTTATCGGTGAATATTTCTGGACAAATCAAAATATGCGATGCTAATGGAATCGAAGAAATAAATCATTCAACGTTAACTAATGGTGCAGTAGAAAGCTGTGATATTAATATTCCTGTTTCAGGGTGTAACCCTGAGGGTAACGGCTCATTCGCTTCTTCTGACTCGGATGGAGATGGAATAGCTAATAATTTGGATGATTATCCCAATGATGCAACAAAGGCATTTACTAATTATTACCCCTCCGGCGATGCTGCTGCGGGTGCAACTGTATTATTTGAGGACATGTGGCCTTTAAAAGGCGACTACGATATGAATGATGTGGTAATGTCATATAATCTGAAAATTATTACTAACGCTCAAAATAAAGTTTCTTCGGTTGACGGGACGTATAGTTTAAGAGCAAGAGGAGGGATTTATCAAAATGGTTTTGGTATAGAGTTTCCGATAAACCGTTCTTTGGTAAGCAATGTTATAGGCGGAACCTTAGAGCAAGGTCAGCAAAAAGCAGTAATTATTTTGTTTTCTAATATGCAGAGTCAGTTGAGCCGAATGAACACAAATGATTCTGAACCGGTATCGGACGCGAAGGTTTATCCAATAAGTTTCTCCATTAGCAATGGCCCTTCTTTAGCTGAGTTTGGTTTAGGTGAATACAATCCGTTTATATGGAACCAGGCTTCTGGAAGAGGATGTGAAATTCACCTTCCAGGAAAAACTCCTACATCGTTAGCTAACACAGCTTTGTTCGGCTCTGGTGATGACCGCTCTGTCCCTTCAGCGGGTAAGTATTATGTGTCAGAGGGAGGATATCCCTGGGCGGTAAGTGTGCCAGTTAAAAACTTCCTGTATCCGGCAGAAGGAAAGGATATTGCTGCTTCGTATTTAAGGATGGCTGACTGGGTAAGTTCTGGCGGTGCAAGTTATACTGATTGGTATACCAGCTCGAGTGAAGGTTATAGAAATACCGCAAATCTGTTTAATAAATAAATTGTTATAAGTGTAAGAATTTGCTGACGCAGGTTTTTACACTTATAACTCGTTTTGTTTTAAATGAGCTCAATTAGAAATAGAAGTCTCTTCTATATTGTCGTTGACTGATTTCTTAGAATGAGTAAATCCAGAAAGCGCAGCTTTAGGGCTGAAATTTAAAAGAGTGTTTGGTGATTCCGGAAGGTTGATAAGCCACGATAAATAAAAGCGAATTTTGTTCTGGCATCTTCTTTGTCCTATTTTCCTATACATATAGAAAAACATGGGTTTATTCAGATTATTGGTAACAGGTGCTGCGGTTGCAGCAGGTGTACATTACGTAACAAAAAAACGAGAAGACGGGTCATCATTGCTGGATGACTGGAAGGCTAAAGCCCCGGAATGGAAGGAAAAAGCCGAGCCTTATATTAAGCAAGCGAAAGAGCAGTTTTCGAAAATGAGCGGAAATGTGAATACTGGTTCAGGAAACTATTCTCAGAAATTTGATACGGATTCGTCCGATTTTAACTCTTCATATACTTCCTGACGAAGTTTTCCAAAGATTCGGAAAAGAAAAGCGAAGCCCCGGTAAAAGATGTCGGGGCTTTGGTATTTTTTATTTTAATTGCTCGATTTAACCCTTCTGAAAGGATTAATCCAGGTTAGAAACGGAGTGATTTTTCTTGTTTGAATCCATACACGGCCTTGCCCTGAGAACCTGCAAACTAAACCTTCGCCCGAAAAGAACAGTGATTTGTAACCACCAACACGCGAAATTTCATAAGTTAAGCCATCCGTAAAGGCAACAATGTGGCCGGTATCAATTACATAGCCATCTTCCACATCAATAGGGATAATACCTCCGTACGAGTTAAACCACAGATCGCCTACACCGGAACATTTAATCAGGAAAAAGCTTTCACCGGAGAAAAAGCCTTTCATAAAACCCTGCCATTTGCTCTCGACGTTAATCGAATCTGCCGAGGCCAGAAAAGCCGTGTTTTGCAGATAAATGGTTTGGTTCTCCAGATAAATGTGTTCTACGTCGCCGGGGCAGGCTGGTGCTATCTGAATATCGGCGCTGCCGTTTTGGGCTGTAAATTCATTAATGAAAATAGATTCACCGCCAAGAAAACGCGAAAATCCACCTCTGAACTTGGTCTTCATTTCCAGGTTGGTATCCATTGATGCCATCGCGGCGGCTTCCACTTTTAGTTTTTTTCCCGAAGGAATATTTACTGTTAGAAAACCATAGTCAGGTTTGCAATCAATTCTAAAGTCAAATCCTTTTTTATCCAGAGTTTCCATTACTTTCTTGGTTTTAATTTAGGTCCTAAAATTGATCCGAACGAGGTGGTGTTATGCGATTGAACCCAAACTGTTCCATGGCCTTTAAACTTACACACCAAGCCTTCGCCGCCCAGAAATGAATTAATCCAGCTTTTTCCAGCTTTGGTTAACGAAAAGTTGAGGCTTTCTTCAAAGGCAACAATATGGCCGGTATCAACAATATATTCGCCGTTTACCTGTATCGGATAAATGGCGCCAAAAGAATTCACAACCACTGTTCCGCGGCCTTTTATTGCCAGCCAGAACAAACTTTCTTTCGATACCAGCGATTTAAAACCCTGCCAGCTCATGTCTACCTCAATGTCTGGTGAACTAGCCACATAGGAACCACCCTGAACAATAATGCCTTCACCGTTCAGTTCTTTCACCATCATATCGCCAGCGTGCACTGCTCCAATCCAAACTGTACCGCCTTCATGGCCAGTTGAGTAATGGTTGAGAAAGAAACTTTCTCCGCCCAGCATACGTTTCAAACCCTTCATAACACCTCCCGAGTTCTTCTTATGCGTGGTGGTCATCATGTGTACATTCGGACTCATGGCAATCATGGCGCCACCTTCTGCCGTAAACGACTGTCGAGGGCCTAATCTGATTTCGGCTGCCGATGAGCCTGGCTGCATACGAAGAACTACATTTAGTTTGCTGCTGTCTACTGTTGTAAATTGATCTTCCATAGCCTTATCTTAAATGTCTGTTAACCCATGATGCCAGGCCAGACATATTTCTGGTCTGCATATAAATTTTCCCATTACCTTCCACTCGCGTCACAAAGCCTTCGCCCCCAAATATGCTACTGAAAATACCTCCGGCCAGCTGTGGTTTTAACTTCATGTCTGGACCATAAGCAACCAGGTGGCCCGAGTCTACAATATATTCGCCATTTATTTCCTTCTCCACAATTCCACCGTAGGCACCAAATACTACTTTTCCGTAGCCCGAAACTACCAACTTAAATAAGCCTTCGCCGCCAATGAATGAGCCAAAGCCAGCCCATTGCAAACCAAGTTTCACCCCAGGTTCTGATGCGATGTACGAGCCCTGCTGTATGCAGTAGCTTTCGCCATTCAGTTCCTTAACTTCAATATCGCCCGGTGTGGGTTGCGAAAGGTGAAGCGTAAGCGGTTCTGAAGTGAGGTTGCTGAAATGGTTAATAAAAAGACTTTCCTTGCCAAGGAACTTTCGGGCAAGTCCTTTAAAAAAGCCTCCATTTAGCTTTGCAGTCATATCCAGCTCTGCCGACATACTCGACATCGCATCTGATTCTGCAACAAATGTTTCTCCCGGTTCCAGTTCTACAATTACATGTGCAAATACTGGTTTGCCTTCTATTGTTATTTTCATTGGAAAATTGTTTTTATGTTTAGTTCCGTTAGTCTACCCGCCTTAGCCTGTCTTTAAAATCTTTAAAGGTATCAGGTAATGGCTTAAACTTTTCGTGAATATCTTTTTGTTTTTCTTTAAGATGTTTGATTCGTTCGTCTATTGCAGGATGTGTAGAGAGGAAGGAGAGGTCCACTTTATTGTCAAGCACCGAGTCTAACTTGTGGTTTTCTTCCTTTTTCAATGTTTCGAAGAGAGAAATTAATCCCGCCGGGTTAATCTTAGCTTTTAGGAGGTAATCCCAGCCAGTTTCATCAGCCTCGTTTTCAAATGACCTGCTGTTGGAAAGCGAAGCCAGTTCGCCACCCATGTTGGCAAAAGTTCCGGCCAGAGCGCTAATATCTCCCACCACAGCCGATAAAATGGTGTAAATGCCAATATTATTGATGATACCGCGGGTATGATGGCGACGGGAAACATGAGCCAGTTCATGACCTAAAACGCCCATCACTTCTTCCCACGACTTTGCGTTTTCAATCAATCCGGTTTGAACTACGACCTTGCCTCCAGGAAGTGCAAATGCATTTATCGAAGCATCCTTTACAAAATA
>Ga0307408_100000320_pt1 | contig 46108 bp, 29 predicted proteins | sample 322Cmetagenome_FD_202116 | JGI IMG/M metagenome (GOLD analysis project Ga0307408, IMG submission 202116) | Maize rhizosphere microbial communities from greenhouse at UC Davis, California, United States - 322HYB-C-3 | ecosystem: Host-associated > Plants > Roots > Rhizosphere > Soil | place... | reverse complement strand
TATAGTTAAAATCGACGATGGTGGCAGTATAAAAATTCCATAGGGTGTTGGAGTAATTCCAGCCACCATTCAGGTTAGTGTTGGTCACGTCTACATTACCCGATACATTGATAATTGCCTTGGTGGCCAAGCCCAAATCGAGTTCAATGCCCGAGTTTTGGAAGAAAATATCGGACGCATCCAAGTTGAAAATAGCCAGTGCATCAGTACCGGTATATTTGAGTTTGACCTGATTTCCATTCACAGACGCTGCCGCGTTGGCAGCCAAACCTTGATAACTTGATGACAGGCTGGCCATTTCGCCCGACAAAGCTGCCCTTTTCGCTGAAAGATCAACTCCGCCCATGGTGCAGTTAACACTGCCAACACAATCGATTTGGGCACTGGCATCTTTCGAGCCATACACAGCGGTTTCGCCATGCATAATTTTCATTTGGCCGCTGACGTTGCCCGCCACTTCCAAACCATCAAACGAGCCTTCCGGGGTGTAGTCTTTATGGTTGAATTCAGACAGCTGGGTAGAAACCAGATTGCCACCAACGAAGGACATGCCCTCTACGTGGACCGCGCCGGTAAGGTTACCAGTCAGTGCCAGATTGTAATCCAGTAATCCGGCAGTCGCGGATACCGAGCCAAAACCCAGCCCCAGCCCCAGACCCGCCGTCGCAAAAAGCTTGGAATAAAAGTTCATAAAAATTTCCTTTGTAGTAGTGTCGTCTTATTAATGTGAGCAACACTAAGCACAAGCCATGCCTGTTTTACTTTTTCGTTTAATATCAATAATTCGCGCCAAACAATGCCAAATGCATCACATTAAACTGTCAATTTAGCCGACAGTTATAAATTGACAGCGAAAGACATTATTTTATTGATAAAAATAAACAATCGATTTTTTTATCCAAAAACGCTATTCGTAAAGCCGGGGAGGCTCACTTTCAAACAGCACAAAGGGATGCGCGAAAAAGGTTTTAAAATCCTCCGCGGTTGCCTGCCCCGGATAGGGCGCAAAGAACTGTTCGGATTTTTCACGCGCGCTATTGGCATTGCGCCAGACCATCACATAAGTGATTTGCTGCGCCTCGGCACCGGCGAGAATCGGGTTGAGGATACGCTCGGTCCAGAAGTTAGGAATCGTTAAGCGGTTGTTGCCCGTCTCTGTCAGTGCGGCGATTTTATTGCGCGCCTGGGCCACTTTGACTATGCCCTTGAGCGCCGCGACAAAACCGGCTTTCTGTTCGTCGGCCGACGCGGTGTTCGCTTCGTGGCCGACATCCCAGTAATTATCCAAACCAATCACATCGACATACTCATCGCCCGGATAGCCGTAAAAATAATCGCTCTCGAATTTCGCTAAATCGATGCGGCTGCGGTCGGGGGAATAGGCATAAATCAGGTTGTGCAGGCCTTGTTCATCGCGCAGGTATTTCACCGTAAATTGCCAGAGGGCGATGTAGTCCTGCTCGCTCGCATAGCCTTTACCCCACCAGAACCAGTCACCGTTGTGCTCATGCCAGGGGCGAAAAATAATCGGGATGGCATGTGTGTTACCCGCTGAATCTGTCGAGACCAAGGATTTATTGAAGGCGACAAAGGTATCGAGATAGGATTTAAACACCTCATGTTTGGCACCGCCGGGGATCAGTTCGTGCACCGTCGGGGTTTTATCCCAGGAATTGGCGCCTGATACCGGGCTGTACATATGCCAGCTGATGGTAATCACACCACCCCGGCTGTAGCCCGCCTTGATCCACTCCTGCATCTGCTTGAAGTTCACGCCATCCAGGTTTTTCTCCTGCCCCAACTCCAAACCACCCAACTCCCAACCATAGAGTGCGGGGTTGGAGCCAGTGACATCGCGCACATCGGAGCGGTCGGGGTCGCCTTCCCAATTAACGCCGTAAGCAAGGCTATCCTCGTGGCCGAACAACATATGCCTGCCGCGCAAACCGGCGAGATTGTTGTAGAGCGCAAGGGTTTCCGGGGTGGCATGTTTGTCGCTGAGCTTGTGGGAGTAGCGCTGCTCCGTAGATGGGGAGCTTGTGGCTGATGGGGAAGATTGCTGGTCGCACCCCAGCAGCAATCCGCAAGTGATCAGCGCCGCAGCGGCTGAGCGAGCAAAGGAATAGAACAGATTCATGGGATCTCCTGGAGTGATCGTTATTATTGGGTAGGGTATTTTTGCGAAATGTAACCGATTTCATTAGCTGTATGCTAGCAATTATGGCGCAGGATTGTGCCATCCTTCAGTTAAAAAACGGTTGAGCTAAAGCGCACTTTTGCCTAGCCTTGCGCCACTTTACTCCTGTGCAGTGACCTTTATATGGACTTCACCTTCCCCGCCATCGGCCTAGTGCACTCCTGCTTTAAGGAGAAATTTGGTATTCCCCGCCAGCCCGGGCTGGCGCCACTGGCCTGCGCCGAGATCGAATTATTGTCGCCCTATAACCACCCAGCTGCGTTCGAGGGATTGGAAGGCTGCACCCATCTGTGGATTCAGTTTGTTTTCCATGCGAATAGGCATGCGAACAAACGTGAAGAATGGAAAGCCAAAGTCAAACCGCCACGCCTGGGGGGCAATAAATCGCTGGGAGTGTTTGCGACCCGCTCACCCACCCGCCCAGCGCCGATTGGATTATCGGTCGTGCGCCTTCGCGGTATCGTCGAGCGCGAGGGCAAATTGCTGGTGCAGGTCAGCGGTGTGGATCTGCTCGACGGCACGCCAGTGCTCGATATCAAACCCTATGTACCTTACGTCGATTGTGTATTGGAAGCGGAAAATGCATTTGCCGCCGCACCGCCGGAACTGATCGCAGTGGATATTCCCGCCACGCTGATGGCAATCTGTGTCGATTATTGGAAGCGTACCGGTACCGATCTCGCCGGGTTGATTACCCAGGTTTTGCAGCAGGACCCACGCCCGCAATATCAGCAGCCGGATCCCGAACGGATTTACGGGATGAAGTTGTTGGATCTGGATGTTCGCTGGGGTTATCGACTCAGCGAAAATCAATATCGAATCCAATTAACCGAATTAATACCGAATCATCAACCCTAGGATTTATCCATGAAATTAATCAAAACACTCGCGCTAAAAACTTGCCTGCTTGCACTGCCACTAAACTTGATCGGCTGTAACGCCACTTTGCCGCAGATAGCGGATACCGGCGCTAATGTCGCCAGTGCTGCCGGTTACAACAATCAGGCGCAACTGGTACGCGGTATTAAAGAGGCATTGGAATTGGGTAGCAATCGAGCTGCAACCAGCCTGTCGGCAACCGGAGGTTATGCCAACAATCCGCTTTATCGCATTGAACTACCGGCGAATGTGCAGCCAATTGCCAGCAAACTGCGCCAACTCGGGCTTGGCGGCCAAATGGATCAAGTAGAAAGTTTGATGAACCAAGGAGCGGAAAAAGCGGCGGTAGAAGCGAAAGCGGTATTTATCGATGCCGTGCGCAACATGAGCGTTACTGATGCACTAGGTATTGTGCGCGGCAATGGCACAGCGGCGACCGATTATTTCCGCGCACAAACCGAAGCCAGTCTGCGCCAGCGCTACCTGCCAATCATCCAGCAAAACTTGCAGCAAATCGGGTTTTACAACCAGTACCAGCAATTGCTCGGTACCTACAAAATGCTCCCCATCGCCAGCAAACCCGACCTGGATTTGGAGCAACATGTACTTAACGCAGCATTGGATGGCTTATTTAAACAAGTCGCGGAGGAAGAACAGTTGATTCGCAAAGATCCAGTAGGACGTGGCAGCCAGATTATCGGCGCTGTGTTTGCACAAAAGAAATAAGCTTGCTCATCGATGCTAACCGGCGCGCGGTTACACGTTAACCGTGCGCTTCAAATCGATAAGGATGTTAATTAGTCCAAATTTTTGGTCGCTGCTGACGCACGTTTAGCGTCTATCACCATCCAGTAAAACATGGCCAAACCACCCGCCGACAACATCACCCCCACCCAACCCGTGGAGGCGTAGCCAAGACCGGCATCAATCGCCACGCCACCTAAAAACGCACCTGCCGCATTGGCAAAATTAAACGCGGAATGATTCATCGCCGCCGCCATGGTCTGGGCTTTACCGGCCACATCCATCAGGCGGATTTGCACTGCGGGACCGATGACTACCACCGTGCCTACACAGAACACGGCCATGCAGGCGAGCCACAAGTAAGGTGCAACCAACGCGAAAAAGGCGCAGACGATCATCGACCAGATCAGACAGCGCTTGATGGTGCCGAGCAGATCCCGATCCGCCATGCGCGAGCCAAAAATATTGCCCACCACCATGCCCGCACCAAATAGCGCCAGTACAAAAGGCACGCCAAATTCGGTTAATCCGGCCAAGCTCATCAAGGTCGGTTTGACGTAGGAGAAAATCGAAAAGAGCCCGCCAAAACCAATCGCGCCTATCCCCAAGGTGATCCACACCTGGCGGTTGGTAAACATCGATAACTCATGAGAAACACGCCCGCCCGTTTGCGGCGGCTCTTTAGGGACAAACTTCACAATGCAAAGCGCCGATGCCAGGGCAATCAACCCAACTAACACAAATGCAGAGCGCCAGCCCAACCACTGCCCTAACGCTGTGGCGATGGGTACACCCGCAAGAGTCGCCACCGACAAACCCAACATCACATAGGCCACCGCGCGGGTGCGCATATGGGCGGGAGCGAGCGATGCCGCGACCAGCGAAGCGATACCAAAAAAGGTGCCGTGGGGAAATCCACTTAGCAGACGCAACACCAGAAATGACCAATAGCCCGGCGCCAAAGCACTGGCAATATTGACCACTGCGTACATCCCCATCAATACCACCAACATGCGCGTACGCGAGCGGCCGGTACTGAGAATCGCCAATAAGGGCGCGCCTATAACCACACCCAGCGCATAGGCGCTGATCGCATGACCGGCTTGGGGAATACTGATGGAGAGGGAGGAGGATATTTCGGGCAACAACCCCATGGCGATAAATTCACCCACACCTATCGCAAAACTGCCCAAACCTATTGCCAATAAAGCGATATAAAATGCGGATGAAGGTGCTTCGCGCACGACTACTGACGATGACAAACGCTAAACCTCAACAACGATGGGGTTATCCAAAGCAGATAACCGGTGGCGCCATTATAGAAGGCGTGCCCAAGCAGAGTAATGTAATAAATAACTATAAGTCAGGCTCTGTACCCCATTCACCCTGGTTTGATGGCTTTGACCATCTCCCGCTAAGGTCAACACAAGCTCCACCGCGCCACTGCTTTTCCCACCGTCGCCTGTGGTATGATGCGCGCCTTTTTCAGCCAGCCGATGCTTCTTATCCGGCCCCTTCAGTCTCCCGCTTGATGCCTTCTGCTCCCGGAGACGTGCTGCACAGAATTTCAATTTAGGTGTTAAGACACTTTAGGAGTTGTTCCCATGAGCAAGACCTCGTTAGACAAAAGCAAGATCAAGTTTCTGTTGCTGGAAGGTGTGCACCAGTCGGCGGTGGATAGCCTGAATGCACAGGGCTATACCAACGTTGAATACCTCAAAACCGCACTGGGCGAAGACGAACTTATCGCCAAAATCCAGGACGCCCATTTTGTCGGCCTGCGCTCGCGCACCCAGCTGACCCGCCGCGTATTTGAAAACGCACCCAAGCTGATCGCTGCTGGCTGCTTCTGCATCGGCACTAACCAAGTAGATTTGAAAGCGGCGCAGGAGCACGGTGTTGCGGTATTTAACGCGCCCTACTCCAATACCCGCTCGGTCGCCGAGCTGGTGATCGCCGAAGCGATTCTGTTGCTGCGCAATATTCCGCAGAAAAACTTTGTCTGCCATCGCGGCGGCTGGGACAAGTCAGCCAATGGTTCGTTTGAGATTCGCGGCAAGACCCTTGGCCTGATCGGCTACGGATCGATTGGCAGCCAAACCAGTGTGCTCGCTGAGTCGCTGGGCATGAAAGTACAGTTTGTCGATGTGGTCACCAAGTTGCCGCTGGGCAATGCCACGCAAGTGCGCAGCCTAGATGAGCTGCTGGCGACTTCCGACATCATCAGCCTGCATGTGCCGGAAAACCAATCGACCCAAATGATGATTGGCGCGCGTGAAATCGGCTTGATGAAATCGGGCGCGATCCTGATCAACGCCTCGCGCGGTACGGTTGTGGATATAGATGCGCTGGCTGATGCCATTAAATCCGGCCATGTAGCCGGTGCGGCGATCGACGTATTTCCGGAAGAACCCAAAGCCAACGGCGACGAATTCATCAGCCCGCTGCGCGGTTTGGACAATGTGATCCTCACCCCGCACATCGGCGGTTCCACCATGGAAGCCCAAGCCAATATCGGTTTGGAAGTGGCGGAAAAGCTGATCAAGTACTCCGACAACGGCACCACCACCAGCTCGGTCAACTTCCCTGAAGTCGCCCTGCCCGGCCACCCGGATGCGCACCGCTTGCTGCACGTACATGCCAACGTGCCGGGCGTGCTGTCGAAGATCAACAAGATTTTCTCCGACAACCAGATCAACATTGCTTCGCAATACCTGCAAACCAATGACAAGGTGGGTTATGTGGTTGTAGACATCAACTCGCCTTACGATGAAATCGCGCTGGAGCAGTTGAAGAATATTGAAGGGACGATCCGTTGTAGAGTCTTGTTCTAGTCGTTGCAGAGTGTTGTTCTAATCGTTACTGACGTTTAGTCGCCCAATAAAAAAACGCCGCGTCCAGCAATGAACGCGGCGTTTTTATTTGTGCAGGATCAGGCCGAGGCCGGAGCCGTGGAACGACGCTTGATCCAATGCGCCACTAACTCCACCCCCAGTACCAACGCCACACCCAGAAAAGCCCAGAGTATGGCCAAGCCGAGGGTCGGCTCATTACCCGTTACCGCAAGGAAGTTGAAAGGGTTAAGGTTTTCCTGTTGCAAAACAACCGTGCGGCCGTGGCTATCAGTGGTGGTGAGCAGGGCGTTTTTCCAAGGCCAGGTGACATAGAGAGACCCCACCAGAAAGCCGATCAACACCGACAGGGTTTGGCTGTGATAATTGTTGAGCAGCCAGAGCAGGAAGCGCGAGAAGACCACCAAACCGCAGATACAACCGGCGCCGAACCAGAGTAGTTTCACGATTTCCAGATTATGGATCGCCTGCAAAAATACCGGATACAAACCAACCAACAGCAAAATAAAGCTCCCGGAAATACCCGGCAGGATCATGGCGCAGATGGCAACAAAGCCACCGAGGAACAGAATCCAGCCGTGACCGGGCAACTGCGCGGGAGCCATAAAAGAGATGGCAAGAATAAAGGCAATGCCGAACAGCAGGCCAAAGGCTTCAGTCAGACCCCAGCCGCACTGCTCGCGCACCAGATGGTAAATCGAGGCAGCGACCAGGCCGGAAAAAAATGCCCAGACCAATATCGGGTAGCTATCCATCGCGATTAATACAATCGCCGCAAACGTCTTGAGGCTGATAAGGATGCCGCCAAACAAGGCCACCAAAAAATTGCCATTGATGTACTGCCAGGTTTTAACAATCCCCTCACGCTTGAGCATCAACAACACCGCTGGGGTACAGCGCTTAAGCGAACCGAGCCACTCATCATAAATACCCGTAATAAACGCGATGGTGCCACCGGAAACACCGGGTACTACATCGGCAGCCCCCATACACAAACCTTTAAGCAGGATAAATAAATAGTCTTTAATCGTTCGATTGGGCTGGTGCAAGGCAAGCTCCTTTTCTACGCTGGCGTCAGGTAGATGTAAATACAGATAAAGTGGAAAGGCGGAATAAATAGAGTGCGGGGAGTGTGCCTGATGTCAGCGCGGATCGACAAGTCAATCACCCTGGAAGTGGCGATTAATCGCCGTAAAAACTTGCGCCCGCAAATCGCTGCTCTCGTTGACCAGCTGATGCCCGGCACCAGGGATCAGCTCAATCCGGGCATTGGGCAAAGCGCGCTGGATCTGCTGCAAGTTGTAACGCCAGGCGACCGTTAAATCGTCAGTGCCTTGGACAACCAGGAGCGATCTCTCAAGCGGGGGAAAACGGCGGAACTGCTGATCCCAGGCTTTCATCGCCCCCACCCAGCGCACCGACAGCGTGCGCGATTGCAAGCAATCCTGCTCATCAACAAAGCGGATAAAGTCCGGATTATGGGAATTGCGCGAGCGCCCGCGCGGCATTCGTTTGATAAAAGAATGCACCAACGCATACAAAAAACGGCCGGAGAAACGCCAACCGCGCGGCAATATCAGCGGCGCACATAAGGCGATGCGCGCCAACAATGGCACTGGCCGCGCACTGTCATACCGCCAGAGATAATTCAATAACACTGAGCCGCCGGTGCTCTGCCCCATGGCAAAGTAAGGCGCAGGCAAAAGTTTTTGTGCAGCAACCAAGATCACGCTCAGGACATCGGCATAGTGATCAAATGCATCAATCGCCACCTGTTCACCGCTGCTTAAGCCGTGGCCGGGCAAATCAAACGCCAACACCGCAAAGCCTTGCTGCAAGCCAAACTCAATTGCGTTACCAAAAATCCCCACATGGTCGTAATAACCGTGCACCACCACCAAAGTGCCTTTAGGGTTTTCCGGCAGCCAGTAATGGGTGGCAATGCGAAAACCACCCACATCGACGGCACCAAAACCATGGGTGATGCCCACACGGGTTTGCGCAAAATTGATCGCATAAAAATCCAGATAGGCCTGCACAACGGCATCACTGCCCCACGCAGCATCACTATCGGGCACAAATCTCAGTGCAGGCATTTGCGCCTGTAGAAAATCGCAATCTGCTTTATCGAATCGGGGAGGATAACCTCTGGAATCGCTCATAGTTTACTTATGTATCCGGTAACAATAAGAAGATAGCTGCCGATTTGCGCACATTCACACTACTGGGTAAAAACAATGGATGACAACGAAATCACAGCATTCAGGAATTCGATGCGACACAACCAATGCCATCCTCTATAATCTGGCGGTCGAACCACCAGACCTAAAAAACACATAACAACGACAACCAGGGTTTGAACTCATGCAAAAGCACATATTCAACATACACGACGTGATTCTGTTTATGACAGTCGCCGAGTGTATCCTACTGGTGATTTTCCAAGCGATACTCCCGGTCAAAAATCAACTCGCTAACCGCCTGCTCAGTATTTTCCTGTTATCGATTGCCGTCAGCTCCGCCTGCATTATGGTGCTCTGGAACGACGATGTAATGCTGTTCGACCTATTCGATGAAACACTGCTGCCCTACTTTTTGGCCACGGCACAGCTGCTCAAAGGGCCGATGTTACTTTTCTACGTGATATCACTCACTGAAGACGCATTTCAGTTTACCCGACGTCATTTGCTGCACCTCGCACCTATTGTGATTTCACTCTTGTGGCTATTGGTATTCCAAATCGACAGCTCTGACTTGCGTTTTAGAACCATCGGCCAAACCGAAACCGAACGCCAAATTGCCAATAGCCTTTGGCATTTTATTAAAATCATGCCGTTCTTTTATGCACTCGCCGCCGTTAACCGTGTGCGGCTGTACCGCATCGGCCTGCACAACCAATACTCCAACTTTTCACCCACCGAGCCCACTTGGCTAAACATGCTGAGCCTGGGTTTTTTGTTTACCTGGAGCTTCTCAATTCTGGTGCATGTTGTGGCCAACACAGTCGCGCTGGGTGCACCGCAAGTGTCCGATTTATTTGGCATTACCGAAAACTACATTGTTTTTATTCTGATCAATGCGCTGTTCATCAACAGCGTGGTGCATACGCATAAATTACTCACCACCAAACCCGAAGTCGCCAAAGATAAAACCGATGAAAAGCTGACGGACTCAGCAATCCAAAAAGTGCAGCTGGGTATGGAAGTACAGAAATTATTCTTAAAACAAAACCTGAATATCGACGAGTTTTCCAAACGCATCAACCTGCCGGTAAAGGAAGTCTCCGCCGTAATCAACAAACACTATGGCACCAACTTTTTTGAATTTATGAACAGCTATAGAGTGGAAGAAGCGAAGCGTCTGTTAGGCGATGCACAGCATGCTGACATGACAGTAATGGATGTGTTATTGCACGCGGGCTTTAACAGCAAATCGGCATTCCATCGCTTTTTTAATCGTTTGGTGGGGATGTCGCCGACGGAATATCGAAAACAGAGTATGAATAAAGAGGCAAAGGTCGGATAGAAATCTGCGACAAACAAAAAAGGATGCCAATGCATCCTTTTTTTCTGCCTATCCGCCCTACTTTTTGATAAAGCTAGCAGTAATTTGACAATTACTGGTTAACGCCGGAATACGATAGACAGCTCCACTAAGAGTGCCACCACAACCGTTGATCGCCCCCAGTTGGTATCCGCTCGATGGGAGCACCGCCAACTCTTGTGCCCGCAGTTTCGGAACCATAAATACCTTATCGACGCTGCGTGAAATACTACTGCTAAAGCCAATATTTGCATCAAGATCCCGATAGTCCATCGTATAAACAAGACTGCCACCAGTGCTGAGTGTCACTCCAATCTCCAGACCGCGCTCGTAGGTGCGTTTATCTTTATTGCGACAAACATCATTGACTGCATATTCGCAGAGCACAATAGTATTCGCAGATGCATCTGTCATTTCGAGAATCGTATCGGTTCGCTCATTAAACAAACGCGTTGGCGACACCTTTGAATAGGTACGTCCGTTAAACATGCCACCCGGCGTATCGGCGAATATTGCCCGATCATACAAATAGGTCCATACGCCACTGCCAGATTGCTCGTTAAAAACAGGGAACGACCAGTTATTCCAGAACACACGCGAATCAAAATTCGCTGCGCGGGTATCGCGGGACAAATAACAGCCAACTGGAGTCTCCGCCTCAATCCCCTGACAAACACTGAAGTAGTGAACACCATCATGCACAGCCAGCAGATCGCGCACCATGCGCCAAACACCATTTGAAATTGCAGTCTGCGAATGACTATTTACACGCGACCAATTTCCCAATGACCCATTCTCAAATCCATCGCGCCAGGATTTATCGGCGAGCACATCATAAGCAGTAACCGGCAAGTCATTTCTGTAAGATGTCCAACGTCCTATCCAATCAGAATCCTGTAGGGTAATAGGATGGCGCTTTATTAGCGAGGTACGATACACATTATCTGCATCATTGAAGACGACACCAAACCCACTTGCATCCTGATGCGTTATCCACAAATCAAGACCATCAATCTGGATACGGTTTTTATTCAGCACCCAATTCAAACTGCTCGTATTTTTTGTTCGTAGCTCCGTTCGTTTTACTTTTCCATCCGCACTGAAAACAAAAGAATAATTTTCGCTAAACCATTCGAACCCGATAATATCGGATGATGCGATAGAGATAGCATCGTCCACTTTAATCAATCTTGCCGATTGGGATTGAATCTTGCCATCATAAACACTAAACCCATTGTCCCGGGTTACAGACAGATCTATATGTAATTGTGCAAAGTGACGCGTTTCTGTTTCATCGATCAAATCCAGCTGAATAGTTTTCAACAGCAGCACGCAGGTTTCAGTGTTGTTTGATGTGGCAGAACCATCGCATTTATGAGCCACTTCATCATCTGCAACAGTTGCGGTAATGCTGCTCACGCGGTAACTCGCTTGGTCAATTATATTCAACAAAATTGTTTTGGCTTTTCGCTGCCAGGTAAATTTTGCAGTGATACTGGCATAAGCCAATATCTCACTATGAATAGTTCCCGCGCGAAGCACCCCTGTACCATCACTATTGAAAGTGAGGAGATAGCGGGAGTTTTTCGCCTCAAGAAAATAATTACCGATGATTTTTTTCGCCGATACAAATGACTGTGCCGAATCATCCTGTATGGCTTCAATTCCACCATCCAACTGATTTTTTCTGGTTAAGCGCAGAATCTCCAGATAAGCATCAGCAAGATCTGCATTTAATAAATAATCCAGTGTTGTGGAGGCCTGAATAGGAAGATCTACACCTATATCAGTAAGTAAACGCGAGAGCGCTGCCGCCTGCTCCAAACTCCTGGTTGGATGCATGCTGAGCAAGGCCATCTTTCGCTCAATATCTGATGTAATTGGTGAACCTTTATTAATAATTTCAGCATATTCTGCAGTCGTTAAAGGCGTAATGTTAACGCCGGAATACTCAGCTGAATTAAGCAATTTGTCCGATCCTGCCAGCTCGGTTAATGCGCCAACCGAAGGGAATGAAGCAGCCAGGGATACCCATTTTTCAACGCCACTGCCCGTTGCAATCGCACCGAATGGTTTCTGCAAATCATTGTCTGCGACATCCAATACCAGTGAATAATTTTTTGCATCATCAACTTGTGCTGTGAACTGGCGATCGCCAATTGACACCTTAACCACACCACCAACCAATGCATCAGCTGACACCTTTCCTTGAATCGTCAAGCGCGCCATAGCACTGCTCGAAGAACTTGAAGAGGCTATCAATGATGCGGAAGACATCGAGGATATTGCTGTAAAACTCGAACTGGAACTCGAAAACGTTGCAGCGAGAGAGGCAGAACTGTTGGAGGAAGAACTGCTCGATACAGAACTCGACACAGAAACACTGGAGGGCATCACGCTGGATGCCATAGAGGAACTGGTTGCTACAGATGAAACTGGTGCGGGACTTGATTTATTACCCCCACTTCCTCCGCCACCACCGCCGCAGCCAACTAACAGCAGCGCACTGCCAAGAATTACTCCATAAGAAAGCGAGAATATGTTATTCATAGTGTTACCGTTATGCTCCTGAAATCCTATTAAGAAAAATACTTCCTGACACGCTGATCACAGCCTGTGAAAAAGGCGCCTAGATTATCATTAGAAATTATTTTTGTGAGTGCACACCATAAAAAAAAAGCCGGAGGGAATCCCCCGGCTTTTTCACATATAAAAATCACATTGTTGCCAGATTTTTATTCGGTTTCCAAACGCACGTTATCAAAGGAAACATCAATCGCGCCTGACGGCTCCACTACAAACAAATTCGTGATCGCATTGAGTTTGGCAATGCCGGGACAGCAGGGAACAGAGTTGCCGTTATCGATTAAATCGGCAACGCCAATACTGTAAGAAGTCCACACGCCATCGGTTGGCAGAGGGACACTGACATCACTCACATTCGGCCATCCGCTATCCATTTTGATTAACAATTTAGTACCTTCGGCTTTGCTATTCACTTTGAAATCAAATTTCAATTTGCCTTGTGCACTCCACTTGGTCAGGTTAACAGGATTGGTAATTACGTTGAAAAACACGTTGCCATCAGCACCAGTTTTTACCACGTTAAATACTTTGCCACGGCCTGCCTCATCTTTTTCGGAAAAGCTGATGTGATTGCTTGGGTTGTAGCTTTGTACTTGCAAGCCATCGCCAATCGCATCACCGTAAGCAGTGAACAAGGGCAAGGCGGCAAACTCAGTTCCACCACCAGTAGCTTCTTTGCCTTCAATGCGAATATTGTCGAAAGAGACATTCATTGCTGCCGAAGGATCAACCACAAAACTATTTACCACCGACACCAGAGTGGCTTTACCACCGGCTAGTGAATTGCCGTTGTCGAGTAAATCAGCGAGGGTAATGCGATATTCTTTCCACACACCATCTGCTGCCAGAGGCACACTGACATCACTGACATTTGGCCAACCACTATCGATCTTTACCAATAACTTTGCACCTTCAGCTTTGCTATTTACCTTTACATCAAATACCAATTCGCTATCGCCTGACCAGTTGCTCATGTCAGCGGGATCGCCTTTTATTTTGAAATAGACGTTGCCATTAGCGCCAGTTTTTACCACATTCCACACATCGCCACGGCCAGCTTCAGCGACTTCTGAATGGCTGATTGCTCCATCGGGATTGTAGGAATCAAATTGCAAAACACTCGCGAGATCATTGTCGTACATGGTAAATAGCGGCGGGCCGGGCAGCTCAACTTTGCCAATGACCGGACGTTGGTGGCCTGCAACCAATTCCGCATTTTCACCAATCGTTGCGCAGCCTTTTCCTGTAATGGGTGAGCCAGAGCACTCATAAACGCGCACATAATCCACCAACATTTTTTGCGGGAATACGGATTCATCTACACCCTTATTGTTGACGTTTCCAGCCCAGTTTCCGCCCACAGCAAGGTTCAATAACAAATGGAACTTGGAGAAGCGATCAAAAGGCGCGCCCACGGGTGCATCTTTCAAAGTGCCATCCTGCATATATTGGCTGTACCAACCCGTATCGCGTTGGGTGGCAAAATGTACATCATCGACATACCAACGAATTTCGCCCTCTTCCCACTCCACAGCGTATTCGTGGAAATCATCGGCAGGGTTGGCGTTATTTGGCAATTTATAATCTGCACCGGAATTCACATTGCCCGGCCAGTTGCGGCCAAAATGCAAAGTGCCGTGGACAGCGGCTTCAGGTTCGCTGCCATTGGTCACTACTTTTAAATTCACCGCTTCCATAATGTCAATTTCACCACTGGACGCCCAGGTACCATAAGGTGAGTTGGTTGGCAGCATCCAAATCGCTGGCCAGGTGCCTTGACCAAAGGGCAATTTCGCGCGAATTTCAAAACGGCCGAAGGTCCACTCTTGAATATTTTTAGTGCGCAGACGTGCAGAGGTGTAAGGCAGGGTTTTAGTGCTTGGGCTGTCACCTTCCGGTGAATCGGAACCGGTAAAATCCTCACGCTGTGCCACAATGTTTAACGCACCATCAGCAACAAAGGCGTTGACCGGGCGATCGGTATAACATTGTTGTTCGTTGTTACCACCACCCCAGCAATTTTTTTCAAAATTCCATTTACTGGTATCGATGCTGGCACCATCAAATTCATCGCTCCACACCAATTTCCATTCAGGTGGTGCAGATGAACTGCTCGCTGCAGTTGAGGATGGTGCAACAGAAGATGGAGCTGACGATGACACTGCAGCGCTGGATTTATTATTGCTGCCGCCATCGGAACCGCCGCAGCCGATCAGACCGACTACTGCCATGCCGAGGCAAAGTTGGTTCAATTTGGATAACACAGGCTTAACGCCATTCTCGTGATTTTTCATATCTACCTCTATTGTTATTGTTGAAAACACTCGTTTTTTGCGAAAGTAAAACCGTTATATCTTTGGAACAATTTAAAAAAGAGCTGTAGTAATTATTGTTTCAAGGCCCAGCGAAACACAGGTTCCGCCAGACCTTCATCTCACCCTATTCTGCGCAGGCTGGAGCCGTCGCATTTTTTTCAATCCGCACGTTGTAAATGGAAATATCCAAAGTGCCCGCTGTACTGAGCATAAACGGTGCCAGAACCATATCCATCTTCACGCGTTTTTTCGCAAAGCATTCCAACGCAATGCTCACACTTGTCCACTCGCCAACGGCAGCTGCATTCAGTTGCTCAGTCACCGGAATTTCGCCGACACAATCACTGCCACAATACATCCCCAGGTTCACCGCAGCGCCCGGTTTTGCATTAACTTTCACATCAAATACCAATGCACCTTTGCTCTCGGCGTAGGCAGAGAAATCCGTGCGGGTCGTTGAACCCAAGGTTACGGTTGCTTTGGCAGTGCCATTGAATTGCAAGCGACGGCTATCTTCCTGTACTTGTTTGTCTTCCGATGACACAACGACTGCACCCAACTCACCGCGGCTGGTGGTCACTGGCAACATATTGTTCATATGGTCGAGCAGTACCAGCGTCCAGGGATTCATTACGCGTTGATTAAAAATCGGCGCAGTGTCCGGTGCATTGGCAGCGACAACCTGTGCAGCAGTTTCATCCAGCAAACCGGTTTCAATTTTGTCGCTGTAAGTCAAACCAAAATCGTAGGCAAATTGTGGTTTGTAATCTGCATCACCGACGTTCAAAGGCGATTGCGCAGGCGATGCTGGCCAGGAGAATGGCAATTTGCCTTTTACATCAAAGTTCACTGAGCCGTCGGCTTTGGTCAGCACCACATCAGCGACACCAACACCTTCCGAACCAGGAAGCCACACAACAGCAAATGCATCAGAAGCATTGATAAAGTTGTTAGCCCAGAGTGGGCGACCAGTGATAAACAATGAAACCACTTTGATGCCATCGGCTTTTAATTTTTTCAGCAATGCCAGACTGGTTTCATTTTTATAAATTAAAGCACCTACATCACCTTGCATTTCCGCGTAGGGGTCTTCACCAAATACCACAAAAGCAACATCGGGTTTTTCGCTGTAGCTGCCATCAACACTCAGCACTGCTGAACCGCCAGCGGCTTTTGCCGCATCGGCAATACCTTGATAAATAGACGTGCCACCGGGGAAATCCGAATTGACATTACCAGTGCCCTGCCAGGTGATACTCCAACCGCCGGATTGTTTGCCGATATTGTCAGCGCCATCGCCCGCCACCAAAATTTTGCTGCTCGCTTTTACCGGTAAGGTCTGCGCATTATTTTTCAGCAACACAATCGATTCGCGTACCGCTTGACGCGCAACCGCGCGATGCTCGGGCGAACCAATCACCTCTTTTTTGCCCGCCAGTTCACGCGTAGACGGCGCACCTTTTTCAAATAAACCTGCGCGCAATTTCACGCGCAAAATACGCGCTATGGCATCATCCAAACGCGCCTGGGAAATTTCGCCGCTTTTTACTTGCGCCAGGGTGTTGTGATATAGCTCTTTCCAGTTGGCATCCGGCGCCATAAAAATATCCAGGCCGGCATTGATTGCCTGCGCACAGCTCACGGGTGTACAACCAGAGACAAATGCATGGCCATTCCAATCGCCTACCACTAAACCATCAAAACCCATTTGGTTTTTTAGTTGGTCGGTAAGTAAATATTTGTTGCCGTGCATTTTGACATCTTGCCAACTGCTGAACGACGCCATCACCGTTTGTGCGCCCGCCGCCAAGGCAGTTTCATAACCGGCGTTGTGAATTTTGACCAGTTCTTCTTCACTGATCTTGGCATCGCCACGATCCTGACCACCTTCCGTACCGCCGTCCGCAAGGAAGTGTTTTGCCGTGGCGATAACATGGCGTTCGCTCAACAAATCTGCACCGGCAACCCCCTGCAAACCTTCCACCATTTTTCCGCCGTAGGATTTCACCACCGCAGGATCTTCCGAATAGGATTCATAAGTGCGGCCCCAGCGATCATCGCGCACGACCGCGAGTGTTGGTGCAAAACTCCAATCGATACCGGTCACTGCAATTTCCGCCGCCGTCGCCGCACCAATTTGTTTAATTAATTCCGGATTGCGTGTCGCCCCCAGCCCGATGTTATGTGGGAACAGGGTTGCGCCAATAATATTGTTGTGGCCATGAACTGCATCGGTTCCCCACATTACAGGCACAGGCACACGGCCACCTTCGGTGCTCATAGACGCGTTATAAAATGCATCGGCCAGCGCGATCCAATCCTCAACTTTTGCATGTTTGTTTTCGCCGGGGAATGAACCGCCACCATTCAAAATCGAACCCAATGAATACTCAGTGACATCGGCCGGTGTTACCAGACGTAACTCAGGCTGGATCAACTGCCCTACTTTTTGTTCAAGGCTGAGCTTGCCCAACAGCTCGGTAATTTTTGCTTCAATCGCCGGATCTTTTTTAACCGCACTTTGCACACGTGGCCAAAGCGATTTTTCAGCCGCAGTAGATGGTGTAACAGCTTGCGCATCAACAGCCGTCGCCTCGTTAGATTTTTTATCGCAACCGCTCAATGCGGCTAGCACCACTAGACTGCAGGCTGCCAGAGTCCCCAGCTTATAAAAATTAGGCATAAATTACCTCGCCAAAAAAGAATGTTGTTGTAAGAGTATTGTTGTTGTCTGGTCAGGAGCAGAGGTTGATTGAAAACAAAATATGAACCCTGATGCAAAAAAGCCCCCGCTTTCTACTGAGAGGAAGAACGCGGGGGCTAAACAAGGAGAGCTAACAAGAATAGATAGGGTTGGCATGTGTACCTAACCACACTTGCTAACACCCGTGGGGACCTGACATCACCCAAGGGTTCATCTGCTAATGAGAAAACACACATCAGCATCAACTCTCGAGCGGCTCAACCACGGGCACAGCGCAAGAATTTGTGGGCAGATAGTGGCACTGAAATTATTGCATCGTCGTCCCACTTTTGCGCTGTTGCCGAACATGGGGCACAGGTAAACCGATGCAGATAAAAAAATAGGGATATCGTTCGATTAAAAACACGATTTTTTTCTAAACGAACAAAGAAAGTACAAAACTAACTGAATATCAGTTAAAAAATTTTATAAGTACGCAACCATTGTTTAGTTCTAGTTATTAATTCATCAAAACACCATCAAATCTCCGCCATGCATCATTAAACAGTCTCACTTTCCTGCAAAAAAAATGATACGCACCTAGTTTGAATGCATTTAAAACGATAAATACCCCGCAAATCGACACCCAAGGCCATCCCATCTTTGGCACAAGCCCAAAGTGGGAAAGCCCAAACAAAAATATTTAGGTATGGTGCAATCCGCCCGGCTTATCACAAAGGCCAAGCCGTCACACTATTCCAAGGAAATGAATCTTATGACACGAGATTATAAATTAGCCCTGCCCGTTTTAATTGCCGTACTTGTCGGCACATGGATAGGTCACTCTCTTGATTTTAGGGCAGATGACAACCAAAACCACATCAGCCAGCAGCGCGCCAGCTCTTCTATTGCCAACACAGACAACAATGTCCTGATTGCCCGGTTGCAACAACAAATCCAAGCACTGCATAGCGAAAATCGTTTGCTCGTACAGCAACTTCAAACGCAATCCACAAAACCAGGTGAACAACAAAGCTCGGCAAAATCTGCATCTAACCAGCAATTACAAGACCAATTACATGCGCTGGAAACGGAAAAACAACTGCGCAAAGCTGAGGACTTTAGCAAGTGGATAATGGAGTCACAAAATGCCAGTGCAGCATTTAATCTGAATAACGAACTACTGCACCGCTTTGAACAGGAAACCCGTAACCCCGAGTGGGCAGAGCAGCAAGAAAATTACTACCGCCAATTGTTCAGTGATAAGGAGGCGCTACGCGGTTTTGCTTTCCGCGATACCCAATGCCGCAGCACCCAATGTGAAGTAACCGTCAGCATCTCCAGCGCCGAACAAGCCCAGCAACTACTGCAATCCATGAATAGCACATTGCAAGATGCGACCATCCTGGTCGCAACCGATGAACAGCGCGGCACTTGCAAACTGTATATCGGCAGCCATGAAAAAGGATTTGAGTTCAAGTAACCATCCGGTGAATGAACTTAAAAATAAAGCAGGAGACTTTATTCGCTGCACTTCGCAGTGGCGATGTCACAGCCATCGCCGTGGGCACTAGCAGGAGCGGGTGAATCCACACGGACTATAACTTACAATTACCTGGAGTATTTTATGAAAATTTCTAAATTGATAGCAGGCTTTGGCCTGATGTTGTTAGGTAGTGTATCGATCAATGCCAGCGCACAAAGCTCTGCATGTACCTGGAATTCCGTTTACGGTTACACCAGCGGCAATTATTCATACACCTCATTTATTTGCAGACAAAGTAGCGGGAATGTGATTGCATCACGCCAAGATGTTTATAACCTCAGCTGGGGAACTTACACTTGCGGTTCGGTAAGCGTTACAAGTGGCTACCAAAACACCGGCACTACCCAAGGTAGTTCTTATCCTTTTTCATGCAACACCAATATTGTTGCCGCCAACACGCCAGCAAGCTCATCTGCTGCTTCATCTTCGGTGGCAACAAACGTTTGTTACACAGGCTATTCCCAAATTATTCAAACTAGCCCAACACCCTACCCAACATTTAATCCAGCCGTATGTGGCCCACAACCCCAATGCAAATACAGCGTTACACCGCTGGATCAACACTCCTATCCTCGCTTGAAATATACCTGCCTTTAATAACAAAAAAAGCGGCGCACTGAGCGCCGCTTTTTACTAAAAATGCCAATATTTAAGCCGGCATCATTTTTTTAAATTCCACCTTCTCAGCAGGGCAGTGTTCGCGCAAAAATTCATCATGAGTTGGCAACTTTTGTACTACATTATCAATCGCAGCAACAGCTTGCGCCAATGTCGCCTCTATCGCACTGAAATCCAGATTATCAATTCGCGGGCAATAATTTTTAGGTCGAATTCCCATCCCTTCAAATACGGATTGCCAGCTAGCACTGTGGAATAATTCATCTACACCATCGCGGAGCACACCATGGCTTTTAAAAAGTTCGATACGCTCGTGTAGCGACCGCGGTAATTCCATGTTTTTACACCAACGCCAGAACGGTGTGTCCTCACGCTGGGTAGTGCAATAATGGAGCACAATAAAATCGCGAATTTCTTCGTAATCCAATGTCATGCGGCGATTGTATTCATTAATCAGCGCAGGCAGGCATTGGCGATCGGGAAAGAAACGCAAAAAGAAATCGACACCGCGCGCTACTAAATGAATCGCGGTAGACTCCAGAGGCTCAATAAACCCTGATGCCAACCCTAAAGACAGGCAATTATTTTTCCAGATTTCTTTACGCACACCGGTCAGAAAAGGAATTACACGCGGTTCGGTAATCATTTCACCATCGATCACACTCAACAGGGTATTGCGCGCTTCTTCGTCGCTACAAAATTTGCTGGAATAGACATAGCCATTACCCGTGCGGTGCTGTAATGGAATACGCCAAGTCCAACCTGCGTCGCGTGCAGTGGCACGGGTATAGGGTACTGTGTCGCCCCGGTTTTCTGTTTGCACAGCAATCGCGCGGTCACACGGCAAATAATTCGACCAATCGTGATAACCAACACCGAGCGTTTTTTCAATTAACAATGCACGGAAACCAGTGCAGTCAATAAAAAAATCACCCGCTATTTCACGTCCGTCACGCAACTCCAATTTTTGGATAAAGCCGCGCTCATCACACACCACACGGTTAACCATACCCTCGGTGCGAGTAACACTGCGCTGCTCCGCATACTTGCGCAAATAATCAGCTGCTAATTTTGCATCGATATGCAATGCATAAGCGGCGCCACCGATAGGCGTTTTTTGCGCCTGTTCTGGCGGAAAAAAGCGGCCGTGTTTAGCCATTACATTGCAAGGTGAAAAATCTTGCAGCTCATGCGTACTACCGTTATGTTTTGCTTTTAACCAACCATGATAAAACTCATGCACGCCAAAACGACGCCCAATAACGCCAAATGGATGAAAATAGGTTTCGTCTTTTTGTTTCCAATTGGTAAAAAATATTCCCAATTTAAAACTGGCCTGGGTGTGACGAATAAAATCAGCCTCATCAATTCCGAGATTACGGATAAGCGCAATAAAAGGCGGTATCGTAGATTCGCCAACACCAATGGTGCCTATCTCATCAGACTCTACTAACTCGATCTGACACACTTCAGGGTTCAGCTGATGTGACAAGGCTGCAGCGGCAATCCAACCGGCCGTACCACCGCCTACGATCACGATTTTTTTTAGTGGATCCATAACATTCCCCTGAATACATTTTTATTGTTAATAACAAATATTTATTTTTTAGTTTACAACCGATGTAGCTATTGGATTAGCAGCACAGTAACGCGCGATAAAAGTGCCGTGATCAGGTGAATCTTCAACCGCTTTGCGGATGGCAAGTTTCATTTCATCCAGTGTTTTGGCGAGATAGTCTTCGCTAAATGCATCTACTGCAGGGTCATAGCCATCCGGCTGAATCTTAAAACCGTCGTAAATAGCCAGCCAACTGGCGTTGCCAAACATCTCCCAGCGATAGCGAACAAAATGTCCACGCGCACGGTATAGATCGATTTTATATTGCAGACTGTCAGGAACTTCCATAGCGCGGCAATAACGCCAAAATTCACTGTCGTCACGAGCACTGGCTTTGTAATGCAAAATGATAAAGTCGCGGACACGCTCGTACTCTTCAGCGGTCATGTTGTTAAATTCTTCAATAAGATGTGGGTTAAAACTCTTGTCAGGGAATAGCATTTTTATCTTTTCAATTGCCGTTTCAACCAGGGCGATACTGGTACTCTCCAATGGCTCCAAAAACCCCGACGATAAGCCCACCGCAATACAGTTTTTATTCCAGGCTTTGGTACGACGCCCCGGGGTGAACGAAATTTTGCGCGGATCAAACAAGGGTTTTCCGTCCAGATTTTGGAGCAAAATTGTTTTTGCTTCGTCATCACCCATAAAACGGCTGCTAAATACATGGCCATTGCCTGCACGGTGTTGCAGAGGAATACGCCACTGCCAACCGGCGGTATGTGCAGTTACCTTGGTATAGGATGTAGGCTGTCCAACACTTTCTGTTTGCACTGCAAATGCGCCGTCGCACAACAGCCATTGGCTCCAGTTTTCATAACCTGTTTGTAATGCTTCTTCAATCAACAGTCCGCGAAAGCCTGAACAATCGATAAATAAATCGCCAGGAACCGTTTCACCCGAATCCAATTGCAATGATTCAATAAAGCCATCGGTCCCGCGCAAATTAACCTGGTTAATTTTTGCATCCAGGCGTTCCACTCCCTGATTCAAGGCAAATTCACGCAGATGTTTTGCAAAAAGTGCCGCATCAAAATGTAGTGCCCAATCAAAAACTGACAGACTGGACGAAGGGTTGGGTGATGGCAGGGTAAATTTGTTGTGTTTGGCCAAATTTACACCCAACGAATAATCTTGCAGGTCAGTTGCCCGATTTTTTTGTTTCAGCTTTAACCAAAAATGATGGAAACCTACGCCACGCAGATCCTGCCCGAACAAACCAAATGGGTGAATAAATGATGAACCTGTTGTATGCCAATCATTAAATTGGATACCCAGTTTGCACGTGGCCTGCGTCGCCTGGATTACCTGGGTATCGGCCATACCCAACTGACGATAGAAGTGACGGATTGTGGGGATCGTTGCCTCGCCAACACCAATAGTGCCAATGTCTGACGATTCAACCAGTGTGATACTGACTTGTTCTTTGAAGTGGTGCTTGAGGTTGGCTGCAGTCATCCAGCCAGCGGTACCACCGCCAACAATCACTACTTTTTCAATGCGTTGGTTTTGCATAATTACAACAACTTTATAGCTAATTAAGTACAGTATGTTTTTTTCATTATGGTTTTATCACGGCGAATGTCCATCGCCATCCAACACATATCCTTTATTTTTAAATTGCAGAGTTAAAAAAACCGCCGAAAGCCAGCACACAACTTTCGGCGGTTTTTGTTACAAGCAAATCACCCTAGGGTGATATTGCTATTAGAACTTGGCACGTACACCCAAGGTATAACGCGGCTCAAATTCGTTTTGTGACAAGTACTGGGTAGCACCAGTAGAGAAGTCAGCATAGTACTCTTCGATTTCGCCAGTAACGTTAGAACCGTTCAGGTAAACAGTCACATTGTCCAGCACATCGTAGCTGACGTTTGCATCCACATAGCCAATTGCTTTCTGGAATTGGGCTACAGCTCCGGCAGCCTGACCTACCAGACGGTCGCTACGGTAGTTATAGGCCACACGCACTTGTAACTTCTCGTCCTGATACCAACCAATCAAGTTAAATTGATTTTCGGAGTTGTCATTGAACGGAAGCTTATCGCCACTCAGATCTTTAGCTGCTTGCTCGCTCGGTGAGTAGGTGTAGTTAGAGTCCACACCGAAGTTACTCAAGAAGCCATCGCTAAAATCACTGAACGCTAATTTGGTACCTACTTCAAGACCTTCGATGCTCGCACCTTTGCCTTGGATAGGCTGACTAACATCAACTTCACGACGGATAACGCCGTCCTGGTCAGGGAAGCTACCCTTGGTTTTGCCGCCAGTTACGAAGCTATCCACATCCAGCTTGAACACACCCAAATACGCCATGCTGGCATCGCCAAAATAGTATTCGGTTGATGCATCCAGGTTGGTTGCACGCCATGGGTTCAGATACGGGTTACCACTAGACTCAGCACCAGTTACAACACGAATACCTAATGCAGCGTTGTCGGCTGTATTAATTTTTAGACCGCCGCCGTAGTTGCCCAGATCCAATGGAGTCATGGTTTCACTCGCACCCAAACGGAATTTCAACTCATCGCTGAAGTTGTAAGTCAGGTTCAGAGCCGGCAATACGTCAGTGTATTTGCGGGTAGTCACTTCATCGCCCACGTCTACGTTGGTATCACCGTAGTTGAGGGTTTCACCGGTCAGGTTTTGCTTAACCAGCATACTGGTTTGGATAATTTTGGCACCCAAGCTACCCGTTACAGGACCTGCTTCAAAGTTGGCACCCAAGGTGTAACTGGTTTCACCCAAAGTTACATCGTAGGTTTGGCCAGGAACGATCTGGCGGTTGGCTTGACCAAATACTTTTTTGTGGAAGCCGACAACATCGTCATAGTCACGAGGATCTGCCGCCCAAACACCTGGCAAGCCAGAAGTGATTGAACCGTAGTCGTCTACCCAAATCGCGTTGTTGTAGGTATCAATCTTGGTCGGCGGATTAACGGTGTAAGGCTGGAATACGCCGTTAACCAATTCGCCCGCTTTACATTGGCTTTGATCCATTGCGACGTCAATTGCTTTCCACTGTGCCTGGCAACCTGCTTCGTTGACTGCACCGGTACGTACTACTACGTCGTTTTCTACTTTCCATGCATCTGCACCTTGATAGAAGGCAGAGAACATATGGAACTGTTCAATGTTAACGTCGCGGTTACTGTTTCTCACGCCTACATCAACACTGGTGAGGAAGCCGCCCACTGGCTCATCAAACTTGTAGTTACCTGAAGCACTGAATACATCTAAATGCGCAGATGATTCGTTGTTACCTTCGGATGCGAACGCACCGATCGCATAGGCATTTTTGTCAGCCATGTATTCGCGCAATGACTTGCCAGTACCTACTGCATTGTCAAAGCCGCTCCATACCGGATGATCGCCACTGATGTCGTATTGCAGACGTGGAATACCGCTGTAGCCATTCGGGTTTGGATCAACAAAACGTCCACCCTTGTCACCTACCAAATTATTGGTGTAACCGTTGGTGTTGGCGTAACGGGCTGCAATTTCTGCAGGATAGAATGTACCGCGAGTACGATCAGACGCATTGCGGAACAGGGTGAAACGGCCATCCGCATTAGTTGCACCATCAGCGCGCCAGCTGCTCAAATCACCTTGTGACTGGCCGTTCATGCTCAAACGGTTGGCATTACCACGGATTGCACGGAACTGACCAGTGAAGTTGCCACCGTTATCGTAGTTCAATTCCAGATTGTAGTTTTGTGATTGGGAGTTGGTGGTTCTGTTCACAGTGAATGAATTGACCCACAGGGCTCTCACATCGTAAACATCCACGTCGCGCCAAGTACCAATGCCGACTTCACTAGAGCCGTTTGCAGCAGGGTCGATCCAATCCAAAGTGCCCCAACGGTTGGAAATATTGAGACCCACTTTGCGGTCATGCTCTTCCAGTTCGGTATAAAAACCTTCAGCTACAAAGGTAAAGCCTTCGCCTAAATCCAGTTCCAAGGCAGCATTCAAACCAGTGCGGTTACGCTCGACGACACGGTTGAAACTTTCAAAGCCATGAGGAACGAGGAAGTTAGGTTTTGAACCGCCCCAGTCGTTACTACCATAAAGTGCACCACCCCAGCCTGAGTAGTTGTTACCCAAATTGGCTTCGCTCTCTACACCAGCAACCATGATGCCGATTTTGTCATTGCGCCAGTTGATCAGGCCATTGATACCTGGGTCAGTTTCCTGGGTGTAATCACCGGTTGAAGCTTCGCCGGTTACCGCTGCAGTAAAACCTTCATCCAATTGCATTGGACGGCGGGTTTTCAGATCGATAGTACCGGTAATACCCGACAGGGCGTTGGTGACGTCGGTTGATTTGTATACATCCACACCACGCATCAGCTGGGATGGAACATCGCCCAGTGTTGGTTGGGCACCAGCGAGGTTGCCTGCGCTCAGGTATTGCTCGCCGTTCAACAGGGTAACCACTTGTGGCAGGCCACGGATGTTGGCACGGGTACCTTCACCCGCGTCGCGCTGTACTTGAATACCGGAAATACGTTGCAAGGAGTCTGCGATAGTCACGTCCGGTAATTTGCCGATATCTTCTGCTGAAATACCATCAACGATGGCGGTTGCTTCACGCTTGGTATTGATGGCAGATTGTTGGGCTCCTTTAACGCCCAGAACCACAACTTCTTCAACGCTATCATCTTGTGCTGCTGCCATGCCGCTCATGCCAAACAGAGCAGAGGCAACTGCGGTTGCAATCAGTTTCTTTTTAAAGCCCATAGCTTGCTTAGTTGTTAGTGTCTTATTCATGGAGTTCTCCATTTATTTATTGGTATGGAATTATGTAATGACCTTTAGTGATTGAGCCCCTTTAGCAGCGCCCTCAAAAACCACAGGCCAAAACCGCTTTTCTAGCCAAGTCATAATCACAACTGACGCCTAAGGTGTCGTCCCACCTTGAAAAATACGCCAACCTGAGGCATATCACTTTTTGCTGCAGCGAGTGGGAATCAACAATTATTTTAATTTTCAATAACTTAGCATCAATTTTTAGCGTTACTGCAGGTGTGTAATTTCTACTCATTGCAAAAAGTGGTACGCATAAAAAACCCCTGGCAGAGCTGGCTCTGGCAGGGGTGAGGCTTATCCCATTTATTGCTTTATGCGATTGTTACAGCTTGGTGATACGGAACCAGTTCAAATTCCAGCCGCTTTGTTGGGCGAAGATACCGAAGCTGTAAGTGCCCGCATTCAGGGTCACGGTCTGGTTTACCGTGGTCCAGTTTTGCCAACCGCCGGTTGCCGGAATCGCCACATTGCCCAACTGGATCGCACCGGCATTCAGGTCGGATGACAGCAGTGAACCTGAAGGGCTGGCGACGCGGTACTCAATGCGATAGTTACCATTAGTCGGGATGGTGATATTGGCGTAGGCCATCCAGTCACCGGCATCGATATAAGATACGTTTTGACCGCCATTGGTATCGGTAGTGGCTTCCGTCTGCACACCGCTCATCGCCGTGAAGGACTCAGCCTGGACAAGCTGGCTGAACGCGGGCGCCGAACTGGCAACAGAACTGCGGCTGCTGGATGCCGGGGTACTACTGGCGGGCGTACTTGAGGTACCGCCGGAGCAGCAACCGAATTGCACCCATGCGGTATCAATCGCACCCGCGCCCTGGGCGATGGTGAAGAAGTAGCGCACTGTGGCACCCGCAGGGATGCTACCAAGCGTGTAGGTGTTTGAGTTATCGGCATTGTGGGTCATACGGATATTTTGTTGCGCACCGCCGTTGATGGTGTAGTGAATATCCGCCCAAGCCGCATTATTCGCATGGAAACGCACGCTGTTGCTGGTCAACACCGTATGGCCATAAGGCGTAGCCGCAACGGAACTGGCAACAGAGCTTGGCGCTACCGATGACTTGGATGAAGAGGCAACACTGCTCGGTGCCACTGAACTTGGAGCCGAGCTACTGGTACCACCACAACCGGCACCACTGGATACCACTGACTGACCCGTGCGCTTCAAGGCATAGCCTTTCGCAGGAACAGAGAAGCTGGTGCCATCGGAGTAGGCCACATTGATCGCCGAGCAGCCGAAGTTGTAAGCGATATAGGTCAGGATACCGTTCTTGTTGAAGGCTACCGCCGCCGGGTGGTTAGCCGTCAATGCACCGGTACCTGTCGCAAGATGACCCAGTTGTTTGTAGGTGTAGACCCAATGATAGGTGTGCGCTTTGGTCTCGCCCTCTTCCGGGATCAGGTTGTTCAGACCGTAGGCCAACATATCGTCCACCGCCGCCTGGCCATTGGTCATCGACCAAATATTCCACCAGACATCGCGCCATTGGCCGTTAGGTAAACCGGAGGGTTTGCCATTGGAAGACTCACTCAAACCCAGGGTCACATAGTTGTTCAGATAGCCGGGGTGTTGGCCGATATGCAGTACCAGCGGGCTGAGTGGCAAGCCCTGGATGCCGAGGATGTGCGCGTAGGCACCGCTAAACCAGGTAGAGAACACATGGCCGTTGCCCCAGATAATCGAGGTAGTTGGCTTGGTATAAGTTGAAGTGAAGTTGTCGTAATCGCCACCCAGACCTTTGTAGCGGTCGATATTGTTCCAGTATTCCCAGTAAGCCGCAGTCGATGAAGCGTGCAGGTACATACCGCGCTCGGTGATGGCCGTGTTGCCGGTGATCATGCCGTAGAGGACGATAGCACCGTAAGCGTTGGCGGCTTCGGAAGTCGATTCGTTGTTGTTGCCCAGCGCAAAGTTGGCGTGGCCAGATGCCCAGGAGAAACCGTAGGCCGGGTCAAAATTGCGCAGGTAGGGGAACATGGCGTCATCGCGGCCAGCGGCGTAATCGCGGATCAGCAATTCGACCATGGGGCCGTATTGGGTGGAGCCACACCAGGCGGCATCGATACGGCAGATTTCAGCAGCGGCGCGTACGAAGTAACCGTAGTGGAAGTGGTGGTCGTTCAGCTGTTGTTGCGCGCCGAAGGATTCATCAAACCCGAGCAGGGTGTTCCAGTTATTGTCGTAAGCGAAGTACTTGGTGGTATCCAATGCACCGGTGGTATTGGCGCGGAACCAATCCTGCAATTCAGCTTTCAGCCAAGCGATCATCTGGTTGGCTTCGGTAGTCATGCCAATGGAGCGGGCAATCGCCGCCAACTCGGCGACTTTGCCGTAGTTTTTACCAGCCCAGTAGGTATCGGTCGCGGTGTTCCACTTGGATGTACCCTGATTAACGAATTCAGTTACCAGCGCACGCAGTTGGGTCGCGTTGTAATCCCCAATGTTTTCCGGGAAGTAAGGCAACACCCCTACGTAGGGGATGGTGTAGCTAAAGTTGCTGGTCGCGGCAAACTTGGTCACGCCACGCGCCGAGCGGACTTTATAGCTGGTCACACCCTGGGTAGAGTTTTTCCAGTGCAGAGGCAGCAAGCCCGCCATAGTGGTCACGTTGGCACCATTGAATTGGTACTGGTGGCTGACGGTCACTTTGTTGGCCGCGCGGTCAACGCTGTAGTTGATGTTCACTTTATCAACGCGCTGCGCGGCATGCTGGGCGAAGGCGGAGATCATTGCTGCGTCCGGGGTGCCGGTCAGTTGCGGCAACCAGGCTACCGTCATGCGCTTGGTACTGTTGTTCACACCGATGCTGTTGGTGTTCACGCCGCTATAGGTAGTGGCGTCGTGGCCGACAATCAGGAAGGCATTGCGGTTGCCCGCCACATCAGTCCAGATCCCCAGATTGTTGCCACTTTGATGGAAAACGCCCTTCTCGCCGCCATCGGCAGACTTGGTGCGCACCACCAGGTTGCCTTGCAATGCAGTGAAATAAACATAAGGCGAACCATGGACAAAAGTCGCTTCCATTACGGCGGTAGCGCCGCTTTTCCACTGCACAGTGACTGAACCGTCGCTGTAATCCTTGAGGAAGGCCTCCAGGTTGGAATAGGCCGAGTTGCCTACCGCAATGCCATCAAATACCTCGCTGAAGGGATCGGGGATTGAATAGAGCGTATCGTTAGTGCCAGTGCGCAGGCCGCCGGGAATGCCCAGGATGCGCACGCCGCGCTCGGTAATCCGCGCGGTAATCGGATCGGGGGTGATATAGCCTGAATCGGTAGGAGCACCGACTTTCATCTCGCCCATAAACGGGATTGAACCCCACCAGCGGTGGGTCATGGTCGGCTTAGTACTCGCGGGCGATACTTCTTGCGGGTAAAGCGGAGTTGGTGCGCCTATCGGGCTACAGCTACTGACACCGGGTTTGACCACCCCGGCATTGTGGATCCAATTGCCGTGATCGACGGTACATTTCCAGCCAGCGGTATTGATGGTATCGCTGATATTACCAGCGCCGTAACTCAGGATCGCGGAGTGGCTCGCATGGGCAAAACCCAGCGCGCCCAGCAACAGCAGGACTCGGTTGAATCGTTTCATAATAGTGACCCAATAATTGTTATTGATTATTCGAACCGGGAGCACAAGCGTCTCTGGTGGATTACTACGTCACTGTTATTGTTGTTAGATTCCTGTTATCGCACTGGCCTGAGACTGGGAGGGAACTGTGCTCCAGTGTTGATATCGTCTACCTGAATTTAAGTCTGGTCGTCCCATGTTGGCGTCAAAATACAAACTGGGCCTGTCTCACTTTACATTTTCCTAAAAAGGGAATGTCCGTTAATTTACTACTACCCGCATAAATTGGGCGGCGGTGCTTTTTGAGGCTATGCTTTTTCAGGCCAAGCCTGAATCAGCCAGTTCACTGCCGGAACCTAAGTATGCCGCCGCGTAAAACCCTACCGATCTTTTACCGCCCAAATTTACCAAAACCCACTGCGATGATCCTGGCGGCCGGGCTGGTGTTCAGATCACTGGTGGCGACGGCGGCTTTTGGAGACAGGCGCGCGGAATTTTTATCAGGACGTCACATACTACTACGGCTTGGTCGGGCTGGAGGGCATGCTGGGCGAGGGGTGGCCAATTGGTTGGATGTAAATACCGATACCATGACCTATGATGTAACTGGGCGCCGCTGGTATCTCACCGCCCGGTTAACCTGGTAACACCGTTTATGAGGCCAACATCTGAAGAGCGACTTATCGTGAAATATGTCCTGCTGCTCTCCATCTTCCTGATAGCGTTGCCCATACTGGCTGCGCAAACCCCGGCTGCCCAACACCAGGCAGCCGCACAGGAGCGCACAGAAACGCCACCCCCAATGGTTGTGCGCTATTACGACCGCGGCGCCAAAGACGCCCGACACGCGTACAAATTTGAATTGATCAAAAAGATCCTCGAAGCCACTCGCCCCGAATTTGGTGATTACACCATCATCCCCTTTGGTGAAGAACCCAGTGCCAAACGCCAGGCTTTACTGATAACCGAAGGCAAAATCCTCAACCTGCTCTGGGCCTCACCAGGCACAGTGATCGCACGCGCCGATGTGATTACGGTACCAATCGATATACTGCGCGGCCTGCTCGGTTACCGCGTGTGCCTGATCAATCCCGCCAACTTTCCCGATAGCGATAAGTTGCAATCGCTTAGCCAATTACAAATCGCCCAGGGGCTCAACTGGGCCGATGTGGAAATTTACAAACACAATGACATCCACCCCAAACAGGCACCCACCTTTGAAGCGCTGTTTGAAATGCTTGCCTTCAAGCGCTATGAGTGTTTGCCGCTAGGCGCCGATGAAGTGATGTACACCTGGCGCGACCAAAAAAATAAATTCCCGTTTTTAGCCGTAGAGCCGGATGTGTTGATTTATTACGACTATCCGATTTATTTGCACATCAGCAAACAATTTCCGGAACTGGCGCAACGGGTGGAAGTGGGGTTAAAAAAATTGCAGCGCAACGGTGAGTTTGATCGTTTATTCAAACAACATCACGCTGCAGATATAGCGCAACTGCATCTCAACCAGCGCAAACTATTTTGTTTGAAATCGCCTTATTTACCCGAGCAGGGTCAATGCGAAAAACCCCTGACCTTTCCACAATAACGCGGCCGCCTTGCCACGATTCCTGCGCACATAAAAAACTGCCCAATCTTCGCAGATTGGGCAGAAGCAATGCGCTACGGACGACGAAGCGCTTAGGGAAAACTGAACCTGATTAATAGGGGCAAGAACCCGCACAGGCAGAGGTATTCATTTGGCTCACGCCGAGCAAGGTCACATCGGCTTGGCGCACATCGCAATTGGGAGTATCAAATTCCACACCCAGTGCAGAGCTGCTGCCTGAACCTTTCACCACACCTTTGTACACCTGGCAGATTTTGGTTTTGGACGTACCACTGTTGTTCAGCGTTAAATTGCGAATCGTCGCGGTATCACCAAAGTTGGTATTGATACCCACAATCGTGCTGACATCCCGGGTAATTACATCGTTGATCACCAATTTACGTGGGCCGCCATTATTGGTGCAGTCACCGCAGGTGCGCGCCAATTTACCTGCGCTTTGCACGTAGAATTTGCTGATGTGCAATTCGCCGCGGCCATTAAATTGGAAGGTTTTATCCGAACCATTGAAGGCTGCACCGCAGGTCACATTCATGATGGTTCCCGCTGGCCCCATTGCCGTTGCAGCGTCCTCACCAATATCTTCCCACCACACATGATCGATGGTGCAGTTGCCTTTACAGTGGATACCGTCAGCAGCGGCTGAACCAATAATGACATTGCGCACCACCCCGCCTTCCTGCACATCAAACAAGGGTGGTTGACCTTCGCCTTGACCACCACCGGAAAGGTTGTAGCGCTTATTCAATCCATCAAACACCTCACCTGCCACAACGACACGCGTAGATGCCAATTGCACAGTTTCTGTCGGTTCGGGTTTTTCACAACCGGGATAATAGCTACCGACCGGAGGATTGCTTACCGAACTGGATGACGAACCAGCCACTGAACTTTTTACGCTGCTAACCACCGAGCTGGCCACCGAGCTTTTTGAACTACTGACCACCGATGTACTCGATGAAGACTGCGCAGGTACAGAGCTGCTCGAATTCGTGGTGCGCGCGATCGAACACTCATTCACACCACCGGCAATGCGTGCACCAAAGACCGCTTCAGAACACACAAAACTGCCCGACAATAATTTGTAGGTAAATTTATCCGCGCGGCCAAACGCCACAGTCGTGGCACTCGCAACCGAACAGGTTTTGTTTTCAGAACAGATAGTCACATAGCCCGCCGGACGATTCGCTGCCAGCACACTGGATGCGAGTGTGGCGAGCACCAGCCCGGACAATAAAATTTTGATACGCATAAAAAATCCCTCAATGAAATTTAGTAGGCAAAGTGCTTTCGAGTGAAAACCATTGCCGCAAAAACACATGAGGTATTGAACCAACAGGAACTGCAAAAAACTGGGAGACCACGCCGACTAACCAGGGTATTTCATTATTGTTATTGGAATGATTGCCGCAATGGCATCAAGTGGCGGCGAGTCTACGCGCTCGCCGAAAAAAAACAATTGTACTTAAGTGACAATATGCAAAATCAGGACGCAGCACACAAGACGATTGTGTGCTGCCTCTTGCTTTCTTAGATTGTCAGGAGGTGGTTATATAAAAACTATTTTTTATTTTCGCGCAGCATGACGTCGCGAAAATGTTTGCCCTGCATAGTCGGTTCGTAGGTGTTGTAGTCGGTGAACAGCTGCGGCGACCAATCCGGATCAAACACCCAAGCCACCCAGCTAATACCTTTATCGCCAAAATAATCGGTGATGCGCTTGCCGTATTTACCGTCGTCAATCACCGGAATATGCGCACCTTTATCGGTAGCTAACTGGTAGCCAATTTCAGTGGCGAATACCGGGAATTTATCCGCGAGAAAACCAAAATCGCGCGTCCAATTTTTTTCGTAGGGTGCGCCCACTTTCATCGGATAAGGATGACTGACATAAGCCACATTCTCGCGCTCGATGGGTGCAGTCGCCACCGGCGTTAAATCGTATGCCCAATTAAAACCGGCCACGAGTGAAATCGCGTTGGGATTGTGCGCCTGGATTACGGTGATAATTTCTTCGTTGATCGCCTTCCACTCTGCCCAACTCACGACCCCCAAGCGACCACCAAACACGGTTGGCTCATTAAAAATTTCATAGAAAGCCACGGCATTTACACCGGCATAGCGCTCGGACACAGTGCGCCAGAAATCGTTGGTTTCACCTTTATCAGTGTAATAGGAATTATTTTGGAACATTTGCGATTTAAGGTTGCCGATCGAGTGCCAATCGATAATCACATACATACCCAATTCATTCGCCCAGATAACCGTTTGGTCCAGCAATGCCAAATAGGCTTTTTTGCCCTGCTTGCGCCAGGCCGATGGATGCACCGGTACACGCACCACATTAGCGCCCCAGGCCTTGATCACTTCAAAATGTTTTTTGGTGAAGCGTTTGTCATTGGCAATTTTATCCGGGTCGGCAATATTCACTCCGCGAAAAATCACCACCTTACCCTTGGCATCGACAAATTTATTGCCCTGCACTTTTACCAATGAAAGCTGCTGGGTAATTTTGCTTTTATCAAATGCAGGAATATCCGTTGCATTCCACCAGCCACTGGCGTTTTGCCAGGCATCATCGGCCAGCGCATTTGCACTGATAAAAATAAACAGCGGAAATAAAAATAGTTTCAGATAGTGATGCGGGGATTTCATAGCAGCGCCTCGTGGGTTCTTATTGGAGATAAGTATCAGGGGCGCTAGGAATAGCACAAATAAAAACACAATGCAGCGTGAATAACGCAAGTTTACCCGGCTTTGGTGCACAACAATTTAGCGCTCGATTTTATACACCACATCCACACTTTGGGTCTCACCGGACTCCGCCTCCAACCGTAAGTTGTTGGTCAACTGGTATTCCATACCCAAACTAAAGGCGCGGTCAAAAATACCCACCACATAACGGACTAGCAATTTTGGTGTGAGATATTTGCCAATAAATAATTGGCTTTGGTCGATGCCTTCGTCCGATTTCACCTCCAGCTCATCGAGCCGGAATAACTGGGTAATTTGCGAAGTAATGGAGCCATCCGAATCCATGCCCAATCCACTCATGGCGCCCAGCAACATGGACGCGTCCGCCTTGGTAACATCGTTGGCAGGCTTGCCGGTGAGCAACATCATCATCGCCTGGCTTTCAGAGCGGGTGGGCACTGAAAACACATGCGCAATCGGGCGCTGTAAAGTGCCGCCAATTTCCAAACCGACTTTGGTTTCATCGTCATCGTTAATAATACGCGACGCGCGAATATCCAACCCGGGGTTTTCATAAGGTCCCTGGAATACCAGACGGCCACGGTCAATGGTCAATGTCTGCCCATAGGCTTTGTAACTACCGTCGGCCACACTCACGTAACCGCTGGTAAAAAATTGCCGACGGGATTCTTTCAGCAAACTCAACTTGCCCGACAATTTACTGTTCAAACCAAAACCTTTGAATTGCACATCATCACCGAGCGACAATGTTAAATTGGTCAACAACTCTATCGGCGGTGCTTCCCCATCCGCTGAAAAATTGTCATTCACTATCACGGCATCGCCCGATACCTGGACGGCGGATTCCGGCAAGCGTTTTATATTGGCGCGCGCCCAGGGAATAATCGCTTCACCTGATATATGCATCGCATCGCGATTAGCAGTAAGTTTAAGATCAGGGCTGAGTGTGGCTTTTAATTGCGGTAGCGAGATCACTTTAACATCGGCGCCGTTGATAAAACCCTGCAGATTCCAATCGGGTGTACCAAATTGATGCAAATCCCCCACCAGCGATAAGCGCCCGTCACCGGATTGCAATTGGCTCACCACACTAATGTTGCCCGCCTGGGTGGAATTAATTTGCAATTCAATATTGTTGAGATCCAACCCGAGGCGCGGCAAGTTAGCGGTGCCATTGCGCAGGCTGATATCGCCCAGCACATAAGGCTTCGCAAAACTTCCGCCCGCGGTTAAATCTGCACGGAAATCGCCCTTCACATCATTGGCATAAGTCAGCAGTGTTTCGAGCGGGGCAAGGTTGTCAAATTGCGCCTGCAATTTGCCGCTGTTAATTTTTTTCTGTGCCAAATCCAATTGGCTATTTGCATTGATATTGCCATAACCAACCCATTCCATACCGGCAACCACATCCAGCAGTGATTTATCCAAGGTCGCGCGCACACCAAAATTGCGCCAGGCATAAACTTCCGTAATGCCGCCAGAATATTGATAGCGTAACTCGGCATTGCGTGTGCTGATATTAGTGCTGACCTGCGTATTCGCGAGCGAAAAATCCTGGCTGGTTGCATGCAACGCGCCATCCATCACACCGGCGAAATACACTTCCACTTTAAACAGCGCAAGGAATTGGCGCAGTGGGACAGAATCCACCAGCACATTTAATTTCGCACCCGTGGTTTGCGCCCACTCGCCATCAATACACAATTGTGGCAGCGAATATTTTTCGATACCGGACGACGGCAAGGCATGATGCTGATCCAACCATGCATAAGGGCTTTTAACCGGCGATTGGTTGGGTATCCACTCGCCGATCAATTGTTCGCGCTCCAACAACTCCGCATTTTCCACCACCGCCGTTAAATTGCTGCGAGTGGTTAAACACTGCGTGCCCAACTGCACTGAGGTTTTATTGACGCGAATCGGTTTGCTACCGGTGAGCCACCAGCGCGGAACACGTTTCGCCTTAATGGCAAGCTGCGTTAATTTACCTTGCCATTCGCTGCCATCATAAATTCCATCCAATTTAAAATCCGTATGGCCATAGGTCGTATTTTTTACCACTGCAGCTAATTGGTGTTGGTTAATGGAACCAGTGCCATCAATCTTAAGGGTAGAAAAACGGTTTTGGGCAATGCGTAATTGTTTTGCACTAAACGTCAATACATAGTTTTCATTTAATAATTCATTGATCGCACTGTTGAAGCCATTTTCTGTTACCGGCAAGGTTTTATTGTCAGCAGTCGCTTTCGTTTGATTTTCCGTTACTGGATTTTTTATATTTTTAATTGCACTTTTTTCTGTTGTTGCAACAGCAGCAAGTTTGGGAATTAACGAGAGATCCAGTTTTTCAACCGCATAGTTTTTCCATGAAAATTTCACTGCGCTGGCCTGCATCTGCACGCGCGGCTTTTCCCAGTCACCGCGCAATTCACCGCTACTGATCACACTGCCATTCAGGCTTTCATCCAACTGCTGCAGCAAAGGTGCATTGAGATTCCAATCGAGATTAAACTGCTCGCCGATTGCACCGTTCACCTGCAAGCGGTTAGCGCCCACAATCACATTAAAGGCATCGCTGCGCAGTGCATTGTCTTCAAAAAATATATCGCCTTCGCCACGGACATTAACGCCGCGCAACTCACCCGACAATTGAAAATTGTTTAGCGCCGCCTGCCATACACCATCCGTGTGCGAGCCACTGGTAGTAAAACCCAGGTTGAGATCGCTCGACCAATTATCAATCACGCTCGCGAGATTCAACCGTTTTGCATCGGCCGTTACTTGCCATTCCAACTGCGGTAACCAGCGCACATCACCGCTGAGCTGCAAACCTGTGTCGTTATGGTTGCCGGGTGCAACAGATACAGAAGCAGTCGCCGGGGCAGCCGCCGCATCTGGCACTGCAGCAGTGCCTGGTGTAATGGCATTGTGCAATTCGCGAATAAATAAATTGCTGACATGAATTTTTTCCAAATCGCCATTGGCCGCTGCAGTAATTGCCAATGCGGGCGCATCGGGCAAATGAATATCGCCATCCAATTGCGCCGTGTATTGCTGCCAGTTGCCGGTGGCCGTTAATGTGCCATTGGTGATGGGTTGTGGCTGGGCGGGAATCCACCAGGAAGCAGGCAGGATTTGTTGTTTCCAATTCAATGACAGCGTCATAGGCGGAGCCGTTTGCAGCTGTTGTTTTTTATTTACCAATTGCAGTGTTGCATCCGCCGTTAATACGACAGGTAAACTAAGTTGGCTGTGCAATTGCAAATCAACCAAATTCCCCTTTAGCTCAGTTACGCCCATATAAGCAAGGGGAGCTACATCTCCCGCCTCTTGCGGCTGAGCTTGCCATTGCCACTGCAAACTTGCGTCTGTGTCATAGGGAAAACGCAAACCGGTTGCACCGGTCAAATGCAATGTGTAATCGGTGTGTTGCAGCGCGAGATTGTCGTAACGCAAATTAAATGTGCCCAACCCCAGCGAGCCGCTTAATTTTTTCCAATGTAAATGCGTAGCGCCTTGCACGTAATCAATATGGGTAACCGTCAGTTGGTCGAGACGGATACGCACAGGCAAGGCGAGGGATGGCCATTGGCTGAAGGGTTGTGCGGTAGAATTTTTTTCGCTTGCAGGAGGAACTTGAATCAATATTTTTTTTGCATGCAGCGATTGAATCGATACCGTACTGTAGAGCAAAGCAGCAGGGCGCCAGCGAAACGAAACCTGCTCCGCGCGATAGTGATGTTCGCCCTGCGCGTAATCAATAAAATCGATATCCAGGCCACTGCGCAAATTGCCCGACATATCACCCAGAGTAACATTCACAAAATTGGCGATACGTGTGACCACCCAGCGGCTGCCGGTTTCTGTTTCAACCAGCGCGCTAACGCTGGCGAGCAGGATTAACACCAGCGCGAGCAGGCTAAAAAACAGATGGCGTATTTTTCTTAACATCATATCCGTGCGCATTATAAATCCGGCCCCATGCTGATATGCAGGCGCCAGCCTTTATCGCCATCCAATGCTTTGGCCACATCGATACGGATTGGCCCTATAGGCGAAATCCAGCGCGCACCGACACCAGCGCCGCGCATCACATCAATGTTGGTATCGTTGGCCGCGTTGCCCGCATCAAAAAAAGCGGCAGCGGCCCATTTGGAATCTTCAAACCGGTAATCGTATTCGATGCTGTTCACCAGCAGGTTATTACCGCCAATCACTTCATCCGCTAACTTCGGATTTTCCAAGGGCCCCACAATAGGAGCGCGCGTTGGCCCGAGGGATTTGTAATCATAGCCGCGCACACTGGCGTCACCACCGGCAAAAAACCGAACCGATGCCGGCAACTCACTGAAATCGTCCAACTGGGTTGTACCCAATTCCGAACGCAATAAAATCCGTCCGAACGAAAAGCCTTTTATATATTTTGCGCGCAGATGCAATTGCACAAAACTGAAATCCGAACCCAGGCTTTGCGGCGAGCCGGATAATTTTGCGAGCAGTGTCCAGCCCGACAAAGGATAGGGATTGCCGTCTGTTTTCGTGCGCGTAATCGATACCGAGGGGATAATTAAATCGGTACTGGTTTCCGGGTCTGTACCAATGGTGGAATCTTCCCGCTCATAATCCAGCGCGTAGGTTTGCAGCCATTTATTATCCTGGTAATAAGTGTAGCTGGTGCCGTAGGTATCCTTGTAACTGCGTGTGGTATCGGTAATTTCTTTTTGGTAGCCGGTGTAAATGCGCAAAAATTCATAGGCCGGGCGGCGCATGGGTATGGTGTAAGCCAGCAGTGCGTTGGTTTTCTTTTCAGCGGCATTGATATCGGCAGCAATGGAGTGGCCATTGGAATTCACATAACGGTCTTCAAACCCCAGGAGCACACGCGGCCCCGCATCCGTATCCACACCGGCACCCACCGAGTACTCACGGCGCTTGCGCGCCTCAAGCTGCATATCAATCGTGACTTTGTTGTCTTTTAAATCTTGCAAGTTGGGTGCAATACTGGCTACTGAAAAATAATTGCTGGCGTTGTATAAATTTTTTAATTCGAGCAATTGGTCTGAATCGTAATAATCGCCTTCAGCGAAATTAAAATAACGCCGCAAAAAACTCTCTTTGAGAATATCGTGCTGCAAATTAATTGCACCTATGCGATAGCGTTTGCCGGTGTTGTACACCAACTCAATAATCGCTGATTTTTCTTCGGTGTTAATCGATATTTGTGCGTGCTCAAACTCCGCATCAAAATAGCCGTGAATTGCCGCCAGGGTACCAAAGCGTGCCTTAAGGGTTTCATAGCGGCCATGGTTTAATTTGTTGCCAACTTTGATACCGGGTTTGTCATACAGGCTCTGGAAAATTTTATCCTGGTTACCCTCACCATTGATCTCAATGCGCACTTCTTTCACCAGCACTGGTTCACCGGGCGTGAGGGTGATATCCAAGCCCCAACACTCTTTATCGTTGCGCAATTTGGCTTCGTATTCGAGTTCGTAGTAACCCAGCGCCTGTGCGGCGACCGCAATTTCATTTTCAGCATCGGTGAGCAGCGCGTGCAAACGCCACAACGGCGTTTTACAACTTTCGTCGGCGAGGGTGAGGTGTTGGCGAATATTTTCGCGCAGGCTTTTGGTGCCGCCTTCAAGCTCGATCTCAGGTTCCGCCGCCATCAGTGGCAGGGCAACCAGCGCAAGCAAGAGCGCACATCCGCGCGCGAAGGGAGAGACAGAAGTCAGCAATTCCAGAATCTTCTTGGTGTGGTGGAGTCAGGCGCTACTTTAACTGCTAAACCCCACGGCTAAAAGGCTTCTTTTGTGACAATCTTGTAGGGGTAATTGTTCCTGCAGGCCGCTATAATCCAGTTCCTTGCGCTGCACCGGGGTTAATCCCGCCGCAGCCACCCTATTTCCCGTTGGAATTCCTTTATGCTCAGCTATCGCCACGGCTTTCACGCCGGTAATTTTGCCGATGTACTTAAACACACCGTATTGGTTCACATATTGGAGTACATGACCCAAAAAGATAAACCGTTGCGTATTATTGATACCCATGCCGGTGCGGGCGTGTATAAATTAAACGGCCCACAAGCGCAAAAAAATCGCGAATTTGATAATGGTATTGGCCATCTGTGGTCAACCGAACAGACACCCGCGGCAATCGCGCGTCTGGTAGAGCTGGTGCGTACCGTTAATGACGGCAAACAATTACAACTCTATCCCGGCTCGCCGCTCATTGCGCAAACGCTGATGCGCCCGATTGACCGTTTGTTTTTGCACGAATTACACCCTGCCGATTTTCAATTTCTGCGCGATTGCATGCGCGACGACAAGCGCATTAAAGTAGAACATGAAGATGGCTTCGCCGGCTTGCAAGCATTGCTGCCACCACCGGATCGCCGCGCACTGGTATTACTTGACCCGTCATACGAAGTGAAAAGTGATTATCAACATTTAATCAAACAACTGCTGCAAGCGCACAAACGTTTCGCCACCGGCACCTACGCCATTTGGTATCCGGTGGTGTTGCGCCAGCGCATTGACGAAATGGAATTGGCGCTAAAAAAATCCGGCATTAAAAATATCCAGTTGATGGAATTTGGCCTGCGCGCCGACAACCCTGAATACGGCATGACAGCGAGCGGGATGATTGTGATCAACCCACCCTGGACACTCTGGGGCGCAATGGAAGAGACCTTGCCCTGGCTGGCGGATAATCTCGGCGATGAAACGGGCGAAGCATTTTATCGCTTGGAACAATTAGTACCTGAAAAATAATGAGTGGACACGTTTATGACTAGTGCAAAACCATCAGAGACCTTCAGCCAGGCAAAACGCGCGGCGATTTTGTCGGCCACTATTTTCCCCGGTGCGGGCTTATTTTTCTTGCGCCACTATCTGCGCGGTTGTATTTTTGCGCTGCCCGCCGCCCTGGTGATTATCATGTTGTTTAAAAATTTATTTGCCGTTGCATTCAAACTCAATGAAGAGATGGCGGCTGAAATCGAAAAAGGAAATTTAGCAATCGATATCGGCCACATGTGGAATTCACTGCACGGCGCCATGTTTACCTCGCCCTATTGGGAGCAGGGTAAATGGATATTATTGGCGAGTTGGATTCTGAGTATTATCAGTTCCTATTTCGCCGGCAAAAAAGCTGATCTGGCCAAGCACACAGAGTAATCGGAGCCTCCTATGCAAGCCTCATTAATTTCTATTGGCCTATTGTTTTGCAGCAATATTTTTATGACCTTTGCGTGGTATGCGCACCTGAAAGAGCTGAACCAAAAACCCTGGATCATCGCCGCACTGATCAGCTGGGGTATAGCTTTGTTTGAATATTTATTGCAAGTGCCAGCCAACCGGATTGGCTACACCGTAATGAATGTCGGGCAATTAAAAATCCTGCAAGAAGTGATCACCCTGAGTGTGTTTGTCCCCTTTGCCGTGCTGTATATGAAGGAGCCACTCAAGCTGGATTATCTCTGGGCTGGCTTATGCCTTTTGGGCGCGGTTTTCTTTATGTTTAGAGACAAATTGACGGGATAAACTTCCACAACACCCAGGTCACCGATGTATTTCTCACAACGGCTAGCACTTCGCCGGTGATCGGCTATACATAAGGGTGACCTCGGGGTTTTGTCCGGGACAGCGAACAGGAGCGCTGGCAGTTTTCCCGGATGCACGGAGACACTTTTATCCCGCGGGCCAGACAGAACCATCAACCTCCAGGTGTCACGTGGCCAACCCAAATACTTCCCCTACAACGGCGCAGCCAACACCCGCCCAGAGCGCGCACATCCAGCAGGAATTCAGCCGGCAAAAAATAAAACGGCTGGTGCAGATACTGCGCATTACCCAAATCGCCCTGCTGCTGGTCAGCATTATCACCATAGTTGCCAACCGCTATAGTGATGCGGTAATCCTACTCGCCACCGGTATTTTTTTATTCAGTGTGGACTGGGCCGTTTATAAAAAACATCCGGTGGCGGGCGCAGCGATTTTTTTATTTTCGCTCACTGTAATGCTCTCTTATCTCGCCTGGGTTGGCAGCGGCATCCGCGATAGCGCGCTGCTGGGTTATTGCGGCGTATTAATTTTTGCAGCCATGCTCGGCAACAAACGCCTATTGATTGTTTTGTTGTCCATCATGGTTGCGGTGCTCTCATTAATTGCCTATGTCAATGAATATGGCATTTACCACAACACCATTGAACCCATCAATTTAGCGACCGGTACTATCACCATTGTGATCCTCACTGTCATTGGTTTTGCCGTGTGGATGCTGGCACACGACTACCGCACAGCACTGGATGATCTTGCGCGTGAAAACGAGCGCGTGAAAACTGCCAAAACCCACATCGAACATATGGCAATGCACGACCCGCTCACCGGTTTGCCCAACCGCATTATGGCGCAGCATAATTTCGACAGTATTTTCAAACGAGCGCGGGCGCAACACCAATTATTGGGTATTATTTTTATTGACCTGGATAACCTCAAACCCATTAACGATTCGCTTGGCCACCAGGCGGGTGACCAAATTCTAAAAGAAGTCGCGCTGCGCTTATTGAGCTACACCAAAAAAGTCGATTTGGTATGCCGTTATGGTGGCGATGAATTTATTGTATTCATGCCCCACATTGACTCCGCCGATGAGGTATCAAAAGCGAGCCTGGAGATATTGCAGTTAGTGTCAGAAAATTATTTGTATCGCAATATCGAAATTTTTTGCACCTGTTCGATTGGTATTGCACTTGCACCGCAAGATGGCGACGACCTGGATACCCTTATTAAAAAAGCCGATATCGCCATGTACCACTCCAAGGATTCCGGGCGCAACAGCTTCCGTTTTTTTAATCCGGCCATCAGCCGCAATATGCTGGAGCACATCAGTTTAATTTCCGGCATGCGCAAAGCGCTGCAAGAAAACCAATTCAGTTTGTACTACCAACCCAAAATTGATTTGCAAACCAACGACATCTGCGGCCTGGAGGCGCTGCTGCGCTGGCATCACCCGGAGCAGGGTTTTATCCCACCCGCCACCTTTATTCCGCTCGCGGAATCGTCCGGTTTGATTATTCAATTGGGTGAATGGGTCATTACCGAAGCCTGTGAGCAAGCCAAGCGCTGGTACGATCAAGGCATTTTAGAATTTTCGGTCGCCGTGAATATTTCATCGATTCAATTCAAACGCGGCAATATCGATGCGATTGTATTGGGTGCGCTCTCCGCCAGCGGCTTGCCACCGCAATATCTGGAACTGGAACTAACCGAATCATTATTAATTGAAGACAGCGACCGCCTCGCCAACACCTTATCGAGTTTGCGCGCGGAAGGCGTGCATTTATCGATTGATGATTTCGGCACTGGCTATTCCAACCTGGGCTATTTGAAAAAATTTGAAGTAGAAGCGCTCAAGATTGACCAATCCTTCGTGCGCAAAATGGACGACCAAACCGGCGACGCCGCCATCGTCCGCGCCATCATCCAAATGTCCGCCAGCCTCGGTTTAAAAACCATCGCCGAAGGTGTAGAAGACGCCGGCACCGCCGCCCTTTTGCGCAGCCTCGGCTGCACCCAAGCGCAAGGCTACTACTGGGCAAGGCCCATGCCCGCCGATGAAGTACCGGGCTTTGTTGAGTTTTGGCGCAAAGACCAAAACTAACTTACAAACCAGCAACGTCATTAACTCGCAGTTGGCAAGCAATCCCTTCAAGAACATACTATCTAGCACATACAAATCCCACTGTAAGGAGGCACCAATGAGCGATGACAATGTTTTGCTTTCAACCATCGAAGAAGCCGCTAAAAAACACAGTACAGAAGCCTCACGGCATAAAGTATTGCACCGAAGTTTATGGGGTGCGTCATCAATAATATCGGTATTGATTGCCATAACCACCGCATTTGATTTCTCCCTACTCAATATCCCCAGTAAAAACATCGCCACATTTTTCGCCATTATTTTGCCGATGGTGACCAGCTACATAGTACTGCGCTCACCTGAAAAATTATGGATTCACGAAATCAATATCCGCAACCAACTGTTTGACCTACACACCGAACTAAATCTCTTAATCAAACGCAACGCCGAATTTGATCCCGCCGTTTTTGAAAACCGTTATTTAGCGATTATGGCTACGGCGAATAAGAAGTGGATTGAGATTAAGGAGGGATGATCTTGGTAGCGCCGGTAGTTTGATAAAGCTCGTTATATTGTGTAATTGCTTTAGGATATGTTTTCGCGTTAATTGTTTTGAGGTCGGGTCGCGTAGACCGTGCTTCGCGCAGCAAGCCGCCGAACGTTGGGATAGTCCTGTAGGTTGCTGCGAACCGCGCAGGCTGAGTTTACGAACCGCAACAGATTGAAGGACGGCAGCGTGTCCAAAGCGGACCTTTGCGGAAAATCGACCAAGTCTTTAAATCTCAAAAAAGATAGTGCGATATGACTTGAGCTCTATCTAGGTTGAGCATTAAAAATTCGAAACTATTCACCCTATCGTTCGGTAGTTAAAATTACGAACAAGTTTTAACTCTAGTTTGCTAGTAAGTAGAGCACGCGGTTAACGCACCCATGACAAATAACGAAAAAATTAATTTTGGTATGTAATGCGATTTAGAAATTTTCAAAAATCCGATCAAGCCAGATGCAACTAATAAGACAGATATAATTTCAGCCTGAGTGGCATTAACACCCCAAAAACTATATTCCTGATTGATTCTGATTTTTTCTATCAGGATGCGCTCCAAGCCACTGAGAATGAGATACATAAAGAATAATTGACCCACTGCCTGTTGATGCTTTCTAATATTCCATAAAAAGATAAAGATACAAAATGACATTAGTGCTTCATACAGCGGCGTCGGATAGACTCCTGGAGAATTTATTGTCACTCCAAGCACATTGTTTTCATATGTTTGGGCCCAAAACCATTCTGGTAGCCATTCTGGTTTTAAGGTCATATCAGCCGTTATACCCCAATCCCCATCACCTGATATTTGGCAACCGATGCGACCAATTCCGTACGAAAGAATCAAAGCGGGAGCCACAGCATCCAGCATAGGTACAATAGGGATCGATCTTCTTTTCAGAAAAATAACGCCCGCTAAAAAACCAATTATCAGTCCGCCATAAATTGAAAAGCCTCCTGATGAAAAGATCGTACCAATAGGGTCATCAAAAAGATCAGTTGGACGTTCAATTACATCAAATAATTTTGCGCCCATTACCCCAAATAAAACCGAAACCGTAGCAAGGTCGCCAATGAGCTTCGTTGAATTCCCTTCTGGCACAGATAGTAACCCTAGATTTTCAAAGCGCCGAACTTCAATTTGTACCAAATATACAGCGGCAATAACTGCCAAGCCGACAAACGTTCCGAACATAGCAATCGGAAGATGAATATTGGTTCCAAAGAGCGGGTTAATGAGATCGGTCAAATTTGGATAAGACATGTAGATACCTTTTTGTAATGTCCTTAATGTTCACTTGAGTGTTCAGGCGCAAAAGAATTGCTGCTAGGCTATAAATCCTATTTTCAAATGATGAGTACTTTTAATGAGCTATTTAATAACTGGATGTCTTTTTTTTGCTACAGCTATTGCCGAGATAGTGGGTTGTTATCTTCCCTATCTTTATCTGCGGAAGGACGGAAGTATTTGGCTGCTAATACCCGCTGCAATCAGTTTAATGCTATTCGTATGGCTACTAACTCTTCATCCTGCCGCTAGCGGTCGTGTCTATGCTGCGTACGGTGGTGCCTACGTGATCGTAGCATTACTGTGGCTGAGAATTATAGATGGAATC
>Ga0307408_100000319_pt1 | contig 46191 bp, 40 predicted proteins | sample 322Cmetagenome_FD_202116 | JGI IMG/M metagenome (GOLD analysis project Ga0307408, IMG submission 202116) | Maize rhizosphere microbial communities from greenhouse at UC Davis, California, United States - 322HYB-C-3 | ecosystem: Host-associated > Plants > Roots > Rhizosphere > Soil | place... | reverse complement strand
GGGCGCCAACATCTTCCACGCAGGCAGCGTGGGCGCAGGCCAGACGGCCAAGATCTGCAACAACATGCTGCTGGGCATCCTGATGGCAGGCACCAGCGAAGCCATTGCCCTGGGCGTAGCCAACGGCCTGGACCCCAAAGTGCTCAGCGAAATCATGCGCCGCAGCTCGGGCGGCAACTGGGCGCTGGAGAAGTACAACCCCTTCCCCGGCGTGATGGAAACCGCGCCCGCCAGCAAAGGCTACGCGGGTGGGTTTGGGACGGACCTGATGCTGAAGGACCTGGGCCTGGCGCAGGAGAACGCCATGGCGGTGAAGGCTGCTACGCCGCTGGGGGGGATGGCGCGCAATCTGTATGCGGCGCACAGCCTGGCGGGGCATGGGGCGCTGGATTTTTCCAGCATTATTAAGATGGTGCAGAAGGGGTAATGGCTGCAAGTGAAAATGCCAGCGAGCGCTGGCATTTTTTCCAATCCTTACTCATCAAGCGCCTCGATAATTCGCTTCAACTTCTCATATTGCGGGCCATCAAAGGTCGTTATCCCCCCCATACTTGCCTCAAAAAGCGTTCTCTTGGCACGCCGCAACCTCTCAAGTAACGGAACACTTTGACCATTAACGAGCTCCACAAAATCCATATAGTCGCTATGCGTCTGGGGAATTTTGTAACCTTTATTTGAGCTCGATATAAGAACGCCATTATCGCGCAATTGAGATATTACTAACGATTTGAACTGATGTTCTGAGAGCCCCTCGTAACCACGCGCAGCAAGATGGTCGCGCAGTTCCCCCGAGCTAATGTATTCAGCGTGAACGAACTGTGCGTGGAAGAGCAGGTACTTAAGAACTATGAGTTGCGCTCGGAGCTCATCATCCGCAAAGCCGTCATTCTCAGTGATGAAACTTGCAGCGGTGTTCATTGCCACGTTGAAAACAACCTCATCATGCTCTTGGCGCTCGGCTCTCTGATCGATGCGTCTGAAATACTGTGGTGGCCATTCTTCGATCGAGAGTTTAGATTTTTTGGCCAATTCTATAAAGGATTTTTTTACCTCCTTTGAAGCACCTCCCTCGTAGACTATACGAATGGTACCAGCTAGAAAATCTGCAAGCTGTACGAGCTGATTACTATCGCTTTTGACATGCTCAACAGTGCATTCCTTGAAGAGGTCGGGGATATGGTTTTTCGAAATGTAATCTCGAAACCCGCGCATGAAGTCTTCGCGACCGTACTCATCCGCCTTTATCGCGACATCTTGATAAGTCGCCACAAGCGCCCGGTAAAGTATCCCGTGCAAGAACTTAACAAAGCTCTTTTTGTGAGGAAATCCGCCCGTCGTATGAAGTTCCTCTTTGTTCACTGCAAGCGCAGTGAATTTGAAATCGATCTCTTGAAGATCGATCAATACACGAATTCGTCGTTCATCGTGCGTCTTGCTAGATTTTATTTCTCCGTTCCCATAGTGTTTCTTCCTCAGCGCGTCAACAATGGTCGTTAGTGAGTCTAGTTGAGAGACTTTGCATACAATTGCAGCGACGACGTAATACTTGGATACGCCCGGTTTCGACGTATCAAGATCGTGATTACCTGACTCATCAATAAATGCCAAATATTCGGGCATTGGTGTTACTCTAGAGGCCTAAAGATTATCTATTTTGCAAAATAGCAAAATTAACCGAACCGTGCAAGATATTCTGAACACCGAGCTCTCCTGAAAGTGGTTAGTTGCCCAGATTAGAGCACGCTAGGCTGTGGAAACTCAAGGATAAAAATTCCACATAACCTGTCACGTTTGAGCGGACCAAACAGTAGCTCGGTAAAGTGCTGAGATTTGGTGTCTGAGCGCTTTTTTTCTTGCGCAGAGGGCCGCGATCCGCCTCTCGCAGTTGAGTATGATTCGCATCCCTCATGCTGCGCCGCACCATCCCCGCCCTGCCTTTCCACATCGCGCTCCTGCTCGTGGCGTTGTTCAACGCGCTGGCGGGCGCCCCCTTGCATGAGGCACGGCACATTCAGGAGTTGGTTGGCAGTAGTGCCACAGCCCCGGCAACCGCAGGCAATGCGGATCCATTGGCAGCCAGTTCCACAGCCAGCGATTATCACAACGAAGAGCCACACACCCCCTGCGCCTGGTGCCTGACCCACGCGCTGGAGGCGGGGCTGGCGCATGCACCGGCCCGCCAACCCCAAGTCCCCGCGGAACCCAGCGCCATCACGCCGCAAGGCGCAGCCCCCTTCACCGCCCAGCAAGTGCGCTGGCCGTTTGCGGCCCGCGATCCCCCGCCAGCCCAGCGGGCCTGACACACGTCAGACCCCAGCCAGCCTGCGCTCTTTAGCGCCCCCCTTTGTTTTCAGCCTTGTATTCACCCCGCCGGGGTGGGTGCGAGCACGCGGCCCTGTGCGCCCGCCACTGCCAGGCAGGTGCAGGGTTTCGTCGCTCTTGGCTTGTGCATTCATTGCTTTTGGACTGGTTTGCCATGCGCTCTTCGTCTTCTCTTTCTTCTTCTCGCCTGCCCGCCCTACCGCGCCCCACGTTCACGGCCATGGCGGCCGCCGCGCTGCTGGCCTCCCTCCACCCCGCCTGGGCCGCAGACGGCGATGTGGTCGCTCCACCCACCCTCTCTGCCGTGGACGTGGTGGGTCGCAGCGCCTCGGGCACCTATTACGCCGACGAGGCCGAGGGCGCCAAGACCAGCCTGCCGCTGCGCGAGCTGCCGCAATCCGTGCGGGTGATGTCGCGCCAGACGCTGGACGACCTGGGCGCCACGCGGCTGGATGATGTGCTGGACTATGTGGGCGGGGTCTCGCGCCAGAACAACTTTGGCGGGCTGTGGGACAACATCGCCATCCGCGGCCTGCCGGGTAACGAGAACACGGGCATGGCGACGCTGCTCAACGGGTTTTCGTCCAACCGGGGCTTTAACGCGCCGCGCGACCTGGCGGGGGTGGAGCGGGTGGAGTTCCTCAAAGGCCCGGCGGCGGCCCTGTATGGCAGCAGCGAGCCCGGCGGCACGCTCAACATCGTGAGCAAGAAGCCGCTGTGGAAGGCCGCGCATTCGGTGGAGGCCTACGCGGGCAGCTACGGCCTGGGCCGTGCGGCGCTGGACACCACCGGCCCCATCAACGACCGGCTGGCCTACCGCCTGAACGTGGCGGTGGAAGACAAGGGCAGCTTTCGCGACCATGTGCGCGCGCAGCGGCAGGTGGTGGCCCCGGCGTTCACCTGGAAGCTCTCGCCCGACACGGTGCTGGAGTACACGGCCGAATTTCTGCGCCACGCCACGCCGCTGGACCGGGGTGTGGTGGCGGTCAACAACCGCCTGGGCGCGGTGCCCGCCAGCCGCTTTTTGGGCGAGCCTGCCGATGGCGATGTGACGGTGACCAACCAGACACACCAGCTGGTGCTGTCGCACGAGTGGAACCCCGACTGGCGCAGCCGCGCGGGGCTGTCGTACCGCGAGACGGGGATGGAGGGCTTCTCGACCGAAGCCACAGCCCTGCAGGCCAATGGCCGCACGCTGACGCGCCAGCGGCGGTATCGCGACTTTCAGTCGGACGATGTGGCCGTGCAGGCCGAGCTGCAAGGCAACCTGCGCACGGGCGGGCTGGAGCATGAGCTGCTGGTGGGCGTGGAGAGCTACCGCTTCAGCATGGATTCGGTGATGCTGCGCGTGAACCCCAGCGCCGCCGCGCCGTATGCCATCGACATCTTCAACCCCGTATACGGCCAGGCCCAGCCCACCCCGGGGCGCAACACCGATACGCTGGAGAAGCAGCGCAACACCGCGCTGTATGTGCAAGACACCCTGAAGCTGGGTGAGCAGTGGCGCGTGATGGCCGGGCTGCGGGCAGACCACTATGACCAGAGCCTGCAAAACCGCATCACGGACCGCACCACATCGCAAAGCCCCTCGGCCGTGTCGCCGCGCCTGGGGGTGAGCTGGCTGCCCACGCCGGGATGGACGGTGTATGCCAATGCGGGCACGTCGTTCCGCCCCAACACAGGCAGCGATGCTGCGGGCAACGCCTTTGACCCCGAAAAATCCCGTGCGCTGGAGCTGGGCGCCAAGTGGGAAAGCGCCGACCAGCGCCTGGGCGCCACGGCGGCGCTGTTCGACATCACCAAACGCAATGTGCTGACCAGCGATCCGCTGAACGCAGGCTTCTCGGTGGCCGCAGGCGAGGTGCGCAGCCGGGGCCTGGAGCTGGACCTGGCCGGCCGCCTGAGCACCCACTGGCGCGTGAATGCAAGTCTGGTCATCAACGACGTGGAGGTGACGCGCGACAACACGCTGGAGGTGGGCGGCCGCCTGCTGAACGTGCCGCGCGTGAACGGCAGCGTGCTGGCGGTGTACGAAAACCAGTTGACCAACGGCCAGCGCTACGGCGTGGGCGGCGGCGTAACGCACGTGGGCAAACGCTTGGGCCAGGCCCGCACGCAGGTAGAGGCCAATGCAGGCACCGCCGCGTTTGAGCTGCCCAGCTACACCACGGCCAAGCTGATGGCGTATTGGCGGCTGAGCCCCACGCTGAACCTGTCGCTGGACGTGGACAACCTGTTTGACAAGGTGCACTACACCAGCTCCTACAGCCGCGTGTGGGTGGCGCCGGGGGCGGCGCGGACGGTTACCGTCGGGCTGCAGGCGAAGTTCTGAGTGGTGCCGATGACCTGCATGACAACACTCTCAGCCATCCCAAAGGCGCTGACGCGCCGCCGCGCCCTGCAGGCGCCCGTGGCCGCGCTGGCGTCGTGCGCCCTGCCCGCCGCCTCGGCGCAGGGCGCACCACCCTCCTCCGCACCCGCACCGCTGCAGATCGTCGGCCCGTGGGAGATCAGCGGCCTGGCGCCCGCCAGCAGCGGCCATGTGTTTACACGCATGCAGGTCACCGAAACCCTGCTGGACGCCGCAGACGACGGCCAGCCACGGCCCGCGCTGGCGCAGCGCTGGCGCCGGTCGGCGGATGGGCTGGTGTGGCAATTTGAGTTGCGGGCCGGGGCACGTTTTCATGACGGCACGCCCGTGACGGCCCCCGCCGTGGTGCGCAGCCTGCAGGCCGCCCAGGTGGCGCCCGCGCTGCTGAGCCAGGCACCCATCGAATCCATCACTGCGCCAGACGTGGGCACGGTGCTGATTCGCCTGCAACGCCCCCACACCGCCCTGCCCGCGCTGCTGGCGCATTCCAGCACCATGGTGCTGGCCCCGGCCAGCTATGGGGCCGACGGCAAGGTGCGCAGCATCATTGGCAGCGGCCCCTACCGCATTGCGGTGCTGGTGCCGCCGCAGCAGGTGGAGACCGTGGTGTTCGACGGATACGACGGCCCGCGCCCTGCGATTGCCGCCGTGCGCTACCTGGCCGCCAGCCGCGCCGAGACCCGCGCGCTGATGGCCGAAAGCGGCCAGGCCGATCTGGCCTATGGGCTGGACCCGGCCAGCCTGCGGCGGCTGCGGCGCCATGCGCAGACCCCGGCCGCAGCACGGCGCGCGCAAGTTCGCATCGAATCGGTCACGCTGCCGCGCACGGTGATTGTCAAGCACAACGCGGGCCTGCCCGCGCTGCGCGATGTGCGCGTGCGCCACGCGCTGAGCCTGGCCATCGACCGCAGAGGCATTGCCCACGCCCTGATGGGCGACGAAACGCTCGCCGCCACCCAGCTGCTGCCGCCCACACTGGGCGCGTGGCACAACCCCCATCTGAGTCCGCTGCGGCACGACCCCCAGGCCGCTGCGCAACTGCTGCAGGCGGCGGGCTGGCAGCGCAGCGGCGATGGACTGCGCGACCCAGCGGGGCAGCCGCTGCAGCTGGTCATCCGCACCTTTCTGGACCGCCCCGAGCTGCAGCTCATTGCCACGGCGCTGCAAGAGCAATGGCGCCTGGCGGGCATCGCGGTGAAGGTGAGCATCGGCAACTCGGGCGACGTGCCCCTGGGCCACCGCGACGGAAGCCTGCAGCTGGCGCTGGCCGCGCGCAACTACGCCAACGTGCCCGACCCGACCGGCACGCTGGCAGGCGATTTTTCGCCCACCGGGGGCGACTGGGGCGCCATGGGCTGGCACAGCGATGCTGTTGTGCAGGCGCTGCACGCGCTCATGCGCACCAACCCATCGCCCGAACGCGCCCGCGCGCTGCGCGCCACCGTCACCCAGGCGCTGCAGACCGAGCTGCCCGTGATCCCGGTGGCGTGGTACCGCCAGCACGTGGCCGTGGGCCAGCGGCTGGCCGGCGTCACGCTGGACCCGCTGGAGCGCTCGTACCGTCTGACCGCCATGGAATGGAACGCCGCATGAAAACCACCCTGTCTCCTTCAGCCAACGCGTACGCCGCGTTCTCCGCCCCCTGGGCGGGCCTGCTCCTGCGCCGGCTGGTGCAGGTGGTGGCGCTGTCGATGCTTATCGGCACGCTGTGCTTTTTCATGGTGCGCGCGCTGCCCGGCGACCTGGCCACGCGCATTGCCGCGGGCCGCTACGGCTACGACCTGGTCAGCAACGCGGCGGCCGACGCCGTGCGCGCCGAGCTCGGCCTGGATCACCCGGCCGGGCTGGCGCTGCTGTACTGGTGGCGCGACATGGCCACGTTCAACCTGGGCCAGTCGCTGGTGTCGCAGCGCCCGGTGTGGGAAGAAGTTGCCCACCACCTGGGCGCCACGCTGCACCTGTCGGCGGCGGCATTGGCCGTGGCCTTTGCCGTGGGCCTGCCGGCCGGCCTGTGGGCGGGCCTGCACCCACGGGGCTGGGTGGACCGCGCCACCTGGCTCGCGGCCGTGGCGCTGCGGGCCATGCCGCCTTTTCTGCTGTCCGTGCTGCTCATCCTGGTGGTGGCGGTGCAATGGGGCTTTTTGCCGGCGGGCGGCGGCGAGAGCCAGGCCAGCGTGGTCCTGCCCGCCATCACCCTGGGGCTGGGCCTGGCCGCCGGGCTGGCCCGCGTGGCGCGCGCGGCCATGCGGGAGGTGGTGCAATCGCCCTTCTTCGAGTTTGCCCGCACCAAGGGCCTGAGCGATGTGCAGGCCCTGGTGCGCCACGGCCTGCGCAACGCCGCGGTGCCGGTGACGGCCTACCTGGGCGTGCAGGCGCTGTTCCTGGTGGAAGGCGCGCTGGTGGTCGAGACCATCTTTGCCTGGCCGGGCATCGGCCATGCGCTGGTGCATGCCGTGTTCGGGCGCGACATCCCCGTCGTGCAAGGCACGGCGCTGTGCATGGGGCTGATGTTCGTGGTGTTCAACCTGCTGGTGGACGCAGCCTGCCTGGCGCTCGACCCCCGGCATTCGCGCAAGGTGGCGAGATGAGTAGCCCCCCTGAGTCGCTACGCGCCATCCCCCGCAAGGGGGGACGCACCCCAGTGGCCTGGCAAAGCCAGCTCCACGGGGGCGCTGAGGCAGAGCCGTCTGCCCCCCCGCGCCCTTTCCGACGGGCCTGGCGCACCCTGCTGGGCGGCGCGATGCTGGCCATGCTGGCTTTGTTCGCCCTGCTGGGCCCCTGGCTCGCCGGCAGCCCGGTAGAGCAAGACCTGCGCAACACGCTGGCCGCCCCCGGCGCGCAGCACTGGCTGGGCACCGATGTACTCGGCCGCTCGGCCCTGGCTCGGCTGGCGCATGCGGCGCGGCTGTCGCTGGGCCTGGCGTTGCTGGCAGCCCTCAGCGCCGCAGTGCCGGGCACGCTGCTGGGCATTGCGGCCGCCTGGTGCGGTGGGCGCACCGAACGGGCGCTGCTCATGCTGGCGGATTCGGTGCTGGCCATCCCCGGCCTGCTGCTGGTGTTGCTGTTTGCGGCCCTGGCGCCGGGCGCGCTGTGGGCGGTGTATGCAGGCCTGTCGGCCGCGCTGTGGGTGGAGTACTTTCGCGTGAGCCGCGCCGTGGCGCGGCCCGTGCTGGCGGGCGATGCCGTGCAGGCCTCGCGCCTGCTGGGCTTTGGCCGCGGCTATGTGCTGCGCCGCCACCTGCTGCCCGCGCTGGCGCCCACGCTGGGCACGCTGCTGGCCTTCACCACGTCGCAGGCCGTGCTGGCGCTGGCCGCCTTGGGCTTTGTGGGCGTGGGCATGCAGCCGCCCACGCCCGAGCTGGGCCTGATGATGACCGAGGCCATGCCCTTTTATGAAGAAGCCCCGTGGCTGATTGCCGCCCCCACCGCCCTGCTGGTGTGGCTGGTGGCCGCCATGATGCTGCTCAACCCCGACCGGGAGACCGTATGACCACGCCTTTGAAATCCGACACCTTGCTGGCGGTGGAAGACCTGGGCATCCAGGTCGGCGGCAAGCACCTGCTGCGCGGCATCTCGTTTGCGCTGCGCGCGGGCGAAGCCCTCACCCTGGTGGGCGAAAGCGGCGCCGGCAAGTCGCTGCTGGCCCAGGCCATCATGGGCAACCTGCCGCCTGGCCTGCAGGCCACGGGCCGCATCACGCTGGACGGCACCACCACCCGCGCGCAAGACGCCGCGGCCCGCCGCGCGCTGTGGGGTCGCAAGCTGGCCCTGTTGCCGCAGGAGCCCTCGCTGGCGCTCAACCCGCTGGCGCGGGTGGCGCCGCAGCTGGCCGAGGTCTATCGCCTCTTGCATCGGCGCACCGCCAGCGCCGCCGCCGCGCAGGCACACCAGGTACTCGGCGATGCGGGCCTGGGCGGCGCAGCCCACCACTACCCCTGGCAACTCTCGGGCGGCATGGCCCAGCGCGCCGTGGCCGCCATCACCCTGGCAGGCGGCGCCCCGGTGCTGATGGTGGACGAGCCCACCAAAGGCCTGGATGCGCAGTGGCGCGACCGCATGGTGGTGCTGTTCCGCGGGGTGCTGGCATCCGGCGGCTGCCTGCTCACCATCACCCACGACCTGCAGGTGGCGCACGCGCTGGGTGGCCAGGTCATCGTGCTGCGCCACGGGGTGGCGGTGGAGCAAGGCGACATCGGCACGGTGATGGCCGCGCCGGCGCACCCCTTCACCCGCCAGCTGATAGCCGCCGACCCGGCCCGGTGGTTGCCATTCGCGCAGCCTGCGGTGGGCGAGCCGGTGGTGCAGGCCAGCGGCATCTCGAAAGCCTATGGCACGCAGCAGCTGTTTGCGCCCATGGACCTGGAAGTGCGCAGCGGCGAACGCATTGCCGTGCAAGGCCCGAGCGGCACCGGCAAGAGCACGCTGGGCAATGTGCTGCTGGGCCTGCTGGCACCCGACAGCGGCCGGGTGGAACGCAGCGCGCGGCTGCGCCCGCACGCGCTGCAAAAGCTCTACCAGGACCCGGTGGGCTCGTTCGCTCCGCACATCAGCCTGGCCCAGTCGCTGCGCGACGCGGCGCGGCTGCACCGCTGCGACTGGAAGGCCGTGCAGCGGCGGCTGGCGCAATTGCGGGTGCCGGAGGACTTGCTGGCACGCAAGCCCGAGCAGGTGTCCGGCGGCGAGCTGCAGCGCATCGCCCTGGCTCGCGTGCTGACGGCCCAGCCCGCGCTGCTGTTTGCCGACGAGCCGACCTCGCGGCTGGATCCGATCACGCAGCAGGAGGCCATCGAGACGCTGCTGAGCGCCACGCAAGAGACAGGCGCCGCGCTGATGCTGGTGACCCACGACGCGCACTTGGCCGCTGCCGTGGCCACGCGCACACTGCACCTGCAGGGCGCCTGAAGCGCGGCGGCGCGGCAGCGCAGCCGCCCATTAGCTACATAATTTATAGCTGCTCGCGCTTGATCATCAAGCGCCGCAGCCATAAAACACCCCAGGCCAGGGTTACTTGATCAGTCCCAGCACATCTTTGAACGCCGGGTGCTCGCAGCTGCCCAGCCATTCAAACGCCACCATCTCGGTGGTCACCAACTCGGCGCCCGCGCCGGCCAGGCGGTCGAAGGCGGCGTCGCGGTTGCGCTCGGTGCGCGAGCCGCAGGCGTCGGTCACCACCCACACCTCGAACTCGTCGTCGATCAGATCCAGCGCCGTCTGCAGCAGGCACACGTGCGCTTCGCAGCCTGCGATGACGATGGTGCCGCGCTCTGCCGCCAGCGGGGCCGGCTTTTGCAGGTGCTTGGGCAGGCTGCGGGCGTTGCCGCCCTGCTGGGGCTTGGCGGGTGGGCGCAGCCATTCGCCCAGGCCTTCTTCGGCCGCGCTGAAGTGCATCTTGGCCAGGGTCTTTCGGCAGGCGGCGCGCAGCGCGGCGTCGTTGGGCCCCAGGCGCGAGGGGTTTTGCTCGGTGCCCCACACGGGCACGTCCAGCATGCGGGCGATCTCGGCCAGGCGGCGGGCGTTGGCCAGCACGGCGGGGCCTTCGTGGATGGCGGGCATCAGGCGTTCCTGGTAATCCACCAGGACGAGTTGGGATTCTGTGGCGTCAAGCAGCATGGTTGAGGATTCTCAGCACGAAACGCCGCATTGTCGCAGCGCCCGCGCCAACGGCCCGGCCATGGGCACGGCGTTGCTGGGGTGGGGAATGCAGTCGGTGCTCCACACCTCGCCCACGCCCGCCTCGCGCAAGGCCTGCAGCGCATCGCCCGCGAACAGCGCGTGGGTCACGGCCACATCCACCGATGCGGCGCCCGCCTGCCACAGCAGCCGCGCCGCCAGCGCCAGCGTGCGGCCCGTGCTGGCCATGTCGTCCAGCAGCACCACGGCACGGCCTTGGGCATCGAGGGGCGGCAGGTCAATGGCCACGTCGCGGTCGCCATGGCGCACCTTGGTGCACACGGCGTGGTCAAAGCCGTGGCGTGCAGCGGCCTGGGCGATCCACTGGGCCGATTCGCCATCGGGTCCCACCAGCAGCGCGCCGGGGCGCCGCTGCGCGATCAGGTCGGCCAGGGGCTCCGCGCCGCTGAGCGCCACGGCGTGGGGCACAGCGATGGCCTGAGCGAGCGTGTCGATGCGGTGCAGGTGCGGGTCCACCGTGACCACGGCGTCGAACAGGCCCGCCAGGAAGCCGCCCACCACCTGCTGGCTCACGGCCTCGCCCGGCTGGAAAGCCATGTCCTGGCGCATGTAGGCCAGGTACGGCGCCACCAGCGTGAGGTGCTCTGCGCCCAGTGCGCGCGCGGTGCGGGCGGCCAGCAGCAGCTCAATCAGCTTTTCGTTGGGCTGGTGCAGACTGCGCAGCAGCACGGCACGCGGCGGCAGGCGGCCCGCGGCATCCACGGGGAGGCGCAGCTTGAGCTCCCCATCGGGAAAGCGATGGCGCCCGATGGCGCAGGCCGGCAGTTTGGCGGCCTGCGCCAGTCGCTGCGCGGGCGCGGCCTCGTCGTCAAAGTACAGAAGGCAGGCTGGGCAGGCTGGCGAGGTCGTCACATCAAAACTCCACGAAAACGCGGGGCACCTGCGCGGCCGTACCCAGGCGGTAGCCGCTGTCCCGCGCACAGGCCTGGCGCGCAAACTCCAGGTCGGCGGGGTACATGGCATGCACGCGGTACAGCAAGTCGCCCGCTTCCACGGTGTCGCCCAGCTTGCGCAGCAGGTCCACTCCTGCGCTGGGAACCTTGGGTGCACCCGCCAGCCGGGCCACGCGGGCGATCTGGTAGTTGTCGATGCCCGCCACCACGCCGGCGGCGGGCGCCACCACATCGAGCGTGAGTTCGCCCAGGGCCGGGTGGTTGTGGTCAAACCCCTTGCTGCCCTGCGCCGCGATGATGGCGTTCATGCGCGCCAGCGCCCTGCCGGAGTCGAGGATGTCGCGGGCAATGGCGTAGCCGTCGCCGCCGCGCACGTCGGGGTCGCATTCGATCAGGCGCCCCGCGAGGCGCAGGGCTTTCTGGCGCAGGTCGTCGGGGGCGCGGGGGTCGTTCTGCAGGACACGCATCACGTCACGCGCCTCCAGCACCGGGCCTACGCCGTTGCCCACGGGCTGGCGGCCATCGGTGATCACCACGTCCAGCGACAGCCCCATGCGCCGGGCCACGTATTCGAACAGGCGGCGCAGGCGCTGCGCCTCGGGCATGGAGCGCACCTTGGCGGTGGGGCCGATGGGGATGTCGAGCACCAGGTGCGTGGCGCCAGCCGCCACCTTTTTCGAGAGGATGGAGGCCACCATCTGACCGGGCGAGTCGATGGACAGCGGCCGCTCCACCGAGATGAGCACATCGTCGGCGGGCGAGAGGTGGGCCGTGCCGCCCCAGGCCAGGCAGCCGCGGTGATCGCGCACGATGCCCGCCAGCTGGGGGAGCGGCAGCTCCACCTGGGCCAGCACTTCCATGGTGTCCGCCGTGCCGGCCGGTGAGGTGATGGCGCGCGAGGACGTCTTGGGGCACAGCATGCCGTGCGCCGCCACGATGGGCACCACCAGCATCGTGGTGCGGTTGCCGGGGATGCCGCCGATGCAGTGCTTGTCCACCACCAGGGGTTCGTGCCAGTCCAGGCGCGTGCCGCTGGCCACCATGGCGTCGGTCAGGAAGAACACCTCTTCGCGGTCGAGTTCGCTTTGGTGGCACGCCACCACAAAGGCCGTGAGTTCGATCTTGGAATAGCGGTGGTTGGCGATGTCGCGCACGATGGCGCCAAAGTCTTCGCGCGTGAGGCGCTCGCTGGCGATCTTGCGGAACAGCGCGCCCATGGACTCGGGCGGCTCGGCCTGTGCTACCGATACCGTGTGGCCGTTGTCCACACCCAGCAGCGCGAACGCATCTTCCGACAGGCCCAGCTCGTGGCAGTCCACGATGGTGCGGTCATCCACCACATTCACGGTGGCCAGGATGCGCCGGCCGTTGGCGCGCACCTCGATCTTGGACAGGGCCTGGAAGCCCTCGGCCCGGTAGACGGCGCAGTCACGGTGCAGGTAGGCCACGTTTTCGCGCCAGGTGTCGATAGCCACCCGCCGAAGCGCGAGCTGGGACCTGGGCGCCTCCTCCACCCTGGGCGCGCCCGCATCAGGGGTTTCGCTCGGGGCCGGGAAAGGTATCGGGGACGCAGCAGTCGAAGAAGGCAGGGAGGGCGCGGGTTGCATGACGCCAGCCTAAACCGGAATTCGCCCGGGCGGCCTCCGGTCCACCCCGGGCAAGCGCATTCCGCGGGCAGATCTTCGGGCCTTCATGACCCAGATCAATTCCATTTTGGAGTCTGCGCGGCCCCTTCTGCCGCGCAGACTCAGAGGGCTGCAACAGCGGCGCTACTGCGGCTGCAGGCGCAGCAGCCGCCCCTGGGGACTATCGGTCAACAGATACAGCAGCCCATCCGGCCCTTGGCGCACATCGCGGATGCGCTCGCCGTTGCCTTGCAAGAGTTTTTCCTCCCGCTGCACCCGCCCGTCCAACACTTCCAGCCGGTGCAGCGTTCCAAACTTGAGCGATCCCACAAAAAGGCTGCCCTGCCACGCGGTGCCATAGCGGGTGCTGGTAAGGAAGACCATTCCCGACGGGGCGATGGAAGGCACCCAGTAGTGCAGAGGTTGCTCCATGCCTGCCTTGGCGGTCCCCTCGCCCATCTTGCCGCCGCCGTAGTTCTCGCCATAGGTGATGACAGGCCAGCCATAGTTGCGGCCCGCCACCGGCAGGTTGATTTCATCGCCACCTTGCGGCCCGTGCTCGTGCATCCAGAGCTTGCCGTCCGGCCCCAGCGTGGCGCCCTGGGGGTTGCGGTGGCCATAGCTCCAGATCTCGGGCAGGGCGCCGGCCTGGCTGCGGAAGGGGTTGTCCGGCGGCACGGCCCCGTCCACCATGATGCGGATGACCTTGCCGTGGTGGTTGTCGAGCTTCTGGGCATCGTCCTTGCGGTGGTAGCGCTCACCCAGGGCCAGAAACAGATGGCCGTCTGCCGTCTGCACGATGCGGCACCCGAAATGCAGGGAGCTTTCCACCTTGGGCCGCTGGCTGAAGAGCACTTTGACGTCCTGCAGGCTGCGGGCATCGTCGGACAACATGGCGCTGGCCAGCGCCGTGCTGTTGCCGCGCGCGCCAGTAGCGGCGGGTTCCGAGTAGCAGAAGAAGATGCGGCGGTTGCGGACAAACGCCGTGTCCGCCACCACATCGAGCAGCCCGCCCTGCCCGCCCGCTGCCACTGCAGGCAACCCAGCCAGGGCTGGGCTGATCTGCCCCTGCGCACTGATGACGCGCATCCGCCCCGCCCGTTCGGTGACCAGAAATTGGCCCTGCGGCAAAAAGGCCACGGCCCAAGGGTTTTCCAGCCCTTTCGCCACGCTCACCAGGGAAACCACGGGTGCGACGGGCTGCGCGCTGCTCCCTCCACACAGGGCGGCCACTACGAAAACAATAGCTGCTTGCGCTTTTGCAGCAAGCGCCAGCGGCATTTTTTGCTTGTAACTCATTGACAACCCCCGGGGGTGAAAGCAGCCGGCCGGAAACCGGGTTTTCTGACTTACTTCAACGAAATCAACAACTTGCAAATGTAATTATTTTCGATAAGCAACCACACCGTGGTACTCTTCGCCCCCATGTCCAGATGGCTTTGCACCCTCCTTCTGGCTTGCGCCACGGCTGCCCAGGCTGCCCCGCAAGCATCCAACCCCGACGAATTCGACCGTTTCATCGCCGACAAGGGCCTGATGACCCGGCTGGAAGACGTGAGCCACAAGGTGGCCGACCGCGCCCACAACGTGGCCGATCGCGCTTCCAACCTCGTACTCAATGCGATGGGTTTCCTGGGTGTTCCTTACAAGCGTGGCGGCAACAGTGCCGACACGGGCTTCGACTGCAGCGGCTTCGTGCGCGCCATGTACGAACAAACGGTGGGCCTTTTGCTGCCGCGCCGCGCCGACCAGCAGGCTGCTGCCACCCAGATCATCGACAAAAAGGAACTCCAGCCCGGTGACCTGGTGTTCTTCAACACTATGCGCCGCAGCTTCAGCCATGTCGGCATCTACGTGGGCGACAACAAATTCATTCACGCACCCCGCAGCGGCGCGGAAATCCGCGTCGAGGACATGGGCGTCGCCTACTGGGCGCGCCGCTTCAACGGCGCCCGGCGCGTAGCAAGCTCTCCCAGCGACGACACCACGCCGGCCAAGTAGGCCCGTGGCCGTGGACGGCGGCCGACCCGAACGGCTCTGCCCGGCGGACCGGCCGCCTGATCAGTTCTTGATCTCGTACACCGTTTCGGTGGTGCGGATGGGTCCGCCCACGACATTCACCGGTCCGATCGACGGGTCTCGCAGCATGGCGCGGGCTTTGGCCATATCGTCCTGATAGCGAGCGCGGGCCTGGGATTCGCAACTCTTGCGGTCCGCTGCCGCCATCTCGCGGCATTCCGCCAGACTGACCTTCAGCCCTCCCCCAGCCTCACGGATCGCGGTCTGATAGCGCTGCTGGGGCGTGGTATCCGGCACAGCACCGCGTGCCAGCGATGCCTCATCGCCAGATTGCGCCGCAGCCGTGGTGGGGATGACCAAGGCGCCGCCCAGCGCCAGCACCGCGACAAAGACCAACGGGAAGGAACGGGCTTTCAAGCGCTTCGTCATGGAACTCCTTCGTTGTTGTTGAGATTTTTGGGGGATTCATTCCACTCTACGCCTGCCCCTCTGCCGTGTCAGCAAGCAGCCGCCGCGGGGCGGTGTCGGACGCGGACGACACGGCTGTGCTGCTTCGCTGCCTTTCCTAGCGCGCTGCGGAAGCCCGGCGATGGGACGCGTGAACTGCGCCTTGTCCGACAACGGGGCCAATCCCCCTTTCCTAGAGTGGAAAGCACTGCGCCGCTGGCCAGCGACATGCTCCCCACGCCGCTCTGTTGGGCCGCGCGGGGGCACATTGGCCCCGCTGCTGGCTTCTGGCCATCCGCGCCGCCGCAGACTTACCTTTCCACAACTACAGCGCAGGGGAAAAATATGGTTTCATTACTGGGAACACTGGCGGTCGGTCTGGTGGTGGGCTTGCTCGCCCGCGCCCTCAAACCGGGCAGGGACAACCTCGGCTGGATCATGACCATGCTGCTGGGCGTGGCCGGTTCGTTTCTTGCCACTTACTTTGGCATGGCCCTGGGGTGGTACGAGCAGGGCGAGCCCGCAGGCTGGATTGCGTCGGTGGTGGGGGCCATGGCCCTGCTGGCGATGTTCAGCCTGGTCAAGGGCAAAACCTGACTCCGGTCCACCCGGTGCTGTTCAACCCGCCGCCCTTCGGCTACAACACCCCCATGCCTTCCTCGTTGCAAATGGCCGCTGGCAACCCGGCCTTGATCGCCGCCGTGCAGCGCAGCCGGAACCTGCTGCACCGGCGGGCTCTGGTGGCCGCAGCCGCCAGCACCGTGCCCGTGCCGGGGCTTGACTGGGCCGTGGATGCCGCCCTGCTCTCCCGCCTGCTGCCGCAGATCAATGCGGAGTTCGGCCTGTCGCCCGCCCAGATCGACCAGCTCGACCCAGCCAAGCGGGAACAAGTCCAGAAAGCGGTGACGCTGGTGGGGTCAGTTCTTATTGGAAAGCTGGTGACGCGCGAGCTGGTCTTGCGCGCCACCCAGACCGTGGGCCTGCGGCTGACCACAAAGCAAGCGGCCAAGTACGTTCCCCTCGCCGGGCAAGCCGTGGCGGCCACCATTGGCTATGCCACCTTGCGTTTTCTCGGCGAGCAACACCTCAAGGACTGCGTGCGTGTGGTGCAGGAGGCACAGTTGCAGCTGCCTGCACCGGCGGCGCCCGCTCCCGCCGCCGGAAAGAAGCGCTGAAAGGGCCGGAGGGCTCCGGCCCTGCGGGTGATGCCGCTCAGTCCGCCTTGAAGCCGGTGGCCGCGACCGCCTTCCCCCAGGTCACCGTATCGGCGGCAATGGTGCGCGCGAAGTCCTGCTGGCTTGTGCCGGTCACCCGGAAGCCCGCTTCTTCCATCTTGGTTCGCCCTTCCGGCGACTGCACGGCCTTGACGATGTCCGCGTTGAGTCGCGCCACGATCTCGGGCGGCGTCTTGGCGGGCGCCACGATGCCGAACCACGACGAGAACTCCAGGTTGGCGAAGCCCTGCTCCTTGATGGTGGGCACGTCGGGCAAGGCGGGCGTGCGGGTGGCACCGGTGGTGCCGAGCGCGGCAAGTTTCCCGGCCTTGACGTTGGGCGCGGCCAGGCCGACGCTGGCGAACACTCCTTGCACGTCGCCGCTGAACAGCCCGCCCAGCGCGTCCGAGGTGTTCTTGTAGTGCACCGGCTCGGGCTTGAGCTTGACGGCATCGCCAAACATGAAGGCCCCAAAATGCCCGGGCGTGCCCGCGCCGAAAGTGGCCAGGAACAGGCCCTTTTGCTGCTTGCTCCAGTCCACGAACTCCTTCACGTTGCGTGCCGGCACCTTCTGCGGGTTGACCAGCAGCACGAAGTCGGAGGTCACCACCTGGCTCACGGCCGTGAAGTCCTTGGCCGGATCGTAGGGCAGCTTGTTGTAGCTGCTCGGGGCAATGCTGAGCTGGCCGGTCTCGCCCAGCATCAGCGTGTAGCCATCCGGCGCGGCCCGCGCGGCCTCGCCCGCGGCGATCAACCCACCCGCGCCGGGCTTGTTGTCCACGATCACGCCCAGGTTGCCCCAGCCCTCCGAGAGCTTCTGCGCCAACAGGCGCGCCACGATGTCCGGCCCCGTGCCCGCCGGGAAGCCCACGATGATGCGCACCGGCTTGTTCGGATAGGCACCCGCGCCTTGCGCCTGCGCGCCGGCCCAGGGCAGGAGCCCGGCCAGCAGTGCTGCGGCCACGAGAGCGCGGCGGGGCGTGGTGGCCGTGGGGGTGAGGCGATGCGGGGCGGCGTGTGTCATGAAAAGTCTCCGGGGATTCTTGTGGTTTGGAAGGATCAGGAAAACGAAGGAGGAAAAGGGGCACCAGCGCTCAGCCGGATGTGACGCTATCGCAGCTCGAAGAAGCGCATTGCCACGGTGTCCGGGTAGCGGGCGCCAGCGCCAACGAACATGCGCTCGGCAATCCATGACAGCGCAGGAGAAGCTGTCTCAAAGCTGGGGCTGCAACGGAAGTACACGTGCGCCGGGTCCACCGGTTCACCGCGCACCAGGCGTGCGATGACCTCTTCCGGACCCGAGCGCACCGCACGGTTTTGCACGTAGATCAAGTCGCCGCCATCGGTCTCCAACACATAGCGTGCATCCAGTTCCGACAGCCTCTCATTGACGATGAGCTGAAAATCCGCGCCACCGGGCAGCACCCGCGCGCTCCAGCCTTCGCCGATGGCGGTTCCGCCCAGGATGGGGATCAGCCGGCGCAGGCCATGCGCGGTGCGGCCGACCTCCTGGGGAGTGCCCACCTCCACACGCAGGTCGGCGAAGAACTTCAATGAGGGGGCCGCGAGGGGCAGATGATCAGACATGGGGCTTAGCGTAAGTCCCGTTGCCGCAGCGGCCTGTCATCCCGGAGGATGACGGATTAACCCGAGTACCGTGGCAGCAGCCGTGTCGAAGAATTCCCGACACGCCTACCCTGCCCGCGGCTCCCAGACCCCTACTTCCGACTCCTCCATGCGCCAGTGGCTCCCTCCTTCCCTGCAGACGGCCGACCGGCAGGTGCATAACCGTCCAGAAAGCCAGACCGTGGCCAGCCTGGTCCACAGGCTGGGCGAATCGGGCTTCGTGCCCGGGATGCTGCAAGACCTGGAGCCGGTGCTGCCCGCCGCGTCGTGGTCCGTGTACCGCACCGGCCCGCGCTGCAAGCCCACACTGTTCATGTCCGCCAGCCGCGGCGTGCCCGACACGACACGCGATTGCTGGTGGGCTTATCTCTCCGGTCCCTACCGCCGTGACAACACCTGGGGCCGGTCGTTCGACGACGCGCCCCTGCCGGAGCCGGAAACCCGGCTGTGCCACCTCACGGCCGCCGAGGTGGATGGCGAGCACCGCGCCCGGGTGTACGAGGCGCATGGCGTGTCCGAGCGCGTTTCGGTGGTCGAATATGAAAGCGACGGCTCGGTGTTTGCCGTGAACTTCTACCGCCACCAGCACCAGCGGCCCTTCAACGACCGGCAGATTGGCGCTTTTGAGTCAGTGGCACCGGTGCTGCTCGCACTCACGCGCAAGCACATCGATCTGTCAGGCCCTGGCCTGCCTCGGACGGCGCAGGGCGCTGGGGGTTCCCTCACCAGCAGCCCCGTCACGCCGCGCTCTATCGAACCTACGGCGACAGGCCTGGCGCCGTTGGCGATGGATGACCTGCCCGTGCTGCGCATGCGCCTGCTGCGCCTGCAGGCCGAGCTGACCGACCGAGAGCTGGACGTGTGCGCCCGCCTGCTGCAGGGCATGACGCACGAGGGTATCGCCAGCGACCTGGGCCTGGGCGTTCCGACCGTCAAGACCTACCGCAACCGAGCGTTCGCCCGCCTGGGCATTCACTTCCGCAACGAGCTGTTCGCGCGGGTGCTGGGTGGCTGAGCCGCGCACACGCCCTTCCCTTCAAATACCCGGAATCCACGGTGGCGGCCGTCGCCGGATGGTCTGCGCCTTGACGATGGCCGTGCTCGTCTGGGCCTTGTCGGCAATGCGGTCCAGCACGCTGTCGAGCTGCTCAATGGTGCGAACGTAGACACGCGCCACAAAGCAGTCATCCCCAGTCACCTTGTCGCATTCGCAGAACTCAGGCGTATCCCGTATGAGCTGCTCCACCGCTGCCAATTGGCCTGGCAAGGGCCGGATGCGGACGATGGCCTGCAGCTGGTAGCCCAGCGCGCGCGGCTCGATGTCTACCGTGAATGCGCGGACCACCCCGCGCTCTTCCAGGCGCCGCAGGCGCTCGGACACGCTGGGCGAGGAAAGGCCCACGCGCTCGCCCAGTTCCTTGAGCGAGGTGCGCGCATCCTGGTGCAGCTGGGTCAGGATGGCTTGGTCAATAGCATCCATGGCAAAAACGCAAAAATAAAAAACTGCCTTCGATTATCAGGAACAAAAAATAAAACGCCTAACAAAAGCCATTCCACGAGGACCATCTGTTTTATACAGTTTGGCATCGACAACACATGGCGGGAACACAGGCATGGACAAGAAAACACAGGGCACGCTGGAGATGAGCGCCGCGATGGCCATCTCCGGGACCATCGGCTGGTTCGTCGTGCAATCGGGCCTCCCTGCGCTGCAAGTGGTCTTTTGGCGCTGCGCTTTCGGCGCCGTGGCGCTGGGCCTGGTGTGCTGGGCCATGGGGCTGCTGCGCGGCGTGCTGACCTGGCGCACCGCACTGTGGGCCGCACTCGGCGGGGTGGCCATCGTCACCAACTGGCTGCTGCTGTTCGGCGCCTATTCGCATGCATCCATCTCCATCGCCACGGCCGTCTACAACACACAGCCGTTCATGCTCGTGGTCTTCGGCGCCCTGTTGTTCGGCGAGCGGGTCACGCTGTCCAAGCTGGGCTGGCTGGCCACGGCGTTCGCCGGCATGCTGCTCATCGTGCAAGCCAAACCGGGCGCGGGCATACCCGGCAGCGACTACACGGTGGGCATTGCCATGGCGCTGGGCGCGGCGTTCTTCTGGGCCGTGGCGTCAGTGGTCGCCAAGCGGCTCACGGGCACGCCGCCGCACCTGATCGCGCTGGTTCAGGTGGCCGTGGGGGTGCTGATGCTCGCGCCCTTTGCCCAGCTCGGCACGCCCCCGCAAGGCACATCCACCTGGTTGATTCTGCTAACCCTGGGTGTGGTGCACACCGGGCTCATGTACATCCTTCTGTATGGCGCGGTGCAGAAATTGCCCACCTACCTGCAGGGCGCGCTGTCGTTCATCTACCCGGTGGTGGCGATTGGCGTGGACTTCGTGGCGTTTGGCCACCGGCTGCAGCCAGCGCAGTGGGCCGGCGCGGCAGCCATCCTGCTGGCCGCCGCAGCCATGAACCGCCAGGCCCTTGGCCGCGACCAGCGTGCTTCGCCAACGAGCGCCACCCCAGCGATCGCGACGGGCAGCAAACCACGGTAGCCAGCTCCCCCGGCGGTCTCGCCTTCCCCGCTTTCGCTGGCCGTTCCCACGGTTTTGGGCGCGCCGCGGCGCTCTTCATCCCCACTTAATCTGGGCCACGTCCAATGCAGTTCGTGGGCAGTCAGTCCACATGTTTCAACCCACTGACACCAGCATTCACCATGAAACTGCACCTCGCCGCTCTCGTTCTCGCCCTTGGGTCTGCCGCCGCATTTGCCGGACCGACCTGCAATGTGCCCGAAGAAAAATGGATGAAAGAAGCCGACTTCAAGGCTTCCATGGAAAAGCAGGGCTACCAGATCCGCACGTTCAAGGTGAGCAAGGGCAAGTGCTATGAAATCTACGGCCTGGACAAGGCAGGCAAGAAGGTCGAGATCTATTTCGACCCTGCCACGGGCGCCGAACTTGAACGCAAGTGACGCCTGCGGCCCCTCCCGACGCCTCTGTCCAGCAGCCGCCCATCATGAAGACCGAGTCCCCGGCCACCCCACCGCCCGCTGTGCGGGTGTGGGATCCTTTTGTCCGCATCTTTCACTGGAGCCTGGTGACCTGCGTCGTCCTCAACCAGTTTGTGCTGGAGGAAGGGAAAACAGCGCACGAATGGGCCGGCTACACCGCCAGCGCCCTGGTGCTGGCGCGGCTGGTATGGGGGTTTGTGGGCAGTCGGCATGCCCGGTTCAGTGACTTCTTTCCCACCCCCAGCCGACTGGCCGCGCATGTGCGCGCGCTTCGCAATGGCGAGCATCCGGCCTACCTGGGCCACAACCCTCTCGGGGCGCTGATGATGCTGGCCTTGATGGCCACCGTTCTGGCCCTGGGCGTGACAGGGTGGATGCAAACCACCGACACGTTCTTTGGCGAGGAATGGCTCATGGAGCTGCACGAAGTGCTGGCCCACGGGCTCTTGATTGCGGCGGGGTTGCACGCGGCGGCGGCCACCGTGATGGGTCGCCTGGAGCGGGTACGGCTGGTGCGGGCCATGGTCACCGGCACCAAGCAGCACTTCTGAGAAATCTGGTCCGCATGCGACTGTTGCTGCTGGAAGACGATCAAACCTTGGGCGAAGGCTTGCGGGACTTTCTGCAGCACGACGGCTATCTGGTGGATTGGTGTACCGCCCTGACGCAAGCCCGGGGCTTGGTGACCGAGCCCTATGACGCCTGGCTGCTGGACTGGAACCTGCCCGATGGCTCCGCACTGGACTGGCTGCGCAGCCTGCGAGCCAAGGGGGCCAAGACACCGGCCCTGGTGCTCACCGCGCGTGACATGCTCAGCGACCGCATCCACGGCCTGGACAGCGGGGCCGACGATTTTCTCGTCAAGCCCTTTGCGCCGGAAGAGCTGTGCGCCAGGCTGCGCGCGCTGTTCCGCCGCATGGCCGGCGGCGCGCCCTGCAAGGCGTTCGGTGCGGTGGAGGTGCTGCTGGCCGACAAGGAAGCACGGCTGCACGGCGAGCGGGTGGAGCTGACAGCGCGTGAATGGGCGGTGCTGGAGGCGTTGGTGTTGCGCGCCGGGCGCACGGTTTCCACGTCGGACCTGGAAGCTCTGGTGCTGGGGCTGGAGAGCGAACTGGCCAGCAATGCGCTGCAGGTGCACATCTTCCATCTGCGCAGCAAGCTGGGCAAGGACCTGATCCAGACGGTCCGGGGCATGGGCTATCGCATTGACGCATCTCCCTGCGCGCAGGCCACCCTGACCACGGCCCGAGGGTAGGGCCATGGAGCTGCGCAGGGCCGCCTCCCAGCCGCCGTCCATCCGGGGACGGCTCGTCAAGTCGCTGCTGTGGATCTCCATCACGTTCGGCCTGCTGACTTCCGTGGTGGTGTGGTACGTGATCGCCCACGAGATGGGTGAACTCATGGACCAGGAACTGCGGGAGGCTGCTGAGATTTTTCACAGCGTCATGACCGCTCAGCCTGATCTGGTTACCGATGGCCAAAGCGCCACCCACCACTTTGGCTATGAGGAGCACCTGGTCTGGCAGGTGGTGGACGCCTCGTCGGGCCGCGTGAGAAGCCGCTCGCACAAGGCCCCTGAACAGGCCTTGCAACGCGCTCCCACCGAAGCGGTCGCCTGGACACAAGACGGCCAATGGCGAGCCTTCACATCGGTTTTCAACCAGCGCCCCGAGCAGTTTCTGGTGGTGGCGCAAAGCCGCAAAGAGCGGGACGAGGTGCACGGTGAGGTGGTCTGGTACACGCTGGTGGCGGCCCTGTCCATGGGCCTTCTGTCGGCCCTGCTGATGAACTGGCGGATTCGGCAGGAGCTTCGCCCGCTGGCGGCCCTGGGCCACGGCGTGCAGCACTACGACCCCTTGCGCCCCGACACTGCTCCAACGGCCACGCCAAGACAGGAGCTGCTCCCCATTGAACACGCCATTGGCGACCTGGGACACCGGCTGGCGCAACGGATCATCAGCGAACGCGCTTTCACCGCCCACGCGGCCCACGCGCTGCGCACGCCCGTGGCGGGCATCGACGTGCAACTGGCCCTCGCAGTGCAGGAGGCCCCCGCCTCGATCCGGCCGCGGCTGGTTCGCGCGCGAGATGCTGCGGGCCGGCTCGGCAGGGTCATGCAAGCGTTGCTGGTGATGTTCCGCAGCGGCCTGGAGCCACAGCGCCAGGCTGTCGACCTGCGCCAGCTCATGGATGCGCTGGCGTTTCACGACATGGCCATCTCCATCCGCCAGACGGCCCCAGTGACCGCCGACCCCGACCTGTTGGCCGCAGCCCTGCTGAACCTGCTGGACAACTCCCACCGCTTCCATGCGGATCAGGTCACGATCACCGCGCTGCAGGAGGGCAAAGACACCGTCTTGCGCGTACAGGACGACGGCGTTGGCTGCCCGCCCCAAACCCAAGCCCGGTTGCGGCAATCGCTGCAGCAGCAGGCCTACGGAGAAGGCAGTGCCATGGGTGGACTGGGGCTGGTGCTGGCGGACTTGGTGGCCCGAGCACACGGGGGCCACACCGCACTGCCAGACAGCGCCATGGGCTTCGCCGTGGAACTGCGCTGGCCGGCCGACCTGTCGGCTAGCGCTGCTTGACGATCTGCCGCCCCTCCAGAATCCCTTGCAACGACACGAAAAAGAGAACCCCATGAGACACGCGCCAAAACCCAACAAACCCTTGCAGATTGCGCCCGTGTGCATCGCACTGTCCAGCCTGGCAACCACCTTGCACGTCCACGCCGAAGCGCCCATGCGCACCGACGACGCGGGGACGCTGACCCAAGGCGCCATGAAGGTCGAAAGCGTCTTCAGCCGCGATGGCAAGACCCGCAGCGCCGAATTGCTCTGGGGCGCAGGGCTCATGTCCCAGCTGGAGATGGAGGTGTCGCTGGCGCGCGCCAAAGACACGGCCATGAGCCCTTCCACCACTCTTCACGGGCGTGGCTGGGGAGTGAAGTGGGTGCCAGTCCAGAACGAACTGGGCTGGTCGGTGGGCGCGAGGTTCGACCTGGGGCACACCCGTGTGCATGACAACGCCAGCCCTGAGCGTTTTACCGAGCGGGCTTACGCCCTCACGGGCCTGGCCAGCTACCGGCTGGCCAATGCGCAGGTGCTGCACCTCAACCTCGGCCACAAAACGGTCAGATCGCAAGGCGCCCGCCACCGTGCGGCCACCTGGGCCGTGGGCTATGAAGTTCCGCTCACCGAACAACTGCAACTCGCCTCCGAGGTGTATGGCGAGCAAAGGTCGCGCCCGGACAAGGCCGTGGGCCTGCGCTACACCATCCAGGACGGGCTCAAGGCGTCCGCCGCGGTAGGCCGCGGCAACGGCCGCACGTTCAGCCAGGTGGGCATGGCCTGGGAGTTTTAAGAGCCTGTTTACGATCTCCCAGGGGTCGTAAGCAGGCTCGCAGCGCCGTCCTGGGCGCGGCCGCCACGGCACAATCGGCGGCCTATGGCTGCAACCGGCGCCCGCCCCACAAAACCCATCCCGCCCCGCCCGGACCGGGCGGCGTTGGTGCAAGCCTGGGTGCAGGCCCTGCGCACCCAGGCCGGCCCCACCGAGCTGCAGGCGCTGGCGCCCCTGAGCGACGCAGAAGCCGCGCGCGTGATGGCGCTGCTGCGCAACGAGTCGCCCCGTGCCTCATCGCCCACCGGCCGCGCGCCCGCCGCAAACACACTCAGCGCTGACATTGCCACCGGCCACTTCCGCCCGCGTATCACCCTCATGACCCTGGGCCGCGGCGATGGCCTGCTGGGCCTGCAACCCCAAGGCAAGCTGGGGCCCCGCGGCGACAGCGTGACGCTGGTGCAGATCGACTGGACCTACCGCACCGACGATGGGGCCACCTGGCAAACGCCCGCGCCCACCTCCATTCTGGGCGCCCGCCCGGCTCCCGTACAGGAGCTGTTCGACACCGGCGGCCCTCTGGTGCGCATGCAGCGCAATGTGGCCGCAGAGTCCGATGCCATGGACCGCGTGTGGGACCTGGGTCTGATCCCCGTCGACGCCAGCAAGCTTCAGTGGCGCCACCGCGCGGCCGCCAGCAGCCTGGGCCCTGTATGGACGCTGGCGCAGGAGGTGCACTTTGGCGATTTCTGGGCCGACGTCGTGCCGCAATTGCGCGCCGAGGGCTGGAGCGTGGTGGTGCACCCCGGCTTTGCGCACGAAAGCGTGCCCGTGCTCCGCTGGAAGCTGCACATTGCCCCCGACACGGGCGAGCTGCTGGGCAAGGAAGTGGACGGCCCGCTGGCGCCGCGCGAGCGCCCCGTGCAAAAGCTCATGCTGCCCGAGCGCGAAGGCGCCTGGCTGCTGACCCTGGGCATCGAGATCGACGGCGAAACCCTGGACCTGGCCCCGCTGCTGGCCGACCTGCTGCGCCGCGATGCCCGCTGGCTGAATGCGCAGCAGATGGCGGCCATCGACGACCTGGCGATCATCAAGCTGCGCGCCCCCGGCGGCAAGCGCATCGAGGCGCCGGCTGGGCCGCTCAAGGCCATCGTGGGCGCGATGGTGGATCTGCTCACCGACCCCACGCGCAACCAGCGCCAGGACGGCGACCCACTGCGCCTGGGTGCCTGGGAGGCGCGCCGCATCGAGGCCCTGCGCGCCGGCCTGGTGCAAGCCCACCGCGTGGGCACCGTCAACGGCTGGAGCAACGACTGGCAGCTGCAGGGCGACGCCGGCCTGGCACAGCTGGCCCAGCGCCTGCGCCGCATCGGCACGCCCCAGCCGGTCACTGCGCCTGCGGGCCTGCAGGTGCAGCTGCGCCCCTACCAGCTGGAGGGCCTGGCCTGGCTGCAGTACCTGCGCGAACAGGGCCTCTCCGGCATCCTGGCCGACGACATGGGCCTGGGCAAGACGGCCCAGGCGCTGGCCCATGTGCTGCTTGAGAAGGAAGCCGGCCGGCTCACGCGCCCTGCCCTCGTCGTGCTGCCCACCTCGCTGCTCTTCAACTGGCAGGCCGAGGCCGCGCGCATGGCCCCCGGCCTGCGCGTGCTGGCGCTGCACGGCCCTGGCCGCGCCCAGCGCTACCTGCAGATCGGCCAGCACGACCTGGTGCTGACCACCTACCCCTTGCTGTGGCGCGACGTGGACGCGCTGGCCGCGCAGCCCTTTCACCTGCTGATCCTGGACGAGGCGCAGATGGTGAAGAACGCAGGCACCCGTAGCGCCCGCGCCCTGCGCCGCCTGCAGGCCCCGCACCTGCTGTGCCTGACCGGCACGCCGCTGGAGAACCACCTGGGCGAGCTCTGGGCGCAGTTCGACTTTCTGATGCCCGGCTTTCTGGGGGACGTGCGCAGCTTCAACGCCCGCTGGCGCAAGCCCATCGAGGAACACGGCGAGACCCTGCGCGCCCAGCTGCTGGCCCAGCGCGTGCGCCCCTTCATCCTGCGCCGCCGCAAGCAGGACGTGGCAACCGAGTTGCCCCCGCGCACCGAAACCATCCTGCGCGTGCAGCTGCAGGGCAAGCAGCGCGAGCTGTACGAGGCCGTGCGCACGGCGGCCGACAAACAGGTGCGCCGCGCGCTGGAGCGCCAGGGATTTGATGGGGCGCAGATCGCCATCCTGGATGCGCTGCTCAAGCTCCGCCAGGTCTGCTGCGACCCGCGCTTGGTGAAAGGGACCACGAAGACCGCGCACACCATGGAGCGCGCCAAGCTCGAACTCTTGGCCGACCTGCTGCCCCCATTGGTGGACGAAGGCCGCCGCGTGCTGGTGTTCTCGCAGTTCACCGAGATGCTGATGCTGGCCGCCGAGCAATTGGACGCCCTGGCCCTGCCCTACCTCACCCTCACGGGCCAGACGCCACCGCGCGCGCGGGGTGCCGTGGTGAAACGCTTCCAGGCCCAGGACGACACCAGCGCCCCCATCCTGCTGGTGAGCCTGAAAGCCGGCGGTGTGGGCCTGAACCTGACGGCCGCCGACACCGTGATCCACCTCGACCCCTGGTGGAACCCCGCCGTGGAAGAGCAGGCCACCGCCCGCGCCCATCGCATTGGCCAGGGCCAGCCCGTGTTCGTCTACAAGCTGGTGGTGGAGGGCAGCATCGAAGAGCGCATGCTGGAGCTGCAGGCCCGCAAGGCCGCGCTGGCCCGCGGCGTGCTGGGCCACGACACCGAAGGCACCGTGAAATTCAGCGAAGCCGACTTGCGCGCCTTGCTGGCGCCGCTGACCGAGCCTGCCAACAATCCGCTGGCCATCCCGGGCGAGGACGCCGAACGCTGGGGCAGCACGGGCCGGCGCCGTCCCCGGGCACTGCAGCCGCCCGAAAATTGAAGCCTTTTTGGCCACCAGCGCTTGTCCAACAAGCGCACACAGCTATCAAAAAAGAAGCGCCCCAGCACAATCCCCTACTGCAGCCCCTCGCGGCGCTTGCGCGCAGAATTCAAAAGCAAGCTTCGGAGTGCGCGGGGTCCGCTGCCTCCCTAGAGTGGCAGGTATCGTCACCTCACTCCACGAGCCTGCCATGACCTCCACCGCTACCACCGCCATCGCAACACCTTTCACCGCCCCCATGCCCCGCCCCGCCCTCCACACCAAAGCCGAGCAGGCCGCCGCCATCCAGGCCGACCCACGCTGGGCAGACCTGGTGGCCCGCAATGCGGCGGCGGATGGGCGCTTTTGGTATTCCGTGCAAACCACCGGCGTCTATTGCCGGCCCAGCTGTGCGGCGCGCACGCCCCGGCCCGAGAACGTGCGCTTTCACGCCAGCTGCGACGAAGCCGAACGCTCCGGGTTTCGGCCCTGCCAACGCTGCAAGCCGCGCCAGCACAGCGCGCTGGCACACCACACCGCGGTGGTAACCGAGGCTTGCCGCATCCTGGACGACGGCGTGGCTGCGGGCCGCGCGCCCACATTGGAGGCGCTGGCCGAGCGCCTGGGCCTGAGCGCCTCGCACCTGCACCGCGTTTTCAAGCAGGCCACGGGCCTCTCGCCACGGGCCTACGCAGCGGCACGCCGCGCCGAGAAGGTGCGCGCCGCACTGGGCGACCCGGCCTCGGGGTCGGTCACCGACGCGATTTATGGCGCGGGCTACCAATCCAGCAGCCGGTTCTACGAACAATCCGCCCAGGTGCTGGGCATGGCGCCCAGCCGCTACCGCGCGGGCGGCGCGGCGCAGGACATCCGCTATGCCGTCGGCCCGTGCTCGCTGGGCTCCGTGCTGGTGGCGCAAAGCGACCGGGGTATCTGCGCCATCCTGTTGGGCGACGACGCCGACGCCTTGGCGCGTGACCTCCAGCGACGCTTTCCGCGTGCCCGCTTGCAGCGCGGCGAAGCCGCCTTTGCCACCCAGGTGGCGCAGGTGGTGGCCTTCGTGGAAGCACCGCGCCTGGGCTTGGCCCTGCCGCTGGATGTGCGCGGCACGGCCTTTCAGCAGCGCGTCTGGCAGGCGCTACAGGCCATCCCGGCCGGGCAGACGGCCAGCTATGCCGAGATTGCAAAGCGCATCGGCGCGCCCACCGCCGTGCGCGCCGTGGCACAGGCCTGCGCGGCCAACGCCCTGGCCGTTGCGGTGCCTTGCCACCGGGTCGTGAAGAGCGATGGCGGCCTGTCGGGCTACCGCTGGGGCGTGGAGCGCAAACAGGCGCTGCTGGCGCGGGAATCCGCCACCGCCCCCTCCAAGCCGGTGGTGGAGAAGGCGGCATGAGCGCAGCGCCCCAGCCGTCATCCCCCGCCGGCGTCGCGGACTCGGCCTGGGCCCAGCGCGCGGCCGGCATCGACTGGCACACGGCGGCCGAGGCCTTGCGCCAGCAGGGCCACGCCGTGCTGCCGAAACTGCTGAGCGCGGAGGAATGCGCTGACGTGGCTCGGCTGTACGGCAGCGCCGACCCGGCCACCTTCCGCAGCCGTGTCGTGATGCAGCGCCACGGCTTCGGGCAAGGGGAGTACCGGTATTTCAGCTACCCGCTGCCCGCCCTGGTGGCTGGCTTGCGCGGCGCGCTGTACCCGCACCTGGCCCCGATCGCCAACCAGTGGAACACTGCCATGGGCATCGAAGTGCGTTACCCCGCACAGCATGCCGACTTCATCGCCCGCTGCCACGCTGCCGGCCAGTTGCGCCCCACCCCGCTGCTGTTGCAGTACGGCCCGGGCGACTACAACTGCCTGCACCAGGATCTGTATGGCGAACATGTGTTCCCCCTGCAGGTGGCGGTGCTGCTGTCGGAGCCGGGGCGCGACTTCACGGGCGGCGAGCTGGTGCTGACCGAACAGCGCCCGCGAAGGCAGTCGCGCGCTGAAGTGGTGCCGCTGCGCCAGGGCGACGCGGTCGTGTTTGCCGTGCACCACCGCCCGGTGCAAGGCACGCGCGGGCCTTATCGCGTGCAGATGCGCCACGGCGTGAGCCGCGTGCGCTCCGGGCAGCGGCACACGGTGGGCATCATCTTTCACGACGCTGTCTGACCACCGCGCTTCCCATGACCCTCGGCCTCTTCGACGATCTGCCGCCAGCACCCCAAGCACCAGAGTGGCTGGAGCCGGGGGCGGTGGTGCTGCGCGGTTTTGCACTGCCGCTGGCTGCCGATCTGCTGCAGGCCGTAGCCCGCATCGAAGCCCATGCCCCCTTCCGTCATCTCGTCACGCCGGGCGGCAAGCGCATGTCCGTGGCCATGACGAACTGCGGGCCGCTGGGCTGGATCAGCGACCGAAGCGGATACCGCTACGGCCCCGTGGACCCGGAAACGGGCAAGCGCTGGCCGCGTATGCCGTCGCTCTTTCAACAACTGGCCCGCGATGCCGCCGAGGCCGCAGGCTTTGCCGGCTTTGCGCCCGATGCCTGCCTTGTCAACCGCTACGCCCCTGGCACGCGCCTGTCGCTGCACCAGGACCGCGACGAGGGCAATTACGCGCACCCCATCGTTTCGGTGTCGCTGGGCATCCCGGCGGTGTTCCTGTGGGGCGGCGCGCAGCGGGCCGACAAGGCCCGGCGCGTTCCGCTGCTGCACGGCGACGTGGTGGTGTGGGGCGGGCCGGCGCGGCTGCGCTTTCATGGCGTGCTGCCGCTGCGCGAGGCAGAGCACCCGCTCACCGGGGCGCACCGCTTCAACCTCACTTTTCGCAAGGCGGGCTGAGCGCCGGGTCTATCGCGGGTAGCCCGTGGCTTTGGCCAAACGGGTCAGCAGCTGTTCTGCCACCGGGCGGCCCCGCAGGCTGTCGGCAATGGTCACGCTCTTTCCGCTGCGCAAAGTCACCTGCACACGGTAGAAGGTGGTGTGCTGGTTGCCGCTTTGCGTGGTGTAGCTTTCCTTGATGGATAGCCGCGCAATGTCGGCGGCGGGCACACGATGCCATGCCAGCACCAGGCCCAGCAGCCGGCGCTCCGTATGCAAGCCCTGGCGGTCCAATTGCACGTGCAAGCTGTTGGACACGGCATAGAAGCCCCACACCACCATGGCCCCACCGATGCCGCCAAACGCCAGCGGGAACAAGACCGGCGCGCCGCCATAGCCTGCCGCCATGCCTGCGGCAAAAAACACAGTACCCATCACCATCCACACCGCGTTTTGCTGCCACAGTCGGCCGTAGGGCTGGTACAGCCGCACGCCGCCGGCTATGGGTTCGATGTTGCTCACAATGTCCAGCTCGGCTTCGTGCCGGGCTAGCACCTGCGGGTGGCTGGCTGCATCCTGCGTAAGCCAGGCCGATTCGGCACGCGTGGCGTACACCGGCACTTCAAACCGCCGAGAAAAAGGCAGCGCCGGATCCGCGCTTTCAACCAGCACATACCAACGATGCTCGCTCTGGCCCACGGCCTGCTCAGACCCTGGCAGCCCTGGCGGCACGCTCAGGCGAAACGCCACGCGGCTGCCCTGCCCCTGCGGCTGCACCTGGGCTGCGCCCTCCGTCTGCCATACCACGTGTTCACGCGATTCGGCACGGCCGCCGCCGCTGCTGCCCGCCGAGCGGCCCTGGTGGCCAGAGGCGCAGCGCAGTGTGACCAGAAAGCTCAGATCGGGCCGGTAGCGAACGCCGGGCAGTTCCAGCGTAGCCCCCACATGCCCGCCAATGGCGCCCGGGAACGGGTCCATGACCAGATGTACCTCGCCCTGGCGGCGCGCATCCAGCGTGGCACGCACGGCCCACACCAGCAGACCCAGGCCCACGGCCCCGATGAGGCCCAACACGGCCGCGACCATGAGGTTGTCTTGGCGCCAAGCACGTGGCAGGGCGGCCAAGGCTGCCGAGTACGCGATGGCGCCCCACACCACCGCAAAACCCCAGGCAAACCACACCTCCCAGCGTTTGTCGGAGCGGATGCGGTTGCCCGCCCAGGCCTTGTTGGCCAGCCAGGGCGCATCGCCCGCAGCCTGCAGGCGCCGGGCCTTCTCTATGTCCCCACGCCGCATCTGGCGCCCCCACAGCAGCATGCCCACGCCAAAGCCGCCAAACACCACCACAAAAACCATCTGGAAAGCCAGCAGCCCTGGGCGCAGGCTGCGGTCGGCCACGGACTCCTCGGGGGAGGATGGGTTGAACCAGACTTGCAGGAGCACCCCGGTCTGCTGCGCCCGCTGCAGCCGCGCCCCCAGGTCCTGCTGAAAGCTCCCGATGTTGTCCGCCGATGTGTTGATGGCCGCGCGATGGCCGTCGTAGGTGGTGCCGCCCACCTGGTAGCGGTAATGGACGGAAACGCTGAACGAGCTGCCCGACTTGCTGCCCCGGTGCGTGTGGAGCGAGGCAGACACGACCTCGGCCGGCACCGGCTGCCAGAACCGCATGCGCGACCAGTCGTACAGATTGGGCAACACCCCCAAAAGCAGCATGCCCACACCCACGGCCGCAAACGGCAGGGCAAACAGCGTCAGGAACCAACCGCTGCGCTTTTTCTCCTGCGCCGCGCGGGCCTCGGCATCGGCGCCGCGCCGCCTGCCCGCCGCGGGCACGCGCTGCTGCTTCGTATCCGCCATGCGCCTCCCTCCCGGTATCTGCCCGCGATGGGGCTTGGTATTGGTGTATCCGCCCCGCTGGGCGCGTTGCAGATTCTGCGGCCAAACCGGCCGCGGGCCAATGTGCGCCCCATTGCTGTCAGGCCGTGTTCCTTTGACGGCCCTCGCGCCGCACGCAGCTTCGACGGCGAACGGTGCGGCGGGGAAGACCTTCCAAGAAAAACCGGCGGCAGCTCCCGGTTCTGAAAGGATTTTTGCTATCAATAAAGAAGTAGCTTCCGCCCTTCAACTTCGCCTCGTCCTACGACCATTTCACGGCACTTTTTGCCAAAATGCCGCCATGACCCCGCCCGAAATGCCCCGCGCATCCCGCTACTGGCTCATGAAGTCGGAGCCCGACGATTGCTCCATCGACGACGCCTTGGCCGCGCCGGACGCGACCGTGCCGTGGACGGGCGTGCGCAACTACCAGGCCCGCAACTTCATGCGCGACAGCATGCAGGCGGGGGACGGGGTGCTGTTCTACCACTCAAGTTGCGCGCAGCCGGGTATCGCGGGCATTGCGCGGGTGGCTTCTGCAGCCGCTCGGCCCGACCCGACGCAGTTTGACCCGAAGTCCCCCTACCACGACCCCGACTCGCCGCCCGATCATCCGCGGTGGCTGCTGGTCGACGTGCAGGCCCTGCGCAAGACGCGGCTGGTGTCGCTGCCCGAACTTCGAAAGCACCCGGCGCTGGCCGGCATGCGCGTGCTTCAGCGTGGCAACCGGCTCTCGATCACGCCAGTGGAGCCCGCCGAGTGGGCCTTCATCATGGAGTTGCTGGGCGGCTGAGGCCTCGTCTTCGAAGGACAGCGGCAACGCAGGCCCGCACACAAGTCGCAGCCCCAAGCCGTCACCGCGCCTGGTGCACCGCCATGGCCGCCTTCGCCTGCGCATGCAGGTTGGCCAGAAACGCCCGGTCCAGCAGCAACCACAGCATCACCGGTGCCAGCGCGGTAAAGATGAACAGGTTGAAGTGGTAGAGGAACGCCACGACATCCGCCACCCAACCGGGCAGTCCCGTCTGCGCGAACACCTCCGCACCCGCCCGGTTCAGTGCGTCATTGCACCATTGCACGATGACGTTGATGGCCTGGATGGGCAGCATCGCCAGCGACCCCAAGAGCAGCTTGCGCCCCCAGCCGCGCGGAAACGAGGCCAGCAGCAGCGCCCACAAGATGACGATGCCGTAGCCCAGCAGCCGGTAGTCAACCGCCGGGGCAAGCTGGCCGGTACGGAACTGACCGTTGTGCGTGGATACCACCTTGAGCGTGGTCTTGAGCACGCCCGTGGCCTCCTGGCGCGTGTAGCTCAGCGCCCACTGGAACACGGAAGACATCACCTCGCCCGACATGTAGAACACGGGTGCGGCCAACTGCGGGGCCAGGTAGTACCACAGCGGCATCAGGCACAGCAGGCTGAGGACAGCCACCAGCAGAAAACGGCCCATCGAGTTAAGCCGCATGGGCAGCCTCCGGCTCGGCAGGCTGCTGCTTGGCGATCCAGCGAATCCAGAGCATCCACACCACCAGCACATCCAGCATGATGAGTGCCTGCCACAGGTAGAGGTGGGCGAACTCGAACACGGTCATGTTCCACTTGCCCAGGTAATACAGGCTGATGATGCGCAGAAGGTTGACACCTTGCACCGCTGCGATGCCGATGGCGATGCCCACGAGCTTGTGCGACCATTTGGAAGGGAACGCGATCATCCCGGCAATGAGGATGATGGCCGCCTCCACGCCATTGCATCCGGCCTCGATGGACACCGCGAACCCGGTGGCCCGGCTCATCAGGATGCGCCCCTGGTGCGCGACATCGGCGTCCAGCGGGGTCATCAGCGCGGCGCTGACGGTGGCCAGCAGGCTGGTCCAGGGTTCGATGGCGACGCGCTGCACCTCATCGAGCATGTCGATGCGGAAAAGGACCGCGAGCACGGCGATGAAGATGACAAAGAAACGAAGCATAGGTGGAGAGGAAACCGTTGAATGCGCCTGGCCGCCGGTGTGCCCGGTCAACCCCAGGGCCAGGACGAGGCGCCGCCCATCATGGCGGACAACGCTGCGAATGCCGCGGGGAGAATATCAGAAGCGTTCCAAAACCCGCTGCATGAAATGGCCGCGACCGCTGGCGACCGGCTTCGCAGACAAGGTCTCTACCCGCCCGGCGCCGCGTACACAAGCACCTTGAGCGCGCGCTCCAGGTCCTGGTCGGCAAACGCTGCAGGGTTGGCCACGCGCTCGATAAACCGCAGCTCGGGCGCCAGTGCCTGCATCTGTTCCCGCAGGAAAGCCGTGCTCAACTCAGGCGCGTTCAAGCACAGCAGCGCGCGCCCTCCGGGCGCCAGCAGGTCGGGCAGGCGCCGCATCAGGCGGCCATAGTCTTTGGTCGCGACAAAGCTGCCCTTCTGGTAGCTGGGCGGGTCGACGATGACCAGCCCGTAGGGCCCGCTGCGGTTGATCTTGCCCCAGCTGCTGAAGATGTCGTGTGGCAGGAACACTGCGCCGGTGGTGATGCCGTTGAGCTGATGGTTCTGCTGGCCGATGCCGATGGCACCATGGCTCATGTCCACGTTGACCACCTGCTTGGCCCCGGCCTGCAGCGCCACCACCGAAAACGCGCAGGTGTAGGCAAACAGGTTGAGCACCTTGAGGCCGTAGCGGTCATCCTTGCGCGCTGCGGCAAAGTCGCGCACCCAGCGGCGGCCCTCGGCCATGTCGATGAACAGGCCGTGGTTTTGCCCCCGCAGCACGTGCACCCGAAAGCGCGCGCCAGCCTCGGTGACGATATGCGGCTCGGGCACGGCGCCGGCCATCAGCCGCGTTTCACTGCGGCCTTCCATGCGCAGCGCCTCGCCTCTGTGCTGGAACACCCAGTTCAGCGGTTCGCCAGCCGGCGCAATCTGCGCCCAGCGTGTTTGCAGGGCTGCACCAATGGCCGCGAGTTCCTCTTCGGTCGCGGGGGCAAAGCTGGTTAATACGAAGACGGGCGGGTAGACATCCAGCGACCACTGCTCGCACCCGGGGTGAAGCCCTCCCCGCCCATGGAAGACCCGCGCCGCTTCGGTGGGCACGGGCATGGCGGCAATGGCGTCGAGCAGGGCTTGCATGGGGCGAGGGAGCTGAAAGGATGAGCAGGAAAGGAGCACCCGGGAAGCAGGCACAGCGAGATCGACAATAAAAATCGGCCTCAGCACTTGCACCACGAGCGCGAGCAGCTACCAATTCTATAGCAACCGCTAGGCCACCCCTGACGCGCTCGCGCCTCCTTGTCTCAGCCCGCGTTGTCCCCCGTCCAACCCAGCGCCACATGCTGCAGCAGCATCACCGTCTTGCCATCCTGAATGGAGCCGCTGCGAATGCCCGCCAGCGCTTCGTCCAGCGGCATCTCGACCACCTCGATGTCTTCCCCCTCCTCCACCAGCCCGCCCCCGTCGCGGATGCGGTCCCGGTGCTCGTACTCAGCCACGAAGAAGTGCAGCTTCTCTGTGACCGAACCCGGGCTCATGTAGGCCTCGAACACCTTGCGGGGCTGGCGCACGCGGTAGCCGGTTTCTTCCTCGGCTTCGCGCCGCACGCAGGTTTCGGGATCATCGCCGTCGAGCAGCCCGGCGCACGCCTCCAGCAGCATGCCGTCGATGCAGCCGTTGAGGAACGCCGGGAGCCTGAACTGGCGCGTGAGCACCACCGTGCGCCGCCGTGGATCGAACAGCAGCAGCGCCGCGCCGTTGCCTCGGTCGTAGGCTTCACGGGTCAAGGTTCGCCATTGGCCATCGCGGCGGCGCAGGTGGAAGGTGACCTTGCGCAGCGTGTACCAGTGGTCTGACAGCACCTCCACCGCGCGCAGCTGGATTTGATCGGTGCTCGCGGGCACCGGGGCAGGCACGGGGCGGCTCATCGGTCCGCCTCCTGCACCGGCACCGCCCTGGCGCGCAGCGGCAATTCGTCCACGTGGTGCACCACCGGCAGACCGCACGCACGGGCCCGCGCCACGTCCAGGTCCGCTCCGCGCGATTCGCCCGGCAGGCGCAGCACCGCGTCGCAGCGCGACAGCAGCCGCTCGGCCACCGGGTACTGGTACGCGTGAAAGACGGCGTCACCGGGCTCGCGCCCCCCTGCCGCATGGATGATGGGCAGCGCAAGCCACTCACCCAGCAAGGGAAGGTGGCCACGTTCGTAGATGGGCAGTGCGGCGGCTTCCAGCCGGGCGCGGTTGGCGGCAATCCTGGCCGGATCGCCGTCGGTGCCGGAAAGGTAGGGGCCGGCGATGAGAACCAGCAGGGGGAAGTCGGGTGAGGGTATGGCCATGGTCTATGCAATGTTCGATTCGTGCAATATCATGCACAAACATGCAATTTCACGCAATCCCAGCGCCACGGACCAGGCTGCAGCCCTCCCCATGATGCTCACCACCCAACGCAAACAACTCATCCTGGATCGCCTGCGAAGCACCGGTCAGATCGTCGCCAAGGCCCTGAGCGAGGAACTGGGCATTTCCGAAGACACCGTGCGGCGCGACCTGCGCGAACTGGCGGCCGAGGGCCTGCTGCAACGCGTGCACGGCGGCGCGCTACCCGCCTCGGCCGCGACGGGCAGTCTGCAGGTGCGCGAACAACTCGCCCCCGAAGAAAAGCGGGCGCTGGGTCGTGCAGGGGCCGCGCTGGTGCAGCCCGGCCAGGTGGTCATCCTGGACGGCGGCACCACGTCTTTGCAGGTGGTAAGGCACCTGCCGCTGCAGCTGCGCGCCACAGTGGTGACGCACAGCCCCGCCGTGGCCGTTGCATTGGCCGCACACGCCGAAATCGAGGTCCTGGTGCTCGGCGGCCGCCTGTTCCGCCATTCAATGGTGAACGTGGGCGCGAGCGTGGTCGAGGCCGCCGCCCTGCTGCGTGCAGATCTCTACCTGATGGGCGTGACCGGCGTGCATGCCGAAGCAGGCCTGACCACGGGCGATTTCGAAGAAGCGGCCGTCAAACGGGCCTTGCATCAGCGCGCGGCCGAGACAGTGGTGCTGGCATCTTCTGACAAGCTGGGCGCCGCGTCAGCTTTCGCCGTCGCACCGTTGCGCGAACTGGCTGCCCTCGTGGTGCCCCCTGGCACGCCGCCAGCCATGCGCAACCAGCTGCGGGCGGGGGGCGTCCGGGTGGATGTCGCCGCGGCGTAGATTCCCGCACGACGCAGGCTGCAGCCCTGGCGCAAATCGCACAAAGCTCGCAGTGGAGCCAAGAAAAAAGCCCGCACGGAGCGGGCTTCGGGCCGGGCTGCGGAGCCGGGTCAGGCGTGCGGTACCGGGGTGCCTGAGTTGACGCACAGCGCCAGGTTCAGCGCCTTGATCGCGGTCTTGTAGTCCTCGCGTTCGATCACGAACTGCATGTTCACCTGGCGCAGTGTCTGCGACACGCAGTTCACGTTGACCTGCGCATCGGCCAGTGCCTGTGCCGCCTTGGCCAGAACGCCGGGGATGCTGATGTTGGAGCCGATGGCGCACACAATCGCGCTGGGCTTGATCGTCACGATCTGGTAGGCCTCCTGCAGCTCGGCCACCAGTGCCGGAGTGACCTGGCTGTCCCACACCAGGTGGGCGATGGAATTGGCGTTGGTTGCCTTCAGGATGTAGCTCACCCCGTGGTGGCAAAACACGTTCATCAGGCCCGCGTCGAAGCCCACGGTGCCCACCATGCTGGGGTCATGGATCTCGATCAGCGTGACCTTGTCGGTACCGGTGACGATTTCCACTCGCGCACGTTCGCCCACGAAGTCCTTGGTGATCAGCGTGCCGGGGTGGTCGGGCTCGAAGGTGTTCTTGAGGCGAATGGGGATGCCGGCCAGTTCCATGGGCTTGGCCGCCTTGGGGTGGATGGCTTCCATGCCCACGTCGGCCAGCTGGTCAGCCACGTCGTAGTTGGTGGCCCCCACCACAATGGCGTTCTCCAGGCCCACCAGGTTGGGGTCGGCGGAAGAGAGGTGGAATTCCTTATGGATCACGGCCTCGGCGGGGCGCACCTCCACCGCGATCTTGCTGAACGTGACTTCGGAATAGCCGCGGTCGAACTCGCGCATGATGCCCTCGGTGCCCTTGGTGTACCCCGTGGCCACCACCACCTTGTCAGCGAGGTCCAGGCCCTTGAAGCTCTGAGCGATGCGCTCGTCAATGGTCCAGGCTTCGTTGTCGTCAAAGCCGGCCAGATCCATGAGGACGGCATTGACGCCATTGGCCTTGAGGATCTCGACCGAGTTGAATGCACTGTGCGACTCGCCAATCGAGGCCAGCACCTCGCGTGCCGCCAGCAGCACATCGTGGCGGCTGAGGTAGCCGCTGGCCAGCACGTGCTGCATGGCGTTGAGGTACTCGCGCGCCTGGCCGATGCGCTGGTCGATAAAGGCGTCGGCCACGTCCAGCGGCAGGCCCAAGTCGGCGTAGCCGGCATTGAGTTTCTTGAGGCTGACGGCCAATTGCGTCAGGGCGTCCTGGTAGCCCTTGCCTTCCGCAAACAGGGCGTAGATGCCGCGCTCGCCCGTCTTCTTGTGTTCCAGCAACTGGTTCGTCACCCCCGAGTAGGCAGACACCACATAGATCCGGCCATAAATGCGCTTGGGATCGTGCAGCATGATGTGGCGCAGCACATCGCCAAAGGCGGTCATGGAAGTGCCGCCGATCTTCTCGACAGAGATCTTGGAGTTTTGAACGTCTTGCATGGACAGGCAGAGGGGAGCAAACAAATGGTAATGGCCGGGCGGAAGTGCTGCCCCTGGGTGCGCGGCAGCAAACCCGGTATTTTCCATTACTTTTATCCGGGCACTTTGATACGCCCCAACGGAGGCGGCTCGATTCGCGATAGCGGCTGCGAGGCCCCCAACGGAATGAGACGCCTACCTCTTCTGTGCTACAGATCAGCCTTCAACACCCCATTGCGGGTCGTGATGAAAAGCGCGGAGCCTTTCACCGCAATCCCTTCCGGCGGCGGAATCACCCCTGGCAACGTACCAGGCAGGAAACCGTACTTACCAGCCGTGCCCACCACGGTGCTCACCACACCGCCAGCGCTGATCTTGCGAACCACGGCATTATTGCGATCAGCCACATAGAGATTGTCTTGACCATCGATCTTGACATCCACAGGGAACCAGAACTTCGCCTGCGCCGCCGCCCCATCGGTGTAGCCTGGAACGCCGGCTTGACCCGCAATGGTGCTGACCAAGCCCGCTGGCGTGATCTTGCGGACCCGATGATTGACGGGATCGGCCACATACAGATTGCCTGCGGAATCGAAGGCGCCGCCTCCTATGGAACCGAACCGAGCGGACTCTCCTGGCCCATCCACCAAGCCCTGAGCGTCAGCCTTGCCAGCCAGCAGACTCACTGCTTTGTCCGGGCTGATCTTGTAGATCGCCCCATACGGTCTGGTCGGGACCAGAATGGGTTGGCCTGCGGCCGGTACCGTTGAGCCTGCGGCGGCATACACCGCACCTGAGTTATCTACCGCCAGCACCTTGAATCCATCAGGCAGGCTCTGGCCGCCTTCGAAAAACGACTTGGCGGTGCCGTCGGGAGAAATCACACGAATGCGCCGTCCGCCCCCAACATAGGTATTGCCGTGCCGGTCCACGGCCGTTCCGCTCATGGCATTTTGGTAATCCATCCGAACGATAGTGGTGGTGCCGCCGTCTGGGGTCATTCGGCGCAGCGAGTAAGCGTCGTCCAGGTGGCCCGGCAAGTGGCTGTTGGGATTGACAAACTTGTCGAGTACGAACAGATTGCCATTGGCATCCATGGAAGGGCTGCGCGGGTCAGAGAACTGCGCAGCGCTGCCAGTCCCATCGGCCTCACCCACCACACCCTGGCGACCGGCGTACATGCTTTCAACACCTTGAGCATCAATTTTCAGAACCGCTGGGCTCCCGAAAACCGGTGCGTTCCCGCCAGTTCCAGGCACAGACAGGTAAAAGCTTCCGGCTGCATCCCGGGCAAACCCGACAAAGTCGTATGCCCAGCGAGATGACCAGTTCTGCGTGGATTGCCGGACGGTGGAGACCATACCGGCGGGCGTCACCTTGCGAATGGCGCCGTTCCCCTCCAGCACGTACAAGTTGCCCGACGCATCCATCGTGATGGCTTGAAGTTCCACAAAACGCGCGGCGCTGCCCTGCCCGTCGACGTCTTGACTTGACTCTTCCGAACCCGCCAGTATGGTCATCGCGCCCGACGGTGAAACCTTGCGAATCACCGGCTGGTTACGGTCAGCGATATAGATCGTCCCCTGCGGATCCACGACCAGGCTGGAGGGCTGGTAGACAAACGAAAACGCTGGAGTGGGTATTCCCTTGGAACTGATGGCATTCACCACAGTCACGATTTGGCCGTTTGGCCCCAGCTTGCGCAGTTGGTTGCTGGCGGTGAAGTACACCGTACCCGTAGCATCCACCGCCAAAGGTTTACCCAGATGGCAAAAAGCCATCGAGGAAATTTGGCAGTTCGAATCGGTCGAAACATTTGCCAAGGTGGTGACCGTGCCTTGCGCCGTCACTTTGCGTATGAAATCGCCGTTATCGGAGACATACCAGTTGCCATTGGAGTCCGCCGCAACAAACTGCGGATTCAAGAACTTGGCGGCCGCCCCTTGACCATCAGCGAATGCGGCGACCATGTCCCCACCAGCCACGGTACTCACCGCGCCGTCAGAAGAAATTTTGCGCAGTGCATGGTTGCCCGCCTCGGCCACCATGAGGTTGCCAGCGGGATCCACTGTGAGGCCCTGGATGCCATAGAAGGTTGCGCTACTGCGGGTCCCGTCCAGGTTGCCCACACCCCCTACGTCACCCGCGAACAGGGCGATTTTTCCCATCTGTGCTGGCGGGGGGCTGACGGTGTCCCCTCCCCCGGAGCCACCACCGCATGCCTGCAGCGCTAGGAGGCTTGCAAAGGCTATCGCATGCCCGTTACAGCGGGCCAAGTTCATCCATTTCAAAGTCAACTCCCTAATTGGTGGGCGCTAGCTGCAATTTGGCCTGCGCCTTGTTCACTGGATTCACGGCAACTGGGCGTGAGTGCCCAGTCCGGCGCAGTGTGTTATCGAGAGTACCAAATTAAATCGCCTGACCCCATGTCAGTTTCCACCTGTAACACTGAGTCCACCTCGCCTCTACCCCTTGGTACGCGACAGAGGCCCTACAGCAGTCCCCGCAGAGCTGTGCGGTGCGAGGGCGGATTGAGCCCAGCGGGCTCTTGTCAGGCGCCAGACATGCCCAGCAACTCCTCTCGCGGCACCGCCTTGCTGAACAGAAAGCCCTGCGCCAACTGGCATCCTTCCGCCGCCAGGAACTCTGCCTGCTCGGGCGTTTCCACTCCCTCTGCCACCACCTCCTGGTTCAAGCAGCGCGCAATCGACAAAATGGCCTTGATGAGCTCGGCTCGGAAATGGTCGGTGGTTGCGGAATGGATGAACGACTTATCGATTTTGAGCGTATCGATGGGAAAGCGGGCCAGATAGGACAGGGCTGAGTAACCCGTGCCAAAGTCGTCAATCGCAATGGTGGCCCCCATCCCGCGCAGGGCCTGCAAGGCCTTGACCGCAACACCGTCCTCGTCCAGGAGGAGGCTCTCGGTAATTTCAAACTCCAGCCACTGGGGGGCGCATCCAGTTTCTGCCACGATTCCCTGCACCTGCGCCACCAGGCCGGAGGCCTGGATCTGGCGGACCGACAGATTGACCGCCACCTTGCGTGGCTGTGAGGCTCCGGCATTCCAGGCAACGGCGGTCCGGCAGGCTTCGCGCAGCACCCACGCGCCCAGCTCGTTGATCAAGCCAGCGTCTTCTGCCACCGGAATGAACAGCTCTGGCGACACTTGGCCCAGGCGAGGATGCGTCCAGCGCAAAAGTGCCTCACAACCCACCGTCGCGCCAGACGCCAGCAGCACCTTGGGCTGGTAGTGCAACGCCAGCTCGCCGCGTTGGAGCGCACGGCGCAGATCGAACTCCAGGGTCAGCCGCTGCTGGGCATGCTCCGTCAAGTCCCTGGAGTAAAACCTGAAGTTGTTCCGCCCAGAGCGCTTGGCGAAGTACATCGCCGAATCTGCGTACTTGAGCAGTTCTTCTGCCGCCTCGCTGTCCGTCGGGTACACCGCGATACCGACGCTGCAGGACACGAAAATTTCCTGCCCCTCCAGCCAAAAGCTCTGGTTGAAGGCGGTCTTCACCTTCCCTGCCACCCGTGCCAGATGGCTGGCGGTATGGATCTTCGGCAGCAGCATGCCGAACTCGTCCCCTCCCAGCCTGGCGACGGTGTCATAACTGCGCACACTGGCACGCAAGCGATGGGCGACCTCCTTGAGCAAGGCGTCTCCCGCCGCATGGCCCATGGTGTCGTTGATCTGCTTGAACCGGTCCAGATCCACGACCATCACCCCCGCCTGGCCGCGGTGGTAGGCGGCATCCTTCAGCATTTGCGCCAAGCGGTCATGGAACAACACGCGGTTGGGCATCCCCGTCAGTGCGTCGTAGAAAGCCATCTGGTGGACCTTGTCCTGGTAGGCCTTCAGCTCACCAATATCGCGCCCCACCAGCAACACGCTGGAGACGCTGGCATCGTCATCCAACTCGGGAGTCAAACTGACCAAACTGCAGATGCGGCGCCCCAACGCATCGGACCATTGCAACTCCAACTCGACGGGCGTCTTGCTGCCCACCACCTGCACCAGATATTGCTCCAACTTTGCTCCAGCTTCCTGCCCCCAGAGCGCCTGGGGTGAGCATCCGAGCGCACCCGTCTCCAGCCGTCCCACTGCCTGCAGCAGCACCGGGTTGGCATAGCGGCAGCCGAACTGAAGATCAAAACGGGCAATCACATCGGGAGAGTTTTCGACCAGGGTGCGGTACTCCCGCTCGCGCAGGCTCAACTGCTGCTGCAGCTCCAATCGTTGGGTTACATCGCGGGAAACGGTGATGAAATGCGGATGCGCATCCGCGCTGGTCCGCATCTGCGATACCGACAGTTCAAACCAGCGCAGGCCGACAGAGGTCACGACCGATATGACGTGGCCCAGTGACACACCCTTTTGCTCCGCCTCTGCGCAAGCAAGCTCGGCAATCGCAACACTCTCGGGCGGCAGCACTTCCCGCAGAGTCCGCCCCAGCAAAGCCTCTCGGCTTGCCGCCAGTAACTCGGGGTTGCGCGTCCAGATATTCCGGTAACGGCCTTCCCGGTCGGTTTCGAACAACAGGTCCGGAAAGGCGTCGATCACCCCCTGGGCGAAGGCCAGCGCTTTCTGAAGCTCGCTCTCGGTGTGCTTGCGGTCCGTGATATCCCTGGAATATCCCACCGTACCCACCACCTTGCCATGCTGGTGCAACGGGGATTTCCACACCTCCATCCAGCGCCGCTGGCCGTGTTCATCGACGTACAGCTCCTCCACATAGTGGGCCACGCCCGCCGCCATGACAGCTTTGTCGTCGGCCACATACGTTTCCGCCAGATCCTTGGGGAAGAAATCGAATTCAGTCCGGCCTTCCAGTTCCGCCGTGGAGGCCACCCGCGCCACTCTGGCATACGCGGTATTGGCTGCCAGCAAACGGCTGTGCTCGTCCTTGAGCCAGACAAAAAATGGAAACTCGTCCAGCAAGGTGCGCCAATACTGCTGCCGTTGCTGCAAGGCTTCCTGCATTCGCTGGGCTTCTGACATGTCGCGGACGATGGAGACAGCGAACAAGCGTCCCTCCCGTTGCAAAGTCACGCCATGCACTTGCACGGCAATCAGCTTGCCGCTCCTCGTCTTGTGAACCGTGTCGATGACAAAAGCCTGGCCTTCCGGGCTTTGCAGTATTTCCAGGCATTGCTCTCTGGAAATATTCGGATCGATGTCCGGCGGCCCCATGGCCAGCAGCGCCTCACGGCTGTACTCCAAGGCGCGGGTGGCGGCATCGTTCACATAGACGAAGCAGCCATCCTCACCCACGATGAGCACAGCATCCTGGTACAGGTCCAATCCTTTGCCCAGCAGCACCCAGGCCAGGTTCGGGTCGCCATCAGGCTGAGCGACGATGGTAGGGGGTATGGGCATCCTGCTTCCAGATCAACAATCTGCTTGTTGTGGTCCTACGTCTGCCCTGTAGCCTGGGATCGCTTCAGTCAGTCCTGATCGCAACATTTTGCAACGATTACGAGAGCACGCAATGCGCAAAAGCCCGAACCGTTGCCGGTTCGGGCTTTGTCTACTAGCTAGAAGCTGAGAAGCTGGCTATTTATCTCTTCTGCGGCGGCACATCCGTGCAGCTGCCGTGCGCAATCTCCGCCGCCATGCCGATGCTTTCGCCCAGCGTGGGGTGCGGGTGGATGGTCTTGCCGATGTCCACTGCGTCGGCGCCCATCTCGATGGCCAGGGCGATCTCGCCAATCATGTCGCCCGCATGCGTGCCCACCATGCCGCCGCCCAGGATCTTGCCGTGGCCGTGGGCCTCGGGCGAGTCGTCGAACAGCAGCTTGGTCACGCCTTCGTCGCGGCCATTGGCAATGGCGCGGCCCGAGGCCGTCCAGGGGAACAGGCCCTTCTTGACCTTGATGCCCTGGGCCTTGGCCTGGTCTTCGGTCAGGCCCACCCAGGCCACCTCGGGGTCGGTGTAAGCCACGCTCGGGATCACGCGGGCGTTGAAGGCGGCGCTGGCCAGCTCCTTGTTGCCTTGAAGTTCGCCGGCGATGACTTCGGCCGCCACATGCGCTTCATGCACCGCCTTGTGCGCCAGCATGGGTTGGCCCACGATGTCGCCGATGGCGAAGATGTGCGGCACGTTCGTGCGCATCTGGATGTCGACGTTGATGAAGCCTCGGTCTGTGACGGCCACGCCCGCCTTTTCAGCGGCGATCTTCTTGCCGTTGGGGGTGCGGCCCACGGCCTGCAAGACCAGGTCGTACACCTGTGGCTCGGGGGCCGTGCCGCCCTCTTCCGCTGGCGCGAACGTGACCTTGATGCCTTCAGGCGTTGCCTCGGCACCGACGGTTTTCGTCTTCAACATGATGTTGTCGAAACGCTTGGCGTTCATCTTTTGCCAGATCTTGACCAGGTCGCGGTCAGCGCCCTGCATCAGGCCGTCCATCATCTCGACCACATCCAGGCGTGCGCCCAGCGTGCTGTAGACCGTGCCCATTTCCAGGCCGATGATGCCGCCGCCCAGGATGAGCATGCGCTTGGGCACTTCCTTGAGCGCCAGGGCGCCGGTGGAGTCCACCACGCGCGGATCATTAGGCATGAAAGGCAGGCGCACGGCCTGGCTTCCGGCGGCGATGATGGCTTTCTTGAAGGCGATGACCTTCTTGGTGCCGGTCTTGTCCTGGCCGGTGCCGGTGGTTTCTTCCACTTCGAGGTGGTTGGCCCCAACGAAGGCACCGTAGCCGCGCACAGTGGTCACCTTGCGCATCTTGGCCATGGCAGCCAGGCCGCCGGTGAGCTTGCCGATGACCTTTTCCTTGTGGCCGCGCAGCTTGTCGATGTTGACGGCGGGCGCGCCAAAGTCCACGCCCAGGTCGGCCATGTGGCTGACCTCGTCCATGACAGCCGCCACGTGCAGCAGCGCCTTGGAGGGGATGCAGCCCACGTTCAGGCACACCCCGCCCAGGGTGGCGTAGCGCTCGACGATGACTACCTTGAGGCCCAGGTCGGCCGCGCGGAACGCGGCGCTGTAGCCGCCGGGGCCACCGCCGAGCACGAGCACGTCGCAGTCCATATCCGCCGTGCCAGCGAAGCTGGATGCTACTGAATTAATAGCTCCTTGCGCTTGTGGTGCGGGCGCTGAAGCCGATTTTTGCTCAGAAGCTGCGGGCACTGGGGCTGCGGCAGGTGCGGGAGCTGCCGCGCCTGCGCCCTGCACTTCCAGCGTCAGCACCACCGAACCTTCGGCGACCTTGTCGCCGAGCTTGACCTTGAGTTCCTTGACCACGCCAGCATGGCTGGAGGGAATCTCCATGGAGGCCTTGTCGGACTCCACGGTGATCAGGCTTTGTTCGGCCTTGATGGTGTCGCCGGGCTTGACCAGCACTTCGATGATGGCCACTTCGGCGAAGTCGCCGATGTCGGG
>Ga0307408_100000318_pt1 | contig 46253 bp, 45 predicted proteins | sample 322Cmetagenome_FD_202116 | JGI IMG/M metagenome (GOLD analysis project Ga0307408, IMG submission 202116) | Maize rhizosphere microbial communities from greenhouse at UC Davis, California, United States - 322HYB-C-3 | ecosystem: Host-associated > Plants > Roots > Rhizosphere > Soil | place... | reverse complement strand
CCCCGTTGTCAACAGCAAATTTCGTGTCCAGCAACTTAATTTCCGGTGTCGATTGTCCGCTTGGAAATGCTGTAGAAACAGAAGCCACCTTGATTCCCGAATTACCCAACGCTTTTTTTGCCTCGGCAACCATTGAAGGATAAACACAAATGGCGGCAACTGTTGGCAGTCCTAGATAATCATCGTGCAAATGCTGTGCTTTGTAACACAATTGACGCACTTTTCCCGGAGTGTCTTTCCCTTCCAGCGTTGTTAGGTCGATCATGTTCAAAACCAGTTTCAAGCCTTGAATTTTCGATTCATTTTTGATGCTTCGGGTTTGGAACCTGGCAACACGCTCTTCCACACCAACTTTGTCAATTGATGGCGATAACCGGAAATCAGGAATTTTCTTTAATGGTTTATTTACTGCCATTTATTCAATGATATACATTCAAATATACGCAACCAATGTGAAGGGAAAATGAAATGTGAAAAAGTTTCGAAACTAAAAGGAATTAGTCTTCAGGCGGATTCAGCGAAAGCATTCCAACACACTCAGGCGCCTTCCAAAAATTGATGATATAGTGAAACAAGGTAACTGATCGAAGTCGAAGTTAATTTGATTATTTTTAACCGAATGAAAAATAACCTTGTTGCAGAGATCTTACCTGTTGCGCTTAACGCTGCTGTTGAAGCTTCGGAGGCCATTATGGAGATCTATGTACAGGATTTTACAGCGAGCTGGAAAGAAGACGGTAGTCCGGTAACAATTGCCGATCTCCGGTCAAACGATATTTTGGTTTCTTATCTTGAGTCCACCGGAATTCCTGTGATCAGCGAAGAAGGTGAGAAGGAAGCGTTTTCAGCGAGAAAGAACTACGAATTGGTCTGGTGTGTTGATCCGCTAGACGGAACCAAGGAATTCCTTAAGAAGAATGACGAATTTGCGATCTGTATCGCGTTGATCCGGAACCAAAAGCCCATTCTCGGCATCATTACTTCTCCGGTTCAGCGACGTGTAGTTGTTGGAGGAATTGATGTTCCACCTGCTATATTTCGTTTTGAAGAAGTGGAATTCCCCTTGAAATGGCAATACCTTTTACCACGAGACCATGTGAATGTTCCGCTTGTTATCGCCGGCAGTCGCTCGCACCAAAGCGGTACTGAACTGAAATTCACCAATCGGTTGAAAGATGAATTCGGCGAAGTGCAGTTTCTTCGCAAAGGAAGCGCATTGAAATTTATGGATCTTGCATTGGGCAAAGCCGATGTTTATCCGCGATTTGCTCCCACAATGGAATGGGATATTGCTGCCGGACAAGCTATCATAGAGGCGCTTGGTGGAACCGTGGTGCATGCCGAAACGCAGGAACAACTGCGCTACAACAAAGAGAATTTGTATAATCCTTATTTCGTGGTTTATACTGCGCCAATGCTATCATGAAGGGAATAATCGTTTTATTTTTCCTTATGATCTCGTGCACTATAAATGCACAGGATAGTTTATCCCTTCCAATACCTAAGATGGACTACCGGGTTATTCCCATTCAAGCCAGAATAGATGTACTCGGTAACAATCGCGTGCTTCCGATGGAAAGTTATTTTCGTGACAGAATAATGATACTGGCTGGTAATTTTTCCCCTGTATTTCCTGTTACAGATAGAGAAACGGGTTATTTCCGGTACACGGTAAATGAAAAACCGCGCTATTCTACGGTTGGTGTTTATTTGTACAAAAGAGAACTGGTACAACTTAGTGATGGCGGCAATCAGTTATGGGCCACGCCTTTATTTGATATTTCACTGGGTAAAGACCTGACATCAGATTCATTAAGCAGAATTTCTCAGAATACGCGTGGCGTAAGGATAGAAGGAATGTTCAAAAACCGGGTGTTTTTTACCACTTCTTTTTATGAAAACCAAGCCATCCTTCCTGATTATGCAAGAGCGTATGCCTTGAGCAGGGGAGAGTTTTACCCCAACCAGGGAGATACCACTTATTCCCAGGTAAACGGTGTGATTTCCGGAGCTGCACGTACAAAACCTTTTGGAGATAACGGATTCGATTATGCGTATGCCGTTGGAAGTATTACTATTCGTTTAAACGGGAGTATGGATCTGAGCTGGGGCAACAATTCCTTGTTTGTTGGAAGCGGTTACCGAAGCATGCTGTGGAGCGATCACACGCCTGGCGCTATGAATTTGCGGTTTCGGTGGAAGTTCAAAAAACGTTTTGAATACCAGTTTGTGCGGATGCGGGGAATGAACATGATGCGTAGAATTGGCGGAATCAATGGTGAAGCGTTCTACGAACCGACTTCGTTAAGCATGTCAACACTTTATTTTCACCCAACACCAAATTCTTCTATCGGATTGTTTGAAGGAGGAGTTTGGTACAGGGGAGATTCACTCACCAAAAAAGCGGTTTCCGGTCTTTACTATGTTCCTCTTCCGGGGGCGAGTGCAATAGAGGAAGCGTCGAATGGAAAAAGTAATACAGTTCTTGGACTCGATGGAAATTTTAAAACAAGATTCGCACTGTTCTATGGTCAGTTTGCCTTGAATCCATTCGCTGAAAAGAGTAGTTTGCTACAGGTTGGAACACGGATCTTTAATCAAAAATTCAAAGGTGCTTTTGTGCAACTGGAATACAACCAGGCAGATGAAAATGCATACTCCAGTTCCAATCCGAGAATGAATTATGCTTCTTACAACCTCCCTTTAGCCCATCCGGCTGGAACGGATTTCCAGGAATTCCTTTTCCGCGGAAATTTTGAATACAAGGATTTCTTTATTGCACCTGCGCTACATTATTATCCGAAGCAGCAGGAACAAGCCACGCTTTTACCTGTGTACTCAACAGTTTCAACAACTTCGCAAAAAGTGATTTTAACCGTTGTTGAATTCGGTTACAAATTCAATCGTGCATACGGACTGGAATGTTTCGGACAATTCAGGTATAGAAAGTCCGAAGGAACAATCGTCATGGAATCATCATGGATCAGTGCCGGGATCAGAACAGCAATTCGTAACCATTATTTTGATTATTGATGATGAGGTTTTTGATTGTCATATTGTTTTTGGTTTCGGTGAGCACATCCCTGGCGCAGGATACTATAAAAAAGCCGTTGGAGAATAGATCTATTCCCCGTATTCCTCATGGAGCTGATATTTGTGTGCCGGATTATGCAGTCCCAATTGATTATTCTTATACCGAACGTCAACTGAACTACGATCTGCACCCCGGTATTTTGCCTTTGCGTTTAAATTACCTGGTTTTTTCAAATGAAGCCGGGAATTATTCCCGATGCAAGAATTTTGACGTTAAACCCGTTTCAGAATCCTATGCAGTTTTAGATAGTGCCAACAACTTTGGTTATCGCGCTTCAATAGGCGTTTCACTTCGTCTTCAAAGAGGGCATTGGTTCAATAAAACACAATTCCTTTCCGGATGGAGCAGCAGGGAAAGTGTGGACCAGGATCATCCTGCTTTTTCTCCGAACCACAATTACGGTTATTACTGGTACAATTCTGTTCGAACCCGGACCCACTATTCTCCTAATGAAACTTTTGACCTGAGTTTTGGTATCGACAACCATTTTTTTGGAGAAGGGTATCGCTCTATGATCCAGGGTAACCAGGTGGCTCCTGTTCCTTTTGCAATGATGCGCGTAAATTTCTGGAGATTGGAGTACGGATTGTTGTACCAGTTCAATCATGAGAACATTCCGGGTTCCCAACTCTGGAAATTCAATGCCCTGCATTATTTGAGTTATAACATTACGAAAAGATTCAATATCACACTGGTTGAGCAAGTACTATTCCAGCCAACTGACGGTGCGTTTAACCGTGGTTTCGAACTGGAATATTTGAACCCGATTGTCTTTTTCCGTCCGCAGGAATACAGTTTGGGTTCTACCGATAATGTAATTCTGGGTTTAAACACCAGTTACAAGTTCAAGAATCATGTAGTTTACGGTCAGATCTGTTTAGACGAATTTGTGATTGACGAGATCAGGAAGCGTTCCAAATGGTGGGCAAACAAATACGGAGCACAATTGGGAGTGAAAGGAACAGTCAAAACACTGAAATATATTGTTGAGGGAAACCTGGTACGTCCATACATGTATTCGCATATCAACAACGGACAAAATTCCGGGAATATGGGCTTGCCGGTCGGACATCCGCTCGGATCCAATTTTGCGGAAATCCTGGCTATCGTCACCAAAGAAAAGATGAAAGAGTCGGATAAAGTTTACGCTCACAAATTCTCCTACTCGGCATTTGCAATGTTCCAATTGAAAGGAGAAGATGCTGATTCCTTAAGCTGGGGTGGTAATATTTACGAAAGCTACGTATTCCGTCCGAAAGAGTATGGAAATACTATCGGGCAAGGATTGACCATTCGCAATATTCTGTTTGGAGCGCAATTCGCTTATTCAAACATCAAATTCCCGATTGAATATTATGTTCAGGCTGGTGTAAACTATACGTGGGGTGAAACCAAAACGCGGATTTCACCGATGGCTGTGGTGGGTGTGAGAAGCACGCTTTTCGGTACACGACGATTTTTTTGATTCTTTCCCACAGATGCGCTGATGAAATCGGCGCTTACCAGTCGCCGAAAATATTTAGTTGGTTATTCACGGAAGTAATTATTCCAATATTAATAAAACTCGCTATTAAAGAGAGTTCATCTATTTAATTATAAAAGGCGTCTGGTAAGCGCCTTGATATCTGTGCATCTGTGGGAAGAAAAAAGTCGAAACAACATGTGTTGCTCCGACTTCTGTTAACCAATATAGAGTAGCGTCTATTTCGTATGCAATGATCCCAATCGCGTAATCCTGCCTTTGGTAATTTCAACATTCTGGATCACTGTCAGGTCTTGTGTTCCTTTGGGATCAATTTGGATTGTATAATTTCCGTCCTTCACACCGCGTAACAGGAAGTTTCCGTTCGCATCAGTATAAGTGGAATATTTTTTCCCATTACCAACTACAGTAACCGCTGAATTGCTTCCGTAGATGTGTCCGCCAACACCGGTTGATGGATCCTCAATTTGTGAAATCATCGGCTCAAAGTGGAACTGGTCACCCATTTGAACCAGCGAGAACGCCACGTTAAAATCGAGAAGTATGCTTGTATTGTTTCCCGAAGTGACCTGAGCCTGGATTGGAATTTCGATCACGGAATTGAAATTCAGACCCAGGTCAAAAATGGTGGAGCCGCTTCCATCGTTGTAACTCAATTGGTTGTCGGTTCCGAACGTTAAACGCAACTGGGTGTAAGTTCCCGGTTGAATATTCGTGTTGTGCGCCAACGTAATATCAACGCCATTGGTCAAAGTCAGTACATCCACAGAAGTTTGGGTTTCGCTCAATACAATCCAGCCAGTACTGCTTGAATAAGCCTCTACCTTCGCAATTTTCACGAACAGACCGTCAAAATCACCCGGAGAATCGGTCATCTTGATTTCCATGGTTCCCATTTTCTTTTCCTTTTTACAGCCAGGAGTAAAAAATAGTAGTCCGGTGAATGTTAAGAGAGTCAAAATTATTTTCATGTTATTCCTTTTATTTAGACCATCGCTTAACGAAGCCTGTGCCAATAAACCTTAACAGGTGTAAAACGCAGGGTTTTAATAGCTTTCCGGCGCCACTCGAAAACTTCCCTATGAACTCCTGTTTCAAATTGAAAACGAATAGATTCAAAATGAAAATTGTTACAACTATTTTGGATGTTTGCGGCCCCAACATCATCATTCGTTATTTTAGTGAGAAGATTGGCTACTACTTCGCGGAAAGCAAAATGAAAGAACGAATTCGAAAAGTAAGTTTGTGGACGGGATTGATGGTTCTGGTCATTTCCTGTGATTTGAATACGAGCGCCCAAAATGGCATCTTTCTATTCGGTTCCATTGACTTCGGCGTTATAGGGAAAGATTACACTTTTGAAGAGAATGGAGCTGTGTTAAAGCGCAAATGGCTCGGAACGGAAAAAGATGATTCTGATTTGTTATTCAACCCGGAAATCGGTTTAAGCTATCATTTTAATCGTCACCTCGGCATCTCTTTTAATGTGAAACTGACCAACTTATCTTCAGTTTTTCATGACGAGCGATTTATGATTGCCAACAACATCGATGGCGTGGATTTTGAACCCAACTTGGGAAAGTTACGCGCGGATTCCGGGAATTTCAATCCGAACAGGAACTATCTGACACCGAATTTTTCATTGAAATACATTCTCAATACCGCAAAAAGAGCAAGTGGTCCTTACCTCGCTTACGGATTAGGAATAAATTATCTGTTGGCTCCTGAACTGGCAGAACTAAGTTACTTTCATCAACCTTCCAATGAATTGCTCCATCTTTCACTTGACTATAAAAAGTTGTATCCCAGCCATTACTTTGAACTCGGTTATTTGTTCTTTTCCGACAATTTTCCGGATTCGAAACCTGTAATGCATGGTTCGATGTTCGATGTGAGTTTTCGCTACACGCTTGCCGGGGTCTATTTTTCAGGCAATTACCAGGTAAGTCAAAATGGCACGCCAATCTATTCTGATGCGGTTTCCATGCGTGGGAATTACTTCAGTGTTGTGCTGAAAATCGGTGGGGCAATCTGCGGTCGAAAGTTGGACGACAGGTCCAAACGAAAAGCCGAGAGCAAGCTTTAGAAGATGAATCTTATAAAATTCCGCTTTTTCGGTACTTTTCACCGATTAGATTTGGGTTCAATTGCTCAGTTTCGAGAGTAAACAGTAAATTTGCACTGTCTTTCGAAAAAGAAAGAACCGTAAATAAGGCGAGCACAATGAGCATTGGGGATAAAATTAAGGTTTACATGGATTTCACTAAGTTTCGACTGGCTTCCCTAGTGATCCTTTCAGCTCTTTCCGGTTATTTATTCGTTGGTGCTTCAGACGGTTTGGAAATTACTTATTTGTTGGTCGGTGGGTTTTTGGTTACAGCTGCAAGCAACGGTTCCAACCAGATTTGGGAGCGTGAATTGGACGTGCTGATGAACCGAACGGGCAAACGCCCGCTTCCTACGGGAAATATGTCGGTGAATGAAGGAATCATTGTTGTTATACTTTGTTTACTTCCCGGTTTATGGATGCTTTACCAGTTAAACCTCGCATCAATGGTTCTTGGTTTATTTGCCTTCATTTCATATGTATTCATTTATACTCCGATGAAGCGTATTTCAACCTGGGCGGTTTTTGTCGGGGCGTTTCCCGGAGCAATTCCACCAATGTTGGGAGCCGTTGCCGGATCGGATAGTTTTGGGTTGATCCCTGGAGTATTGTTCCTGGTTCAGTTTGTTTGGCAGTTTTCCCATTTCTGGGCAATTGCGTGGGTGCTTTACGAGGATTATTTACAAGGCGGATTTTCACTTCTTCCCTCTAAAGAAGGCCCGAGCAAAACTTCTGCATTCCAGATCGCAGTTTATTCTTTTGCATTGATCCCGTTCTCTTTGCTACCATGGTTGCTTGATTGGACAGGTGTTACAACGGCAATTGTGGCCGGAGTTTTAACAACATTGTATTATTTACTATCGCTCCGTTTATTGAAGAGCCTGGAGAAGAAAGACGCGAAACGTTTGATGTTCGCTTCGTTCATTATACTTCCAATCCTGCAATTTCTCTATGTTCTTGACAGGAACCCGGAGACAATTGAAACGGCTCTCAAAGCGATATTTTAAGGTTAGATATGAAACAGGAATATTTAAAGGAGCTTACTCCTGAAGTTAGGGAACAGATGAAACGCAACCTGGTTTATGTTGCGATCTTCAGTATCATTATGTTTTTTGCAGGCTTTGCTTCTGCATACATTGTGAGCAGCGGAGGAAGTTATTGGGTGAAATATAATTTCCCGCCGGCATTTTACATTTCTACAGGATTTATTCTTTTGAGCAGTATTGTACTGCAGATTTTCGTTTCGCGGGTTAAAAAAGGAAAGTATGCTTTCGTTAAACTTGGTGTTTTCCTCACCTTTTTATTTGGAGTTGGATTCGCAGTTTACCAATTCAAAGGCTACGGCCAATTGGTTGATTCAGGCGCATTTGTAAACTCTAATATTATTGTTACAGAAGGAAAATACGGGGATTACTATACCATTCGTTACAACGGTAAATACATGGAGGTAGACGGGAACGAGTATTACATTGCCGGTAAAAAAGTGACACCTGCCCAAAAAGAAGAATTGTCGAAGTACTTTGCACAATTGGACACAGTGGCGGTGGATTCCAGGTTTCATGGACCGTTGAAGTCCAATATCGAAATGCTGTACAAGAACCAGATCGTGAGCTTTAAGAACGATAAATTCTATGTGCAGGACACAGTAGAATTGCAATTCGTAGATCTTGACCGCATGGAGAAATTTGCGGTTCACATACGTGATAAACGAGGCGATTTCTTCCACGGTGGTGAATACGGAAAGGATTTCGTGATCTATTATGAAGGTGAAGAACTGGATTACAAAGACAGAAGTTTATATAGAAAAAATGGTGGAAAACTGGACGTAGGAATGCAATTGAGCTTGAATGGTTCAAAAGATGTGGCAACGGCATATTTGTATATCATCACATTTGCGCATTTACTTCATGTTTTGGTAACACTGTTTTATATGCTCTCTCTGTCAATCCGTTCATTTACAGGGACATTGGAAAGATACAATTATATTTCACTCCGAATGGGCTCCATTTTCTGGCACTTTTTAGGTGTATTATGGGTCGGATTGTTGTTATTTTTACTTTTTATTCATTAAACTTGCACAAAAAATTATAAAAAATGGCAGGACACGCTACAGCACATGTTGACTCGGGTACCGCTTGGGGAGGGAAGGTTTCTCCTTTCAACGCTAGCTACGGAAAGTTAATGATGTGGTTCTTCTTGGTATCGGATGCGCTGACTTTCAGTGGTTTGTTGGTTGCTTACGGATATACACGTCACACAACGGCAAGTGCTTGGCCGATTGGTGAAGAAACATTCGATTCACTTCCTTTCCTTGGTCACGGTTTTCCGTTGGCTTATGTTGCTTTAATGACATTTATCCTTATCGTTTCTTCTGTAACGATGGTATTGGCGGTTGAAGCTGGACATAGAATGGACAAAAAAGGAGTAATGAAATGGATGATCGCTACGATTATCGGAGGTTTCTTCTTCCTGGGTTCTCAGGCTTGGGAATGGTCTCACTTTATTCACGGTTCTCACTTCGGTAGCGTTGAAATCCAATCAGGAGAGTATAACGGTGCAAATGCAATTGTGAAAGGACATTTCGGTGACCTTACAAAATTGACTATCGTTGAATCAGGACATGAATACAAGAAAGGTGATGTTCTTTCTCCGAGTTCTAAAGGTCATTTAAAGCAAGATGCTGATGAGTTGTTCCACCATTTCCGTTGGGCGGCTATGAATGGTCATGCTCATGAAGGAAACGTGATCAAGTTGCATGACGGTTCTGTTGCAAAATGGGAAAAAGGTCATGACCACAATATGGAGTTGATCCTAAAGAACGATGGTAACGGAATCGCTTTTGAGAAAAAGGTGGTGATCAAAGGAAAAGACGCAGAGAAATTGTACTGGGAATCTTTGAATTCAGGGAAGAAAGGTGCAATTATTTATGGAGCTGACTTGACAAATAACGAATACGGTCCATCTCAATACGGACAATTCTTCTTCTTCATTACAGGTTTCCACGGATTCCACGTTTTCTCAGGAGTAATCATCAACATCTTGATTTTCTTAGGAGTTGCGAGTGGAAAATACCACAAGCGCGGACACTACGAAATGGTTGAGAAGACCGGACTTTACTGGCACTTTGTCGATTTGGTTTGGGTATTCGTATTTACCTTCTTCTACCTTGTTTAATTAAAGAATTTACTATATCATGGAAAGAGACGATATTATTGAATATTCTTTGCATGCTCATCATAACGAAGAGCAAGGAAAGAAGATTCGCCGTAAAATTTTACTTGTTACAGCTATTTTAACAGCAATTACAGTTGTTGAGGTTGTTGTTGGAATGCTTTGGGGTCGTTCATCTACAAGCGGATTCTTTTGGCAGTGTATTAAATGGGGATATGTAGTACTTACTTTGGTTAAGGCGGCGTACATCGTTCTTGTGTTTATGCACCTTGGGGATGAGAGAAAAGCCTTGAAATGGGTAATTCTTGCACCTTATGCACTGTTTATAATCTATCTGATATTCATTGCAATTTGCGAAGCAAATGCAGTTCATGACATTAATCTATAGGATATTCGAAAAAAGATAAGATGTCTAAAAATACTAAAGCCGGTTCCCTAAGACCAGTGTTCTCAATGCTGATCTTATTTGGACCGGCTCTTATTTTAATACTAATTTCCAAAGCAGGTTGTGAACACAAGTTCAAAACCCTTGACGACTTTGGAGCAGTTCCTGCTTATACTGCGCAATCTTCTTTCGGGAAGACCCTGACGAATAAGTCCTTCGATAACAAAGTGGTTCTTTACACAACCATTCAAACTTCTTGTCCCGATACTTGTGCAACAGCAATCTGGTTTATTGATCAGTTGATTTACCAGCGCATGAGAACCAACGAAAAGAAACTCGGCCATGTTCGCATCGTTTCTTTCCTTACTGATTCAGAAGGAAAACCATCAACCGATATGAAGCTTGTGGAATCTATCCTTAAGCGTAAAGTAGAAGGTTACAATCCCAAATTGTGGATGATTGTAAGCGGAGATCCGGAGAAGGTTTACAACATTAAGCATAACGGACAAACGTTGTTGCAGAAAGACAAGAAGTATTTTGCTGGAAAGGCATTTACGGAATTGATGTTGCTTGCCGATAAAAAGAATCATGTGCGAATGGTGCTTTCGGGGAAATCGGAAAGTACGATCAGAAGTATGCGAGACCATATGGCGCTTCTGGAAAAGGAATACACAATTGCCCGCTACAAGGCGAAGAAAAAATAAAAGATGAAGTTTTACGGTTGGATAGGTTTGGGATTACTTGTTTTTGCAGTTTCATGCAAAGAGGAGGAAAAACCACGTGCGCTTCCGTATTACGGCAACTATGACGTTTATACCATTGAGAAAGACGGTAAGCAAACAAACGATACCGTTTATCCGAAAATTCCTTTCTTCTCTTATTTGAACCAGGATTCTCTTAAGGTCACTTCGAAGGATCTGAAAGGAAAAGTATGGATCGCCAACTTCTTCTTTACTTCATGTCCGAGTATTTGCCCGCCAATGATGTCACAAATGCGACGTTTGAATGTCCTTACCAAAGATGTGGAAAAAGAAGTGCAGTTCATTTCATTCTCTATTGATCCCAATACGGACAAACCTCATGTGCTTCGCGAATATATTAAGCGCAACGGGATTTCTACCGAAAATTGGGTGTTACTAACCGGAAACGAAAAGAAAACCCACAAACTAGGTGTTGATCATTTCATGGTTCATGCGAAGAAAGACGCAATGGCTGCCGGTGGTTTTGCTCATTCGGATGGAATGGTACTGGTAGACAAGGAGGGTTATGTACGCGGAATTTACCTCGGAACCCAAACGCCGCAGGTCGACCAGCTGAATATAGATTTAAGAAAATTATTGCGTATAGAATATGGAGTTGAGTGCAAAGAAAAGTAAGAACCTTAGAAAATTGATCATTGTTCTTTCAATTGTAATTCCGGTTGCGGTTGCAGCCTTATTTGTGATCAAAATTCCCGGTGTCAACTTAAGTTTTCTACCTCCCATCTATGCCGGGATTAATGGTTTGACAGCTGTTTTACTGGTTCTTGCCCTGATCTTCGTAAAACAAAGAAAGTTGAAGTTGCATGAGAACATCATCAAAATTTGTATGGGACTTTCTGTTCTTTTCCTGCTTTGTTATGTGGCTTATCACATGTGTTCCGACACGACTTATTACGGTGACACCAATCACGACGGAGAGTTACAGGATGCGGAAAAAGCTGCACGTTCTGCTGCGGTTTACGGAACGTATTCCTTCATTCTTTTAACGCATATCTTATTGAGTATCGCTGTAATTCCAATGGTGTTGTATTCTTACCTGCATGCGTGGGAAGGAAACTTCGACAAGCATAAAAAGTGGACGAAATTCACCTGGCCGATCTGGTTTTATGTAGCAGTTTCAGGAGTGGTGGTTTACTTTATGATTTCACCGTTTTACGGAAACTAATGTTATCTCAGCTATCTCATTAAACCGAGAGTGTAGAAGAATTGAAAAAGATTGTCGAGCTGGTGATCGATCGGCTTGTACTGAATGCTTTCACTGAGTCCGCCGCGGCGGAAAGCTACTGTGCCGGAGCCGGACAAGCTTTATTACCGGCTAAACGGAAAGAGAAGCCAACCCCAACAAACGTATACCAGTCCCGGGAAGTAGGATCACCACGTCTCCCGAAACGGCTTCCGTCCAAACTCCTGTTGCTCAGATCAGCAGCCATCGGTCCGTTTTCTGCAAGAATTACAGCAGGATCGGCATAACGGTAACTGTGAACATCATCAAGATAATCTGAGAACATAAAACGGATTCCATATTCACCATTGAATGCAATATTCCTGGAAATACTTACGCGAAACCCAATACCTAATGGTACATTCAGTTGTAGAGTGGAATATTTTCCCCTGTCGTTTGTGCTAGTTCCCTGACCTTCGGTTCCCAGGGGTTGCAAGTCAACCATGTCGCCATTATATTCCGCCTGCGGATTGATCTTTGTTAGACCAATTTCCGCCAGCAAATAAGCAGTTCCCCTGTAACGTTTATGTCCAATTTCAAACGGGAAATAAGAAAACTCAATTCCTGTTGCAAACTCGTACAATTCCGTTTGGAAGGAAAGGTTCCTGTTTTTATAGAGAGATCTCTTCGATTCACTGTCGTAACCCTCAATAAAACCATAGGTAAAATTGAAACGGTACGCCAAACGTGAATGAATATTATAGCGGTAAAAGATTTGTCCGGCAAGATTGCTGTTATTGAAATGCTTCTGGTTCAAATCACCGATGTAATAGGACACACCGCCAAGCACGCCCAGTTCAGAGCGCGACCAATTGTTATGCTGGTGTGCTTTCTGTCCAAGTGCAAAGCTCGAAATGAAAATAAAACAGGCAAGAATTACTCGCATAGATTTCAATAACGCAAAAACAGTGAAAAAATTACGCCGGAAGCAAACCTTTTTTGATCAAGGTCTCCCCAATTTGAACAGCGTTGGTTGCAGCTCCTTTTCTAAGGTTATCGGCAACTATCCACATGTTCAATGTTTTTTCCTGGCTTTCGTCTCTTCTCAAACGTCCAACGAACACATCATCTTTAGCTTCTGCGAAACGAGGCATTGGGTAAGAATTCGTTGAAGGGTCGTCCTGAAGTGTAATTCCATCAGTTTCTGCAAGAATAGCTTTCACCTCGTTTAAATCGAATTCATGTTCAAATTCAACATTTACTGCTTCGGAATGTCCGCCAACAACCGGAACGCGAACCGCCGTAGCCGTAACATTAATATTCGGATCAAGGATTTTCTTCGTTTCCCTGGTCAATTTCATCTCTTCTTTCGTGTAACCATTGTCAAGGAATGAATCACAATGCGGAATACAGTTTTTATCGATAGGATAGTTGTAAGCCATTTCACCTGAAATTCCGGCACGCTCGTTTTCCAATTGCTGAACAGCTTTTACTCCTGTTCCGGTAATACTTTGGTAAGTAGAAACAACGACTCTTTTGATGGTGTATTGCTTATGCAGCGGTGCCAATGCCATCAACAACTGAATGGTGCTGCAATTCGGATTAGCAATGATCTTGTCAGTTGCCGACAAAAGGTTGCCGTTAATTTCGGGAACGATCAAACGCTTGTCTTCGTGCATTCTCCATGCAGAACTGTTATCAATTACTGTTGTACCAACTTCTGCAAATTTCGGTGCCCATTCCAAAGAAGTTTCACCTCCTGCCGAGAAGATTGCAACATCAGGTTTCATTTCAACTGCAGTAGCTAGTCCAACAACATCATAGTCGTTGCCCTTGTAGTTCACCTTCATTCCAACCGACTTCTCCGAAGCCACGGGAATCAAAACCGAAACCGGGAAATTACGTTCGTTCAGAACTTCTAACATCACTTGGCCTACCATTCCGGTAGCACCTACTACAGCTACTTTCATCTCATTTAAAATTGATTGTGCAAAAATACTTCAAATTGTGGAAATTACGACAAGATAGGGGGAACTCGTGCGCCACGGCGGATCCGTATTGCAATTAATTTTTTTTCTCTACCTTTGCACCACTTCTTACTTGTTCGCCAAAGCTTTAGCGAATAAGAAGAAAGTCCCGATTGTGAATGGTGTAAAGTACACCAGACGTGACATCCGCTCGGATTACGATACATAAAAACAAATGTTTTTTAAAGATTTAAACTTGAGTTCCAATTTATTGGATGCTCTCGAAATTGTTGGTTATTCTACACCAACACCTATCCAGGAACAATCTATCCCATCAATTTTAGAAGGAAAAGATATTTTTGGATGTGCACAAACAGGTACAGGAAAAACAGCTGCCTTTGCACTTCCAATGTTGCAATTGTTAGAACCAACTGAATTTATTAAAGGAAAGCGAAAAATTCGCGGACTGGTTTTAGCACCAACACGTGAACTGGCTATTCAGATTCATCAAAGTTTCAAAGAATACGGTAAGCATTCCAAATTGAGAACCTGTGTCATTTTTGGTGGCGTTTCTCAACACAAACAGGTAAATCAATTGAATGCCGGAGTCGATATTCTGATTGCAACTACGGGTCGTTTAATCGATTTGATGGGACAAGGATACATTTCTATTTCAAATGTTGAACACTTTGTTCTTGATGAAGCTGACAGAATGCTGGATATGGGATTCATTCATGATATCAAGCGCATTCTGCCGAAACTTCCACAAAAGAAGCAAAGCATTTTCTTCTCGGCAACGGTTTCTCCTGAGATCAAAAAGTTGGCCGGAACTATTTTACATGATCCTGTAAGTGTTCAGGTAACTCCAGTTTCATCAACGGTTGAGATCATTGATCAAAGCGTTTATTACGCTGAAAAGCCGGAGAAGGTGGCACTGTTGAAACAAGTAGTTGATTCATTGGATATTGAACATGCAATTGTGTTTTCAAGAACAAAGCATGGAGCAGATCGTATTGCTAAAAACCTGAATAAATCCGGTGTAAAAGCAGAAGCAATCCATGGGAACAAATCGCAGAATAACCGACAGCGCGTTTTGGAAGCATTCAAGAACCGTGAAATAAATATTCTTGTTGCAACTGATATTGCTGCTCGCGGAATCGATGTAGATAACCTGAGTCATGTGATCAATTACGACTTGCCGGAAGTTGCTGAAACCTACTTTCACCGCATTGGACGAACAGGAAGAGCGGGAGCAAGCGGAGTGGCAATTTCGTTCTGCGCACAGGATGAAAAAGGCTACCTGAAGAACATTGTAAAAATGATTAACAAGAGTATTCCCGAAGGAAAAACCTTAATGTAACAGAAATAAAAGGATCACGTATCTTTTCGTACCGTTTTCATATCTTTAGTGCAACAACTACAGAAATGAAAGCGGTATTTTTTTTACTATTACTTTTTACTGCCACAGATTCCTTTTCGCAGGTCACGGATCAGTTTACAGACGGTGATTTCACTTCCAATCCAAGCTGGGGTGGAACAAGTTCTGTTTATATTGTAAACGCTTCACAGCAGCTTCAGTTGAATAATTCAGTTGCGGCAACTTCCTATTTATCACTTCCACACACACTTTCAACTTTGGATGGTAAGGAATGGAATTTCTGGTATTCACAAACATTTGCGCCGTCCTCGTCCAATTATGGTAGGTTTTACCTAACGTCTTCTGCTGCAGATTTGACAACGAATCCTGATGGCTTTTACCTTCAGTTCGGGGAAGCAGGATCACTAGATGCAGTTCGTTTATTCAAAAGTGTAAGTGGCGTTTCAACACAGGTATGTGCCGGTCCCGATGCGCAAATTGCAAGCAGTTTTGCGGTTGGAATAAGAGTTACACGGGACAATGCCGGGAACTGGGAATTGTTTGTTGATCCCAATGGCGGAACAAATTATGGGAGCCCGTATTTAGGAACTGACGCCACAAATTTGCTTGGAACACATAGTGGTGTTTTAGCGGTTTACACCGTTTCCAATTCAACAAAATTTTACCTTGACAATTTGTATATCGGTGACGAGATCTTTGATTTGGTTCCGCCTGTATTGACGAGTGCTACTACAATTGATGCAACGCACCTGGATGTACTTTTCAATGAACCTGTAGCCGGAACAGCCATTCTTCAGAATTCGAATTATTCGCTGAATCCGTCGGATCCGGTTATTGCAGTTTCACAGGATGGAACGAATCTGGCCTTAATGCATTTGACATTGACAAATCCTATGACGAATGGGCAGACTTACCAACTTACCGTTACCTCGTTTGAAGATGCAGCTGGGAATACTGCCGGACCACAAAACACAAATTTTCAGTATCTCGTTGGTGAAACAGCGGTTAAAGGCGATATTATTATCAACGAGTTCTTTGCAGATCCATCTCCCGTGATCGGGCTTCCGGAATTGGAGTTCGTGGAAATTTATAACCGCAGTTCAAAATACATTGATCTTAGTGGATGGAAACTGGGCGATGCTTCCTCAGATGGAACAGTTTCCGGGGGATTTATTGGCCCGAATGAGTATAAAATTCTTTGTGCAACAAGCTCGGTTCCCGAATATCCGGGAAGTATAGCTGTGAGTAGTTTCCCCAGTTTGAACAATAGTTCGGATGATATTGTGCTGAAAACAAATGACCTGACATTGATAGACAAAGTCTCCTATACCGACGATTGGTACCTGGACGAGATCAAGCAGGAAGGCGGTTTTACACTGGAATTAATCAATCCGCTTGATCCATGTTCAGATGAAACAAACTGGATAGGAAGTAACGCTACTAATGGTGGAACTCCCGGAGTACAGAACAGTGTTTACGATATAACTCCGGATACGCAAGCACCAACGTTGGTTTCTGCAAATGCCTTTGCCCCAAACATTTTAGAAATAACCTTCAGCGAAGGAATGGATTCTACCTCAGTGGCGAATTCAGTCATAAATACGGTTGCTGCCTTAACGGTGAATCAACTGTTGGTGCCAACTGAATTTTCAAAGACAGCGACTATCATATTTAATGAAAATATTGCAGCAAGCCAGGTGTATACAATTACGATGAACAATGCGGCTGATTGCTGGTTGAACACAACGAATGTGAACGGTGAATTTGCTTTGGCCGAACTTCCTGTTCCGGGTGATCTTGTTATAAACGAATTGTTGTTTGATCCGGCAACGGGCGGAAGTGATTTCGTTGAGTTGTATAATACCTCGCAGAAAGTGATTGATCTGAAAGACATGGTAATTGCCAATTTTGATGATGATTCGATAGCAAATCCACATCCGGTTCTCAACAATTATTTTCTTTTTCCCGGAGATTATGTAGTTCTTACCCCGGACAGCATTTACCAGAAAAACACTTTCAGTTCTTACCAAACCGGAACATTCTATCAAATGACATTACCGGCAATGAACAATGATTCAGGTTCGGTGTTCCTGATGCTGGGTGAAGAGATCATAGACAAGGTTTCCTATTTTGAAGATTGGCATTTTAGTCTGGTTGACGAAACGGAAAATAAAACCCTGGAAAGAATTGACCCGCTAGGAGAACCAGATTCTAAAGACAATTGGCATACGGCTGCGGAAACCATCGGATTTGGAACTCCGGGCAAGCAAAATTCCCAATACCAGGTGGTAGTTCAGAATGGTGATTTTGCAACCAACGAACCTGTTTTTTCACCGGATAATGACGGTTACCAGGACGTTTTACTTTTCAATTATCAATTTTCCGAACCCGGTTTTTTAGCTACGGTTATTATCTATGATGATCAGGGAAGAGAAGTTAAGGCGCTGTTTAAGAATGAGTTAATGGATGTTAAAGGAAATTTTTCCTGGAATGGCTTAAATGACGAAGAAATCAAAGCTGGGCTTGGAGTTTACCTTGCTGTTATTGAGGCGTTTGGTATAGATGGTACACAAAAATTTGTTAAAAGAATCGCTTTTACCCTTGCAGGAAAACTTAACTAACTATATATTTAAACTGGGTTATTAACAAAGTGAGTTATGAAAAGTGCAGTATTATTAGTGTTGATGACAGTGATGGTTTCGTTGTCATCATTCGGTCAGAATTACAAAACGGCGATTGGTGTTAAAGGTGGATTTCCTTATTATGGAACATTAGATATAAAGCACGACTTCGGTGGTGCTTATGGAGAGTTCAGAATTGGTGGAGGAAGATACGATTGGTTTGTCCAAGGATTGTTTGAAAAGAATTATGGGCTTGACGGAGGATTAGAATGGTACTGGGGTGTTGGTGGACACGTGGGATTCTGGAACTACGGTCCTGGTTACAACGGTTATTATCATAAAGGTAAGTACTACGGAAATTCATCCTATGTTGGTCTTGATGCGGTTATTGGTCTTGAGTATACTTTTGAAGCCATTCCACTGAACCTGGCAGTAGATTTTGGTCCTGCGTTCAACGGATGGCCTTATGGATATTTGTATTGGGGAGGAGCTTTAGCAGCTCGTATAGCAATTAAGTAGAAATTATCGAAATAGAAAACCGGTCACTGAGATAACTCGAAGTGCCGGTTTTTTTATGTAATAGTAGGGGCGAATATTTATTCGCCCCTACTTGTTTTTATTATTCCACGTAACTTAACTTCAACATATTGGACTTTCCGTTTTCCTCAATTGGAATGGAAGCGATGTTGATCACCAGGTCACCTTGTTTCAATAATCCGTCTTTTGTAAGCAAGTACTTGATATCCGCAATGGTATGATCCGTACTTACTTTCTTGTCGTAGAAGAACGCGCGAACTCCCCAAACCAGGTTCAACTGGGTCAGGATCTCTTTATTCGCCGTGAATACAAAGATCGGTGCATTTGGTCGTTGTGAAGCGATCTTATAAGCCGTATAACCGGAGTAACTCATGGTAATGATGGCATCCGCTTCTACACGTTGAGCAAGTCGACAAGCATTAAAGCAAACCGAATCCGAGATGAAGCGTGATTGTGATTTCTCCGGAATTTCCTCCTTATGGTAAATACCATCGAAGTTTTCCATTTCCTTTACAATGTTGCTCATAGTTTGGATCACCTCAACAGGAAATTTCCCAACAGATGTTTCACCCGAAAGCATTACGGCATCGGCACCGTCAAGAACTGCGTTTGCAACGTCGTTCACTTCAGCACGAGTCGGAGAAATACTTGTGATCATACTTTCCATCATCTGGGTAGCCACAATGACCGGTTTTGCATATTGGTGTCCCTTTCTGATCATCATTTTCTGGATCAAAGGAACATTTTGGTAAGGAACCTCAACACCCAAATCACCACGCGCTACCATCAATGCATCTGCGGCATGTACAATCGCATCGATGTCATCAACCGCTTCCGGTTTTTCGATTTTTGCAATCACCTTGGCTTTTGCTTTTCTGTTTGAGATGATATGTTTTAACTCAATGATATCTCTTGCTGAACGAACAAATGAAAGTCCGATCCAATCCACTTCATTGCTCAGGGCAAATTCCAGGTCGGCCCTGTCTTTTTCTGTTAAAGATGGTAGCGAAATAACAGTATTCGGTAAGTTTACCCCTTTTTTGGAAGAAAGGATTCCGCCGTGGATCACTTTGGCCTTAATTTCTTTTTCACCGTCGGTACTCACAATTTCCATCATCAGTTTTCCATCGTCCAGGAGAATGCGTTCACCCGGCTTAACATCCTGTGGCATTTGGGCGTAACTGATCCCGAATTTGTCTTTGTTTCCAACAACTCTTTCCGTAACAATGGTAACCAGAGCATCGTTTTCCATCATTACGCCATTGTTTTCCATTTCGTAAGTACGGATTTTCGGGCCTTGAAGGTCGGCAAGAATAGCGACGTTGAATCCCATTTCTTCGTTCAGTTCACGAATTACTTTAATGCTTTCCAAATGGTCCTCATGCGACCCGTGAGAACAATTCAATCTGCATACGTTAACACCTTCCTGGATCATTCTTCTAAGCACATCTTTGGGTGTACTTGCAGGACCTAGTGTTGCAACAATTTTAGTTTTCTTCATATTACAATATAATATTTTCAGCAGAAGCGATGGTGGTTGCATCATAGCTGAATACAGCCATTACGTTCCCTACTTTTTTGATTTTTTGAACCACTTCTTCTACTGTTTCCAGCTGGAGGTTATTGATGATGATGAAATAATCGATCTGATGATATTCAGGAATAAGGAACTTATTTTCCGATTTATTCCTGATAAAATAGTATTCAACGTAATTCTCTTCGTCTTTCCAATGGAAATAAGTGTGTTTTGAGTGAGAAAGCCCTTTTTTATTCGACATTTCAAATAAGTCAGGAGCCTTTTCCAATTGCCATTTTAAAGTAGAATTGATATCCCAGACCACTCTGTAATCCGGGTGGGGAGTACAGATTCCTATCAAATCGAATTCAATTTCATTTTCAAAATCGAGTAGATGTCTCTTCTGTTTCGCCATGGATACTTTAACTAGGTGAAGTTAAGCATTAATGATGCATGGAAAGTAAACCCTGCGTTAAAAGTAGTGAAGAACGGAAAGTTTATAACTTGAAATAAAATGGTGGCAGAGCGTAGGTCATCGAGCGTAGTCGAGATGTCGAAGCTACATTTCTCCCATCAAAATCAAAGTCTCTTTCGAAGCGGCTTGTTCCGCAACCTTTTTGGAAGGTCCGTGACCCATTCCATGATTTACTCCATTAACGGAAACCACCACTTCATAGAACCATGTCCCATGATTGTTTTCTTCTTTAAGCACTTTAAATTCCAGAGACAAACGGCGTTTCTGGCTCCAGATAAATAAGCGCGATTTGAAGTCAATTTCCTCCTCCAGGATCTTATTCAGATCAATGTACTTTCTGAAAATGTATTGATGAATAATCTTCTTGGTGGTGTCATAACCGGCATCAAGGTAAATGGCGCCTATGATTGCTTCAAAAGCGTTTCCTTCCAGGGAATTCAAGTTGATCGAACGACCTTTGTTGTACCGGAGAATACTTCTAAGTTCCAGCTCTTCCCCTATGTCTGAAAGTGTTTTTCTTGAAACCACCTTCGACTTTACTTTGGTGAGGAAACCTTCGTCTTTTTCCGGGAATTTTTGGAAGAGAAATTCGGCAATAATGGTATCAAGAACAGCATCACCAAGAAACTCAAGGCGTTCATTCGAGAAATCAATATTATTGTTGTTGGTGTACGCAATTGATTTATGCGTTACAGCTTCCTGGAACAATTCGATATTTTTTGGCCTGTAGCCAAAGCGTTGAATAAAGAATTTGATCAGGGCTAAATCATCAGCTGACTTTTTACTGCTTATGAAGGGAACCCTGAATTTCACGAGAAGACCGCTTATCCTTTAAACTTACGGACAATTACAGAGGTATTGTGACCACCGAAACCGAAAGTATTGGAAAGCGCTACATCAACTGTACGTTTTTGAGCTTTGTTGAATGTGAAATTCAAACGGTTATCGATTTCCGGATCATCGGTAAAATGATTGATCGTTGGAGGGACGATATCATTCTTAACTGCAAGAACACAAGCGATAGCTTCAATTGCTCCGGCAGCACCCAACAAGTGACCAGTCATTGATTTTGTAGAACTGATGTTCAATTTGTATGCATGTTCTCCGAATACCTGGAGAATAGCTTTTGTTTCCGCGATATCTCCTAATGGAGTAGAAGTTCCGTGAACGTTTACATAATCTATAGCACTTGGATCGATCTCTGCATCTTCCAAAGCAGCAAGCATTGTGTTTCGTGCACCAATTCCTTCCGGATGCGGAGCCGTCATGTGATAAGCATCACCTGACATTCCACCACCAAGCACTTCAGCATAAATGTTTGCTCCGCGCTTAATAGCATGGTTATACTCTTCCAAAATAAGAGCGCCACCACCTTCACCAAGAACAAATCCGTCTCTGTCCAAATCGAACGGACGAGAAGCTGTTTCCGGAGAATCATTTCGGGTAGACAAAGCTTTCAAAGCGTTGAAACCACCCATTCCCATTTCATTAACTGCAGCTTCAGAACCACCGGTAACAATTGCATCGGCTTTTCCCAAACGAATCAGGTTGAAAGCGTCAATAATTGCATTGGTAGAAGAAGCACAAGCCGAAACTGTTACGTAATTCGGACCTCTTAAGCCGTATTCAATGGAAATATGACCTGCAGCGATATCTGCGATCATTTTTGGGATGAAGAACGGGTTGAATCTCGGGGTTCCATCTCCTGAGAAGAAGTTTTGCGCTTCGTCCTGGAAGGTTTTTAAACCACCGATCCCCGAACCCCAGATTACACCGATACGATCTACATTGGGGTTCGATTCCATCAATTTAGAATCAGCCATGGCCTCCTTAGCAGAAACCATGGCGTATTGTGAAAATTGATCTAATTTCCGAGCTTCTTTTCTGTCGAGATGATCTTCGACATTAAAGTTTTTGATTTCGCAGGCAAAATTCGTTTTGAATTTTGAAGCATCGAATTGTTGAATGACAGCAGCGCCACTTTTACCATTGATGAGCCCGTCCCAGTATTCTGCAACAGTGTTTCCAATGGGTGTAATAGCCCCTAAGCCAGTAACAACAACGCGTTTTAACTCCATAAAATCAAATTAAATATTAGCCCTTGAAAACGATTTCTTAGTTAGCGTTTTGCTCGATGTAAGTCACCGCGTCACCAACTGTTTGAATGTTTTCAGCCTGATCGTCTGGAATAGCGATATTGAATTCTTTCTCAAATTCCATGATCAACTCTACTGTATCTAGTGAATCAGCACCTAGATCATTTGTGAAGCTTGCTTCGTTTGTTACTTCGCTTTCTTCAACTCCTAATTTATCTACGATAATAGATACTACTCTTGATTTGATATCAGACATCTCTAATTTCTTTATAAGGTTTTTCAGCTTGCAAAGAAAATAGGAAATGCGATAAAAACAAAATATCTAACAACTAAATTGAGTTTTTCATCGATGATAATTTTTATTAATCACTTTGTATCAGCTATTTACTTATTCATTATTGCCCTTTTCAATAAGTGATAAAAGTGTTTGATCTGTTTTCAGTTGGCCTGTTAGTGCCTTAATATCCGAATGTCTTGACGTCCTGATATCCAATACTTATCTTTGCCCCCATGAATAAAACAAGCATTGCTCTATTCGCTTCCGGAACCGGTACAAATGCCGTAAATCTCATCAATCATTTTAAAAACAATGATGCCATTGAGGTGGCGTTAGTTGTTTGTAATAAGGCTGATGCTCCGGTAGTTGAAAAAAGTAAAGCGCTGGGCGTTGAAGTCCTTGTAGTTTCCAACGATGAAGTGGAAAACGGTTTAACCTTATTGCAGGAACTGGATTACAGGGCTATTAAATGGATTATTCTTGCCGGATTCCTGAGAAAAATCCCGCTCAACATCCTGAGAGGTTACCACGATAGGATTATTAATGTTCACCCTGCACTTTTACCTAAATTCGGTGGACAGGGAATGTATGGAATGAATGTGCACAAAGCTGTGGTTGAAGCATGTGAAATTAAATCGGGAATTAGTATACATTTGGTAAACGAGGAATTTGACAAAGGAGAATTGCTGGCTCAGTTTGAAGTAGAAATATTGTCGGGCGACACTGCTGAGATAGTTGCTGAAAAAGTTCAATTACTTGAACATCGTCATTTCCCTGAGGTTGTAGAAAAAATAATCAGACATGATGGACGCCGTTTATAATTTTTTCAAAGGATTTAATGCCGGGGAATTTTTCAAGGCAGCAACAGTTCTTTTTGCCGTGATTGATGTTGTTGGTTCGGTTCCCATGATCATTAAGATCAAAGAGCAAGCCGGTGAAATTCATCCTGCAAGAACAAGCTGGGTTTCATTAGGGATCATGGTCGGTTTCCTGATTCTCGGGGAAAGCATTTTGAAACTTTTCGGAGTAGACGTGAAATCGTTTGCGGTTGCAGGTTCATTCATTCTCTTTGCTATGGCACTGGAAATGATCCTTGGTGTTCGCTTGTTCCGCGATTCGGTTTCAGGTAAAACGGCAAGTGTTGTTCCATTGGCATTCCCAATCATTGCCGGAGCCGGAACAATGACAACTTTGGTTGCACTGCGTGCCGAATTCCAGAGTATCAATATCATTCTTGCAGTAATTCTGAATGTAATTATCGTTTATGTGGTTTTGCGTTTGACAAAGAAGATCGAAAACTTGCTTGGTCCGGGAGGAATTGCCATCCTGAAAAAAGTATTCGGAATTATTCTTTTGGCAATTGCGGTTAAACTCTTTACAACGAATATTGCTTCTATTGTAAGCGATATGTTCAGTACACCGAAATAGAAAGTGTAATGGTTTAACGGTTCAAATATTCAAAGGAGTCTGTCACGTGGATTTTATGAGTTATGAGTCCGGGTTTTGAACTACCTAACGTGCTGCGGTAACGGCTTTGAAAGCACATAAGCATGGAACGGGATGGTCATTTCTTTTCCATCGCGTTTGATCATCAGTTCACTTGTTTCGTATACGTTTCCATAAATGCTATAGCCTAATACCTGGTCTCCGGCTTTAATTCCTGCCTCTTCAGCACCGGAATTCTTTTCAACAGCTGTGATGACCGTTTTCCCATCTTCGTTCTTTTCCATGGTATAACCATTGGCAAAAACCCTGGTTTCTTTCAGTTCCAGTTGGTTGTTCAATGCTTCATTCAGGATCTCGATTGGAATCGGTTCTCCCTCGATAATATACTTTCTGAAATCATTAGCGATGTCGTAGCTCAAAAGATTCAGGATTTCCTTTTGCATCCATTGCCAGTCGAAGGGGCGTTTCTCCAATTTGGTCTGACTGAGCATTATTCGCATAACTGCTTTCAGGTCATATTTTCCTTTGGAAACCTTCTGAATTTTCCCGTCGAGGTAATATGCGAAAATACTTCCGCGATTGTATGGCAGTTTGCCATAATAGGTTCCGCCCCAGAAATTCGGTTTGATGCTATCGTTAGGAGCCGAAGCCAGCGGATTGTTGTAATGGATAGCCAGGACAGAATCGATCAGAGAAATGTATTGTTCTTTTGAGATCAGGCCCGATTCATACATGTTCTTTCTACTGAAATAATCGGTAAATCCTTCAGAGAACCAATAAGAAAGTTCTTCGTCCAAACCATTCTTTATCTGGTTTCCTATCCAATGGTGCATAAGCTCGTGGTGGAACAGGTAGTACAAAGATTCCACTTTCGTCATACTGTTGCAAACCGCAGTTACTGCAAATGAATTGTGTAAACCGGTTCCTGTATATGATTGTTCGAATTCGTTTGTATAACCTCCGGCAGAAATCACCATAAGGTAACTTTTGGTAGAATAGTCGTCCCAAAACTGGCGTTGCTGGTTTAAAGTAGATGCTACCAGTTTTTCCAGTTCTTCATCCTTAAATGACCATTTTCCACGTATAGCAAAATAGGTGTTTTGCTTTTTATCGTTCATCTTATGGTACAATCGGTAATCCCCGCCAACCAATATTCCGTTCTGGAAATCTGTAACAGAAACCGCGTTTAATTCCTGTTTCAACCCGTTCCCGAAACTGGTGACAGGTTTAGCAAGATATTGTTCCGGATAATTCTTCCATTGAATGGTGAAGCTGTACTTGTGGTTTGCATTTTCTTCCGGAATTAGCATTGCAGAATTGGTAAACAGAGAGAAATAACCTGGTTTTATTGTTGGGAGATATTCTTCTCCACGAGCAGGAATAGAGTCCGAAACGGCATTCTTCAGTTTATAGGTTATACGAACTCTCGCATTTTTTTTGAATGTCAGCGAGATCGCCTCATCATCTTGTTTGTATTGAGCATTCTTCACACTTATCAATTGAAGGAAATCTTCAGGTTTATCCATTCCCCAAACCTGCGGAAACAGAAAACGGAGCCCGCCTTGTTCCTTTTGTTTGAAATCGATAGTGACGATGAAATGAGAATTGTTCCCGTCAATTACAGGTTCTATCTGGTAATTATATTCCTTGATAGTTTGAGCAAAACTGATTTGCGCAATAAACGAAGTGGCAAGAAGTACAAGTAGGGATTTTAACATAGTAACAAATATAGAAGTTAGAGTTTCACCGAATAGAACCGAACTTCTTTTTTAAGATTTTTTCAAGGATCCTAATCCCAAACATAAGCGTATTTTTGCGCTATGAATTTACATGAAGCTCTTATTGATCGGGTAGGTGAACACCGTGTGCGGTTGATGCAGAATCCGGTTCATCCTGGACAACAACTTTACGTTCTGTTCCTTGAACTACATGTTCCGCTTACGATTCTGATGACTTCAACACTTTCAGAGTACAAAATGCCGGTTACGGAAAAATGGAAAGGAAGAGAGTACAACGAGATCTTCTTCGCTATGCCGGCCTACTGGGAATTGGATGACAAAGGGAATGCTTCACTTCAGGCCTTGTACGACTGGATCTTCAGACTGGAGGAATTTGTCAAGGAAAAGAATACCTGGTACGGCCCGGGACATTCTATTCCTTGCGGAAATCCGTCAACTGAGATTTCTCCGCTCCTGAAACAGGATAATTTCATTTTTATCAATCCGATGTTCCTTGAGGATTTGTTTCAACCGCTGATTTTGACAGATAAAGTTGTTCACTTATTGGCAACCGTCCCTGTTTTTTCAGATGAACTGGAATACAAAATGAGTAAAGGAACACACAAGTTTGTTCGCCGGTTCTATCAAAAGAAACACGACGAACGTATTGACGAATTCCGTCACTCGTTTATGCGTAGCCGTTTGCGTTTGTGGTAGAGGTTTTTTAGAACTTGATTTTCTAAAAAAATAACACTAACTTGACCCATCGAGGGTTTTAAACCCTCGACACTCAAAATCAGGCACTTTTTAACTAAGGATTTAAAAGAGGTCTGCTGCTACTTTCCTTCCAATACCCAATCCAACGCCGTATTAAAAATAGCAGCCGCTTCCTTCAAAATCTCTTCCGTGTGAACCGAAGAAATAAACCCAACTTCGTAGCCGCTTGGACCAATATAAACACCTCTTTCTAATAAAGCTCTATGCAGTTGTTTGAATTTGCTCATGTCTGAGTTGATTTCATCTGCTCTGCGGATTTTCATCTTGTCGTCAAACGAGATCCAAAAAATGGAGCCTATCGTTACCAATTCAAAACTGTAGCCTTTTTCCTTCGCGTGGTTGTTGATGATATCTGTGAAAAGTAATGTTCTTCTTTCCTGGTCTTCATAGAACCCTGGTTTCAATAATTCTGTTAGTGAAGCAATTCCTGCTGCCATTGCCACCGGGTTTCCTGAAAGTGTTCCCGCCTGGTAAACAGGACCATCGGGTGCAACACAGCTCATGATTTCTTTATTCGCTCCGTAGGCCCCAACAGGTAATCCACCGCCAATGATCTTTCCGTAAGTCACAATATCCGGTTGAATTCCGTACAATCCTGCAGCTCCCGCAAAACCAACCCTGAATCCTGAGATCACTTCGTCAAAGAATAATAATGACTTGTATTTTGTACAGATATCTCTCAGTGCATAAAGGAAGGTTGATTCCTGTAAAAGTAGACCGTTATTTGCCGGAATCGGCTCAATGATCACACAAGCAATTTCGTTCCCGTAACGTTCAAAACATTCGTTCAATGCTTCTTCATTGTTCAAAGGAAGTACGATCGTTTCATTCACAAAAGCTTCCGGAACTCCGGCGCTTGAAGAATTTCCAAAAGTGACTAATCCTGAACCTGCTTTCACCAGCAATGAATCGGAATGTCCGTGGTAACAACCTTCAAATTTGACGATCTTATCGCGTTTTGTATATCCTCGTGCCAAGCGAATTGCCGACATCACGGCTTCAGTTCCTGAGCTGGTAAAACGAATTTTCTCAATGAATGGATTGTTCGAAATGATCAATTCCGCCAATTCATTTTCTAAACGCGTTGGTGCACCGAATGTGGTTCCATTCTGTAATGTAGCAACCACTTTTTCGTAAACTTTCGGGTGATTATGACCCAAAATAAGTGGTCCCCAGCTTCCGCAAAAATCAATGAACTCATTATCGTCCTCATCCCAAATTCTTGCTCCGTCCCCTTTTTTAATAAATAAGGGCGAGCCATCAACAGATTTGAATGCACGAACTGGAGAATTTACTCCACCGGGAAAATACGTTTTCGCTTTTTCGAAGAGTGCCTGAGAATTACTTTGCTTCATGATTTTTAACTTCTGGAATGTGTATCTTTGAACAACTTTTGTTCGTAATTTGAACAAGAGTACCGCAAAATTAGTAGAATAACAGATTAAGATGTCCAATTTCGTGAATTCTCTTGAAGCAGCTCAGGCTTTAGATGCTGCCGATCAATTAAAACAGTACAGAGAACGTTTTCATTTTCCAACTTTTACCAATAATCCTGTTCGATATTTCACCGGGAACTCGCTTGGTTTACAACCAAAAACAGTGCGTGAAAAAGTGAACCTGGAACTTGATGATTGGGCAAAATGGGGCGTGGAAGGTCATTTCCATGGAACAAATCCGTGGTACAAGTACCATGAGTTTTTAACTGAAGCATCGGCTAAAATTGTTGGCGCGCTTCCGAAAGAAGTTGTGGTAACGCACTCACTAACAACGAATCTTCATTTGTTGATGGTGTCGTTTTATCGTCCCGAAGGTAAAAGAACAAAGATTCTGTGTGAAGCCAAGGCATTCCCTAGTGATTTGTACGCATTGGAATCGCAGGTTCGTTTCCATGGATTGAATCCCGATGTGGATTTGGTAGGAATGTTGCCGCGTGATGGTGAACATACTTTACGAGATGAGGACATTTTGACGAAGATCGCCGAATTGGGTGATACACTTGCTTTGGTAATGTTTGGTGGAGTAAACTACTATACAGGTCAGTTGCTGGATATGAAATCGATTACAAAAGCCGGACATGACGTTGGTGCGCAGGTTGGTTTCGATTTGGCGCACGCAGCAGGAAATGCCGTTTTGGAACTACACGACTGGGGAGTGGATTTCGCTGCCTGGTGTTCGTATAAATACTTGAATTCAAGTCCAGGAGGGGTTTCTGGAATGTTTGTTCATGAAAAGCACGCCAATAAACCTGAATTACCACGTTTTGCGGGTTGGTGGGGATATGATAAATCGTCAAGATTCATGATGGAACCTGGTTTTGTACCGATGGAAGGAGCTGAAGGTTGGCAGTTGAGTAACGCCCCAGTATTGGGAATGGCTGCTCATTGGGCATCGTTAGAAATCTTTGACGAGGTTGGAATGACAAAATTGCGTGAGAAAAGCGATGAACTAACTGCTTATTTGGAGTTTATCCTGGATGAATTATCTCGTAAATACGGGAACAAATGTAGTTTTGAGATAATCACCCCGCGTGAAAAGCACAGAAGAGGAGCACAGTTGTCGATTTTGCTTCACGGAAAAGGAAAAGAAGTTTTTGAATCCATCAGTGAAAAAGGAGTAGTAGCAGATTGGCGTGAACCGAACGTAATTCGTGTAGCTCCGGTTCCATTATACAATTCTTTCGAGGATGTTTACTATTTAGGGAAATACCTGGAAGAAGCTATAATTTAGTGCAATTTTCACCATAAAGACACCAAACACACAAAGAATAAATTCAATAGTGCTCTTTGTGCCATTGTGGTTACATTTTAACATTTGCCATATTGTGAGAACTGATGTTTTTGATTAGCTTAAATAGAGTTAACCATAAAATTTTCACAAAATGACCGAGAATGAAATCGCCGAAATTGTATTTAAAGCAGGATTACAGGTACACAGAACATTAGGTCCAGGATTGTTAGAATCAGCATATCATTTTTGCCTGGCTTACGAATTGATGAAATATGATATCGATGTAGAATGCGAGAAAAGTTTACCACTTGTATATGATGGAATTGAACTTAAAGCAGGGTATCGATTGGATATAATAATAAACAACAAAGTAATCATTGAAATAAAAGCCGTAAACGAACTGGCTGGAATTCATAAAGCGCAAATATTGACTTATTTAAAATTGACCGATTGTAAGTTGGGACTCTTGATTAATTTTAACTCTGAATTATTCAAAAGTGGATTCAAAAGAGTAATTAACGGCCAATTGGAATAACAAACTTTATGTTCTTCGTGCGGTTCTGTTAAACTGAGCGAAGCGAAAGTATAATCATCTTCGTGACCTTTGTGCCTTCGTGGTGAAGCTAAGAGAGTAAAACGAACGAACGCCCTTTGTGGCAAAAGATATAGAATGAAAAAAGTAGCAGTAGTAGGAGCAGGTCTTGTAGGAAGTTTACAGGCTATTTTATTAGCAAAACGCGGTGTTGAAGTTTCCGTTTTTGAGCGTCGACCGGATTTACGTAAAGCAACGTTAATTGGTGGGAAATCTATTAACCTGGCGTTGTCTGACCGTGGATGGAAAGCTTTGGAATTGGCTGGGATTGCTGAAGATATTCGTGCGATCTCTATTCCTATGTACAAGCGTTGTATGCATGCTTTGGATGGAACATTGACGTATCAGCCTTATGGAAAAGAAGACCAGGCCATTTATTCGGTTTCTCGTGGTGGATTGAACCAAAAGCTGATGAATCTTGCTGACAACTATCCGAACATTTCATACCATTTCAATCGTAAGTGCGATGATGTAAAACTGGATACCAATACGCTGCAATTCTCAAATAGTGAGAGCGGACAAAAAGAACAACACCAGTTCGATCATATTTTCGCAACGGATGGGGCTTTCTCAGCAGTTCGTATGCGTATGCAAAAATCCATGCTGTTCGACTATTCTCAGAAATACCTGCACCATGGCTACAAAGAATTGGTGATTCCGGCAAATGAAGACGGAACACACAAATTGGATAAGAACTGTTTGCACATCTGGCCGCGTGGCGAGTTCATGATGATTGCTCTGGCAAATCTGGACGGAAGTTTCACATGTACATTATTCTTCCCGATGTTCGGAGAAACTTCTTTCGATACGTTGAAAACCAGAGAAGAGGTTAAGGCGTTCTTCGAAAAAACATTCCCGGATGCAGTTCCCATGATGCCTACGTTGATCGATGATTATTTCGAAAACCCGACCTCAAGTTTGATCATGGTGCGTTGTGAGCCGTGGAATTATGAGAATAAGATTCTTCTTATGGGTGACGCTGCTCATGCAATTGTTCCATTTTACGGACAAGGAATGAACTGTGGTTTTGAAGATTGTACAGTTCTGGATGAATTCCTGACGAAAAGTAACGCAGATTGGGACGGGGCCTTCAAAGCATTTTCTGACCAGCGTGTTCCGGACGGAAATGCGATCCTCGACCTGGCATTGTTGAATTACATCGAAATGCGTGATTTGACGGGAAATCCGGACTTCCTCCTGCAAAAGAAAATTGAAGCAAAATTCGCGAACCTTTATCCTGAAAAGTGGATGCCTTTGTATTCACAAGTAACATTCAGTAACACACGTTACAGTGATGCACTAAAGAACGGACAGGCCCAGGAGGAGATCATGAAACAGGTAATGAAAATGGATAATATCCATGAAAACTGGGACGATCAGAAAGTAATGGATAAAATGCTGGAATTGATTTCTTGAAGGATTGCAAGATCTCTTCTTGAATCAACACTCGACAATGAATAAAATATTGGCTCTTATAGTGTAACCAACTCGAATTCTTAGGATATTTACAGAAAAGGAAAACCAATGAGAAATCTCTTCATCGTTCTACTGGCAATTGGATGTGCATTTCCGGCACTTTCGCAAAAATCAAGAAAATTCAACGGTAAATCACGTAAAGATTTTTTTGGCGGAGCTGAAGATTATAGAGACATTACCAAGAATGGATTGCAGATTTCCTTTGGACCAACATACACATTCACTCGCAATAGAATTAAAGAAGTAGAAGCAGTTGATGAGAACAATCGCGGGAATACTTCTTACATTGATCCATCCGGCAGATGGGGAGGTTTTATTGATATCGGAATGGCGCATTATATGCTGAAACCATCTAAACTATGGAGTCGGGAGAAAGCTGCCGGGGCTGATGGTAAAAAGAAAAGAGATTTGGTAGGATCAAACCTTATTCACCGTATAGATTGGGGATTAGGATTCTCTTATATTGGAGGAAAAGAATACACGAAGATAGATTTCCAGGATGCATCTGGAAATTATGCTTATTCCACAGAAGGAGAAGGAAAATTCTATAACGGCTATTTGTACGGACGGGTAACTGCAGATCGTTTTACGAAAATTGCAGATAAGTGGCATTTGGAAACCGGGCTCGGATTGAACTTCAATTATTGTATTCTTGAAGGTTCCAGGGATTATACATCTGCCGTTTATGCCGAACAGAAATTCCAGAAGAATTTCCTTACACAATTTCATGGACATTTAGGATTCAATTACAAGATCAGGAGAGGAGATTATTTTATTATGGGATTCTACCTCCCGCTTATTGGAATCTATGAACCGAACAAATTGAAGCCAACCATTCAATGGTATTCCAGTAATTACTATCCTGCAAGCTTGCAATTCAAATGGATTCACCACTTTACAAAGAAATCGAAAGGTTGTAATACACCTAATGAAGATGATCAAAAGAAATACGGAGGACGCTAATCATGAGAAGAATTTATTACCTGAGCACCTGTGATACCTGTGCAAAGATCATTGCGGAAGTTAAAGCTCCGAAAGACATGGAGTTGATTGATATTAAAGCAACAAACATAGACGGCGCTACCCTTGATTGGTTGAAAGGAAAAATCGGTTCTTATGAAGAAATGTTCTCCAAGCGCGCATTGAAATACAGGTCGATGGGCTTGAACGAAATGAAACTTTCGGAGAATGATTACCGCAAGTACATGCTGGAAGAATATACCTTCCTGCGTCGCCCGTTCTTTATTTACGACGATACGGTGTTCATCGGGAACTCTCCCAAAACGGTAAAAGAAGCAGCAGATTTCTTCTCGAAATTGTGATGCTAAATGTTGGGGATTTTGCAGTTAAGGAAGAGAACGGACATTTCCATCTCATCCAGGTATTGACAGTATCCAAAGATTTTCTCATTAAAGACTTTTGGGAAAGCGCATCTGCCGAAATAGGAGAACAGGAAATCCGCACCTGGGTCAAACGTGCTTCAATTGAATCCTTTAATCAATATTCTTTTTTAAAAAACGAACCTTTAACGGAAAAGGACGAATTCGAAATTCAACGCTTTCTCGAAATAGAGCGCGGACTGAATAATAGAAAGAACAGAACTGTTTCTATGGCGGCTTTAGTGAATAATGCTATTCAGACTGAAGAATTCGACAAGGCTCTGGAATTACTCACAGAATGGGCAATGCTGGAAAAATACAAACCGGAAATTTACCTGTTACGTGAAGCTTGTTTACGAAAACTGGGACGAGACCAGGAAGCTGATTACGAACGCCACGTTTACAATACAATTACGGGTAAATAATTACAAATCTCTTCAGGGATTGAGGTGATGACTGAGCGTAGTCGAAATCACTTCCAGTCTTTCACTACTTTCTTTGCTAATCTCTTTCGCAATTTACGAAGTACTTTTTCGCGTGAGCTGGCACCGGGAATTTTCAATAGGTCAGTATAAACCAATTGCCCGTTTCTGTAAAAATGGAACTCAAAGGTCACAGATACAATTTCCTCTTTATAAAGTGGAAACAGGTTTTCTGCAGCAAGATCTTCAGCAAGAGAAAAATTCTGTGAGCTTGGTCTGAATTTTTTGTCATATCCGCGAACAGAAACCAATAAGAGTGTGTTATATCCTTTTTGAGCAAGAACATTCGTCATGGAGTCTGTAATCAATACCTGTGGATCTCCACCTTGTTTTAATAAATTCAATGAAACGACATTTTTTACTCCTGTAGCACTGAAAACTTCAGACATGGCAACTTCCAGTGAAAAACGGTCTTCCTGTTTATCAAGGTGGCTGATGATTACCGCATTTGTCAGTTTCAAGTCCTTAACCAGGCTTGTAGCAGACTTTGTACTGTCTGTTTGAGCATAAGTTAAACCTGTGAAAAACGTGAATGCAATAAGCAGGTATCGAGACATAATATTGTTTTAGAGTGGAAAATTACCCAAGTTGATCGAAACAACAGCAATTTCTTTGAGAATTCTGTTTTTTTAACTGAAAATTTTAGGCTTAAAAATGCGAAGCAATCTTCATTACTTCGCATTAGATATTCTGAATTTAAAAAACTTCGCTTGCTATAGCTTTTACAACTTTCGAGTTAGACATCGTGTAGTAATGAATGCAAGGTACATTAGCAGCCTTCAATTCTTTGGATTGCTGAATTCCCCATTCAATTCCTACATGCGTTACTTCTTCGTTGTTCTTACACTTCAACAATTCCTTGGAAAGCGCTTCAGGGAAATCAATATGAAAGACCTTCGGAAGGAAAGAAATGTGATTCAGGTTTTGAATTGGCTTGATTCCCGGAATGATGGGGACATTAATATCCATTTTACGGCAAGCATCTACAAAATCAAAGTATTTCTGATTGTCGAAGAACATTTGTGTTACGATGTAACTTGCTCCGGCATCCACTTTCTGCTTTAAGTAATGCAGATCGGTTGCAAGGTTCATGGCTTCAAAATGTTTTTCCGGATAACCCGCCGCACCTATACAAAAATCAGTTGGTGCCAGCTGAATATCGTCTACCATATATTTCCCGTTATTCATATCCGCAATCTGTTCGATCAGGTTAACGGCGTAAGAATGTCCTTCAGGATCCGGACGGAAAGTAGATTCTGTTTTGATAGAATCACCTCTTAATGCCAGTACGTTGTCAATCCCTAAGAATTGCAGATCGATCAAGGCATTCTCCGTTTCCTCTTTGGAGAATCCGCCACAAATCAGGTGAGGAACAGCATCAATCTTGTACCTGTTCATGATCGCGGCGCAAATTCCAACAGTTCCCGGTCGCTTGCGGATTGCGATCTTTTCAAGTAATCCTTTCTCACGTTCCTTGTAGATGAATTCTTCGCGGTGATAAGTAACGTTGATGAACTTTGGTTTCAGTTCGATCAAAGGATCGATCCCGTTAAAAATAGACTGAATGGTTGCCCCTTTGAGCGGGGGCAAAATTTCAAAAGAAAATAGCGTGTCTTTCGCTTGGTTTAAATGTTCGATAACCTTCATGGTTCAAAAAATTCGTTTTCGGCGACAAAGATACATTTCTGAGTTTGAAAATCGAGTTTGATCGTGATTTTCTGGATTTGGGCAAATCAGTATTATGAAGTCTTCCCAAAACAGCTGGATTCTAACTCACTTTGAAGTTTCAAAATCAAAACTGATCAAATTCAAAATGTAAGGGTTTATGGGGGTTGCCAAACATTATCCCGACATTATTCAACCGTTAAATCTGTAAAACCTACCATTCACTAGAACTGATGTGTTAAAAAGTGTTGTAAATGAAATATGAGCAGAAAAACTACGTTACCTTTGTATTACTCAAGGTTGAGAAACAAGTTAAATACTTTGGTATGATACTTGTAATTCTTACTTCGAGGTTAGTTTTCATAAGTAGTAGTAGTTTAGGTTGGAACAAGAGAGAGGCGCCCGCTTCTCTCTTGTTGTTTTTGAACAAATCGAACTTGCCAAAGAAAATTTATGGACTTTCATCGAATATTTCTTGTTTATTCAAAAACATTTCATATATTCGTAATGCAAGGGGTTCAACTCTTGCTTATAGTAGTAGTAGTTAGTTTAGGTAGTGTGAAAAGAGGCTTTTTAGTCTCTTTTCTGCATTATAGCCGGAGCTCTTTCGTATTCATCCCTTGTAAATAGTGAGATTCGACTGAAAGATTAATTGAATTCTGAATTGCGAAAGATTAATCGAATTCCGGTTACAGGCTTAATGATTGTTTTAAGTCGATCAGAACAACTCCGTTTACGCCCATATCCTTATAAACCAGTTTAAAGGGTTCACCAACATCCTGCACGTCGTAAATTCTGTCTAATTGACGGAAAAAATACTCGTTGAATTCTGAAAACGGCATTCCTGTTTCACTGAGTTTAGTACTCATCTGTCCGCCCGGAACTACCACCAGTTTTTCAACCTGGGTATTTACCGTAAAAGTGACACGTTCATTCGGCTGAACGAATTTGCAATACATGTAATCAGAATTCATTTCATCAAAAACGATTACAAGCGCAGTTTTCGTAGATTCATTATAGAAGGAACCTTTATAATTTCCTTTTTTGGTGTCGAGCAATTGGGTTTTCGGAAGAAGTTTATGCTTATTTCCCTTTGTAGAAAATTGAAGGGCGAACTGATCTTTTTCATGATCTATCCAATTTCGGTAGTATTTCCAAAACAAGCCTTCGTTATTCGCATTGACGGTAATAAGCTGTGTGGGTGGTGGCTGGAAATAAATGTCTTCCTGCTGCTGGATGGTTCGTAAACCCTTGCTATTGTAAACCTTAATTATAGAATCGATCTCCATTCGTTCCGCCTTACTCAGCTGCATGAATGAAGTTTCTTCCTGCTTTTGTTTTACATAGGGTTTTGCTTCCAGGGAAATCACCCAGGTTAAACCTATGGTAATAATTGAAATGATCAGGAAATAAACCGACAAACGCAGCCAGGAAACCTTACGCTTTTCAAATCGGATCTTATTAGCCCGAATTTGTGAATCCAGCTTTTGAATTTCCAGTTTATGGTCTTCCCGCAAATGCAGTGTTTCAATCTTCCCCAGGATAGATTTGATCAGCCTGGCAGACGCATGCTTGTGACTAATGATGGAAATAAATTCCTCTACCCAACTCGCTTTTATTCTGTAATGAGCATGATTTAAAGCGTTGAGCAAGGACCAGAAATCATTATCTAATGAATTAACGAACAAGTTGTAGATGACCTGGTCAGAGGAAGCTTTACGGATTTCCTGGTTGAATTTTTCGCGTTGGCTGTTCATCCAAAAGCCAATTTCATCCTGTATCCTGTCCTGATGTTCAATATTCAGATTGTTTGTAAAGGAGACAATCCAAAAAGCATGTTGAAAATCTTTTATTTCCTGAACTTCTTTTTTCAGTTTAGGATATACGAGGTCGGAAACCAGGTTGAGATAACGCTCAAATTGGGCGTGTTTTGAAACGCCGCTTTCGTCGCGGTATGCCTCTTTTAATTTTCCCGATTCAAGATATCTTACTACAGTTCGTTGTTCCTTCAGCCAACCGAAGTAAACCGCCAGTTCCGTTTCAGAATACGAATTGAAAGCTGCTGAATGCATCAACAGATCAGTATCCATCCAGTTTTCATGCTGAATACCGGCAGAACTAAGTTTGGCAGTTACGAACTCTAGCGACATGCAGTTATTTATTTTCCTTTTAAGATCCCAAGCGCTTTCTGCATCTCCTTATCTGCCGAAGCAATGACAAGGTAATAACCGTCTTCGATAAACAATTGTCGTGCAATCTCAGCCTTTAATGCTGTTCGGATCAATTCTTTGCTTTTTTGAGCTTCTTTACGATTAATAGGCAAGCTTAACTCACGCGAAGCATAGCTCATTAATTTTTCTATTTCGTTATCGCTCGGTTTAAAGTTCGAATTGAATTCCTGGATGGATTTCCACTTGGTTCGTTTATTGGAAACATAGTCGAAAGCAAACTGTGGAATCGCATTGGAATAACGGAGTTCCAGGTAGTACATTGTTGAATTGGAGGTGTCCAGCGGAACAAACATATCAGGCATAATTCCACCACCACCATACACGGTTCTGCCTTTCAGTGTTTTATACTTCGGAGCATTTTTAAAGATGGAAGAATCAATTGCAAAGTATTCTCCTGATTTTTCCCTGTCTTTTTCGTCGTGGTAGTACTCTTTATAACCGTTTTTGAACGAGCGTTGGATACATCTTCCGGAAGGAGTATAATAGCGTGCAATCGTCAAACGGATGGTACTTGCATCCTGTAACACAAAATCCTGTTGAACCAACCCTTTTCCAAAAGAGCGTCTTCCTATAATTGTGGCTCTGTCGTTATCCTGCAATGCTCCGGCTACAATTTCGCTGGCAGAAGCTGAATTTTCGTTGATCAGGACAACAGTCGGGGTGTTATGAAGCAATCCTTTATCCGTAGATCTTGAAACTGAATTCTGAGATTTTTTGGCTTTTACCTCAACAATGTCCATACCAGCCGGCAAAAACTCGTCAACTATCACAACTGCTTCCTGCAAAATTCCACCTGGATTATCTCTTAGGTCAAAGATCAGTTTTTTCATTCCGCGAGCCTGGAGTTTAACTACAGCATCATGAAACTCAGCACTACAATCTTCAGAGAATTGTTCTAAACGAATAAATCCTGTTTGATTGTCGATCATTTCCGCACAAGTAACCGCCGGAATAGGAATGATTCCTCTCATAAGCGCGAAATTCAGCCGCTTATTTCCTCTAAGAATTCCAATACTCACTTTTGTATTTGGTTTTCCTTTCAACAGTTTTGTAACCGTTTCATTCTTCAGTTTCTTTCCTGAGATCTTCTTGCCATTGATCTGCACAATTTTATCTCCTGCCTTGATTCCTGAACGTGAAGAAGGAGAATCTTTTACAACATTGGTAACACAAAGCGAGTCGCGGATGATGGCAAAACGAATACCGATACCTCCGAATTCTCCGTCAATTTGCTCATTTACCGCAGTAACGTCTTGTGCCGGAATATAGTTAGAATGCGGATCAAGGTCATGAAGCATGTCATTGATCATGCTCACATAGAGCTCGTCTTCCTGTACGTCATCAACATACTTTTGGTTGATGATGTTGAGAATATCCTGTGTTTTTTGAACATAACCTCCGGCATCCTTTCCGGGTGTGGCATCAGTTCTGTTCAATAAGGAACCAAGAAGCAATCCGATAACGAGAAAGGCCATTAGCAGGATTGGTTGTAAAATACTTTTCTTCATATCAATCTTCAGTAAAAGGATTGGCAATGTGTACTACTTCAACACCTGCATCCCGTAAAAAGTCAATTCCGGTGGTGTCCTTGTATTCGTTTACGTATGCAACACGTTTAATACCAGCCTGAATTACTAATTTACTACAATCCTTACAAGGTGATAAAGTTATATAAAGCGTTGCATCATTACAATCGTTTGTAGAACGTGCTACTTTTAAAATTGCATTCGCTTCAGCGTGGAGTACATACCAGTGCGTTTCCCCGTTGGTATTTTCGCAGCTATTCTCAAAACCAGCCGGTGTTCCGTTATAACCGTCAGAAATAATTCTTCCTTCTCTAACGATCAGTGCACCTACTTTTTTGCGGACACAATGAGAAAGTTCCGCCCAGGTGTGAGCCATTCTTAAATATGCCTTATCGTATCGTAACTGCTTTGCGTTTGATGTCATTTTGTTTGTTCAGTCGTTGTATTAGTCAATGGTGAATTTATATCCAACTCCCCGGATGGAATGAAAATACTGTGGATTTTTCGGATCCTGTTCAAAGAGTTTTCTAAAATTCAAAATATAATTGTCGATGGTTCTTCCTGTGGGAATTTGATCACCGGTCCAAAGTGAATCAAGCAAAGAGTCTCTTGAAACCACTTCATTCTTATGCTGGATGAAATAATCCAGGAGTTCAATTTCTCTTTTGGACAATATTGTTGTTTCACCCGTTTGGATGTTTTGCACATTATAGGATCCGAAATATATTCGTTGTCCTCCGATATCGAAATATTCCTGTGTTTTGGAAATTCCCTGAACAAGTAAGAGATTATTTATTCTCAAAAGCAATTCTTCCAGATCGAAAGGTTTTGCCAGGTAATCGTTCGCTCCTAGTTTCAAACCGGCAATTCTGTCCACGGTTGTTCCCTTGGCCGATAAAAAAAGAATAGGAATTTTTGAATGCTGTCTGAAGACCCGGCAAATTTCCATTCCACTAACTTCAGGAAGCATCAGATCAAGGATCACTGCCTGGAAACGATCAAGGCTGTTCGCCAGTTCCAGCGCCATTTTCCCGTTGTTAACAAGCGTAACTTTGTACCCCTCCAACTCAAGGTTTAATTCCAGCATTTCCGCAATACTGGTCTCGTCTTCAACCACTAATATGTGTTGTGTCATTGATGATGTTTCAACTTGAGTTTTAATTTTCCGAAAATACCGTGTAATTTTGAGGTAAAACTATTTCAAAAATAATAACAATGCTAAGAAAACTGCTTTCTATTAGTTTGTTTTTAGGCTTTTTTCACTTGGTTGCGTTTACGCAGCAAACAACTCTACTACAGAGAAATTTTCAATTGTTAAAGTCAACCCCTACGCTTGAACTGCAAACTCCGAACATGGAGGAAATCCGTCATGAAGATGAAGTAAACGATAGAAATGGTATGCTATACCGGATCGGCGTTCATGGATATACTAACATCAGCAGCGCGAACAGCGGCAGTTGGAGTGTTGACCAATATGGAAATGCGGTTTGGCAGTTACACGTAAAATTTGATGGCGCCGAAGCGCTGTCATTTCTTTTCCAGACCTTTAAAATATATGGCGGAACAACCGTTGACGTTTTTGACAATGCCGGAAAAGCGTTGCACAAAACACTGACATCTGCTGATGTGCTTGATCATTTTCAGCAAAACATGGCATTATGTTTCGGTGATGAAATGACACTCCAGATCAAGCAACCCGCCGGAGCTATCCAATCGGAAATATTAATAGATCGAATTGTTTACAACTACCGTTCAACGGGAAACCCGAATGTTCCGAAAATCAACGAATCAGATGATTGTGAAGTAAATGTGAACTGCTCACCTGTCGGAAACAACTGGCAGGATGAAAAACGCGGTGTGGCGAGAATTTATGTTGTTGACACGCAGGGAGCAGGTTGGTGTACAGGCTCACTGGTTAACAATACTTCCCTGGACTGTAAGCCATACTTCCTAACTGCCTTGCATTGCGGTGTGAGTACATCAGTTTCAAATTCGAATTTATGGAAGTTTTATTTCCGCTACGAATCACCGAATTGCAATAACCCTTCATCGGCCGGAACCTTAGACGATCATTACATTACAGGTTGTGTTCGTTTGGCAAATTCCAATGATGCCGGTGGTGACTCGGGTTCGGATTTCCTGCTTGTTCAATTGGGCTCATTGGCAAATGAAACAACTACCATCACAACATTAAAATCAAACGATTTCAATGCTTACTGGAACGGTTGGGATGCAAACAATACTACGGTTAGCAGTACGGTTGGAATTCATCATCCTGCCGGTGATATCAAGAAGATTTCAACTTCCGGGGCAACGTCAAGTACTTCCTGGGGTGGAACTGTAGCCAATACCCATTGGATGTTGGCCTGGGTAAGTAACACAAACGGGTACGGTGTAACTGAAGGTGGCTCATCAGGTTCTCCATTGTTCAATTCAGCAGGAAGAATAATCGGGACGCTGACCGGCGGAAGTTCGACTTGTGATGATCAGGATCATCCGGATGCCTATGGAAAAATGTCATTCCACTGGACATTGAACGGAACTCCTGCAAATGAACGATTGAAAACATACCTTGATCCGACGAATACCGGTGCGCTTGTTTTTGATGGCTCAACTAATCCGTGTGCGGTTGGAACTGTTGCTCCTGTTGCCGATTTTGTAGCAAATCCTACAACTGTTAGTGTCGGTGGAACTTCTCAGTTCACAGATCTTTCGAGCAATTCACCAACCAACTGGACGTGGAGTATTTCACCCGGAACAGGCTGGAACTATTCGGGTGGAACGAACGCGAATTCACAAAATCCGCAAGTGACCTTTACAACCTCCGGCGTTTACACGGTTTCTCTTACTGCTTCAAACTCAGCCGGATCGGATACTGAAACAAAAAATGAGTATATCACTGTAACAGTAGTTACTTCGCCATGTACAGGTTCTTCTACTTACTGTGAAGAGTTTATCGCAAACATTACAACGGGAACAATTAATAATTCCACCGCATGTACAAATTATACCATGTATCCCGGAGGATCTTTTACAAAAGGACAGGAGTACAATCTGTACTTTTTACCTCAGGTGGGAGCTACACCCGGAAATGCTTATTACGACGATGAATTTGCGGTTTGGATAGATTTCAACGGTGATTTTGATTTTGATGATCAGGGCGAAAGAATTGCTTACAGCCTTGCCTCGGCTTCAGGTTTTACAAATAGTTTTACCTATACCATTCCTATGAGCGCCACAGTGGGTAATGTGTATATGCGTTGCCGATTGCATTATTCCGGTTCGGATATAGGCGAAGGTCCGATTATGCCATGCGGAAATTCAAGCTATGGAGAGGTGGAAGATTATTTGATCAATATCACTGCTCCTTCTTCAAGCAGTATTTCGCTAACCTGCGGCAATATGCAGACGATTTATGGCAGTTCCGGTGTGACAACAGTGCCTGATGTAACGGATGATGCAACGGCGCAAACTAACTGTGCAAGCGGTGGACTGATCCTTTCTCAAAATCCAGTTGTTGGAACTGATCTTGAAAACGGGGCCAACGTAATTACCGTTACAGCAACAGATAATTGTGGCAACAGTCAAACCTGTACAACGGTAATTAATTACATTAACGATTTGAGCGTTGAAGACGGAATTTTCAATACCATTAAAGTTTACCCGAATCCTGTGGAAGAAATACTAACGGTTGATCTTTCTTCGTTTACTGGTTCTGTAATCAGTTTGGAATTACTGGACATTACCGGTAAACTGATTTATAGTTTTTTGAATGTACCAATGGAAGTAACTAAAATAGATCTGAGTGCTGTTGCAAAAGGCAGTTATCAGTTGAGATTGAATTCCGGAAGCCATTCAAAAACAGTACGAGTAGTAAAATTGTAATTGCTCTTTGAAAAAACGTATCATAGTAAGCGTAATAAACGATTTGAATACGGATCAGCGTGTTCATAAGATGTGTTTATTCATGCAGCAACAAGGCTATGATGTTTTGCTGGTTGGAAGAAGGTTGAAATCCAGTTTACCAATGGAAGCAAGGCCGTACGCAACAAAACGCATGAAGCTGATGGCTGAAAAAGGACCTCTGTTCTACGCCCTTTTCAATTTCCGTTTATTCTGGTTCCTGTTGTTTCGGAAGGCAACGATTTTTGTAGCAAACGATTTGGATACTTTGTTGCCGAATGTGTTTGTTTCTAGATTAAAGGGAAGAAAATTAGTCTACGACTCACACGAATTTTTCACCGAAGTACCGGAATTGATCCAACGACCAAAAGTGCAGCAGATCTGGAAGCGAATTGAGCGTTTCTGTTTACCGAAAGTGAAAATGGCCATTACGGTAAACCATTCTATCCGGGATAAATACGAATCACTTTACAATATTCCTTTTAAAGTAGTTCGAAATGTATCACCGAAATTTATTCCAACTGTTATTAAGTCGAAAGAAGAACTCGGCTTACCGGAAAAACCGATTTTGATTATGCAAGGTGCAGGATTAAATATTGACAGGGGAGTTGATCTGATGATCAAGGCTATGCCTTTTGTTCAGAATGCCGCATTGACGATTGTGGGTGATGGAGATGTTATTCCTGAAATGAAAGTGCTGGTGAAGCAACTTGGACTGGAAGAAAAGGTGTTGTTCTTCGGAAAACGTCCATATGCTGAACTCATGCAATATACGGCCAATGCGACTTTGGGATTGAGTTTTGACCAGCCTACAAACCCGAATTACCTTTATTCTTTGCCCAATAAGGTATTCGACTATATCCATACCGCAACACCCGTTTTGTGTTCCAATGTAATCGAAGTAAAGCGGCTTGTTGAGGAGTATAATATAGGCGAAGTCGTTTATGATTTTAGTCCTGAAAAACTGGCAGCACAAATAGAACAGATCTTATCAAACCCGGAACAGCTGGATGAATGGCGCTCCAATTGCAAAAAGGCTTCAGCACTGGAGCATTGGGATAAGGAAGTTCAGCAACTCGAAGAATTTTATCCGAAAGTGTAGATGCAGAAAAAGATCCATATCGTTTCTTTTGACGTTCCGTTCCAACCGAATTACGGCGGAGTGATGGATGTGTATTTACGTGCACGAGCACTAAAAGACGCCGGTTTTTACGTAGTTATTCATGCATTTGAATACGGACGGGGGAAACTTGAGATGGATAGACGAATTTGTGATCAGGTATTTTATTATACCAGGAAAGGAGGTTTGTCTTCGTTAAGTGGTAAACCTTATATCGTAAATTCAAGAAAAAACAGCCAGTTGCTTGAGCGTTTGCTTGAGGCTGACGGACCAATTCTACTGGAAGGCCAGCACTGTACTTCTTTCGTTCACCAGTTGGAGAGGGCCGGAAAGAAATTTGCAATCAGAATGCACAACGTGGAATGGCAATACTATCGTGAACTGGCAAATAAGGCGGATACGGTACTAAAGAAAACCTATTATAGAACAGAATCCAGACGGCTGCGCCATCACGAGCATCATTTGTTCAAATCAACATTGCTTTGTATTTCGAAGGAAGATCAAAAGTATTATTCGGCTAAAGGTGTTAAAACAAAACTGGTGTACCCACCTCTCTTTTTTGATAAGATTAAAGCCGAAACGAAGAATTATACGTTGTTTCACGGAAACCTGGCAGTTGCTGAGAATATTGAGGCCGTAAACAGGATCTTAGAAGAATGCAGATCAAAAGATTCACATCCAGAAATAGTATTTGCCGGTAAGAATCCGTCTGCCGAGTTGAGATCTGCAATTGAAAATGCCGGTTTCAAATGTTTCTCCAATCCTACGTCAGAAGAGATGGAAGCTTTGATCGGAGGTGCAAGAATTCATTTGTGCATCGGTTTTCAACGATCAGGACTGAAACTGAAATTGCTCAAAGCGCTGGAAACCGGAAATATGGTGATTGCAACTAATGAAGTGCTCCATGGAACAGCGATGCATGAGTTTTGTGTAGAATGGGATGGAGAATCTTCCTTGGTTGAACTTCTGAATACTATCGGAAATTTGGATGAAATCGGTCGTAATGAACGTATCAATGCCTTGCGGGAATTGTTCTCTCCGAATAAATATGCGGAAGTGATAGAAGGGCTGTTGTTCTAGTTCTGGAAAGGAAATTGGCTCAATTTCCTTGATTTCAGGAGTTCACAAATTTGTAAAATCACGAAATCACGAATTTACATTCTACCCATCGATTTTTCAGAAATCTAATCAAACAAAGGCTGAAAAGGATCGAACTGATGCATTGTATCCAAAGTCTTCAGCAAACCATCTTCCACTTTAATTACTTTTCCGGGAAATTTCTCAATCATCGACATATCGTGCGTTGCCATTACCACGGCTGCATTGGCTTCTTTTGCCACTGCGATCATCAATTTCATGATCTCTGCTGATGTTTCCGGATCAAGATTTCCTGTTGGTTCGTCTGCCAAAATAACCTTCGGATTATTGATCAAAGCCCGTGCAATGGCGACACGTTGCTGTTCTCCTCCCGATAATTGATGAGGTTGTACATTCGCTTTACCTTCCAAACCAACCAGAGAAAGAACTTCAGCACAACGTTTTTTCATCGCTTTGGCGTCCTTCCATCCTGTAGCTTTCATAACGAAAAGCAGGTTGTTCTCAACAGTTCTGTCTGTAAGCAGTTGGAAATCCTGGAAAACCACCCCAAGTTGACGCCGAAGCTTCGGAATATTTCTTCTGCTTAGTTTTAACAGGTCAAATTCCCCGACTTTTGCTGTGCCCGATTTCAACTCCAATTCGCCATAAAGGATCTTCAAAAGACTGCTCTTTCCGCTTCCGGTGCGACCAATAAGGAAGATGAGCTCGTTTTGGGATACTTCTAAATTGATTGCATCAAGAACCACTTTCCCCGATTGCTCAATTACTCCATTTTGAATTTGAATTACCTTTTCCACGGCACACCAGTTTTAAGGTAAAAGTCAGAAGAATATGTAGTAAATTGGGCAGGCGTAACGAAATTCTCTTAACACGTTTAAGTGTATAACTTTTGACTTCTCTCGCTACCCTCCCAACCGATACGCGGTAATTTTATGAACTTAAAATGGAAGTAATGCGTTTTTTAATTTCTTTCCTTCTTGTTTGTAGCACAACTTTAGGGTTGGCACAAAGTACCGACCGATACGCGGCTCCTTATGCCGGGTTCTACAGGGCAGAAGATCTCTATGCAAAAGAGCAATTTAG
>Ga0307408_100000317_pt1 | contig 46285 bp, 42 predicted proteins | sample 322Cmetagenome_FD_202116 | JGI IMG/M metagenome (GOLD analysis project Ga0307408, IMG submission 202116) | Maize rhizosphere microbial communities from greenhouse at UC Davis, California, United States - 322HYB-C-3 | ecosystem: Host-associated > Plants > Roots > Rhizosphere > Soil | place... | reverse complement strand
TGGGAGTTGGTTTGTATAAGGGAGGTAAAATGATTTATGATGGTGCTAAAACAGGGTACACCTATTCCTATAAAGGTTTAAGTTATTATCACAATACGTTCGGAAAAACCGGCGGATATTTGAATATAGGAACGAATTATGTAACCCAAAGTATTTCGAACGGAAGTATGAACCCATTGGATCATAATGTTATTGAATATGGAGTTTCTGCGTTTATTGGAGAGGCTAAAATTCAAAATCAGTGTATAATAGGTGGCACGGGCGGATTGGTTAATTGGACACCCAATGCACAAGTTCCTTTTAAACACTTATTTAACCGAAATATTGGAGTAACTTTAGGAAATGTTGTTAATGGGGGATTGACACCATTGTATAATCTGGCTGGTCCTGTACCTGGTTATCTTATGGGCAATTCTCAGCAGGCAGTTGGGGGATATTTTTTAAATAAATTGGAAGGAAAATAATGCCATATTCAAATAGAGATTTTTCAAAAGATAAACTGCCTTCAAAAAAGAAAATACTAGTTGTATTGTTCCTTTTTGTTGTTGCATTTGTATTAGCTTTTTATTTTCAATTAGAGCGAGAACGAAAACTAGAAAACACCAAAGAAGCAATTGCTATTGTTGTTTCTGTTGGAAAAACAACAACTGGAGGGGCTAGTGTAAAGTATACAATTGGGAAGAGAAAGATTAGTACCACTATCTCCGCTGGCGATTTCAAATTTCTTCATTCTGGCGATTCTATATTAATTAAGTATTCGTTGGAAGACCCGGAATTAATAGAGGTTGTTGACAAATATTATATGAAGAAATACAAGCATTAGAAAAAAGGCCGGTAGTGTCCTAGACTATCCCCTGAGAGGTTTTGTTATACAACCAATTGATATTTAGTAAAACATAAAACTTGATTCCACATTTTATTATGAAAAGGTATCTCAAAGGATGCCTTTTCGTGTTTTAATGAACCGGAAGCGGTAACATTTACAGCGGTGGTATGGGACGTTCAGGTGGACCACCAACGGGTGAATACATTACGAACGGAAGGGGTCCGGTTCGTGAGCAGTCCTATTACGACCATGAAACCAAAAAAGCATTATTAAAGCAAAATTGGGCTTGGGCGTGTATGAGATCTGATATATGGGCTCAATTCCAGTTATTATTTGGCTTTGCGGAAGTAGGTGGCTCCGATTTCTTTTATAGCATGGGAGCCGACCGAGAAACAGCGAATGGGTTGGCAGAAGGTTACGTTCAAGGAGCAACACTCATTATGACAGAAGGAGTGCTGGGTGGTGGTTTCCAGGCTCCTAGTGTCATGGGAAGGGGAGCTAGTACAGCTGGTATGGGAGAATACACGACGATCTATAGAGCAGTTTCACAAGCTGAGGTTGATGATATTGCGAATTTCGGTTTTAGAATGAATTCTGGGGGATATGAAACAGGTAAACTGTTTGCACCTACTTTTGAAGAAGCAGCACAATTTGGTAAATACAACTTTGGATTTGACGGTATACCAAATACAATTATGAGAGCAAGAGTTCCAAATAATGTATTGAATAACGCAACAAAATTTGGCGCTGATGGAATGAACGCAATCTCAATTCCCGCAGATCAACTACATTTACTCTATGGTGAACCAATAAACTTTAGCCCATGGTTAAAATAAGAGCACGTATTAAACTATATGAGAAAGGTCGTAAGACACCATTCACTAGTGGGTATAGACCATTATTCAATTTTGTGGAATCCATGAAAACGTCTGGTAAAATTGATTTAATAGATAGAGAACGATTCTACCCAGGAGATGAAGGTGATGTTGAAATAACATTTATTGGTTCAGATTTTTTAGGGAGTGATTTCAGAGTAGGAAAATCATTCTCTTTTGGAGAAAGTATAGTTCCTTTGGGTGAAGGAGTCGTAAAAGAAATTCTTTAAGGATTTATGAAAGAAGTAATCATAATTGCAGAAGTTGGTAGTGTTACAGATTGTCACTTGGGGTCAATTTAAAAACCTAACAAGTTGATTATTAATTGAACCTACGAATAAGATACAATAATTTTATGTGAAAGGGTATCTCAAAAAGATACCTTTTCGCATTTTAATGAACCTTAAAATCAATAACTGGTAATGTTTCAATTTGTCACCTGAAGTTATATTAGGAACCTAACCAGTTGATTTTTAATTAAACCTCCAAATAGGATTCAATAATTTTAAGTGAAAGGGGATCTCAAAAAGATATCTTTTCGCGTTTTAATGAACCTTAAAATCAATAACTGCGTACCAGCTGTATCAAATTATCACCTAATGAAATGTAAGTATTGCAATTCTGTTTGCATTAGAAAAGGAATATATAAATCGATTCAGAAATTCCAATGTAAAGGTTGTTTCAAGTACCAACGATCCTCTTATACCTATCTATCATACGAAGTTCCGGATGCAAAGATTGTCGAACTGCTCAAAGAAGGATGTGGGATAAGAAGTATGTCAAGAATTCTGAAAGTTTCGGCAACAACAATTATTTCCCGGATTCTGAAAATTGCGAAGGGTCTGAAACGAAGATCAATTGTTTTTGGACGAAAATATCAAGTTGATGAAATGTTCAGTTACATCGGGAATAAACAAAACAGGATATGTGTTGCGTATTCGTTGGATCAACATACCGGAGAAGTCGTTGATATTGTCGTAGGAAAAAGAAACAAGAGAAATCTCGGTAAGATTATTTCAACATTGATATTGGCAAATGCACAAAAAATTACAACAGATAAGTTGGCAATGTATAAAGAACTAATTCCGGAAAATATACATTCTACAAAGTTTAGAGGAATTAACAAGATTGAGCGTCAAAATCTGAACCTTCGTACACACCTGAAACGATTGAACAGGAAAACCATTTGTTTTTCAAAATCGGCGATAATGCTGTTGGCCGTGGTAAAGATTTATTTTTGGGCATAGCATTTTGAATATAACAATCCGGTTTTATCTTCACTACCTTTACCCCATGAAAAACCCCAACTTAAAAACCGCTCTTGTTGTATTGGTTACTACAACAATCCTCTTCGGTTGCCAGCAGATCGGTGATGCCAATACCGTTAAAACAGAAATGATGGCTTTAATGACAGAAGAGAAATGCCTCCTAAGCTGGACAGATCAAACTTCTTCCAGTGATAGAACGTTTGTTATTGATCTCCAGTCGAAACTTATTAATGACTTCGTTCCCGGAAGGTTGATTTTTAGTGCCTACCAGCGTCTCAAAGCAAAGGACATTAAACCCGGAGTGTTCGAGATCAAATCGGGCGATCAGCAGTATTACAGTATCGAGTTCAAAAACCTGGCAAGCATAGAACGAAAACTGGAAGTGTTTGAAAAGCATTTTGATTTGCTGCTAAAGAACAAAAAGGACGAGCTTCTTTCCCAAAGTATTACCACTGTTCGGGAAGGTGCAGACACAGCTGCGTGGTTCAACAATATGGCTACGAGCATGGCATTAAACAAGAAATCCTGGAAGTTTTCGGGTTTTATTCTCAACGAGAACGAGGGTGTCAGGTACCTGGTACTCGGAAAAGAAGTTGAACAGGAAGTAATCGTTTATTTGTCCTACAAGATTGGGGAAGACGATAATCTGGATGATGATAAGATCTACGGAGTCGGGTTTGTGCCTTATCATAAGAAATAGACTAGTGTTGAAAGTTTACCTTTGGCTAATCCCGACATCTTCGTTTAATCAGATTTCAACTTATGAAATACATCTTCTTTGTATTTGTAGTACTGCTTTTTGTTTCCTGTGAATCATCAGATCCAATGAGGGTGAACAATGATGATCAATTTGAAAAGCATTATACTTCTGCGTACTATTTTGATGCAAATTTGAAAGAAGATCAATATTCGGTTTGGGAAAATGATTCCATGTTGGACCTGAACAAGATTGGAGACAAGGTTAAACTGAAAGAGTCAGAAGTCGATGAGTTGATCTCAATCATGAAAGACACAAGTTGTTTTAAAACGGAAGGTGAATGCGGAACGTATTTCGATAATGGAGGATTTCTTTTCTATAAAGGAGATAGAATCATTAAAGTCATAACTGTTGGTTGTTCTTATTCTTATTTCTCCAATTCACTGGAAGATTGGCCTTCCAATGGTGGTGGAATCAAAGAACCCTGCGATTCTAAGCGTTACAATCCTTTATTGGAAGGAATCTGGAAGCGCCTGAAGAATTAAACACATAGTTATGACATGGAAGCATAGTTCTTAAATGTTTTACGGTTTAAAACAATGGAAATACTTCAGCAATAATAGCTCTGTATCCTATGTGAAAAGACTATGTGACTATGTGTTGAAAATCCCCGATTTTAAATAACCCCTTTTGCCTTCAACTCCAAATACTTATTCACCGTATTCATGGAAAGGTCTTCCGGGCGCGTAAGAATGGACTGGATTCCGTATTGGCGAAGTTCTCTGGCCAATGCCCATTTCAAACTTCCCATTTTTTCGGCAATTGTTGCCTGGATGAGGTCTTTATTGCTGGCAACAGGTTGTTGGGCCAGTAGTTCCAATTCGTTGTTCTGGAAGAAGATCACGATCAGTACGTGACGTTTGTTCAAACGCTGCAACATCGGGAGTGCCCTGCGCATAGCAAACTCACTTTCGAAATTGGTGAAGAGGAACAATAATGAACGCGTTTTGATCTGCTGACGAATAGCCTGGTACAGCAACTCAAAGTTTCCTTCCTTGAAATGCGTACGCTGATTGTATAATCCTTCCAAAATACGCCCCAATTGACCACCACTTTTATCCGCCGGGATCATAGTTCCGATCTTGTCAGAAAAGGTCAGCAATCCTGCTCTGTCACCTTTTCGCAATGCGATATTGGAAAGGATCAGGGACGAGTTGATTGCATAGTCCAGCATATTCATTCCGTTGAACGCCATTTGCATCGGGCGGCTTTTGTCGATAACGCAGTAGATAGGCTGTGATTTCTCGTCCTGGAACTGGTTTACCATCAATTCGTTCTTACGACTCGTAGCTTTCCAGTTAATGGTGCGGATATCGTCGCCCTGAACGTAGTTTTTGATCTGCTCAAACTCGCTGGTATTTCCCAAGCGGCGAACTTTCTTGATCCCTAAGGATTGCGTTTGTGGGTTGAACACCTTCAGCTCCATTTGCTTCATCTGCAAAACTGACGGGTAAACGTGTGTTGCATCTGTTGTTGCAAAACGAATTCTGCGCTGTGCAAGGAATAACGGCGAACGAACAAAAACAACCGTCTCGTTGAATTCGTACAGTCCTCTCGCTTTTGGGGTAAAGGTGTATTCAAAAGTTTCCTTTTTCCGTGGAAGAAGGATTTTGGTTTTCACCTTGCTTCGTAGCTGCATTGCAGTTGGATAACCTTCGTAAATTCCTACTGTGAGCGGCTGCAGGGTTTGATTAATAATTTCGACCTTGATCGCGTTCATATCTCCCAGGTACATGCGTTCCATGTAAATACGACGATAGGTCAGCGGTTGTTTTGAACTGAAAACCAGGATGAGGTCGATAAGTGTTGCGCCAAGCGTAATAAACACGATCATTTTTCCAATAAAGGCCAAAGGCTCCCACAGGTAACCACAACCCATGATGGCAACTCCGGTAGCATTTACCAGGAAGAAAAATCGCGTTAAATAGAAGTTGCGCAACATACTTTCTTATCTCGGAACTTCTACGGTTTGTACAATTTCGCGGATCACGTCTTCCACCACAACACCTTCCATATCCGATTCCGGAGTAAGGATCAAACGGTGGTTCAATACGTGAACGGCAACGAACTGAATGTCATCCGGAGTAACGAAATCACGTCCACGAATGGCAGCAAATGCTTTGGCAGCTTTCACAATGGCAAGTGAAGCACGCGGCGACGCTCCAAGGAACAATTTCGCATGATTTCTTGTTTTATGAATCACCTGGGCGATGTATTCGATCAAACGGTCTTCGATCACAATTTTCTCGATGGTTTGTTGCGCGCGTTTCAGTTCGTCAGGAGTGAAAACCGGCTGGATTTCCTCCAAAGTAGGAGCAGAAATTTGCTCTTTGTAACGGTTCAAAATTTCGATCTCTTCGTTCAGGTTCGGGTAATCGATCTTGATTTTGAAGATAAAACGGTCAAGCTGCGCTTCCGGAAGATTGTATGTTCCTTCCTGCTCTACCGGGTTTTGTGTTGCAACAACCAGGAACGGGTAACCCATTTCGTAACGGTTTCCGTCGTAAGTGATCTGGCGTTCTTCCATTACTTCGAACAAGGCAGCCTGCGTTTTTGCAGGTGCACGGTTGATCTCATCGATCAGAACAATATTTGAGAAAACAGGCCCTTTCTTGAACTTGAACTCGCTGTCCTTCATGTTGAAGATAGATGTTCCGATAACATCGGAAGGCATCAGATCCGGCGTAAACTGGATACGTGAGAAATCTACTTTCAACACTTTCGCCAATCCTTTTGAGGAAAGCGTTTTTGCTACTCCCGGAACACCTTCCAAAAGAATATGTCCGTTTGCAAAAATACCCGCCATCAACAACTCAACCATTTCCGACTGACCAATAAGGTATTTGCGTAATTCCTGGCGAACCTGGTTTACTTTCTGTGCAACCCATAAGAGTTCGGTTTGATCGCGTTGAACAAAACCACTGCCGCTATTCGCAGCTGGAACTTCCGGATTTACGGGTTCGGAGCTACCTGGCATAAATGCCGAATAATCTGATTTTTGCTCGTTTTGCTGCTCGTTACCTTCTTGTCCCGTTGGCAAGCTTTCGTCGTTGTTCATCATAATGTTTTACGTTTTAGATACGCAATAATTTGACTCAAATTATGTTTGCTTCGTTTGCTTAATAGTTGCTGGAATACCTTGAAGGAAGTACCGTCCTCGGCACTGAATTCCACTTTTTTGTCTTGTATGTTTGTTGAAACCGTTTGGTTCAGTAAAATCGTTTTCTTTCCGAAGATAAAATTAAACTTCACTATTTTCTCATCGTTCATTTTGATCACAGGAAGCATGATCAGGCGAATAGAAAGGAAAATGAAGAATCCACCCAAAATAGCAAGTACAATTCCCAATCCGTCGCTGAACCTGAGTAACTGCATTCCCTTGAATAGGATCAGCATTGAAGCTACCAGCGCTAAACCGCCAATAATCGGCGATTTGTAAATTTCTATTCCTCTTCCCTGGATAAAGACTTTGTCGTAATCTTTACGAATGCCCGTTGCCTTGTAGAAATCATCGATTTTTCGGTAAAGAACACCTAGACTTGCATTATCAGGATGTGCTCCTGCGGGGCCGAAAGCTTTCATGATATCATTGATCTTCTCAGCCGGGTAGCCCGATTTTTCTATCAATCGTTCTACATTTTCCTTTTGTTTTTCGGTACGTGAAAGATCAATATAGAAATGTCGGTTCATCTGCGCGTAGAAGTTTCTTCGCATGATTTTCTGAACGCTTGCAGGTGAGTTTTTGGCCAGGTAGATACTGCTAAGTGTTTCTACGAATACTACCGACATGTTACGCGTTGCGTCAACACCGTTCAATACATTTTCTCTTCGCTTTGTTCTGAATACCAGGAAAAGGAAGATCAACCCGAGAGCAAACAGGAATGCATTACGAAGCGCTTCATTCTGAATGATGAACTGCAAATAAGAGGTGTCTCTGACAAGATCATTGTCCGCATCTCCGTCTTGCTCCGGTGGAACAGGCGGCACAGCGAATTTCATGATGATGACGTTCTGATTCTTCGGAATCCATTTCAACCATGCAGAAGCGTGCGCATAACCGTTTCTTGTAAGCACCTGGTAATTTTGGAACAAACGCGGATTGGCGTGGAAATGGACACTCCCTTTCCCGGATTTCACGTAAAAGGCTGTTGGCTGATTTATAGCAAACATGTAAGCACGATAATTCGTGTCCCTGATCTGCTTTTTATTGAAGAGCGCCCAATCGTCGTAGATGGTGTCGTTCTGGTAAACACTGCAATAACGCAGCGATGTATCTCCAACCCACTGGTAAAATTTGTCGTTGTATTCAAGCGAATATGCTCCACCATCAAAATAGTGATTGTAGAAACTACCGTTTACTTTATCGTAAGACAAAAGCATCGTTGCTCCCGAATCAATATATTTTTTGATCTTTTTGTATGCATTGTCAGGCATGTAGAATACATCACCTATGAAGATGAAACTCGCTTTCTCCTTGTTCTTGATCTGTGGAAGCTGGTTGAAATTATCAAGAATGAAAACGGAATCTTTGGTGTGTTTCTGGATCAGGGTTTTTAGAATGCCCAGGTCTTGTGGTTCTTTCGACTTGAAATCGAAGGTGGATTTCCAGTTGGTATACATCTCTTCCTTATCGCCCGATCCACCGCTGAAAACAAGCAAAGCCAGCAGTACAAGTACCACTAGTGAGAACAACGCTATGATAACTTTCTTATTCATTACAGTTGTTCAAGTGCTTTATAAGATGAATTCAACGTTGGCAGCATGGAATAGTAAGCATCCTTATCTATTTCGTAATCACCGTACCAAACAATGTCGTATTGCGCTACAATTTTCTCGAAAGGCTCCAGTCCCGGTTTACCCTGCATTTCAATAATGTAGTGCATGTTCGTTTTTTCCTTTTTCCAGAAAACCAACTGTCGTGAAAGTAATTCCTTCATTGCGAAAAGGAAATAGATTCGCACGCACTCCTTGTAATTTCCCTCTTGTTCGGCTTCTTCCAAACGCATTTCCAATTCTGTTTTAGAAATGGTTTCCGGATTGAGGTTCTCTTCAAGAGGAGTGAAGGGGATTGTTTTCTCTCCCGGTTTGATATTGGAAAGGATCAAGTACAAAATAAAGATCGCAAGGAGAATAAGGACAATGATTCCGAGGATCTTCCAGAAATCTGTGTTTACCTCATTTTTATTGTAACTGGCATTTGGCGTGTTTGGCTGGTATTGTGCCTGCTGCGCCTGCTCTTCGTCCGAATAACCTTCGTCAGGAATTTCAGCGGGCTCCGGTTGAACGATATTCGGATCACGCTTTATCGTGCCCTTTTTATTTCCGCGATGATAATTCGGGGGAGTTTGTTGTCCCTGGGTAATCTGGCGCGGAGTGTAGGATTTTCCCTGGTAAGGTTTGTAGTTATATGAATTTGGGGATGAAGAAGAAGGACTGCTGTACGAGCTGGAATGCATGTCCACCGGACTTCTATAACCACCCGGTTTTGGTCCGTTATAGTCTTTTTCCTTGTCGTAGCCCACTTTGTCGTGCTGCGATTTCCATTCTTTCCTGACCGCATTTGACTTCGGCTTCTTTTGTTCCTGGGCCGAAAGTGTAATTGCAAGAAAGCAAAAAACGATATTTAAGATCAGTTTAGTCAAAATCGATTTTTGTTTCCTGGTGTTTCTTGCGTTTACCGAATTTCTCGAATTCTTTTCTTAATCCGAATGAGGTTTCCTGTTCGCGTACGGTGAAGTATTGGAAGCCGAGCATGATGATGAACAACGGAAGAGTAAGGAAGATGAAGATTACATATACAACTTCACGTACAATATTGGCCGGAACCATGAAATGATCCGTATAACTTCTGGAGATGTAAGAAACGAATTGTGCCAGCATATCCAGCAAATCGGGATAAATAGGTTCGCGCAAAAAGAAATCGTCTTCGTAACTGTAAACACCTGCAATCAGCTGGGCAAAAAGAGCAATGATGAAGGTCATCAACATAATTACCATCAACAATGTTCCATAAGATCTTGACCCAAACTTGAAGCCTTCACCGAAGTTGTTACCAAATCCACGCTCTCCGAGAGCTGTTGAAGCTGAAGTGAGAATAAACAGCGGTACTGCAAACAGGAGAATGAACAAGAAACCGTAAGGAACGAAGAACGTAATCAGCAATATCAGCAAACTCCCCAAATAAACTGCGGGGAATTTCCGATAGTTGAAAATGATCATTTCTTTTAGTGTGTAGTCCTTCTGGCGGGTAAAACCGAAAAGCGTTGTAGTAATCAGTTGCGTGAATACAATCGACCATCCCAAAATGGCAAAGTAATCCGTGTCATATCGCAAATGTGTTCCCATCACCAATTCCGTGAGGTACTGCCATTCATAAGGAAATTTGTTTACAAGGTCCGAAGAATAAGCCGAATTCTGAAGCACCATAATTGCCGCAATAATGGGGAAAGAAACGATCATATTTGCCTTAATGACCTTCCAGATATGCACGCGGTAGAACGAAAATGAATCTGTAAACAATTCAGCAAATGACCTTACTTTATGCAGATTGAACACATTTTTGAAGTTCCGTACAGGTGGATCGCTTTCATGAACCAGGTGCGGATTTCTGCGGGCAACAATAATGGGGTAGATAACGTAATAGAAGATGATCAATGAAAAACTGAAGGCGATCAATAACCATTTCGACCAATCGCTAAGTGAGCTGTAGTTTCTGGTAACAAAGCCTTCCAGCCACCCTGCCATCAGGAAGAACGGGATGAGGCTGAGCATAATCTTGATTCCGCGTTTTGCAGCAAATTGGAGACTTTGAAGTCGCGTATAAGAGCCAGGGAATAGAATTCCGTTCCCCAAAGTCATACCCGCTCCACAGGCAATCACTATCGCACTAATCTCAAACGCTCCGTGAATCCAGATCGTAAGAACAGAAACCATCAGGTAACCTTTCACATAGAAGAAAGTTTGAAAAGCTCCAACCATTACTGCGTTCTTCATGAGCATAATGTGGGTTCCGATCCCGAAAAGAATTCCAAGTACGAAAGAATAGAACGCAATTTCTGTGTTGTGGATCGCAATTCTAAGGAACATTGCCGTTTGTGTTTCCTGGCCGTAGATACCCAAAGGAGTACCTTTTTGGATCATTTGATTGGTGTAGGTTACATAATCGTCGCCCAAAACCACCCTGGCAAAATCAGGGTTATTGATTGTAGAAATACTTCCTAATGCCATCCAGAAAATTGCCAGGATCAAAGCAAAAATCATGGTTTTTCTGGCGCGGTAAACCTCCAAAGGAATAGAAATTCTCCACGCCGTGATCAGTTTACGCAATGATTCGCTTCGTTCCTGGTGAACAAGGTTGTGAATACTTTGTGCCAACTGGTTCAAATAAACGCGAACGGTCCTTTTGTTGTAGAACGTTTGCGCATAACTAAGATCATCGGTAATATCTGTATATAAATCAGACAGGGTCTCCGGTTCGGAAGACTCGCTGGAAGCCAGTTGCTGGAATTTCAGCCACTTCTTCTTATTCTGATCGATGAAGGAAGTTTCTTTCATGGTTTGAGGGCTAAAAATATTGATTTTTCAGTAGTAACGAGCGTTTTGAAAAAATTTGTTCATAAAATGAGAATCCGACGGTGGAGGATCTACCAATACGTCATGCTTTCAAGTTCTGTTTGCAGCAATGAAGGGTCTCTTTATACTCAAATAAAGATTATAGTAATTATAGCTCATAAAAAAGTCCACTCATTTTCATAAGTGGACTCCATAGGGGTGCAGGTATTTTTAATGTTTGCCACCTTTTTTATGAAGAAACTCGAACTTTCCGATCTTGATAAAGAACCCGGATTGTTCTGTTTCCTTCGCTCTTCTAAAATCGATAATGGTATTTAATCGCTTAGAAAGTTCATTTGTAATCGGTTCGATAGGGTTTTCCATTAAACCGTATGCGTAATCGTTTTGTTCAGTTTGAGTTTCCGGATTGTGCTTTTCGGTAACGTGAGTTGCCAAATCGGGTTGATCGGGCAGAATTACTCCGTTTTGGTTCGTCACCGGTTGGTTTTCCTTCAACTCTTTGTTGTCGTTATTTTTTGGCTGCTCAACGTTGTTGGCAAGGTTATCTTTCTTTTCCTCCTGAGATTCCCGGAGTGGGGCGTAAGGTGTTACGCCTTTATCGCTCTTCGCAGGATTGATCAACTTATTCTCTTTTCCCTGATCATCCACTTTTACCGGAACCGTTGTTTGCTTACTGAACTGCGGGATGTTTAATCCATCCACTTCAACAGATTTGAACGTGAAATAACTTCCGATTCCGATCAGCAGGATCACCGAAGCTGCAATTGAAGAAACTCTTGCCCAAAGTGGGATTATCCTGGCATCCTGGTAGAGGTCACTTTTGTTAAGGTAAGCAATGTTTTCCTTCGGAAGAATGGTTTTTGCGTAAAGGGCTTTGTCTTTCAGGTATTCCGGGTGAAGGGTTAACCAACGCTCCAATTCGATTTTTTCGCCTTCTGTCAGCGTTCCTTCCAATTGAGCAATTAAGAAATACTCAATATTATGTTTTGTAATGTGCAGGCTGAGCGGCGCGCGCTGAGCGGAGTCGAAGTGAGTCGAAGCCCCATCATGCTTTTTAAGCAGAAGCTTATCGAATTCAGTAAGTGAAATCGTTTCTTCATCAAGAACAGGCAGCTCGTCGTCATTAATCTGCAGATCTGGATTGGCATCTAAAAAAGCAAGAAAAGCTCTCTCCATTTCCTTAGAAAGCGTTCCTTCTAAGAAATCAAGATAAAAAGCTTCGTAATTTTTTCTTGTTATCATGCTACCAGTTCTATTGATTTCAAATAGCCTTTCAGGGTTTGTCGTCCCCTGAAAATGTAAACCTTTACTTGAGATTCATTCAACTTTGTTATCTCCGCTATTTCATCGTAAGCGTAACCTTCGTAATCTCGAAGCATAATCACAGTCTTTTGAATCTCAGGTAAACGATCTAAAGCTTCATTCAAAATATCTTTTAAATCAAAACTCTCTTTCGGTTTATCGCTTGGCATAACAGCAACGTTCTCCAAACTTCCCGATCTGTTTTCCTTTTTAATAACGTCAATCAATGTATGATACGCCGTTGTAAAAAGGTAAGATTTTGCTTTTTCGGCTGAAATCTCCTGATGTTTTTCCCAGACCTTTGCAAAAGTTTCCTGAACAACGTCTTGCGAAAGCATACTATTTCTCAGGTGCTTCACGACGAAACGATAGATCGCATCGGCATATAAATCCACACTTTCATTGTATTCTTTCGTAGTCATGCTCAAGTAACTATTTCATTAGACTATCGTGATTTGATAAAGTTACAGCGAAATGAAAGTTTTTTTGAAAAAAATTTTCATTGCTGCTGAAATACGAGCTCAAGCCACTGGCTAGCACCCGATTGTTGCATATTAACTATTTTGGTTTAACTTTTGCTGATCAATAGCCCGTTAAAACTTAAACTATGAGATGCTTACTGCTCTTTTGCTCCTTGCTTTTATCTCTAAGTTCTCTTGCACAGCTCACCAGGGGAACAATTACGTTCGAAATGGTTAGCGGAACGCGGAAACAGCCCGATTTGAATGAAGGTAAAGTGATCTATACCTTTGATCAGGGATTGTCCAGAACAGAATCTACGATGGGTATGTTGGGAACCACGATAAATGTTTTCCACAGTAGTACCTCTACTTCACTTACTCTTTTCGGAATTAAAAACAAGCATTTTGCTATAAAGTCGGACGGAGCGCAGGAAACCTTTGGCGCTGCAGAAACAACGGTGCTCGAGGAAACCAAACTTATTTGCGGATACCTTTGCCAGAAGGCTGTTATTATCCGTGACGTACATACTTTTACGGTTTGGTTTACTGACCAGGTGCAGGGAGATCCCAACGGACAGGAAGTGTTCAGAGGATTGGAACTTAAAGGTTTTCCTATGGAGATTACCTCCGAGGTGAATGGAATAGTGGTGCATTTGGTTGCCACGGAAGTTTCCGCTGATGTTCCGGCCAACGCCTTTAGCCTGTCTATTCCTGAGGGCTACGAATTGATCACTAAAGAGGAGATTCCTGAAAAAGTAATCGAGTCTGCTAGAGAATAGCATTTTTTAATAATAACACAAACCAACGTTAATTTTACTTTATGAGAAAACTAATTTTTACACTTGTTCTTGGCGTAATAGGCACAGTTTCTGCGCGTGCACAATGCAGTACTTCGGTTTTGGAAGCTTTTGGCGCCACATCATCGCTGGCGCTTTATAACACGTATATTACTATCGGAACTATTGCTGACGGTTACGTTGGAGAAACTTATGATGCAGATTATACGGTTGATCTTATGGGGGAACAAACGGCAATGATCTCTTCGATTATTGATTATATAGATAAGTTATTGACTGATCCTAAAAGCGGGATTTCTGCAGACGACAAAGACTATATGAATGAAATGAAAGCCTGTTTGAACGATTTGTACGATGAAGCAGAAGGCCTGATGGAATACGCCGGTAATAATGAAAGCGGTACAGAAAAGTATAATACGGCTCGTGATGCAGCCTGGGCGAAGATCGAGGAACTTCTTGGTCTGAACGATGAATAGAAGTTGACATAAATAAAAAGCGCCTCGATTGAAGCGCTTTTTTTATTTCTAGAATTCGAATGTTTCCATGAATTTTGTTGTGAAGTTTCCGGCATTAAAATCAGGATCCTCCATCAGTTTTTGATGGAAAGGAATCGTTGTTTTAATTCCTTCGATGATGTACTCATCCAGAGCGCGTTTCATTTTCAGAATAGCTTCTTCACGTGTTTGAGCAACTACGATCAATTTACCGATCATAGAGTCATAGTTCGGTGGAATAACATATCCGGCATACGCATGCGTATCAATACGAACTCCATGTCCGCCCGGTGAATGATAGCTAATGATCTTTCCTGGTGAAGGACGGAAATCATTGAACGGATCTTCCGCGTTAATACGACACTGGATAGCGTGCAAATGCGGTAGATAGTTCTTTCCTGAGATCTTATGTCCTGCTGCGATCTTGATCTGTTCTTTGATCAAATCGTAATCGATAACTTCTTCAGTGATCGTGTGTTCAACCTGGATACGTGTATTCATTTCCATGAAGTAGAAATCGCGGTTTTTGTCAACCAGGAATTCTACTGTTCCAACGCCTTCGTAATTTACAGCCTTAGCAGCTTTAATAGCAGCTTCACCCATACGCTCGCGTAATTCGTCAGTCATGAACGGAGAAGGTGTTTCTTCAACCAATTTTTGGTGACGACGCTGGATAGAACAGTCACGCTCAGAAAGGTGACAAGCGTTTCCGAATTGGTCACCCGCAATCTGGATCTCGATGTGACGTGGTTCTTCAATGAATTTCTCCATGTAGATTCCGTCATTACCGAATGCAGCAGCAGCTTCCTGACGAGCAGAATCCCATGCAGCTTCCAAATCTTCTTCTTTCCAAACGATGCGCATTCCTTTTCCACCACCACCGGCAGTAGCTTTCATGATTACCGGGTAAACGATTTCTTTTGCATTTTTACGTGCATCCTCCAAATCTGCCAATAATCCTTTTGATCCCGGAATACAAGGTACACCTGCAGCAATCATGGTTGCCTTTGCAGTTGCTTTGTCTCCCATTCCCTCAATTTGCTCCGGCAATGCACCGATGAACTTGATTCCGTGTTCCTGGCAAACACGAGAGAATTTCGCGTTTTCAGAAAGGAAACCATATCCGGGGTGAATAGCGTCAGCATTTGTGATTTCTGCTGCAGCAATAATATTCGGAATAGATAGGTATGATTTTGAACTTACCGCTGGACCAATACAAACTGCTTCATCTGCAAAGCGAACAGGTAAACTGTCCTTGTCAGCAGTAGAATATACAGCAACTGTCTTGATGCCCATTTCCTTACATGTACGAATAACACGCAAAGCAATTTCACCACGGTTGGCAATTAATATCTTTTTAAACATAAAAGGTTGTTTTAGTTCAACTATGATCCCGAAGTTTCGGGAACCAATTTCATTAAGCCGGTTCTACCAGGAACAATGGCTGATCGTACTCAACAGGTGATGCGTCATCAACCAATACTTTTACGATTTTACCGGAAACTTCAGCTTCAATTTCATTGAAAAGTTTCATCGCTTCGATAATACAAACTGTATCACCTTTAGAAATTGTTTGTCCAACTGAAACAAACGGTTCTTTGTCCGGACCAGATGAACGGTAGAATGTTCCGATCATTGGGGACTTAACAGTAATTAGATTAGAGTTCTCAGCCGGAGTAGCAGGAGCTGCCGCTACAGGAGCTGCTGCTGCCGGAGCTGCTACAGGTGCAGGTGCTGCCATAACCGGAGCTGCTGCTGTTGCCTGAACGATAATTGGTGAATCAGCTTTTTTCTCAGCTTTAATCGTGATCTTGAAATCTTTTTGTTCGATTTCAACTTCTGTTACGCCTGATTTAGAAACAAATTTAATCAGATCTTGAATTTCATTAAGGTTCATACGTTTTCGATTTTCAAGTTTGTTTTCTATTATGAATTATAAGCCCAAGTTAAATAAACTGCACCCCATGTAAATCCGCCACCAAAGGCAGAAAGGATAAGTTTATCGCCCTTTTTAAGCTGAGGTTCCCAATCGGATAGACATAATGGCAATGTTCCGGCAGTCGTGTTTCCGTAACGCTGGATATTTACCATTACTTTTTCTTTCGGAAGGCCCATGCGATCTGCAGTAGCATCAATGATACGCAGGTTTGCCTGGTGCGGAACCAACCAATCTACATCTTCTGCAGAAAGATTGTTGCGTTCCATGATTTCAGCTGAAACTTCAGCCATATTTGTAACCGCAAATTTGAATACGGCTTTTCCTTCTTGTTTTACGAAATGCATGCGTTGCTCTACAGTTTCGTGTGTTGGTGGGTTCAATGAACCACCTGCCGGTTGCAATAAGTATTGACGACCGCTACCATCAGAACGAAGAATGGAATCCTGGACACCATATCCTTCCGTATTTGGTTCCAACAAAGCTGCACCACCTCCGTCACCGAAGATCACACAAGTTGTTCTGTCCTGGTAATCAAGAATAGAACTCATTTTGTCTACACCAACAACAATTACTTTTTTGTATTTCCCTGACTCGATAAAAGATGCACCGGTCGACAAGGCGTAAATGAACCCTGAACAAGCGGCAATAAGGTCGTAACCCCATGCATTCTTTAAACCTACTTTGTCACAAGCTACGTTTGCAGTACTTGGGAAAGGGTAATCCGGTGTTACAGTAGCAACAATTACCAATTCAACATCCAACGGATCTGTATTGGTTTTTTCAAGTAAACCTTTAATTGCCGCCGCAGCAATATCCGATGATGCGCCTTCTCTTAAAATTCGGCGCTCTTTGATCCCGGTCCTGCTGGTAATCCATTCATCTGATGTGTCAACTAATTTTGACAGATCTGCGTTGGTTACAACTTCTTCCGGAACGTATCCGCATATTCCTGTTATGGCTGCAGTTATTTTACTCATGTTACTGATTGAATGCTTCGTTAATTTGTTTTGCGAGTTCAGATTTTGCTACGTCATAAGAATGAAGTAACATACTTCTTACTGCCAGGTCATTTGAAATTCCGTGACCGATGATCACATTTCCTTTTACGCCAAGAATAGGTGTTCCACCATAATTTTCGTAATTGAAACGATCAAAGTACTCATCTCTGATTCCACGTTTTCTCATCAGGGTGTAAATTCCCTCAGCTTCTTTAAGAACAACATTTCCTGTAAACCCGTCGCAAACAATTACATCTGCCGAACCGGTAAACAGGTCTCTGCCTTCAACATTCCCAACGAAATTGATTTCGTCGGATTCTGCTAAAAGCTGATGAGCGGCAAGGGTCAGTAAATTTCCCTTTGTCGGCTCTTCACCGATGTTCAACAAAGCAACACGCGGATTTTCATTTCCATAAACATTCTTTGAATACAAGGCTCCGAGTTTAGCGAATTGATAAAGCACATCGGCTTTACAATCGGCATTGGAACCTACATCAAGAAGGATGGAAGTTTTTCCGTCGATAGTTGGAAGTACAGAAGTAATACATGGACGGATCACACCAGGAATGGTGTTGATCTTATAGATTGCCCCAACAAGCATAGCACCAGTATTACCGGTGCTGGCAAACACATCGATATCTCCCTTTGATAAAAGGTCGAAACCAATGGCGATACTACTATTGGGCTTTTGAGGTATAGCGCGTGTAGGATGATCATGCATCGTAATAATATCCGGTGCATGAACTATAGTGAAATCGCTTTCAGAAGCACCCAAAGCAGTAAGACCCGAACGTATTCCGTCCTGGTCTCCAATGAGTACCAATTCAACATTAGCAGGAAGTTCTTTTTTAGCAAGAACAGCCCCTGCAATGTTTGCATCTGGTGCAAAATCGCCTCCTAATATATCTATTCCTATCTTCATCAGCAGGAACTATTACAAATAGCGAATTATATCGCTACTTCTTTCTCAGCTACTACGCGACCTTTGTAATACAGTTTTCCTTCGTGCCAATGAGCATGGTGAAACAAGTGCGGTTGACCTGTTGTAGGACAAGTTGCAATGTTCTTCGCTTCAGCTTTCACGTGCGTTCTTCTTTTGTCACGACGTGTAGTCGAAATTCTGCGTTTTGGATGTGCCATTTTGTTTATTTTAATTTTCCGGACTACCGGAGTTAATTCTTATTTCAAATTTTGAAGAGCTGCCCAGCGCGGATCTATCGGTTTGTCAGGATCAAAGTCATCATCATCGTCACCTTCATCACCCTCCTCGTCATCCGAATCCTCGTCGTCATCGTCTCCGAGTTGATCTTTCAACCAAGCTTCATCTTCTTCGTCCCAATCTTCGTCATCCCATTCATCTTCATCATCTGGTTCGGGCTCATTGCTGTTCACAATGTATTTATCGTAAAGCGCCATTACTTCTTCATTGCATTCACCTTCGGGGTGAACGATCCTGTTCGGTAACGAGACTACTGTAAACTCATACAACTGACCTCTCATGTCAACTTCAATACTTTCCGGATCAAGCACAATCAGGTTCTCATCAATGGAAGGTTCTGTTCCAAATTTGTATACCAGTTTGTACTGTCCCTGAATTGGTACTGAAACCGGATCATTACAACGGTCACACGTTGTGTTTACAGTTCCAAGGAGACTGAAATGAACCACCATCATGGTTTCTTTCCGCTCCCAATTCACTTTTACGAATACCTCTCCGTTTTCGATAAGAGATTGTTCGATAGATTCAAAGAACGCTTTGTTTAGCTCGAATTCAAACGTGTGCGTTCCTAGTTTCATGCTACTAAGACGAACTGAGTACGCGTCGTTTGCTTTCTTCACTATGCAAAAATTGGTCGGCAAAGGTAGTAAAAATTAAACGAAAGCCTAATTCTTACCTGAAAAAAAATGAGTTTTTACCAATTACTCAATTTCCTCTCTGTCATGACGCTTTTTGCCTTTCGATCCTGATTCTTGCGGTTGAAGAGGATTTTGAGCAATTTCCTTCATGAATTTTCGTGTTCTGAACGCATCAATAGCAAGGTAAATTGCACTTCGCATTGATTGTGCGTTCGCGATGTTTTGTCCTGCAATATCGAACGCTGTTCCGTGATCAGGAGATGTGCGAACGATTGGTAAACCTGCCGTATAATTCACTCCTTCTTCGAATGCCAAAGCTTTAAATGCCGCTAAACCCTGGTCGTGATACATTGCAAGAACAGCGTCAAAGTTGGAGCGCGAATTCGATCCGAAAAATCCATCCGCCGGGAAAGGACCGGAAGCGAAAATATCTTCTGAACGGGCTTGGCTAATTGCAGGGATGATGATTTCCTGTTCTTCGGTTCCCATTTTGCCATTCTCGCTGGCATGCGGATTCAATCCGAACACAGCAATACGTGGACGTTGGATTCCAAAATCTTTTTTCAATGCCGCATCAACTGCTCTGATCTTTGAAATGATCTTTTCTTTCGTTAGGGCGGTAGGAACATCTTTCAATGCCACATGTGCAGTTACCAGAGCAACTCTTAAGTCCTGGCCAACCATCATCATCAGTGCTTCATCCATTCCGGCCAAATGTGCAAGGAATTCGGTATGCCCCGGGAATTTGAAACCTGCTTTTCCTATTGCTTCTTTTGAAATAGGAGCAGTAACCAGAACATCAATTTTCCCGGCCGCCAGGTCTTCTGTTGCTTTTTCCAAAGAAAGGAAGGCATATTTTCCTGAGGCTTCGGTTCCTTTTCCAATATCGAAGGTCATTTCATCGTTCCATACATTTACCATGTTTACCTTACGCGGCTGGGCATCTGCCGCACCCTTACAGGTTTGATAATTGAATTCCACATCATTCAGCAATTTCTTGTGAAACGCAAATGTTTTTGTGGAAGCATAAATGATAGGAGTACAATCAAGAAAAAGACGGTTATCACTCAATGCTTTGATAATAACCTCCGGACCAATACCATTCACATCTCCAACCGAGATTCCTACTCGCACGGGAGTGGTGGTCACTTCTTCTTTCACATTGTGTTTTTGATCCATTAGTTCCAATTTTTTAAGAAGTGAATTAATAGACGAATTCCGTAACCGGTTCCGCCGTGACCTCTATAATTTTGCGGCTTTTCAAGGTAAGCCGGACCAGCAATATCGAAATGAACGTAAGGTGCTTTTACGAAATGTTCAAGGAATTTACCGGCCGTAATCATTCCTGCCATTCCACCTCCAAGATTGTTCAGATCAGCAATTTTAGATTTCATTTCCTCAAAATAATCGTCCCAGAAAGGAAGAAGAACCGCTCGTTCGTCTGTTTCCATTCCTGCTTCACACAATTTATCAAGAATTTTTTGATTGGCGTTCCCCATTACGCACGAAGCTTTTTGCCCGATTGCGCGAACAGCAGCTCCTGTAAGGGTTGCAGAATCAATTACCAATTCCGGGTTCAGCTTGTTGGAGTAGGCGAGTGCATCAGCAAGGATCATTCTACCCTCGGCATCCGTGTTCAGTACTTCAACGGTTGTTCCGTCGTACATGGTAATGATGTCACCGGGAGCATAAGCGTTTAATCCCGGACGGTTGTCGGTTGCCGGAATCAATACGATCAAATGAACGTCCAGTTGCATTTCTGCAGCCGCGAATATGGTTCCGGCCATCATTGCTGCACCGGCCATATCACATTTCATAGAATCCATAGAGCCCGGAGTTGGTTTCAGGCTTAAACCACCCGTGTCGTATACAACTCCTTTTCCAACAAGAACAATTGGCTTTTTGTTTACCGGTTTTTTCGGCTTGTATTCCAGGATCGTAAATGTTGGCGGATCAATGGAACCTTTGTTTACAGCCAGTAAGCCGCCCATTTTTAAGGCTTCTATCTGGGATTTTTGCAGCACTTTTGAACTAATGCCCAATTCTTTAGCCTTTAGTTCCATTTCCTTCGCAAATTGTTCTGCTGTCAGGTAGGAAACCGGTTCGTTCACCATATCGCGCGCCCAGTTTACGGCATCAATTGTAGCCTGAAGTTCGGTGATCTTATCTTTCAGATTAGCTGAAAAATCAACCTTGCTCAAAGCAAACTTCTCTTTTTCGCCTTCTTTCCTGTATTTCAGAAACTGGTAGTTGGAAAGCAAAAATCCTTCAGCAAAATGGAAACTGTTTTCCTTTCCTCCGCTTATAAAAATCGAGTCTGCTGTTTTTGGAAGAAGGGTGCGCACCTTGTTTCCGAGCAAACGGTAGTCTTCAGTTGTTTTTTGTGTTTTCGCGAAGAAAAAGTGTTTGTTTCCGGCTGTTCTGCGTTCGATTCCTTTGTTTTCAGAATCAACATATAATTTGATCTCTTCCTGGATATATTTTGGTAAATCTTTTGGAAGTTCTTCGGCTTTCTTTGAAAGAAGCAGAACAAAAGCATCCTGATTTTTATATGTAGATGAACTGTTGAGTTTCATGTTTCTTCTATTTGGGGTAAAGTTAACTTTTTGCGTGGAATCTGCGGCTATGAGAAAATCGAAGAAATACGGTGTGATCAGGTCGTATTGGACCAAAAAATATGGATAGATATGTGTCTATTTATAATTCCATGAATTTTTACGAATAGATATCCATCTATTGAGATCACCGGGTGAAAACAAAAGTCCCGATTATTTCGGGACTTTTACTGTTATTGTTATTTAGGGATGGTGACTGAATGCTTACGCTGAATCCGCCCCAGGTGGAATAGGCGAAGTCCATCACTACTCACCATCAAAATATTCATACATGTCGTAATACTCTTCATCTTCAAATCCTTCAGGCGCATCGCCGTTGTTCTTGTTGATTCCGTAATATTCTCTACGGATTTCTTTTCCGTTTTGATAGTATACAACGGAGATATCCAACAGGTTTTCCTGGTACTTCAGGATCTCATCCAGGTTTTGCAGGTTCGGGTTCAAACAGATCTCGCTCATGTTCTTCACCTCACCAAGATCTCCGCTCAACCAGCGCCCGTCACGTTTACCGTTAACATAGGTCCCAACATGGCTTAAACGTCCGTCAACATCATACATTTTCCAAATACCAACTGGCAATCCGTTTTTCACCATTCCTTCATTTTGAAGTGAACCGTTGTCGTAGTAATTCTTTGTATACCCGTTCATGCGATGCTGCGCAGTATCTTTTTCCCAGAAACAGTAAAGCATTCGTTCTTCGTTGTGATCGGTATGCGCACAGTCGTATTTTTCGAACTTTTCAATGATCCAGCTCTTGCTAAGTTCATTTCCTTTGGAATCTAAGTATGTCAGGATACCTTTTGAGTTGAATTTCAGGGTATCGTTTACTTTGATAATTGAGTCGAAATAAGTTACGGTAAGCAATTTTGTTCCGTAGTAATTATAATAGTTCCAAACTCCGGTTTTCTTTCCTTTTGTAACCTGACCGGTTCGTGCAATCGTATCGTTCGGGTAGTATTTGGTCATTTTATAGTTTACTCCTTCTTTTTCCAATACACTTGGTCTGCCAAGATATGGAGCATAAATACTTCCGTCTCTGAATCCAAGATCCTGCATGTACCTTGAAGTACTCGTTGTTGAAATGATATCGCTCAGGTTGAAGTATACAGAATCTTTCCAATCGAACTCGTACAACACGCTCAACTGGTTTTCTTCCCAGATTTTTTCCTGAACCGGTTGGTTATACTGGAATTTCACGAATTGGTAAAGGTTTCCAAGTGTATCATAAGCTTCATAATCGTCAATTGGTTGTCCGGAAAGGAAAAACCCTTTTTTGGCGATGTTCCCGTTGGTGTGGTAGGTAACAGATTTCCCCTGCAATGCTCCGTTCTGGTAGTTCAGTTCATAAAGTAGGATTGAATCTTTCCCTATCGGTGTAATCCAGGCTTTGCTAATTCCGTCTTCCATTCCGTCTTCGTAATTCATTTCGGAATAGATCAGTTTGTTTCTGTTAAATGACAATCCGTTCTTTCTTCCGTCTTTCATGAACGAGCCGGCCACGGTATCACCAAGCCAGTTGAATTCTGTTGTCCATCCGTTCACTCTTCCATTGATAAAGTTAGCGGTATATCTTGTGTAATAAGTAGGTTTTGAAGGAAGTGAATCCCTGTATTCCTTCGGAATTCTGCTGTCGCGATTACGCATGTAATACTCATAATCGTACCCTTCTCTCTTGCGCATTTTTTTCAGCTCCTTGCGTGTCGGCTTTCTTTCAGGAACTACCTGGTCGATATACGTGTAGGCGCCGTCAAGTTCACCATCTTTGTATGAGAATAACAACACAGGATGATTGAACTGGTCTTTGATCTCCCATGATCCATTCGCCTTTCCGTTAAAGTACATTCCTGCCGCATAAACCGGAGTTGATTTCCTGTTCTTGATCATTGAACTTTTGTAGCTGTAGTCACCTTTTCTGCGGTATTCGTCTCTTTCCTTGGAATAAGCCGTATCAAATTCATATTGTTGGCCTCCTCCGAACACTTTCAGAAAAGACAATTCCGGGATCAAAGCTGTAGGTACTTCTGTAAACTGTTCGCTTTCTCCCAATTCCAAAACATAAGCATCCAACATTGGAGTTGTTTTGCCTTTAGAGAAAGATTTCATTGTTTTTTGGTACAATTTCAAATCCTTTTTAGGGTTTGGAATATTGATAGTAATAGATTTTTCCGTTGCCTTAAATTTAAATTTGGATGTAAAGCTTCGTCCCTCCACCTTTCCGGTAAATGGCTGTCCATTCACTTTTAATGTAAGGTCATCGTCCAGGTCATAGAAACGCTGCCATTTCAGAACTCTTGTTTGTAGAGATTCCGTAGTGTCAATTTTATCATCCAGGGAAAAATAGCCCATTAAAAAGCTGTTATCATACGGGCCGCTGAAAACAACTTCAGACTCAAGGTTTCTGAACGTGGTGGTTGCCTTACCGCTTAAGCTTTCGTAATCTTCACCGAAGCTGATAGAAACAGTTTTCCAAACTTTATTTCCCAGTGTCCATTCAGTTCCTGTGTATTCTTTCGACATCGGATCGAAGAACGTTTCACTTGCTACCTGCTTGTTATACTTCCAAAGGTCCTTTTCGATCAGTTCTTTGGAAACAAGACCTTGCTTCAATTCTTCCACTGCTACATAGGATAGCGTTGGTGATCCCCAGTTGATGTCATATTTTTTGTTGTCGATCATCACCGAGTTCATGCTTTCATCTTCCACTTCCTCATCCATACGGGCTTTCCCGTTGATGTCGTAGGTAATCGTCTTGTACAATTTCCCGTAATAGTCGAAAAATTCCTGTTTATACAAGCTTGAATCGGCATCGAAACTGATTTTGTTGGCGATCTGGCCGTTTTCAAAATAAACCGGGCTTTCTTCCGTCAATTGCCCGTTCTTATCAATTAGATAACGGTATTTCAACTGCCCGTTTCTGTGATATTCCACCATTTCACCTTCGTAATGGAAATGGTAACCGATAGAGTCGATTACTTTATTTACCAGGTAACGTTTACCGTCAATCCTTGTAGTGATATCGTTTTCATTGATACGGTTGTATTTTGCAGAATCACTAAGATCTTCAGAAGACCCAAATTCGTCGTAGTAATACTCACCACGATATTCATCGTAATAATAATCTCCTCCTTCTTCACCTTCGAAGCTGTGGTAATCTTCGTTCGGAAGATCAAGGTTTTCCTTGCTGATTTCCAAAGCATAGAAACTAGTGAAATCCGGGAAATTCAATTCGTAATATCCATCAAGAACCGTATCTCTGAGGAAGTATTTTGGTTTTTCCCTTTCAACATACTCCTCTTCATAATAGTAGTCGAATTCGTAGCCGTAATAGGCATCATGGGTAGCCGATTCACGGAACATTCTTGATTTTGCGCGGGATTCTCCGTTGGTATTTACAGTATATTTTTTTACCAGGATCAATTCATCAGTAGTTTCCCAGTACAATTCACCTTTTTCAGAAAGGGCTTTCACCTGTTTGTAATCATAGATTCTCCAGGTGTTCGCTTCTGTATTCTGGTAATAACTTCCAACCTGGATAGTATCACTGTTGATCATTTGAACATAGATACCGTCTCTGATCCCATTTTTAAATTCCACCACTTCGCGAATGGTATCATAGATCATTGCATAGTCGGCTTCTTTTATTTCTTCTTCTTTAAGCGAGTTGACATAATCAAAAACGGCATCATAATTTTCGTCGTATTCATAGCTGTTCCATACGCCAAATTTACTTCCGTTGAAGTATCTTCCTTTCTTGATGATCTTTCCGCTAACCGAGTACCAGGTTGATTCACCTTCGAGCTGATTGTTCTTAATGCTGAAAACACCGGCAACAATATCATTTTTGTACTTCAGAACACGGTCTTTGATATAAGGCACATCTCTGAAATATTGGACATAAAGACCGTCAGGAAGTTTTTCCATTGCCGGGGTAATATCACGATTCAGATCATAGCGCAAACCGCTCATTAGTTCGTAATCAGTTTCCATTCGACGGATGTACTCCTTGCTTATTTTTTTACTTTCTTTTATTGATTTCGCAGAGTGAGGAATCGCTACCAATTCCGTTGAAACGATTTTCTGGTTTTTTTCATCCCTTGTAATCACCTCCTGAGAATCTGCATAACGCATATACTGTCGGGAGTAATTCTGTACTTCTGCCTGGTATGGATACACATAGTGCATTTTCCCATTGATGAAAACGGTTTCCATTTGAGAAAAAGAAGTTAGGGTAAAATAGATTGATGTTAGGATGAGAAAAAGCTTCTTCATACAAAGAAATTATTAGGTATTAAATTCAACCGGTAAAAATAGTTACAATACTCTTACGTTGCTACTTATAGTAGGTGTATTTGAACTCTTCGATCTTTTTGAACGGACGAGTTGTTCCTACATGATTTTTAATGTGTTCAACGGTAATTGGTAAACCGCTTTTTTCGTATTTGATCTTCGTACGGATCATGGTTACAAAGTCCTTGTCAATAAAAACGGAATCAAGATATCCTTTGAAAATACCCTGATCGTAAACGAAATACCGTTTGTTGGTGAACGGAAATTCCGGATTGATAACTACTTTGGGATAATTTGCATTCCAGTATTCGTAGGTTGTTACCTGTGTTTCCTTCACTTTGTTAACCACTTTATATTTTTTTTGCGGTTTGAGCGGTGAACCCAGTATGACCCAATCGTTTGGCGAAGGTTTGGCAATGGAATCAACCGATAACGCACCGAAGTATTTCTCGTTTTCAATGTAATGCAGCCTTTCATCATAGAATTCATCATCGTATTGAGTTACGTTCTTCTTTTTTGCGGCAGGAATGTAGAAATGGTTTGTGCTTTCAATGCCCATGTGTTCATCATCCGGAATAACATAATAGAAATATGGCCACCTGGATTTTTTGAGGAAGAAATTGTGGTTGGCAATGATGATTCCTTCCGAATAGGAGGTCTGAGTGACATTGGTCAGTTTTCCGTTCAGATCAAAACGGTAAACGATGGTTTTTTTAGGTAAGCGCTCCACCCAGTCGTTCTCGCTGTCAGAATCCAACGGATTTCCGTAAATAACATGCATTAATGTTTCTATTTTCTTCGCCCGGATAATGGAATCGTTGAACCATAAAGGAAAGTTATACTGTTGGCCTATCTCATCCTGGAAGTAGAAAGGATGAAGCAACGAAGGTTTGACAGTAATGTCAGGTGTCTTTTCTTTGTTTTTTTGCGTACATGAACTTCCGCAGCACAGTATAACAATCAAGATAAGAGGCGCAAGAAATTTCATGTGTTCTGACTTCCGTTTAACATTTGCCGGAAGTGTACTAAAGTAATAATTATTGAATGGATAAAAAAGTAGTGACAGGTCTTGACCTCTCACTACTTTTAATTCGCCCCGTCACTACGTTAAATTTATTTGTTATACTGGCTCAATTCGTTGTAACTTTGCGCCATGCAAGACGAACGTCCGATAACGGATTGGTTGCCGCTTACCATGAAGGAAGTGGAGAAAAGGGGCTGGGATGAGCTAGATGTAGTTTTAGTTTCAGGCGACGCCTATGTAGATCATCCTGCATTCGGCACTGCAGTTATTGGCCGCATCATTGAAAGTGAAGGGTTTAAGATTGGCGTTATTGCCCAGCCTAACTGGCGGGATGATTTACGTGATTTTAAGAAATTCGGCAAACCGAAATATTTCTTTGGAGTAACCGCCGGCTGTATGGATTCCATGGTGAACCATTATACTGCCGGGAAACGTTTGAGGTCAACAGATGCTTATACCCCAGGCGGAGTTTCCGGTTTTCGTCCGGATTACGCAACAACCGTTTATACCAAAATCCTGAAAGAACTTTATCCGGATGTTCCTGTTCTGATAGGGGGAATTGAAGCTTCTTTGCGTCGTGTTACTCATTACGATTATTGGAAGGATGAATTGCTACCTTCTATTCTGGTTGATTCGGGTGCAGATCTGTTGGTATACGGAATGGGGGAGCAGCCTCTAAGAGATGTTCTCCGCTTGTTGAAGAAAGGTGTTCCTTTCTCCAATATGACGACACTTAGCCAAATTGCGTTTCTGCAGGATGGACACAGTGAATTGCCAAAGAACAAGAACTGGAATACGGTAGAATTGGCAAGTCATGAAGTTTGTTTACAAGACAAATTGAAGTATGCAGCCAATTTTAAGATAGTAGAAGTTGAATCGAATAAACTTTCGGCAAACCGAATAATTCAGAAAGTCGGAAACCAGACCTTGGTAATCAATCCACCGTTCAGAACCATGACGGAGAAGGAAATGGACCAGTCGTTCGATCTGCCTTACACACGTCAGCCGCATCCAAAATACAAGAAGCGTGGTGCTATTCCGGCTTACGACATGATCAAATTCTCGGTGAATATGCACCGCGGTTGTTTCGGGGGCTGCAGTTTCTGTACGATTTCTGCACACCAGGGGAAATTTATTGCTTCAAGAAGCGAGAAAAGCATCATGAGCGAGATTGATGCCATTGTAGAGCATCCCGAATTCAAAGGATATTTGTCTGACATTGGTGGACCTTCGGCCAACATGTACCGGATGAAAGGTAAGGATGAAGCGATTTGCGAACGATGTTCCAGTCCGAGCTGTATCCACCCGGTAATTTGTAATAACCTGGATACTTCGCACAAGGCAATGACGGATATGTATCGAAAAATCGATGCTCATCCGAAGATCAAAAAAGCTTTTGTCGGTTCAGGAGTACGTTACGATTTGTTGGTTGATGATTTCAACAAGAACAACGAGGACGGAAATCACGACGAGTATATTGAGCAATTGATCACACGCCACGTCAGCGGACGACTTAAAGTAGCACCGGAGCACACCTCGGATGCGACTTTGCGGGTGATGCGAAAACCGTCTTTCAAGTACTTTCATAAGTTCAAGGAAAAGTATGAAAAGCTTTCAAAGAAGCACAATTTGAACCAACCCTTGATTCCTTATTTTATTTCTTCTCACCCGGGTTGTGATGAGGTAGACATGGCGAATCTTGCTGCCGAAACAAAAGACATGGGGTTCCAATTGGAACAGGTACAGGATTTTACACCTACGCCTATGACTGTGGCAGAAGTGATCTATTATTCTGGTGTTCATCCATATACGTTAAAAGAAGTAAAAACGGCAATAACTCCTCAGCAAAAAAAGGATCAGAACCGATTCTTTTTCTGGTATAAGCGTGAAAACCAACAGTGGATTCGCGAACGTTTGAAAAAAACCAATCAGCCCGAACTGGCGGATAGACTTTTGGGGGCTGAACAACAGAGGAGCGCTTCTTCACGAAACGGAAATTCTGCGAAAAAAGAAATGCCGAAGTGGCTGGAAGAGAGAAGAAAGAAAAACAGATAACAAAAACAGGACAAACAAATGGTCTGTCCTGTTTTGAATAAATAGTGTAGGGTTTGTGGTTATATACCTTCAGTGAACTAGGGTAATCTCTCTAAATGAAGTAAACAACAGACCACTTTAAGCTTTTAAAAGTGAATAGCGGTATAATGTCGTGGTTCCGTGATCTGTTGTTTACCGACTCAATGAATTATGGTTTTGGTATTAATATCTCTGTCTTGCATTTTGCGACCATTGGTCTACCAGCGATCTGTTCATATGTAAATAGCACTCAATACTCGTAAACGAAGTCCCCACCTTTGCTACGCAATAGAATAATTCCTTCTCAGAGCAATTTAGTCTGTGACAGAATTCCGTAATGGAATTGGTGTCGTGTATATTCAATCTAGTCATCTTTGTTTCCATGTTGCTTTACTTGTGCGTGTTCTAGTTAGCCGCATTGGATAATCCAAAGGTATGGTAGTGAAATGGATTGAACTAGCGTATAAATACGGTATTTTATTGCGGGAAACCACATTTTTTTTGCGGGAAACCGCAATGCTTTTTTTTGCGGAAAACCACAATTATTGCAAGGTTGTGAAAAAATATTCCTTTGAAATTCAACCCTTAAGCGAATTCCAACTAACGTTTACTAAAAGTTCAGTTGTTATTTCAATACATAAACTATAACATTGTTAAAACTTAATACTTTTAAACTATGTCATTTAACGGAACAGAAGGAAGTCCAATTACCCTGGCTCAAGGGAAGACCTTAACAGCAAACTACAGAAGAGCGTGTCCGAACACAACTAAAGGGGTTTTTATCGGGATGGATCATATCAATGATCTATTAGCACAAACCGGTGCAAAAGGAATCCGCGTTTATTTTGGGAATGATTCCGTTACTGGAAATACGGTTGTCATGGTAGCAGCAGATGGTAGTGAAAATGATATCTTAGACCTTATTATTGACTGTGGGAAACCATCACCTCCTAACTCGGGAAGTGCAAACGATTTAAATTCTTAATGGATAAATTCGATTATTTATATATAATCCTTTACTATTCTTATTTACTGCCACTAGTACTAGTGGCAGTACTTTTAATTACCAGATTTTACAATAGAGAGCTAAACCTTATTGTTTTTCTCTGTTTGTCTTCTGCTTCTTCGGAATTTATCGGTGAAGCCATTTATAGCCATGGTTTGAAAAATAGTTTTTTGCTTCACATTGGCCAGGCCATAGACTTGATGATTCTTATAGGTATCTTTTCACAAAATGTAATTAAACCCACCGCAAAACTGGCAGCGTTCTTCGTTTTAGACGCTGTTATATTATTTTGCCTTATTTACGGATTTAAGATCTCCTTGCAAAACCAACCGGTATACGCAAGTTTACTTGTCGGTATTACAATTATATGCTTAGTGATCTATTATTACTACGAGATCTTTCGCTATGAGCATATCGACGACCTGGCGGGGAATCCGGTTTTCTGGATTAAATCTACTTATCTGTTGTATTTTGCAGGGACGTTTGCGTACAATGCATTTTACACTAGTTTAATGTTCGGTTCTATGAGAGAAAATGTAAGTTTGGTGAATTGGATTCTCATTATGATTTGCAATTTAGTCTTTACATTAGCAATATGGCTGGGAAGAGTTCAGAAAACTTAGATGTTCTAATCTTCGTGATTATTACAGTGGGTATGATCATACTCGCTCTTGCCATTATCTGCGCTGTTTTCTTTTACCAGCGAAAACTTCAACGGAGAAAAAATCAACTCAAAAACCTTGAAATTGCCTATCAGAAAGACCTGGTAAGTGCGGCGATTGATGGAAGAGAGCAGGAAAAACGCCGGATTGCATTTGAACTCCATGATGACGTAGGTTCAACGCTTACTGCCGTAAAGTTCGGTATTGCATCTGCCAAAATGAGCATCGAAGAAAAGCAGCAACTCAATGATAATTTGGTAATCGCCATTAACAAGATCCGACAGATTTCTTATGAAATGCTCCCCTCCATTTTGGATGAACTGGGGATCGTCGCAGGCGCAAACAGCTTGATCAGCAATTTGAATTCCCAGGTCAAAGAAATCGATTTTTCAATCCAGGCGGTGAATGACCCAAAATCTGAAAATCAAACTCCTGATATCGAATTGGCAATCTATCGTGTACTCCAGGAATTGCTGAACAATATTGTAAAATACGCCGATGCAACAACCGTAGAGGTCCTCTTGATCCAGGATGAATTCGGCCTTGATCTTACTATTGATGATAACGGTAAAGGTTTTGACCCTCAAACTGATGTCGATAAAACCAAACCTTCATTAGGAATGAGAAATATTGCAATGCGTTTACAACATATAGGCGCAACGGTTAACTTTGCCAAAAAAGAGAGGGGCACAAAAGTGCGGGTGCAATGGAAAACAACAACGTAATTAGAATTGGTATTGCTGAAGATCAGGCAATTTATCGTCAGGGACTTCAGAACCTGTTGAATAGTTTTGAAGGCGTTAAAGTGGTCTTTGCTGTTGAAAACGGCCAGGAGCTTATTGACAAACTGCAGCATCAAAAGGTTGATGTTGTTTTCCTCGATTACAGAATGCCTGTACTTAACGGATTGGAAACGGTAAGAAGAATCCGGAAGTTCGAAAAGAAACTGAAGATATTGATCATTTCGATGTACGACGATAATGTGTTTGTTGAACAAACCATTGAAAGTGGTGCTAACGGTTACTTATCCAAAGACGACAATCCGGATGAAATTGAGCGCGCGGTTTTTTCGTGCATGGAAACAGGTTATTACTTAAGTGACCGTACTTCCAAGATGCTCATCTCTAAATTGATGGTGAACGGAAAGATCAAACCCCAGATCGAAAACCAGATCATCGATTTTACTCCTTTCGAATTGCAGGTTTTACAAATGATCTGTAAGGAATTCACTACCCAGGAAATAGCAGATACAACCTTCAAGTCGCGCCGCACAATAGAGGGGGCAAGAACCCTGATGATGCAAAAAGTTGGTGCCAGAAACGTGGTTGGATTGGTAATGTACGCTGTTAAGCACAACCTGGTTAACGAAGAGGTAAGCGAGTAATTCGTGTCAGAACGCCAAAGTACAATGATTTTCCTGTTGTACTTTTCATCCATAATTCCTGGTTGGTACAGGTGAATGATTTGCCTAATTCCTTTAAGATACTATCAATCTTTTCCACTCCCATTTTAGGAGAATAAGTGTTCAGGATCAGCGTTCCTTTTTTATTCAGCAATTCAACCGAAGCAGAGATCAATGAGTGAAGGTCTTTTTCCAGTTTCCATTTTTCCTTGTTAGCTCCCATTCCCCACGCAGGTGGATCCAGTTGCACTAAATCATAGGTGTTGCCTCGTTTTACTTCACGGTTAATGAACTTGAAAGCGTCTTCCAGTACCCATTTGATGGAATAGATGTTTGACAGTTCGGCATTGATCTTGGCCCAATCTATCATTCCTTTAACGCTATCACAATGGATGACTTCAGCACCTTCCATTGCTCCGAAACAGGAAGCTGCTCCCGTATAAGCGAAGGCGTTCAGGAAACGTTTGTTTTCACCAAGCTTTTCGCAGATGAATTCCCAGTTTACATGTTGTTCGGGAAATAAGCCGATGTGTTTGTTAGAAGTGACTTCCAGTGAAAAAAGCAATCCGTTTATTCTCAGGTCCCATTGCTTGGGGGCATCTTCTTTCAGTTTTTTCCACGTTCCGTTCAGACTCCCTGCAGAATTCGGGATAAATTCCCAATGCGCTTTTTCGTACCAGGTGTTTTTTGGTAAACCCGGTTTAAAATAGGCCTGGTGCTCCGGACGAATAGTAATTATATCGCCCCAGCGCTCGAGCTTGAATTCGTTTCCCGCATCAATTAACTCGTAGTTTTCGGGAAACCCTGCAAAAATTTTCATGAATTAACGGGAGCGTGGCGTCTTCTTTCTTCCACCCATCATTTGCGCCATGCGCATTTGGTTTTTCGACGGTGTTTGCTGAAGCTGTCCCTGCATCATCTTGATCTGCTCTTTCAACATTCCGCTGTTGTCAAGCTTTTTTGCTTCACCCAGTAAGGTTACGGATTCCTGTCTTCTACCGGTTTGAGCACAAATTCCAGCCAAATGCATACGTGCCATCGCCTGATCATGTCCGCGTTTTAAACCGAGAGCAATGGCCTTACGTAACAACATTTCGCTTTTAGCGGGACCAAAACTTTGAGCGTTCAACAACGCCTGCATGTAAATAACGTATGCATGCTGACGACGAGGGAGTAATTGCGGATGCGTAATTCTGTTGATCGCAATTGCAGCACCAACCTGGTTTCCTTTACGCATATGGTTAATCGCCAAAGCCACATTTTCATTGATAATGAAAGTAGCTCCTACAATTGCAGTGATCAGGATAAGAAAAATTGCCCAACCCCAATAACCAGTAGAGAAAAGGTAATAAATACTGAATAATAATCCTGCGGTTATAACGCAGCGAATAATAAATGCTCTCATTTTATAGTTTAATCAATTGTTGCAATACATTTTAATTCAATGGCGATTGGCGTAGGAAGCGAGTTGATCTCAACAGTAGTTCTGCACGGCATATTGTCTTTGAAATACTCGGCATAGATGCGGTTGTAAGTATGGAAATCACGTTTCATGTTTACCAGGAAAACTGTTACATCAACCAACTGGTCCCAACTTGATCCGCTTTCTTCCAAAATCACACGTACATTGTCAAACACGCTTCGGCACTGTGCCTCAAAATCGAACTGAATGAAATTCCCGTTCTTGTCCAGTTCCAATCCTGGAACACCCGAATCTGTTGCATCAGAACCTGCTACACGAGGACCAACTCCTGATAAAAACAATAGATTTCCTACTTTGCGTGCATGTGGATACAATCCAACCGGTTTTGGCGCTTTGCTTGTGGAGATACGAGATTCTTCAGACATCCGATTTAATTTTGTGCAAAGATAAGTTTTTAAGGTGAATTACATGTGAGACCATGAATTAAATGGCTTTCCCGTAGATGCACAAATTAAAAAGCGAACCTATTGGTCTCGCAATGGTGGATGGCTACATTTTTGTCACTGTGAGACCAGAATCACATTTTTTTGGCTAATTTGGAATCATGTGCAAGATTAGCCTTTAACACTCAAAAAAAATTATCTTTGGACCTGCGATCATGAAGAAATCAATGTTGAATATTGCAGTAATCGGAGGTGGAAGCTGGGCTACCGCTTTGGTTAAAATACTGTGTAACAACAGGGAAAAGGTGCTTTGGTTTATGCGGAACGAAGAAGCCGTTAAGCATTTACTTGCCTACAAACACAACCCCCATTACCTGCAATCTGTTGAATTCGACCTGAACAAAATTGAAGTTTCGAGTGATCTTTCAACAATTATTTCCAAAGCGGATGTTCTGATCATTGCAACACCTTCGGCTTTTTTGGTGAAGTTGTTTGAGAATACAACTCCCGATCTTTTCAAAGGCAAAGTGGTCTATTCTGCTGTAAAAGGAATTGTTCCTGAATACAACGCTATTCCAGCACGTTTTTTCCATAAGACTTTCGGAACACCGTATTCTGATATCGGAATTATCTCCGGGCCTTGTCATGCAGAAGAAGTTGCCCTTGAGCGCTTATCCTATTTGACAATTGCGTCCCAAAATGAGGTTCAGGCTAAGGAAATGGCAAATGCCCTTGCTTGTCGTTATATCAAAACAACCATTTCTGACGATCTTTTCGGAACAGAACTTTCAGCAGTTTTAAAGAACGTTTACGCATTGGCTGCCGGAATTTGTGCCGGTTTGGGCTATGGAGACAACTTTCAATCGGTTCTGATCTCTAATGCCATTCAGGAAATAGAGAATTTTATTGATGAGGTCAGTCCGATCCACCGCGATGTGAAGTCCAGTGCATATTTGGGCGATTTACTTGTAACGGCATATTCGAAATTTTCACGTAACCGAACATTCGGACAAATGATAGGGAAAGGTTATTCTGTTAAAACAGCTCAACTGGAAATGGAAATGATCGCAGAAGGTTACTACGCAACGAAATGTGCTGTTGAGATCAATAGGAAATTCAATGTTGAAATGCCTATTCTGCAGGCAGTCTATAACATACTCTACGAAAAGATCTCACCAACTATCGAAATGAAGATCCTGAGCGATAAGCTTACTTAGAAAATTTCTTCCACGGAGGAACAACGCTTGCGCCATAGCTACAGCGAAGGTCCACAGAGGATCACGGAAGAAAATCATTTAGATTTATATAAACAGAACATTACTATTTACAGTAATAAAACTTCTAAGCTCATCCGTGTCCGTCCGTGAGATATTTTGGGGGTCATTATTTTCTATCTTCTGTATCGAAATAAACGCTGCGTTCTCTGCGCACTCCGCGGGAGATGTCACTAAATCTATTTAGTTGAAAAAAAGCTGGTTAAGCTCTTTTTACTTCCTTACATTTGGTTCAACAACTCTACTATTATGAAGCAACTTTTCCTTCTTGCCTCACTTTGTGTGTCCGTTTTTTCACATGCCCAGGATACTGATTTTATACTTTGGTGTAATAGCGCTTACACACAGTTCCCTGAAATTCCGAAAGGTGTTCTGGAAGCTACGAGTTACACACAAACGCGTTTTGCTTATCTGGATGGAAACCAGGATGAATCGTGCTCCGGTTTGCCAAAAGGCTCCGGCTATTTCGGAATGGTGAACGACGGGAAAGGTTATTTTAAGAATACCTTCAAAATGGTGAGCAAGATCTCGAAAATTTCAGCTTCAGAGATGAGTTCGGATCGGTCAAAAGAAGTTCTTGCTTATGCATCGGCATTCAATTTCCATTATCAATCTTTCAAAAAACAGGGAATAGAGAAAGCGCTTTATTTAACTTTTGATGCGTTATCATACTTATCGGATTCCGGAGCGGTAAACCGTTTTGCGCGTGATGCCGAGATTTTCGAACTATTCAAATTTCTCAATACTTCATCGAATTCTGCGAAGTTTAACTTTCCAACTTATCACCTCGACCTTGTGAAAGCATTTGGAGAGAATGTGGATTTGCTCGGGTCAACTAAGATCATCTTTGAACATACGGGAATTGTTTCCGCAGACGGAGATAAATATAAACCGGCTTCTGTAAATCAAAAATCGACAGAATATGCACCGGCCATCTGGAACCCAGCGCCAAGTTGTAATTACAGTTCAAGAAGTGGTACGGCCATTTCCGCAATTACCATTCATACGATACAGGGAACTTATGCCGGAGCAATTTCATGGTCACAGAATTGCAATTCCAGTGTTTCTTATCATTACGTTGTGCGTTCTTCCGACGGGCAGGTAACTCAAATGGTGAACGAGGCGAATAAAGCCTGGCATGTGGGTTCAGAAAATCCCTATACGATTGGTTACGAACATGAAGGATATGTAAATAACGCCAGTTGGTACACAATGGCAATGTACAATGCCTCTGCCGGAATTACCAGAGACATTTGTCAGAGTGGTTATGGAATTAATCCTTTACGTTGTTTTTCAGGACCGGCAACTTCCGGCGCTCAAGTTCTGGGTGGTTGTACAAAGATCAAAGGCCACCAGCATTACCCTAACCAAACGCATACCGATCCGGGAATCAATTGGAACTGGTCGTTGTATTATACGCTGGTGAATAACAATCCAACTCAGAATACGGTTTCATCTACAACCGGAAGTTTTACGGATACGGGTGGTTCAAGTGCAAATTATGCTAATGACGAACGCTATTTTACGCTTATTCAACCTGCCGGTGCCACAAGTATTACACTGAATTTCAATTCTTTCAATACAGAAGCCAATTGGGATTATCTGTACATCTATGATGGAGCAACCAACAGTTCTCCATTAATTGGAACTTATACAGGAACGAATTCTCCCGGAACTATCGTTTCATCAGGCGGTTCACTTTTGGTAGAATTCAGGAGTGATTGTGCAACAGTGGCTGCAGGTTGGCAGGCTAACTGGACAAGTGTAATTCCAACAGTTACTCCTCCGGATGCAACCCCGCCGACAACTGTTATCAGCAATCCGCCTCAATGGGTAACTCAGAATTTCACCACCAGTTTCACTGACCAGGATAATGCAGATGGAAGCGGTTTGGAGAAAAGTTACTACCAGGTAATCGATTACGACGGAACGGATTGGCGCGCTAATGATGAACTGGGATTCTTCAGCGATAATTTCGACCAGGCTAATTTACATACGGATTGGACAACGAGTACCGGAACGTGGGTTTTGAATAACGGAATTCTTGATCAGACCGACGAAGCAAATACCAATACGAACGTTTATACTGAATTAACTCAAAATCTGAGTAATCGTTATTTGTATCACTGGTCAGGAGCCATTTCGGGATCGGGGACAAATCGCCGGGCAGGGTTCCATTATTTCTGTTCAGATGCTTCTTTGCCGAACCGCGGGAATTCTTACTTCGTGTTTTTCAGATTGGATAACGCAAAAGTGCAGTTGTATAAAGTAACAAACGACGTTTTCTCCTTAGTTGATGAGGTGAGTTACACCTTTACTGCCGGAACATGGTATGATTTCAAGGTGATCTACGACCGCATTTCCGGAAAACACCAGGTGTATATTGATAATACTTTGGTGCAAACCTATGTCGATGCGTCCCCGATTGCAGACGGTGATTTTATTTCTTTCAGAAGTGGGAATGCTCTTTACGAGGTGAATAACCTGAAGGTTTACCGTTCGAGGGCGGAAAGCGTAAATATTGATATTCAAAGTGCCGGAGCTTTACGTTTTCAATCGACAAATCCTTCAACTGAAGCTGGAAGGATCAAATCCGTTGTTCAAGACAGCACAGGAAATCTTTCGGCGATTCAGCAACAGGATGTGTTTGTGGATTGGACGCCACCGGTAGATATTCTTTCGGTTAATGATGGAGTTTCAACCGATATTTCAACGACAGCAAGTAACACCACGATTGAGGCAAACTGGCTTCCGACAACCGATCCGAATTCGGATATCAATTCTTACTGGGTGGCAGTTGGAACAAGTGTTGGAGCTACAGATGTATATCCGTGGACGGACAATTACTGGAATACTTCCGTTAGCATTGGAGGCTTGAACTTATTGGTCGGAACAACTTACTATGTTTCTGTTAAAGCAAAGAACGGTGCAGGATTATGGTCGCAGGTAACTACATCCAACGGTCAACTGGTTGTTGCGCCAACTGATCCTCCGGTTGCGAATTTCTTTGTGCAGAATACCAATGTATGTTCCGGGCAAACAATCACCTTTGAAAATACGAGTAGTAACGGACAGACCTATGCATGGTCGTTTTCGGGTGGAATTCCTGCAACAAGTACAGACGTTGAACCATTGGTTTCCTATACCATAAGCGGAACTTACGATGTTCAACTGATTGTAACAGGCCCGGGTGGAACGGATACGCTGGATCAAACAGTGAGCATTGATGTCAGTCAGCCAGTAAATGCCCAGTTTGTTACGAATACGGCAGATCTTTATTTGCCGAATGCGATCGTAACCTGCACAAACAATTCTACGAATGCAAACGGTTATTTCTGGTCATTCGGCGAAGGTGCTACAAGCTCAGATGACAATCCGTGGCATCAGTACACACAGGAAGGAGATTATACAATTACTTTGATAGGAGTAAACAATGCCTGTCCGAATGATACGGCAACGCAAGTCATTCACGTTCATGACGATCTTTCTGTTTCAGAAGCAGATCTTTCTTCTGTTCTTCTTTATCCGAATCCTTCAACAGGAATTGTAACGATTTCTTCGCCAAAAGCGGAGTTGAATGACTTAAAAGTGTATGATGAATTCGGGAAATTGGTGGTAGAACAACGATTGGATCAAAAAGAGAACAAAGTGGATTTGGGTCGGTTTGCGAATGGAAGTTATATGTTTCGGATCTCTGAGAAAACGGGGAAAGAAATTCTAAGACAAATAGTGGTTTTATAATGAATCAAAAAAGCTGCCTCGAAGAGACAGCTTTATCTTATGTTGTTGAGAAGCTTAATCAACCAAATCCACCATCAGGGTTTCATCGGTTTTTGTAACCTTCAATAATCCGTTTTTCGTCAAACCTTTAATGCTTGTATCCCAAGCCTTATTGCTAAGGTTTACTGACGTTTTCAAAGCATTCAATTCCATGCTTTTCTCGCGTTGCATGATTTCGAAAATGATCTTTTCGTTATCATTGAGTTCCACTTTGATTGTTTTCTCCGGACGCATTTGCGGGAAGAACAACACTTCCTGGATAGAAGGATTATTTGTCAAATACATGATCAAACGATCCATTCCGATCCCCAAACCTGAAGTTGGCGGCATTCCGTATTCCAACGCACGAAGGAAATCATGGTCTATCATTCCATTTGCTTCGTCGTCGCCTTTTTCAGCCAAACGAACTTGTTCTTCAAAGCGCTCACGCTGATCAATCGGGTCGTTCAACTCAGAATAAGCATTCGCTACCTCTTTACCACAAACCATTAATTCGAAACGCTCCGTCAATTCAGGATTATCGCGGTGAACTTTACACAATGGCGACATTTCTTTCGGGTAGTCGGTGATGAAAGTCGGTTGAATGTAATTCCCTTCACATTTCTCACCAAAAATCTCATCAATCAATTTTCCTTTCCCCATGGTATCATCAACAGCGATTCCCATTCCTTTCGCAGCCGCACGTAATTCATCTTCGCTTTTACCATCAATATCAAATCCGGTAAAATCAATGATGGATTGACGCATGGTTACACGCTTGTATGGAGCTTTAAAGTCAATTTTATGCTCACCGAAAGTACATTCGCTGGTTCCATTTACGGAAATTGCACAGAACTCCAATAAACGCTCCGTGAAATCCATCATCCAGTTGTAATCCTTGTACGCAACGTAAATTTCCATTGCCGTAAACTCAGGATTATGCGTTCTGTCCATTCCTTCGTTGCGGAAGTTTTTAGAGAACTCATAAACACCGTCAAATCCGCCAACGATAAGTCTTTTCAAGTACAACTCGTTCGCAATACGCATGTAAAGCGGAATATCCAATGCGTTGTGATGAGTAATGAACGGACGCGCAGAAGCTCCTCCCGGAATTGATTGCAAAACCGGTGTTTCTACTTCCATATATCCGGCTTCGTTAAAGAACGTACGCATTGCAGTAAACAACTTTGTTCTTTTTACGAAAACCTCTTTTACCTGTGGATTCACAACAAGGTCAACGTAACGCTGACGGTAACGTAATTCCGGATCAGTAAAGGCATCGTGCACTTTTCCATCCGCATCTGTTTTTGCAACCGGAAGCGGTTTCAATGATTTACTTAACAACGTAAATTCCTTCACGTTCACAGAAACTTCACCTACCTGAGTTTTGAAAACTTCACCTTTAATTCCGATAAAGTCTCCAAGGTCAAGGAATTTCTTGAAAACATCGTTGTACAAGGTTTTATCTTCACCCGGACAAAGTTCGTCACGGTTAAAATACACCTGGATTCTTCCTTCAGCATCCTGGATTTCGGCAAAAGATGCCTTTCCCATTACACGCTGGCTCATCATTCTACCTGCAAGACAAACTTCCTTGCCTTCTTCAAAATTCGCCTTAATGGTAGCCGAATAATCGCTTACAGGGTAAAGTGCTGCAGGATAAGGTTCAATTCCCGCCTCACGAATGTTGTTCAATGTTTGTCTACGTTGTAATTCTTGTTCTGATAATTCCATTTTTTCTAAAACTATAAGACTTTGGACTCGTGGTCCGCATTTAATTTCTACTAATTTTTAATATACTGACTGGCAGCCGAGCGGAGTCGAGGCTACCAATTCGGACATGTATCACATCCGTTTTTCGGATGGAAATACAACAAAAATCCACCTGTTGCGAAATACGACGACAACCCGAATTGCTGTTTTGCAAACTGGTTTCTGTCATTTGCCCTCGTTCTAACGTGTGGAAGATTTACATAAGCCAGACCGCTTTCCATACTTACAAAGAAGTGCTTGAAAAACTCCAATCTTAAACTTGCGTTCAATCCGACACAAAATCCGGAGATTGACGGTGTGGCAAAAGTATGCTCCCGTGCAAAGTTCAGATCGTTGAATGTAAGCACCGGCCCTAACCCGGCACCGATGTTTGCGGTTAATGCAATCTGGCGTTTCGCTCCGAATTCCCACAGATCGAAAGAACGCATCAGTTCGAAACGCAACAGGTTAACCCCATTCGTGTTTTCGTAATGAAACGTATCGATGTCCGTAACCACAGGTTCATCTGTATAATTTCCACCCCAGTTATCATCAATTCCTTCATCGATATGGCCGTCGAGCAATACTTCGTTTTTGTCGGCCATTACATATTTGTAATGATCTACGCCGAAAGTAACTGCCCACTTATCGCGAATGTAATAGCCAAACCTCCCGTTATACTGCGGAACAGTAATGGTTGAAGGGTTGAAATACACATTTGCCTTGAACTGGTCAGGACGGTCGTACGCCGTTACACCTTTCAACGTGAAATCGTATTCCGATCCTACAAATCGGATATCAGATTTGGTATAATACGATCTGTTGTATCCCCAATAAAAAAAGAACGTTCCTGCAGCAGTACTGTGTTTTTTCTTATGTTTCGTAACCTGGGCATAAGAATCAACTGTAAAAATGCTGCTCACGATCAGGGTAATTAGGATCAGGTTCGTGGGTTTAAATTTCATACATCGTTGGTTTGACCTTGCTACACCGTAGCGGTTACACAAAGGTGAAGTGTTATTGCTAAAGCTATTTTGACATTTTTAAGAATGCGACTTCTTGTTCCGTCAAATGACGGTAGAAACCTCTTGGTAAATCCTTCTTGGTTAAACTTGCAAATTGTACACGATCAAGTTTCACCACCACATAACCCAACTTCTCGAACATACGTCGTACAATTCTGTTTTTCCCTGAATGGATCTCAATTCCAACTTCACGGGCATTTTTACTATCCTTCACGTATTCTACGTGATCAGCAGCAATTCTGCCATCTTCCAATTCAATTCCTGACTTCAAAAGATCCAAATGTTCTTTTGATACCGGTTTATCTGTTTCAACCTGGTAGATTTTCTTTGCCTGGTAACGCGGGTGAGTCAATTTTTTTGCCAAATCTCCGTCATTGGTAAAAAGCAATAATCCCGTAGTATCTCTGTCCAGTCTTCCAACAGGGTAAATACGTTCTTTACATGCTTTGAAAACCAATCCCATTACTGTTTTTCTTCCCCACGGATCATCCATTGTTGTGATGAAATCCTTCGGTTTGTTCAAAAGAACATAACGTTTGGTTTCCGCGTTGATTGTTTCACCATCGTATTGCACCTTATCTCCTGGTTTAATCTTATAACCCATTTCGGTTACAACTTTACCGTTGATACTTACAACTCCCGATTGAATCAATACATCAGCTTCGCGTCGGGAACAAACTCCTGCATTCGACAAATACTTGTTCAAACGGATCTCTTCTTCGTTGAATGTCGGAAGCGGATCTCCTTTACGAACTTGTGGTCGTGCATTTGGCTTGTAAGAATCGGATTTGGTTTTAGATGCCGGTTTTGAATCCGTTTTCGCTACGGGTTTCCCTGTAGTTTTCGCATTGGTTCCGGGTTTACCAATTCCCGGTTTTGTTGGTCGGGCGCTTGTTTTACGCGGACCCTTAGGAGCGTTATTATCACGCGATCCCGGTTTTCTTGTGTTCATCTCGAGCAGAAAATAAAGTTAACCTTCATTGGTTAACGGGCACAAATATACGGAATTGTTCTTAAAATTCAGGAAAATAGTATCTTGACAATCAATGCGGAACAGTTGTGAATATGGGGATAAACACATTTAAGTTCGTGTGGAAAATGATTTTGATAAGCAACTATTGTTAATTTTGTAACTCATTTGAGAAGCATGAAGAAAATTCTTGTATTGGGAGCCGGTTTATCTGCGTCATCATTAATTCGTTATTTGCTGCAACATTCCGAAGAGAACAATTGGGAAATACGTGTTGTAGATCGTGACCCGGAACTGGTGAAGCGTAAATTGGACAATCACAAGAATGGCCTTGCACTTGTATTTGATGCATTGAATCCAATTGAACGTTTTCCGCAAATACAGGAAGTGGACCTGGTGATTTCCATGCTTCCGGCAAAATTTCATATTGATGTTGCCCGCGATTGTTTAAAGGCGAAAAAACACCTGATAACGCCTTCTTATATTTCTCCGGAAATGAAAGCCTTGAACGAAGAAGTGAAAAATGCCGGTTTGATTTTCATGAATGAAATTGGTGTTGATCCGGGAATTGATCATATGAGCGCTATGAAGATCATGGACGAGATTAAGGAGAATGGTGGTGATCTGCTTGGTTTTAAATCGTATTGTGGAGGCTTGATGGCTCCGGGATCGGACAATAATCCGTGGCACTATAAGTTTACCTGGAACCCAAGAAATGTGGTGTTGGCCGGACAAGGAACGGCACAGTACATTGATCGAGGACAATATAAATTCATTCCTTACGGACAGATTTTTCAACGTATTGAATACGTCACCGTTGATGCCATAGGGACATTTGAGGGTTATGCCAATCGTGATTCGCTTTCGTACAGGGAAATTTATGGTATTGAAGATATTCCAACCATGGAGCGCGGAACTCTGCGCTGTAAAGGATTTTGCCCTGCCTGGAACATTTTTGTTCAGTTGGGAATGACCGATGATTCGTATACGTTCCCGCATTCGGAAGTGCAAACTCGCAGATCTTTCCTGAACGCGTTTTTGACCTATGACGAATCAAAGACTGTTGAAACCAAATTCAGAGAATTTTGTGCAACAAATGGAGTAGATTCAATTGAGCAATTTGAGTTTCTGGATTTGTTTAACGGTACAGAACTGCTTGGAAAAGAAAATGCCACCCCGGCTCAGCTGTTGGAACTTATTCTTGTAGACAAATGGAAGTTAGAGCCAAATGATAAGGACATGTTGGTAATGGTTCATAAGTTCGAATACGAGAAGAACGGAAAGCGTTACGAAGTTCAGTCTTCTATGATCAATGTGGGTGAAGACCAGTTGTATACTTCCATGTCGAACACAGTTGGTTTACCGGTTGCAATTTGCGCTAAGCATATGTTGAACGGGAATTTCACTACTACAGGAGTTCAGGTTCCAATAGCGAAGGATGTTTACACCCTGATCCTTGATGAGCTTTCCGATCTTGGGATTTTGTTCAACGAAACGGAGCGGGAAATTTAGCAGACCAAATTTCCTGGAACCCGCGATATATCATCGATGAACGGGATTTCCCTAATTCCCGTAATTCCCCAAAACCCGGATTTCGGGAATTCCGGAATTCTGGAGGTTGAGGAACTATCACATCGTTTTCGTCATCGTCACCGGAGTAACAATAATAAAATCCGCCTTTCCAAGCGATTCTTTACCCAGCTTCTTCAAATCCTCCTGCGAAACAGTAGAAATTGTCAGCACACTTGCGTTTGGCTGGTAGTGGTGGATATACCACATAATTCCCTGGAAATAATCCGAATGAAAAGCGCCGTTTAGATGAAGAAAATGCTGATAAGTGCCTAATTGAGTACAAATCCGGTAAGCCATCGTGGCATCTTTGATGGCTTGAGCCAAAGCAAAATCAATCCCTGAAGCGTGCATTTCTTTCCCCATTTGGATCAGTTCTTTGTATTGAGATAATGTTGAATCGAAGGGAAACGGAAGCGGACACATCAGTTGTTTTTCAGGTTCGGAAATGGTGTCAAGAGAAGCTAGTCCTTTTTTGAAAACGGCACTCGCATATTTTCGGGTAATGTTAGTTGCAATATAGTTAACATGATTTTCCTGGGCCCAAACCAGAAGCGGGGCATAATCCGTATCGAAATTACTCCAGAGTTTGGCACTGTCCTTCAGTTGTTCCAGATCACCATTTTGAAGAAAACGATTCAATGCATTTGCCTGGTGGAGTTCAAACATTTCGGCCCCTATGCACAAGTTCGAATCAGATTTTGCATAAAGTGCTTTAGCCAACTCCAGTTGCAGCCAATGATCGATAGGATTATCGTGTAATTCCCCGAAAAGAACGACATCGTGTTTCACTGAAGCATCCACCAAGGCTTTGAAAGTCGTTTTCTTTCCTTTGGAAGTGAAGATTTGGTAAGCGGGAAGATCTTGTGCGAATGTTCCGGTTGAAAGGATTAACCAGGCAAAAAGTAGTAGCTGTCTCATAAATCAAAAATAGAGAAACCAGTTAGAACTTGTTCAAAAGTTCAAAATCGGATCTAATTCCTTTGAATCCACTGAACTGTTTAAGCTTTTTGAACCGTTTACATGATGGGGTTGGTACAAGCAATTCGTCGTACCTCCATTTAGTAAAGCATAAAGTATTGGAGATTTTTAACGTTCTGTGTTCATTTCCTTTTTGAATTAATCGTTGTAGTTTCATTCTACCGTGTATTTTTGTACTATGCGACAAAGCATCCAGGCGATAACAAATAGAATTCCTTCCAACGTGAAGTTTTTGCTTGTACTCTATGGTTTTGCTATGGTTTTGCTGAGCCTTTCCCGTATTTTTTTCTATTTCACCTATTCTTCTCTCTTTTCTGAAGTTGGCCTGGGTGAATGGATTGCAGGTGCTTGGTTTGATGCGGTAACATTAGCATTATTACTGTTGCCTTTCATTATCCTTTGTCTTTTGCCTTTTAATTTGCTGGTAAACCGATGGTACCGGTTGTTGCTCGCATTGCTTTATTTTATTCCCGTTTTGGGCATTCTTGCAGTAAATTTTTTGGATGTAGGATATTTCAATTTTACCCATAAACGCTCAACTTCCGATTTGTTTGCCATAGTTTCGGCTGGCGATGATGTTGGACAGTTGCTCGGAAGTTTCTTTCGTGATTTCTGGCTTCTGCTCTTGCTTTTCGTTCTGTTGCTTTTGTTGATGGTGTACATTTTTCGCCGTGTATCAAAACGCGTGGTCAAAAAGGATGTAAAACTCGGAACCGGAACCTTGTACATGATCTTTCTTACCTGTTTGTTCGTTCTTGTGGGAAGAGGAGGATTTATCCTCAAACCCCTTTCGGCGATAGATGCAACGCTTTTTACCGAACCCCAGAACAGCGCTTTGATCTTGAACACCGGATTCACGATCCTGAAATCAATA